>Ga0134125_10003745_pt1 | contig 17521 bp, 14 predicted proteins | sample KB31751_FD_96464 | JGI IMG/M metagenome (GOLD analysis project Ga0134125, IMG submission 96464) | Terrestrial soil microbial communities with excess Nitrogen fertilizer from Kellogg Biological Station, Michigan, USA - KB3-175-1 | ecosystem: Environmental > Terrestrial > Soil > Unclassified ...
CTCTACCCACTGCCTTTATGCTGATACTTGCCTCCGCTTCTCCCCGCCGCCGCGAACTGCTCACCCAGGCAGGCCTTACGTTCGAAGTGCACGCCGCCGACATCGACGAGTCGCGATTGCCCTACGAAGCGCCCGCTACGTATGTCCATCGGCTCGCACTCGAAAAGGCCCGCGCCATCCATGCGCGCTTTCCGAATGCAATTGTGATTGGGGCCGACACTACGGTTGTGCTCGACAACGAGATCATGAATAAACCCACGGATGCTGCCGATGCCGAGCGGATGCTGCGTGCGCTTTCGGGCCGCATCCACCAGGTGCATACGGGTATCGCTGTCGTCACGCCGGCTGCCGAGCGCGTCCACCTTGAAACCACGCACGTGACATTTTCTGCGATCAGCGAAGACGATCTGGCCCGCTACATCGCCTCTGGCGACCCACTCGATAAAGCAGGCGCTTACGGCATTCAGGGCTTCGCCGCTCGCTGGATTCCGCGCATCGAAGGCGACTACTTCAATGTCGTCGGCCTTCCCATCGCCGCCACGGTAAGCCTGCTAACGCCGCATCTTCTCCAGAAGAGTTAGATCGCGCACATAAAAAATCAACGTCCCGGGCTGCGGATACATCGATATCCGCGGCTTGCAGGAGTTCTCGCTGACCACGCCCGTAACGCGCACCTTCACCATTGAAAAGTCATGCTTGTCGGTCTTCGAGCAGGGGCGATGCAGATCGACCGCAATGAAAATGTTGCTGGTAGTTGCGTCGACGTTGGGGATCGGCGCATAGCCTTCGCCGTCTGTCGTCTCACCTTTGTCGTTATGCGCTCCACTAAAAGAATGGGCGTGCACATCGCGAAACAGTTTGAGGTGAACATTGGTCACCGGGCGGCCCGTCCTGCCATTCAGTATCTGGACGCGCAGTGCTGTCGCATCCTGCGCTGCAGCCCGAAGCGATGCCCAAAGCAACACCGCAAACACTACGGCAATCGTGCGCGTACATTTCTTAGCCATGAAGGTCATTCGTTCCATTCGCATCCGCACAGGACGCTCGCACCGTTAGATGCACGGCGAACAAAATCTAACGCCCCATCGGGGGCGTGATCTTCACTACATTTGCATGGCATGTCCGAAGCCCCTTGCAGACCGTCGGCTTCAGGTCCTTATCGACACACGCTTCCACCGCCGTCAACCGGTTATTGCCACAGCTCAGCAGGATGCTTCCCGGCGGAAACCCCGGATTGATCTTGCCGAACAGATCGATGATCTCCTGCGGCTTCATCGATGTTTCATGGTCGAGATGCAGCAAACTCTGCGGCACTTTGAACGCCGTATACGCCTTCCGCTCCTGCCCGAAAAACGCTTCCGGCGAAAGCGTTGTGCAGGTGCCGTGTTTCGCCCACTCATGCTTCAGCAGTTCGAGATCGGGTGTCATATCCAGGTTTACCTCCGGATGCGCGGGGCCCGGCCGCTCCGAGCAGAATACGGGGTACGAGCCGTCGTTGTTCTGCGCCCAGAGCCCATGCAGAATAAATCCTTTCGGCGGAGTCTTGCACTCGGCGCTCGCGCCGGGAACAGCACAGAACTCCGGCGCCCATGAAAGGTTCATCAGGTAGAAGTCGAACTTGCCCGGTTCGCCTTTATGCTGCGCGCAACAAACACCGGACATCGCCACCAAAACCAGCACCGCTCCCAATACCCGAACGATCTTCATACGCGCCTCTCTCATAACTCGCAGCTCATAACTCATAGCTGGAAGTAAACCCGCTCTTCTCAACCACCTCAATATCCAGCGGCCTTTCCAAAGCTGTGCCTGCTGTCATGCCCACCGAGCAACTGTCCGGTCTTCGGATCGACCTCGATCAACTCGCTGTCGCCCCACACGCCCGCGCTCTTCTCATCGAACTCTGCCTCGCGCTTGGTCGCATACCCCGCTGCCTTCATCGCTTCGACAGTTGCCAATGGAAAGCTCTTCTCGAACTGCAGCACGTCCGGCAGATATTGGTGATGAAAGCGCGGAGCATCCGCCGCCGCCTGAATATCCAGCCCGTTGTCGATGACGCTGATCAGGTCGTTTGCCACCGTCGTAATGATCGTCGATCCGCCTGGCGATCCCAGCACCAGACGAACCTTCGACGATTTCCCGTCCTTCGCCACTTCGGAAACGATGGTCGGTGTCATACAGGAAAGCGGCCGCTTGCCCGGCGCAATCGCGTTGGCGGGGCCCTGGATGAGGCCGAATCCATTGGGCACGCCCATCTTCGATGCGAAGTCGTCCATCTCGTCGTTCAGCAGAAATCCGAGCCCAGCCACTGTCACACCTGAACCGAATCCGAAGTTCAGCGTGTAGGTGCTCGACACTGCATTACCATCGGCATCGACAACTGAAAAATGCGTGGTCTGCATCGACTCATGCGGTGCGGGTTTTGCCTCGGGAGGAGGAGGCATGAATCCCGCCGGCCGCTCCAACGTTGCGGAGGGAGAAGGCTTCACCGGATCGATCGTCTTGCGCCACGCCGCAGCGTACTTCGGATTGGCCATCTGTGCCAGCGGCATCGTGTTGAAATCGGGGTCGCCGAGATAGTCGCCGCGGTCCATATACGCCCGGCGGAAAGCCTCGGTGATGACGTGTATCTGTGCGGGCGAGCGGTCCGCGCCGAGCTTCGGCAAGTCGTAGCCGCTGAGGATGTTCAGCGTCTCGAGCAGCACAATGCCGCCCGAACTCGGCGGCGGTGACGTCAGCACTTCGTACCCGCGATAGTGCCCGACCAGCGGCGTGCGCTCCTTGCACTCGTAGGCCGCAAGATCGGCGGCCGTGATGTTGCCGCCGTTCTTCGCTTCAAACGCCGCAATCTCCGCAGCGAGCTTGCCTTTGTAAAAATCCTCCGGGTTCGCCGCGATGCGTTCCAGCGTGCGTGCCAGGTCGGGCTGCTTGAACGTCTCGCCCGCGGTATAAAACTTGCCTTCACGCTGAAAGATCCGGTGCGACTCGGGGAACTGTTCCAGCAGCTTCGCATGCAACGTCCGTGCTTCGTCGTCCGACAACACAAATCCGTCGCGCGCCAGACGGATCGCGGGGGCCATTACTTTGGCCAGGCCCAGCCGGCCGTAATGCTTCTCCGCAAACGCGAGGCCGGCCACCGTTCCTGGAACGCCGCTGGCCTTTGCGCCAACGGTCGACATCTTCGGAATGACGTTGCCCTTCGCATCGAGATACATGTCCGCACTCGCCGCTGCCGGGGCCTTTTCGCGATAGTCGAGGAACCGCGCCTTGCCATCGGCCAGCTTCGCCGAGGACGGCTTGATCAGCATGAATCCGCCACCGCCAATATTGCCCGCCGCGGGATACACCACCGCCAGCGCAAACCCCACAGCCACAGCTGCATCCACAGCGTTGCCGCCCTCGTGGAGAACTTCAACACCAGCGTCGGTGGCATCATGTTGAATGCTGACGACCATCGCGTGGTCGGTGCGCACCGGGGCAACCGGCGTCTGTGCTGTTGCGTTCGCTATGAGTACGAAAATGACGGTAAACGCCAAGACACTACGGTGCATAGAAACTTGCATGGTTACTCCCAAACGATCCGCACCAATCATAGCCGCGCTGAGACCGCCTTCCAAAGACCGTGCTTTAGAGACTCCTGACAAGTCTCACTTATGTCATGTTTTGCAAGTGTCATCTCGACCGGAGCACCGCAGCTTTTTGCGATGCGTAGTGGAGAGATCCCTGCATTCCGCGGCTGCGACCACACATTTTCGGCCGTACAGAGAGCAATGCTGCGATCTCTCCACTGCGCTGCGCTCCGGTCGAAATGACAGTTTTTAGCAAGGGAAGAGTCCTACGGCGGCCTCTACCGCAGCTTCACCTTTACGTCCCGGCCCTTGTCGTCTTTGAACTCCACCAGTTTGCCGGACATTTCACCCACCGGCCCAGCCATCGTCTCCACCAGCCCTGCCTGTTTGCCATCCGTCATGCACGCCACCCAGTGAAGACAGCGCAACATGCGCGGTGTGCCAATATGCTGTCCGTGCTGCACGATGGTCAGCGTTACGGGCGCCACGGTGTGTTCGAGCAGCACGTCGTTCGAGTAATTGATGTAGACGCGCATGTCGTCCTGAATAACGTCATCGCGCGTGACCTTCGCCAGCGGATCGCGCAGGAACAAGCGTTGCCGCTCCACCACCACAAAAACCGCCAACACGATGACTACCAGCAGAATCCATTTCTTCACAACCGTCTCCTCAATGCGTCCGGGCGATCACGAAGTCTTCTTCTCTTCGTGATACTCCTGTTCTGTATTGATGCTCCACAGCGCACTCTTGTCTACGTGCCCAGCCGCGATTCCGTCGACAACCGCCATCGCCGTCAGCATGGAGTGGTCTTGATTGTTGTACTTATGCATGCCGTTGCGGCCCACCAGAAACAGGTTTTCGAACCCGTCCGTCCACTGCCGCAGCTCATCGAAGCGGTCGTACGTTCCAAAGTAGGCCGGATACGTCTTCGGCACCCGCACCACATGGCCGTCGAGCACGTCGGCAGTTTTCAGAATCCCGATCTTCTCCAACTCGGCTGCCGCAAACTTCTTCAACTCTTCATCCGGCATCGCCCACAGCGGGTCTGTCTCATAGCAGAAATACTCCAGACCGATCCACACCTTGGAAGTGTCCGAAACCATGTACGGGCTCCAGTTGTTGAATATCTGCAAACGCCCGAGCAGGACGTCAGGTTCCTGGATATAGATCCACGTATCTTTTATCAACCCGCCGCCGTGCTCGGTCACACTCAACCTGTTTGCCAGCACGCCGACAGTGATAAAGTCGCGGTACTCCAAACCCTCGCTTACTTCGCTCACGTTGGCAGGCACGTTGGTCCGCATGGCGCGCACCAGGTCGCGCATCGGCATCGTTGACAGAAAATAATCGCCCTCAAATTTCCGGCGCTCTCCCTCATTGTTCACCGCTTCGACCGCAACGACGCGCTGGCCGTCGCACTCGATGCCTTCCACCTTCCATCCCATGTGGATTTCACCGCCGCCCTGCACCACCTTGTCTGCAACGTGCTCCCACAACTGTCCCGGCCCGAACTTCGGATAGAGAAAGCGTTCGATGAGCGAAGTGTCTGTGCCTTTCTGTGCGATGTCGCCGGCAGCTTTCGGCTTGCCGCGAAAGGTCTTCTTTACAAAATGTTTTACGGCGGTTGTCAGAGAAAGTCCCTTGATTCTCTGCGCGCCCCACTCAGCGGAAATCTGATCGCAGGGCGTTCCCCAGACCTTCTCGGTATAACTTTTGAAGAAGGTCAGGTATAGCTCGCGGCCGAATCGATTGATGAGAAAGTCTTCCAGCGATTTCTCGGGCGTAATTTTGTGGAACTTGGTGGCGATATAGCTGACGCCCACCTTCGCCATGCGCACGACACCAAGGTTTTTGATCGTGTTTCCGGTGAGCGTAATTGGATAATCGAAGAACTTCCGCAAGTAGTAAATACGGCTCTTTCGCGGCCGGATCAGCATGACCAGATCCGGGTTCTCGGGCGCTACGCGCACTTCGGCGTGAGTGACGACATCCTCGACCACATCGCCTTCGACATCTTCCTCAATGGTCTCTTCCTCGAGGTCAACGTGCGGACCCACGCCGCGCAGCACCGGCTCTTCCGACAGATGCGCGGGAACTGCCACGGTCCGCGTCTTGCCCTGGTAACTAATCTCCGCTTCCGCGGAAGCACCGGTCCCATCCTCGGGTGGCATCAGGTCGATCCACCACTGCATGACGCGGTCGCTTTTGGAGAAAAAACGGTGGCCGCCGATGTCCATGCGGTTGCCCTTATAGCGAATCGTCCGCGAGATTCCGCCGATCTCGCCTGAAGCTTCGAGCACCACAGGCTTCACACCCGTCTTGCGCAGGAACTCCAACGCAGCCGTCAGACCCGCCGGTCCGGCGCCGATAATCAAGGCGGTATTCTGCTGCGACTCCATCATGTACTCCGTAAAAATATTTGCGCCGGTGAAAATCACCGCGGCGGCACAGTCAACCGCCAGACACTGAAGCTGTTCAAGAGATGCAGGGGGTGCGGCTGCCAGCTCATCATCGCGGCAGTCCAATTGCCATTGGGATCGAAAGTATCCGCCTTACCTTTCACGATAACGCAATCGCCCCGTGAAAGCCGTGAAGCGATAAACACCACCTTCGCTCGCGGCATATTTGGCAGCCTGTGCCATTGGCCCGGCGCCCCGCGCTTCCTGTTCTTCGAAGTATAGGGGATGTACGTCATGCATTTGTAACGCCGCCGTTCGCTATACTGAGGCGGAAGTTCTCACCTTTAGAAAGCCACGCGGGGTGGTCGCTGCCGATGTCCGAGACCGTCCGTCACGACCTGAAATTTTCGCAGCGGCTGCGCGCCCACCTCGCCATTGCACGGCTCGATCACTCCATCAAGAACCTGTTCGTGCTGCCGGGGATCGTTGTTCCGCTCAGCGTCTATCCCGGCCTGTTCAACCGGCAACTGACCATCAAACTGTTGCTTGCCTTCGTCGCGATCACGCTGGTCGCGTGCAGCAACTATGTGATCAACGAAGTCCTGGACGCACCCTTCGACCGGCTGCACCCAGTAAAGCGCAACCGCCCTGCAGCGGTCGGTCTGGTGAGCATTCCAGCGGCCTATGCGCAATGGCTTCTGATGATGATCGCCGGCGTCGCCATCGGCCTCGCGATCTCGCGCATGTTCGCGCTTATGGCGCTGCTGCTCTGGATCATGGGCTGCCTCTACAATTTTCCGCCCGTGCGCACCAAGGACGTGCCCTATCTCGACGTCCTCACCGAGTCCATCAACAACCCACTGCGCATGCTGCTGGGCTGGTACGCCGTCACCTGCCTTATGCCGGAACCGCTGGTGCCACCGGTTTCGCTATTGATTTCTTATTGGATGATCGGCTGCTACTTCATGGCGCTCAAGCGCTTCTCTGAACTATCGGAGATCGGCGATCGCGCAGCCGCAGCCGCCTACCGCGCCTCATTCAAACGCTACACGCCAGAGTCGCTGCTGGTTTCCGTCGTCTTCTATGCATCGACGGCGATGCTGTTTCTGGGCGCGTTCATCATGCGTTACCGCATCGAGTTGATCCTCGGATTCCCGCTGGTCGCGCTGGTGATGGCGATCTACCTCAGGCTTTCGTTCCAGAAAAACAGCGCGGTGCAGAATCCCGAGAAGCTTTATCGCGAGCCGCTGTTGATGGCGTTCTTCACCGCGACAGTGCTGGCGATGAGCCTGCTGCTTTTCATCCGGCTTCCACTGCTCGAACGGTTTTTCGTTCCCACTCTTCCGCAAACAACAACTCCCAGCGCAGCGCCAACTGTTCTTCCGCCCGCATGAACATCGATCCCACCACGACGGCGTGCAATACCACGGTGTCTCGCGCACAGCATACGACCCTCACCGCGGCCATCTTTCTGATCGTCACCGCAGTCGTTTCGCTGGCCTGGTCGCACCACAAGCTGATGTCGCAGGACGAATTCTTCGTTCTTCAGACCGACAGTGCCGCTACCGTTTCGCAACTCATCCACATACAGCGCACTGCGCCGATCTCGCTCGATCCACTCACATACCATCTGCTCGCGCACGCTTCGATAAGCCTCTTCAAAGCGAATGCCTTCGCTCTCCGCCTGCCGTCTTTGCTCGGCTATCTGCTGATGCAGGCAGGGCTGTTTGTCTTTGTTCGCCGGCTTGCGGGAGACCGCGCCGCCATCTTCGCCCTCGCGTTTCCTGCACTCACGGCCACGCTGTTCTACTCTGCCGAGGCTCGCCCTTACGGCCTGCTGCTCGGCTTGTATGCGCTGACGCTCGTGGCGTGGCAATCGGCCATTCGCCGCACCCCCACGGCGCCGGGTGGTCGCGCGGCTTCTCTCACCCTTCTTACTATCGCAATCGCACTGACGCTTAACGCCCACTACTTCGGTGTGCTTCTTCTCATCCCACTCTGCGCTGCTGAAGCGGCCCGCACCTTCCATCGTCGTCGCATCGATTTCCCCGTCGCCGCCGCGATCCTCCTCGGCATGGCCGGCATCGTCTTCGCTCTGCCGTTTCAACACGCCGACGGCGAATTCCGCGAGCACTACTACAACGGAGGCATCGTCGGCGTTCGCGCTATCAGCCAGTCTTACCGCTCGCTGTTTGTCGACTACACGCACGCCTCACTGGGCGCGCAGCGCTGCCTGGCGATCCTGTTTGTGCTCTGCGCGCTCGCGCTGGTTGCAGCCTGCATCCGGCGGTGCCGCAACAGGACGCTCGCACTTCCGTTCCCTGAATCTGTGTTTGTCTTTGGTCTCGCCGCGCTGCCTTTTTTCGGCTTCCTGCTTGCCCGCTTCGTCACTCATTCCATCGAGGTGCGCTACGTCCTGGGAGCCATCATAGGCATCACCGTCCTGCTTGCCGTCGTGCTTGAGCCGACGCTTCGACGGAATACGAACTACGCACTTGCTCTCGTTCTTCTTTTTTTCGCGATTGTGACCGCCGGCTTTCTCCGTGTCTACGCTGAAACTCGCGCCAGCGACGAAATCCTCAGTTCTCTGATCCTTTCGCCGCAGCAGAAAGCCGCCGTCCTCGCCAGTCCCAGCCAGATGCTCTACATCCAGGACATGGGCCACTTCGAAGTGGCCAGCTACTATGAGCCCGACCTCATCGTGGCGTCGCACATGGCACTGCTTTACTCGCGTGACGAAGAGTTGCGCTGGGACAAGCACGATACCGTTTCGCTGACGGCCATGCACATGCGATCGCTTACAGGCTTCAACATCGTTTCCTGGGACCAGCTCCGCGCCGAACCCTGCCCGCAGATTCTCATTCTGATTCACGGCGGATGGGATTGGACGGACGAGGCGCTTGCAGAATCCCATGCGCAGATCACGCCGCTTGGCCGTGCCTTAAACGGCGATGCGGTCTCCGTTTGCTTTCCTCAACAAACGAAAACCGCATTTTAAGATCCGCCGCACAACAACGACTGCCTGGGCTGATGGTTATGCTGTGATCTTCCGCCGCACAACTCCGGCCATACCGAGCAATCCGGTACCAAGCAACGCAAAGCTGGCCGGTTCCGGAACAGGAGGCGCAACCTGATGGACGATACCGGCTGTCGCCCCGATGTTTCCCGTCTTGCCGACTCCCGCCGCTGCATCCAGGCCTCGCACATCCACGCCGAAGTAGTCTCCGTAGTTGGAAACGAAGCTCGCCGTGGTCAGTCCCGTTCCCAGCAGGTCGAAGCTGAGAGTCTGGTCGGAGGTTGAACTGTTGTACTCAAAGGCATAGTTGAACTTCTTGTTGCTCGAAAGGCCGGCGTCCTTGTATGCACCCAGACCGTCGAAGGAGAAGTTCGAATTGTTGAGATTGGCGACCGTTACGGTTCCCGTCACGCCACTCAGTTCGAAAGCGAGAGCGTGGTGATTGGCGTCGGGCGCATCACGAAAGCTGTAGTCCGAAGTCAGAGTGACCGTGACCTGAACATCATTCGTTCCGTTTTGTGTCAGTACGACTGTGCCGGCAGGGATGACAGAACATCCGCTCGAGCAGGCATTATGTGTAAGAGAAAAGCTGATTGAATCGGCATATGCGGCGGAAGTGCCGACTGCGAAAAAGGAAAGGACTACAAGTGAAGAAAGGGCTTTCAGGACGTGCATACGACTCCTCGAATGAATCTCTGTAAGAGAGTGTATGTTTTTGAATTAGAACTAAATACGATCCATTGGTCACTTTAACGGAGTATTTGGTTTCCTGGGTTTTATACCCTGGTAACCACTCCAATGGTTACGAGCGATGACTGTGGCCGGGAGAGCGAATCATCCGCTCTTCCCGGCCATGTTCAGGCGGTCTCGCGTCCTTCAACCACGAACTCCAGACCGCCGTTGCCGGCATCAATCCGCACATGGTCGCCGTGCAGCACGCGACCATCGAGAATCCGCATCGCCAGCGGGTCCTGTATGAGGCGCTGCACCGCGCGCTTCAACGGCCGCGCTCCATACGCCTTGTCGTACCCGGCCTTGAAGACTGCTTCCCGCGCCGCATCGCTGAGAGTCAGCGTAATGCGCCGGTCGACCAGCATCTTCTGCAGGTCCGCAAGCCGTAGATCGACGATGTGCGTCAACTGCTCATGCGCCAGCGGATGGAAGACGACGATATCGTCCACGCGGTTGAGGAACTCCGGCCGGAACTGCTTGCGCAGCTCTTCCATGACGCGCACCTTCGCTTCTTCGAAGCCCTCTTCGCCCTCAGCCCACGCCGTCGCAAGCTGCGATGCGCCGGTGTTCGACGTCATGATGAGCACCGTGTTCTTGAAGTCGACCGTGCGTCCCTTCGAGTCCGTCAGCCGGCCGTCGTCGAGTACTTGCAGCAGCACGTTGAACACATCCGGATGCGCCTTCTCGATCTCATCGAAGAGCACGACCGCGTACGGACGGCGGCGCACAGCTTCGGTCAACTGCCCGCCTTCGTCGTACCCGACATAGCCCGGAGGCGCGCCAATCAGCCGCGCCACCGCATGCTTTTCCATGTACTCCGACATGTCGATGCGCACCATCGCCTGCTCGTCATCGAACAGGAACTCCGCAAGTGCACGCGCCGTTTCCGTCTTGCCGACACCTGTCGGCCCGAGGAAGATAAATGAGCCGATGGGCCGCTTCGGATCGGACAAACCCGCGCGCGAACGCCGGATAGCATTCGCGACAGCCAGCAGCGCTTCATCCTGCCCGACGACGCGCTTGCGCAAACGGTCTTCCATCTGCGTCAGCTTTTGCACTTCGCCTTCGAGCATCTTCGAGACAGGGATCCCGGTCCACTTCGAGATGATCGCCGCTATATCTTCTTCGTCGACCTCTTCCTTCAACATCCTCGAAGGCGCGCCTTTGTCTTTATTGTTGTCATTCCCGGAGGGAATCTGCGTTCCTTCGGTGCCGGCAATTCCGGCTGCCTTCTCTGCGGCGTTCAACCCATCCTGCTCCGCCGTCAATTCACTCAGCTCGCGTTCCAGCTTCGGAATCTCTCCATACTGCAACTCCGCCGCACGCTGCAGGTTTCCCTTGCGCGTGGTAGCTTCGGCCTCAAACCGCAGCCCTTCCAGCTTTTCCTTGAGTGCGGCAATATCGCCGATGGCGCCACGCTCCTTCTGCCAGCGCGCGCGCAGTGCGGCCGCATTTTCCTGCACATCGGCAAGCTCGCGCTCGACCTCGATTAGCCGCTCCTGCGAATTCGCGTCCTTCTCGCGCTGTAGTGCCGCACGCTCGATTTCCAGCGACGTCGCCCGCCGTTCCAGGTCGTCGATCTCCACCGGCACCGACCCAATCTGGATCGCCAGCGCCGCAGCAGCCTCATCGATCAAATCGATGGCCTTGTCCGGCAGAAAACGGTCAGAGATGTAGCGGTGCGAAAGCTCCGCAGCCGCCACAATCGCCGCGTCCTTGATGCGCACTTTATGGTGCGTCTCATAACGCTCGCGCAGCCCGCGCAGAATCGCAATCGTGTCCTCGACGTTCGGCTCACCGACGTAGACGATCTGGAAGCGCCGCTCCAGCGCCGCGTCCTTCTCGATGTATTTCCGATACTCATTCAGCGTGGTTGCGCCAATCGCCCGCAACTCTCCGCGAGCCAGCGCCGGCTTCAACATATTGCTCGCGTCGATGGAGCCTTCCGATGCGCCCGCACCGACCAGCGTGTGCAACTCGTCGATGAATAGGATGATCTCGCCGTTGGAGTCTTCGATCTCCTTCAGCACGGCCTTCAACCGCTCTTCGAACTCTCCGCGAAACTTCGCTCCGGCGAGCATGGCTCCGAGGTCGAGCGAGATGACGCGCTTGTCGCGCAGGATCTCCGGCACATCGCCCTGGATGATCCTCCGCGCCAGGCCTTCGACGATCGCAGTTTTACCCACGCCCGGTTCGCCAATCAGCACAGGATTGTTCTTCGTGCGGCGCGACAACACCTGCACCACCCGCCGAATCTCTTCATCGCGCCCGATCACCGGATCGAGCTTGCCGCGACGCGCCAGTTCCGTCAGGTCCTTCGCATATTTCTCCAGTGCCTGGAACTTGCCCTCGGGATTCTGGTCGGTTACACGCTGCGACCCGCGCACCACCGCCAACGCCTGCAGAATCGCCTTATGATCGGCGCCTAGCGCGACCAGCGCCGTCTGCACCGGATCGCCCTTGCTGCCGGCCAGCGCCAGCAACATGTGCTCGGTTGAAACGTAGTCGTCCTTGAAGTTCTCCGCCTCTTTGAACGAGGCCTCCAGCACCTTCTGCATCGCCGAACCCAGCCCTGGCTGGGCCGCTGCGCCCTGCACCTTCGGCAGCTTCTCAATCGCGGTATTCACCTGCGCCAGCATCTGCTGGACGGGCACACCTACCTTTTCCAGCACGGGAAGGACAACGCCTTCCTTATCTTCCAGCAGCGCCGCCATCAGGTGCAGCGGCAACACTTCGGGGTTGCCATTTTCCGCCGCGTGGCCTTGCGCCGCCTGAATCGCTTCCTGCGATTTCACCGTAAATTTGTCCCACTTGATCGCCATGTTGTCTCCTTACCCCTCACTACCCGGCAAAAATCCTGGTAAGTCTTGGATGCCGGACGGCGGACTCTGGTTACAAAATACTAACAAAATGTGAGCGTGATGCGCTAAGATAAAAGCCCGCTCCCAGCCTGTCTTCCGGCAAAAGGCGGCTTATCCCGTTCGACGGCGATTTCATCACTTCCTCGCAGATTCCCCTGCCAAGATAGCGGCTTAAGACTAGAATTCCCGCCATGCTCCGCTTTGTTTTTCTCACTGCTCTGGCGGTTGCCGCGGCGTCCAGTCCCTTCGCTCCGCTGGAGCTCTACAACGGCACGTGGACCGTCCATGCCCAGCATCCGTTCTCCGGAGGCTCCGGCCCGGATACGCTGGTGAACCACTGCAATCGCGGTGAGGCCTTTTACACCTGCGAGCAGATCGTCAACGGCAAGCCTGCCGCTCTGGTCATCTTCACAGTCTCGTCGGAACCCGGAAAATTCGATGTCGACAACGTCCTCCCCAACGGTCACGCCTCGTCGGATACCGACCTCTTCATCCACGGCGACCATTGGACCTTCATCACCAACTCCGCTCCTAACACGCCTCGCTATCGCACCGAAAATGTCTTCAACGGCCCCGACCGCATCCACTTCGAGCAGTTCGAATCCCCGGACGGCGGCAAAACCTGGAACAAAACCAACGAAGGCGACGACACCCGGGTCAAAACTCCCTGAGACGAAAGGGCGAAACGGAGTTCTCCGCCTCGCCCTCAAACATTGAGCCCTGCAAACTGAGTCCTGAAACCTGCCGTTAGGCTGCTTCTGCTTCCATCTGCTTCGGCGCCCCTGCCCCAACCTTGACTTCGATCTGCTTTGGCTTGGCCTCAGGCTTCTTCGCCAGCGAGATGTTCAACACGCCATCGGTAGCCTGCGCTTCCACATTCTCCACGTCGACCGTAGCCGGCAGCGTAAAGCTGCGCACAAAGCTCCCAAAGCGCCGTTCGATGCGGTGGAAGTTTTCTTCCTTCTCTTCATTCTCGAACTTGCGCTCACCCTTGACGGTCAGCGTACGGCCTTCGACGCGAATGTCCAGCGCGTCCGTCGGGATGCCCGGGACTTCCAGCTTCAGCACCAGTTTCTGTGCGTCCTCATAAATATCCACCGCCGGCACGAAGTTTCCCGCAGCCAGCGATTCCGAGGCCCCCGGAAAGTCCGTCGCGGGCCGCGCAAAGTCGTTGAAGATCGAGTTCAGGCGATTCTGCAACACCGCCACGTCGTGCAAACCGCTACGAAAGGGAGTAAAGCGAGTAAGAGTCATCGTCGTATCTCCTTGATTCCTTTATGTCTAAGAAGTGTGAACCGGAGTCCATGCCGGGCCACTTCCTAATAGACGCTATCGTAGCATAAAGGTTGCATATAATATGACTCAAATTGACTCATGTTTCATCGGAGATAGAAAACCTCCAGCCGTTCCCCGGCTTCAACCTCGCCGTACATCCGCTTCCGCACCCAATCCAGGATCTTCGCACGCCGCAACGCCAGCGTCGCACCCAGCCGCACGTCCGCGTCGTTTGCCTTGCTGACGATCACCACACCGAGCAGCATGTCCTCGCCTTCATTTCCGTGCAGCCGAGCCGCGTACTCCCTGGCTTTGGCGATCGCCTCGTCGGTGTCCGACGTGAACAGCTTCCGGTAGACTCCCTCAGCCCAGCAGCGGTAGAAGTAGTGATCGGCTGCCGTAAATCCGATTCGCACGGGGTCGATCTCGATCAGCTTCTCGGCGCGAAACAGCAGTGCCGGCTCTTTCACCAGGCTCCCAGCGAGCCGAAAATCCGCACTCATTGTCGCCCCGACCGTCGGCAAAAACCCATCGACCCGCAGCACCCAGCGCAGCAGCCGCAGCGGCTCCAGCAGCATGGCCACATGGTCGATCATCTCCGGCGGCCAGTGTCCGTCGGGCAATAGCATCAGGTCGCGTTCCGCATCGCCCAGCCGGTCGTACAGGTCGTATTCGCGCAGAATCTCCATATGCCGCTGCCGGGTGACGACTTCGAAACCCTCCGGCAGCACCTTGGTGCGGAGGAAGTTTTCACTCCCCGCGCGGTCCACCAGAACGGCGTGCAGCAGGGCCAGTTCGGCGAATTCACGCAGCAGTTCCGGACCAGGTTCGGGAGGAGGCGCAGCTTTCGGTGTCTCGTAGGTGTGTAAAGAGAGCGTGAGCGGGCCGTCTTTCTCCACTGGCTTGCGATTGCGGTAGAGCGAAACAAGGCCAATCACGACCAGAGCAATAACGAGTCCGGCCAGCCCCGCCGCACTCCCAATAACCCAGGCAGCATAGGCCAGACACAGGAACGGAGTCGCCAGCAAAATCGCCAGCTGCCGCAATTGCTTCCTTGCCCGCTTGTCTTTGTGTGCCCGGCGAAACGCTACACCACTGCGGCGCCACGTTTCCCCATGAAACAGCGTGCGCCAGTAATTGGCCGAGAACAGCAGACGGAAGAGCCCAAACATCGCTACTCAAGAATAGCGATGTTTAGAGCAAATCTCCTGTTACTTCGATATACATCGACAGGAGATTTGCTGTACCCGTCTCAACGCATTACTGATACACAAAGGTCGTCGGATCGGGTGTCGTCAGCGTAATCGAATCCTTCGTTGCCAGCACCTTCAGCAGCGGGTTCTTGTCATCACTCTGGGTAAAGTCGATGTGGCGGCCGTCGAACGTATCCAGCGACACGCTCCACGTCCCGCTCGGGGCCTTGATCGTGTGCGTATCGCCCCACGTCATCACGACGGTCTCTCCCACGTCGTTCGGCACCTCGTGCGAGCACGACTCCATGAAGCTGATCTTGAAGTCCACCGAAGCCGAGGCTTTGCCATGCGCCTTGGTCGAGACGCTGTAGGTTACGAAGTCTCCGGTATCGCTCAGCAGTTCTTTGCCCCAGTCGCCGCTGGAGTTGGTCACGTCGAGACTCGAGCTTCCTTTCACTACGCTGCAATTCGGGTCATGCGGCACCGACCACAAGTGGTTCGTGTCATCGGGATTACCGCAGGACGGTCCCGAGCATTGTTGGTAGGGCTCGCTCGAATAGCGCTTCGGCTCGCCGCCGACCAGCTTGGTGGCGGTCGCCATGAACTTGACCGTTCCCGGCCCTGACGGCAGCGCCAGCAGATAGAGCTGGAAATTGTCTTCCTTTTTCGTGTGCTTCTTGACCTTCAGTCCGCCGAACGACGATGTCATTTCCCAGGGCATCTTCATGCTTCCCGTAATGAACTGCAGCGTCTTCGCCTCCGAGCCCGGAGGAAACACGTCGGCAATCGGCACGCTGAACTCGATCTCCCCAACAGCGCTCGCAATCGGCTTATACGAATGCGTCTGGATGGTCAGTGTCGGGAAGAATGCCGGCTTGGCGGCAGCTTCAAACGCTCCGTTGAACCGCATCTTCACCAGGTAGGGGTCCTTCGACGGCACCAGGAACTGCGGCGTAATCTTGGCCAGCCGCGGCTCAGACGGACGATAGGGCAGCGAGTTTGTAATCTGCAGTGCCTGCACCGCAGCCTGCTGCACCGATGCTTTGGTCAGCGAAGCCATCAAGGTAATCGCGCTGTCGAGCTCATCGACGGACGACTTCAGCGCCGGAGCCACCTTGCCGTCGAGCGGCTTGTTCAACTCGTCGTCGTAGACATTTTGCGTGCTGCTGATGGCGATGGCGAGGTCGCGTCCACACTCCATCGCGGCCGTATTCCCGGCAGCGCTCGCGGCGGTCATGGCGGTATTCAACTTGTCCATCAACAGCGCAAGCTGCGCTCCAACCGAGCCGGCCGGAGACTTGTCGACATACGCGCCGGCAGGCAGAGACAGCGACAACACAACCACCACGCCGGCGACACACTTCGCACAGCGCAACGTAAAGGACTTTACGCAATCATCGAGACGCACGGTCGAGAGCCTCTCACACAAAAATTTTGGAGCCAGCGTAATTGGCACCCGCCAGCGAGATTCCACTATAACTCCCGAATCGCTTTAAGCCAGCGAAGAAAGCAATTGGGCCACACTCCGCTGCAACACCGGATGCCGCATCTCCGGCGCAATCTCCGCCAGCGGAGCCAGCACAAACTCCCGCTGCTGCATCGCGGGGTGCGGCAATATAAGCTCCGGCGTCTCGAAAACCTCGTTGCCGAAGAGCAGCAAATCGAGGTCGATTACGCGTGGCCCCTTTGGCGGAGCCGTCGCCCGGTCACGGCCCATCTGCCGCTCAATCTCCAGCAAACCGCGCATCAACTCCAATGGAGGCAGTTCCGTCTCGACCAATGCCGCTGCGTTCAGAAACCGGGGCTGCTCCGTATATCCCACCGGCGCGGTGTCATGAAAACTCGACACCGCCATCACACTCCCCAGCGTTTCCATGCGCCGTAGTGCCTCGCGAAGATTGGCCTCGCGATCGCCGAACTCCGACGCAAGATTCGACCCCAACGCAACGGCTGCAATACCGCCCACCTAATCCCTACTCCCTATTCCCTATTCCCTAATCCCTGCCTCTAGGCCTGCGAAGGAACCAACGCCCCGACCCGCACCGTCGCACGCGCAGGCTCCGGTTTTTCTTCATACCGAGTCGCCAGCACCCACGCCGACCGGTCCTGCATCAGCCGCTGCACCAGCGCCGTATGCATTGCGTGCCCGGCGCGTTCCGCGACCACGTTGCCCCAGATCCGGCGGCCCGCCAGCGCCAGGTCGCCGATCAGGTCGAGTACCTTGTGCCGCACAAACTCATCCCGAAACCGCAGTGGCGGATTCTGCACCTCGCCTTTACCGATGATGATGGCGCACTGGTCGGTCGCTCCACGGATCAGGCCCATATCGCGCAGCATCGGCTCGTCCTCGCGGAAGCCGAACGTCCTCGCCGGAGCGATCCAGTTGGCATAGGCACCCGCCTCCAGATCGCCGACAAAAGTCTCGTGCCCGATCGGCTCGGGGAAATCAATCGTGTAATGGATGCCGTACCCGCCCCCC
>Ga0134125_10003746_pt1 | contig 17515 bp, 10 predicted proteins | sample KB31751_FD_96464 | JGI IMG/M metagenome (GOLD analysis project Ga0134125, IMG submission 96464) | Terrestrial soil microbial communities with excess Nitrogen fertilizer from Kellogg Biological Station, Michigan, USA - KB3-175-1 | ecosystem: Environmental > Terrestrial > Soil > Unclassified ...
AAATCGGGCACGGCGCTAGTTGGTAGCTGAACGACGAGGCTGGCGTAGGACCCTCATTTACTCATTCTCCTGACCAGTCTCTACGGAAACTCAGCACCTCAGAGGTAAGGCTGGCATCGGTCCCTGTTCGATCTATAAATCCCGAATCCGTCTTTACCTTTGTTGAAAAGAACTGGCACACGGTAACGCCACTTTGTCTGACGGCCGTGCGTCCTGTGACAACGCCCATGAGAAAGCAGTGCGGATACCTGGCCACGATGCAATGGCACCCGCAGCTGACTCCATTCCACATCGTTTCATGAGGCCCCAGGCTTCGGAACGAGAAAGACGGATTTCTATGAGACTTGTGACCGAGAAACAACCTTCGCAGACTACAGCCCGCAAAGTATCCATATGTTATGGATTGCTGTGTGTGGTAGTTCTGCTTGCGTTTGCGGCTACAGCAGGCGCGCAGAACGTTACGCAATTGAATGTGCCGACAACCACCCAGTTATGGGCAGGAACCCAGGACTGGAACCAGTTTGGCCTGTCATCGGTAACTAACCCCACGGCTGGCGTGATACTGGCGGGCACAGCGCCCAGCCAGTTCACCAATGGCACGCCGGATCCGATTACTGGATTGTTTGCTTGCCAGCAACCCGGAGCAACGGCGCCCTGCAACCCGGTTCGCCACCTGTGGTACGGTGACGCCAGCAACGGTCTGTGCCGTATCGATCCTGAAGTGGACGATCCGGATATGACCGAGCCTTCGCCCGGCATCGGAAAGTTCAACAACATTGAGCGTACCTGCATCGGTTTCATTCAGGCGGGCGGGTTCGCTCCACAGCAATTGACCTACGATGCTCTGCACCACATCATTTACGCGGCTGACATTCCGCGTACGGCAAACGGTATCATCCGCGTACTCTATGATCCATCTGGCGACGGTGGCCAGGGAGCTACGGATCCCATCCACGTGGTTTCGCTGATGGGCGCGCAGGGTACCAGAAATGCCGCGGGTGGTTGCCCAGCGATCACAGATCCCCGCACCGGCGCCGTTCCTGTACAGATGTTTGCGGCGACACTTGGCCCCGATGGCAACCTGTATGTTGGATGGGCGCGCGATGGAGCCATTGCGCGTATTCCTCATCCAGATACATTTGATCCCAACAGCGACGCAGATTGCGCCAGCATTGATGTGCCAATTTTCGCGTCTGACGCCCGCTTGGGCGCTGGCGGCGCAGCCGGCCATACCTTTGGTCTGGCCTGGATTGGTCACACCCTGTTTGGCGCTGACAACATCAGCCCCTGGTTCAAGGACAATGCTGACCAGTGCTTTACCGCGGCCAATGGCTTCAATCGCTGCGGCCCAGTGCAGGGAATCGGAACTGAAATCCTGGGGACGTTTGCCCCCGGCCCGCAAGCGGGTATCGTGAGCGACTTTACGTACAACGGTCCCGATACAAGCTATCCCGGCAACGCGCTCTTTGCCTCCTCTTTGGGCAGCACAGTTCGTGTGGGTAATGCCAGTGATGTAAATAACATGATCGTGACACCGCAGTTTGGTGGAGCGTTCTGCTTCATCACCGGTGTTTCCGTCGATACGAGCAATCTGGCCAATGAGACGGTCTACATTGGATCAGACTGCACACAGGGCAGCATCAACGGTGCTGGAGCCGTCTGGAAAATAACGCCTCAGCCTCCGGCTGGTGCGCCTCCAGCAGTACCCGGATCTGTTACAGCTTCCAACTCCACACCTCCGGGCACCCCGGCCACCGGTTCGGCTACAGTAGCCTGGATCCCCAGCTCCAACGGACAGGCGCTTACTGGTTTCGTGGTGCGCACCGTACTGGCCTCTGACGGCGTCACCCAGCCGGTTCCTGACTTTGTCGTCAACCCGGGTGGGAATGGCGTGCCTCCCAACGCGGCCTTGATAACCGGATTGCCTCTCGGCACGGCTGTGCAGTTCCAGGTCGCATCGAGCAATAGCTTCGGAACGAGCCAGTTCTCCGTGCTCAGCGCTCCGTTTACGCCGTTCATCCCGACAGCTCCCAGCCAGCCTCAGGGTGTGGTTGCGACTGCCGGCAACAAGTCAGCTCAGGTAGCGTGGTCAGCTCCGGCCAGCAACGGCGGACTGCCGGTTACCAGCTACACAATTACGGCGCAGCTGAATGGCACAACCCCAGTGGCGAACCTAACGGTCTCCGGTTCCACCACCGGCGTGAACTTCACTGGCCTGACCAACGGCTCGCTCTATAACTTCGTGGTGTTCGCGACCAACGCGGCCGGCGCCAGTGCGGCGTCGCTGCCGTCCAACGCGGTGACACCGTCGGCCCCGAATATTCAGGACATCGCAGTAGGCATAACCGGTCCATCTTCAATCAACGCTGGATCGTTCGTGACCTTCGCGATTACCGTAACCAACCTCGGTCCGGGCGATGCACCGAACGTGACCCTGGCTGACTCGCTGACTGGGAACTTTGTCTCGGCTAACACCACGCAGGGCGCTTGCGGCGTCTCCGGAGCGCAGTTCAACTGCACCTTCGGCGGAATGCTCGCAGGCAGCAGCTTAACCGTGAACCTGACTGAGGCCATCGGCAGCTCAGCCATGACCAACACGGCCACAGCTACGCTCCGCGACTTGTCAGGCAACGTCCTGAATCAGGATCCGAGCCTGGCCAACAACACCGCCAGCAAGACCGTGAACATCAACTCCGGCACCAACAACGTCTCGGCTGATATCCAGATCACCGGTTCAGCCCAGAACGGTGGCCCGTCAGTTGGCGCGAGCGATCTGTTCACCTGGCAGGTCAAGAACAGCACCGGCAATGCGAATGCTCCGAACGTAAGCTTCGAAGCCATCCTGCCGATCTCGTTCACCCTTGTTCCTGGCAGCTTGAGTGCAAATCAGGGAGCAGGTTGCTCTGTATCTCCGGCTACACCGACCCAAGGTCAAACTCTGGATTGCCTTACCAGCAGCCTGCCTGGAGGCCAGACCATGATCGTGACCTACAACGTCACGACCTCGGTCGCCGGCACCTTCGGCACAACTGGCAAGACCACCTCGGGTGCAACTGATACGCAGCCGAGCAACAACTCGTTCAGCGTAAACATTCAACCCAAGTAAACTCACAGCCGCTGCCGGGGTGCCAACCAGCACCTCGGCAGCTTACGTAACAAGAAGTAAATCAGGGCCCGGATGTTGAAGGCACTGTTCTCTCGGTCTTCCTGCAATAACCAATGGCTCTCTCCCTGTGCGACGGACAGGATTTTTTCGTGACTGCCTTGTTGTTTGCCGGAGCGTGAAGGTTGGGTAAATCCCCTCCCGCATGATTTACCCAACCTCTCCTGTTTGTTTTGGTGTATGATGTCTGTGCCAATTAAGACTTCTGACTCTCTGCCTCGTAGTAATCGACTCTTAATCTATTAAGACTTTTAATTACCGATTAATTCTCCTCTAATCTCCAAAGCACATTCTCTCCCCATCGCTTGATGTTCTTCCGGGCATTTCAAACGCTGGCCAGTGACTCAGGCCGGTTCCCGCTAAAAACATCAACCTTAAATTTTTGCAAAAGCAGCAACAGCGATTTGAGATCAGCTTTTTGGTTGGTGGAGATCCTGGATGGATCGTCTGCAATGGCTCTGTGGGTTTGGCATCTGGACTTGGTGGCAGGCTTTGACAATTCGGTCAGCGATACAACACAACGGCTCCGGTTTTCTTTCTTGTCCTCCGCCTGCTACTCGACCGCACGGCGCCGCAGTACGTCCCATCCTCGCCAATTCATTCGCAGCAAAACGAGAAGCCACGGCTTCACGCGAACGCAATCATAAAGATTCCTGGAGCGCGGCCAGGATGTTGTAGGGCCCCATTGTTGTAGCTTGCAAGACTTTGGAGTTGGATGGTTCTGGACAATTTGAAATGAATCATCCAACTTCATATTTTTTGCTACGGGCCGTCCGCGCACTGGTAGCTGCAAGAACGAGAGCAATCTAATCTGGAGCAGACGACAACGAAGCCAGGAATTTTTATAAATCGGTCATAATCTCGGGCTCTTTTTGAGCCTTGATGTTCCCCCGGGTCCTCACGCGCTGGCAGATTGTAAAGTCCAGTTCCCGCCAAACATCAGCAGCACAGAAAAATTTGTTGATGGAGTTCCATCTGCGATCCACTTCGCAGCTGGAATTCAGGCACGTGACTACCCGGCCTTTGCGCCGGGGTTCACCGGTGGCGGAGCTGCTGAACTCGCGCTACCAGAAGGGATAGCTGGACATGCTGAACCTTGCGGGTAAGACGGACGGAGCATTTGCAGCGTCACTGAAACCATGGATTACCGTAATGACCAACCTGGCTGCAAAAGTTGGCGTTACTGTTGCACTCTTCACCGGCCTCAACAATCCCATGGCGATGGCTCAGACGCGAACGCCTTTTGCCACCGGCGTGACGCAACCTTTGGGTGGGCTGATCCTCAGCGGTACAGCGATCAATCCGCAAACCGGAAAACCGTATCGACACTTGTGGAACAGCGATCAGGGAGGATTCGGGCTGTGCCGGCTTGATCCAGATGTGGACACGCCAGGTCCGCACACCGTCAACGTCAACACCTGCATGCCGTTTGTGGCTGGAGTAGCATTCAAGCCTGGGCAGCTGGCGTTCGACCCAGCTTTAAATAATATTTATGCCGTTGACCTGCAGGCGAATACGCAGGGTGTCTTCCGGCTGCACTATGTCCCCACGGGCGACAACGGCCACGGATCACTCGACCAGCTGCATCAGGAAGTGCTCGGTGGGAACAACACACCGGGCCATTTCGGTCTTCCCGGATGCGGCATACCCGGCAACATCCCAAACTCAGCCGTGCTCGGCCCTGACGGCAACCTATATATAGGGTTCAAACGAAGCGGCAACATTCTGCGCGTTTCTGCGCCGCAAACCGAACCTCTGCCGTGCAGCAATGTGCAGGTGATTGGCACCACGCCGGACCAGACGAAAAACTTTGGCCTCGGCTGGATTGGTCATGACATGTATGGAGGCGATGGGTTGGCCCTCTGGACCATCAGCAATGCCGATCAATGCATGACGCCGCAAAACGGCCAGGTACCCTGCCATGGAAACAGCATTCTGACTTCTCAGACGGCAGCTCCCAGCTTCGTCACGAGTGATCAGATATATCCCGCTACGACCGGAACGAATATTTACGTTGCGACTCCCGCAAGCTTAACGCTCGTGAATACCGTGACCTTGCAGGTGCAGCAGAACTACGCCTCGGGCTTTGAATTCCTGGGAGCCCTGGTGCTGGATCCGACCAACCTGTCTCTCTACGCCGCGGACGATCCAACCTTTGGCAAATTACCCGTGCAGGGACGATGGTTCGCGCTCGGCAATGGTCCTGACAATGGAGGACGACAGGCGGGAACGCTCACAGAATTTGCTTCGGGTGTCACTTCTCCCATTGGCGGCGTAGTGCTTTCCGGAACCGCGATTAATCCGAGCACAGGAACGCCATTCCGGCATTTGTGGACGAGCGATCTCGGGGGGTTCGGCCTTTGCCGTCTTGATCCGGACGTCGATACGCCGGGGCCCCATACACTGAACCCGAACACTTGTCTGGCAATCGTGGCGGGAGTGCAATTCAAGCCGGGAGAACTGGCTTACGATCCGACGCTCAACAACATTTATGCGGTAGATTTGCAGGCCAACACTCAGGGTATTTTTCGTCTGCATTACCTGCCGGATGGAAATGGCGGGCAGGGAGCCATTGATCCAATTCACACGGAGGTGCTGGGCGGCAGCGCGCTGACTGTTCCAGTTCGTCAACAGCTTCCGGGATGCGGTATTCCCGGCAATATCCCTGATTCTGCGGTACTCGGGCCTGACGGCAGTCTCTATATCGGATTCAGAGCCAGCGGCAACATCCTTCGCGTGGCTTCGCCGCAAACTGAACCTCTGCCGTGCGCGAACGTGCAGGTGATCGGCACCACTCCCGACAACAAAAAGGATTTTGGTCTGGGCTTTATTGGCCATGATTTGTTCGGCGGCGATGGGCTGTCCGCGTGGATCATGGTTGGAGCCGACGTGTGTCTGCAGCCGGGAACGGGCAATACGCCATGCCAGGCGACCAGCATCCTGGTGCCGCAGACGGCTTTGCCCACGTACGTGATGACGGATCAGGCTTATCCGTCACTAAATGGAAGGAACCTTTTCGTCGGCAAGCCGGGCAGCATCACGTTAGTGGACACGGTGAACATGAAAGTCACAATGGACTACGCGACAGGTTTCCAGTTCCTCAGCGGCATGGCGCTTGATCCGATCAATCTTTCTTTGTACGCTGCAGACGATCCCACGGACGGAAAAGTAAACGCTCAAGGGCATTGGTGGCTGGTTGGGCAGCAACAGCAGCTCACGCCTGCAGCTCCGGGCAGTCCCACGAACGTAGTTGCCGCAGCAGGTGATAGCCAGGCCACCCTGAGCTGGAGTCCCGCTACGGACGGGCAGCCGGTAACAAGTTTCACCGTGCACAACTCTGTCGCGGGCGACGGAGCGCCTGTTCCTGATCTGAGCCTTACAGCGCCAACCGGCTCGCCGAGCGTCCCCGCTACAGCAGTTGTCACAGGGCTGACAAACGGAGTGGCGTATCAGTTCACGGTGGCCGCGAACAATTCAGTGGGAACAAGCGCCTTCTCAGCGCCGAGCAACGCGGTCACCCCGCAAGGCGCGACAGTGCCGGACGCACCGACGAATGTTGTCGCCCATGCCGGCAACGCTACAGCGAGCATCACCTGGACTGCTCCTCTGTCCAACGGCGGAGCGGCGATTTCAAGTTATGCTGTTTCAGCGCTGAACGCTGGAGCCCAAACGGGATTCATTGTCACGGTGGCTGCTCCGGCTACGAGCGCAAACTTTACCGGCCTGAGCAATGGCACCACGTACACATTTGTCGTTCACGCTACGAACTCAGCCGGGAACAGCTCTGAGTCCGCGGCTTCGAATGCTGTAACACCTGTTGGGCCACCTCCGCCGCCGACGACAGCTAACATCGCAATGACACTCAGCGGGCCCAGTTCCATGCTCGCCAATTCAGACGCCGGGTATGGAATCCTGGTGACGAACAATGGCAGCACGGCGATTCCGCAACTGGTGATCTCAGAAGCATTCACCGCGACAGCCACGGTTCTTTCCGCAACTCCCAGCCAGGGGACGTGCACGGTGGGGACAACCATCACGTGTTCTCTGGGCAGCGTAGCGCCGGGAAGCACGGTGGCTGTGGGAATCACAGAGACTCTGAGCGCGACTGTAGTGAATTCGGCGACAGTCCAGGCGCTCGATGCAAGCGGCAATCCTATGACGCTGGTGGTTCCGGGGTCTGGGAGCATCAGCTTGACGACGAACGTGTCGGCGCCTCCTCCGCCGCCATCTCCGACGCCTACGCCAAGTCCAAGTCCGACTCCAGCCCCTGCCGCGGGAAGTTCGACAGATCTGGCGTTGAGTGGACAGTATGTGGGCGGCGCGGGACAGGGAAGCATTACATGGCAGATTCAGAACCTGGGAACGGCCGATGCCGCGAACGTAGTCTTCACGCAGTCCTTACCGATTACCTTGTCGCTTTCTTCCCTGCAGGCGACCTTGGGTGGCTCGTGCTCGCAGTTGGGTGCGATAGGCAGCCAACTGCTCATAGCGTGCAAGCTGCCGTTGTTGCCACAAGGTCAGTCCTGGAGCATCAGCCTTGTGCCATCCACGCAGGTATTTAAAGCTGTCATGAGAGCCAGGGTGAGATTTGCCGGCAGCGATCCCGTGATTGGAAACAATTTCTTCATGTTATCGATCAACAACACGGTGGCAGCAGCAAGGTCGGCTAACGTATCCGTACCGACGCCAGCCAGTCAGCAGCCGCAGCTTCAACCACTGACGGCGGCGCCCTTGCTCTGGCTGGATGTCTCCGGCCTTGATAGCGGCTTGGATCCCAGTCCGCCGTTGGCGAGTGACACGGCTATGACTGACAAAACAACGACTGACAAGGCCACGATTGACAAGATTGATGATCCAGCGGCGGCTGACGCGGCCACCGTCCCGAAGGAGTGACCGTTTCCGGAAGCCGAAACGGTTAAGAATAGATAAATTTCCTGGTCCAAATCGGGTATATATTGACGCGGACAGAGTAGAACTCGGCGCCCATCTTCCGGGTGGGCGCTGGAGCGTTCGCGCGGTATAAGGCCGACGGAGAACGGCCGAAGCAATAAAGCGGATGAGCACGTATGGGCATCAACAGAATTTCCGATAACAGAAGCAGCACACGCACCACCCGCGATGCTGCGAAAGTAAGATTCCTGTGGCGCAATGATCCAGTCGCCAGCCTGCGCGCGCCCTGGGTGGGCAGCAACATCCTTCGCATAAAGAAGAAGGACGTTCTTTTTCATCAAGCCACACCTTCCGACACCGTCTTCTATCTGCTCAAGGGACGGGTAAAGCTGACCGCCCTCTCGCCAGAAGGAAGGGAAGCGACGATTGCGCTTCTGCAGGAAGGAGATTTTCTGGGTGAAGAATCTCTGGACGGAAAACAACGCTTGCGAACAACAACGGCAATAGCGCTTTCTGAATGTACGGTTTTAAAGACGGATCGTAAGGCCATGCTGCAAATGCTTCAGCGTGATCCGGAGCTATTGAATTTTTTCTTATCATTCATTGTTTCCCGCAATATTCGCATGCAGGAGGACCTGGTGGACCGGCTGTTCCACAACAGCGAGCAGCGGCTTGCGCGCTTTCTCGTGTTGCTTGCCGGACTCGATCACTCCGATGAGGTGGAAGTGATTGTTCCCAAAGTGAGCCAGGAGATGCTGGCAGAGATGGTTGGCGCCACGCGGTCACGGGTAAGCCTTTTTATGAACCGGTTCCGTAAGATGGGTTTCATTGACTACGACGGAGACTATACCGGCGCCCTCCGCGTACGGCGAACGATTAAAGAAGTCTTAGCAAAGCGTTAGAGACGTTTCGGCCGGGTTCTCTGGAGAGATCCGATAAATTTAAGAGAAATGTGTTCTGTTCAGAACAGATTTGCTTAATCGATTAAGAGACAATCCTTCCACGAAAGTGCGAATAACGGCTGCTCTCAAGCGGACCACCAAAAGGGCCACTCACCTTTCAGAGAGGTTGAGTGATTCCGGCTAGAACAAGAAGTCCGTCGAAGATAGACCGTTTGCAGCCAGAGCTATCTGGCAGCGATTTACCGCTTTCGTTTCTCCTTCCGGGCACGGATCGGCGATGTTGGCGTTTGCCTAATGCGAGCGCGGCATTGCTTGACGTGTGCTTAGGCCAAGTCAGCGCAACCAGCTCTTGTGAAAGAAGAATGTGCTGATCGCGGCCCTCATTCATTTAAAGAAAAATTTAGCGGGCTTTTGCGGACAGACTGGAATGTGCCCAGATGTCGCGAAGTTGGACTACGGAAAATGACCCTGTCTTTTCCGGTGGTCATGAGTTTCTTCGGAGCTGCCTCGGCCACAGGCCGGGAGCTGCCGAACAAGTTACTGCTGTGGGCCAGCCCGATGGTGCCACAGCCGTAAGGGGGCTGCCGGGCAACATCCGCAAACGGCAGCCCTGAGTTAAAAGCTAAGTTACTGCTGTGGGCCAGCCCGATGGTGTCACAGCCGTAAAGGGGGCTGCCGGGCAACATCCGCAAAACGGCGGCCCCTAAGTATTTCCTCAACTCACACTTCACCCAAAGTTCTTCGGGTAATGGAGTGTTGCCTTATTTAAATTTCTAAATGGGTACAATTGCTTGAGGTTAGTGGCCTCGAAAGCGGGTGGATTCACACAACTAAAAAATTAGTTGCTAAATAACTAAAAAATTAGTTACTATTTGCTCGGAAGGGCGTCTAAAGATACAGATCAAGTTTTTACGGAGTGGAGAATTGCCTCGGAGACAGTCGCCAACCTTAACAGAAGCGGAATTACGGCTCATGGAAGTGCTGTGGGAGAAGGGCCCTGCGTCTGTTCATCAGCTTCTGGAGGCACTTCCGGAAAAGCCGGCTCTCGCCTACAACTCCGTTCTCACGACTATACGAATATTGGAAAAGAAGGGCTACGTCCAGCACGAAAAAGACGGCCGTGCCCACATTTATATGCCCCTGGTAGGGCGCGAGCAGGCGACCCGTTTTGAGATCCGGAATCTGGTCAACCGGTTCTTTAACGATTCACATGAACTGCTGATGTTGAATCTGCTGGAAGATAAGAGCATTGACAGCGAAGACATTCAGCGGGTGCGTGATTTGTTGAAGGCGGCGGGAGGGAAGCAATGAATTGGTTTCCCGGCCTGCATACGGTAGCGTCAATTGCATTTGAAAGATTGTGGTATTGCCTGGCCGAAGGTTCGTTGCTGGTAGTGGCAGTCGCGCTGGCGATGCGCTTTGTTCGACATCAGAGTTCGCGCACAAAATTCGTTATCTGGTTTTCGGCGCTGCTGGCTACGGCATTTCTGCCGATGCTCGGGGTTAAGTTGAGCGGCGAAGCAGCATCAATGATTCCATCCAAAGCGGTGGTCACCCTCCCTCTCTCCATCGCGCTTTACGTTTTTGCCGCCTGGATTTTGCTGGCTTGCGCAGGGTTGATACGAGTCCTGGCGGGCGTAAGGCAATTGCGCCGGCTGCGCGCGGGCTGCGAAGAGCTGGATGCTCAGCAGCTTGGTCCCGAGCTGACCCACACGATTGAAGACTTCAGAACGGCGCGCCGGGTATCTCTGCTTGTCTCGAAGGAAGTTCAAGTGCCCACCGCAGTTGGGTTCTTCAAACCCGCAGTCATCATTCCTGCCTGGATGCTGGAAGAAGGTGCGTCTGACGAGCTGAGACACGTGATGTTGCACGAACTGGCTCATCTACGGCGTCGCGATGACTGGACCAATCTGATCAAGAAAGTAGTCAAGGCGGTCCTGTTCTTCCATCCCGGCGTGTGGTGGATGGAAAAGGAACTTTCGCTTCACCGTGAAATGGCGTGCGATGACGAGGTGCTGGCGGAAACCGGCAATCCTCGGAGCTATGCCGAGAGTCTGGCACGGGTGGCGGAGAGAAATTTTCTTCGTCGGCAGATCGCCATGGCACAGGCGGCCGTCAGTAAGATGCGCCAGCTTTCGACCCGCGTCACCAGGATCCTTGATCCGAACCGCGGCCAAAGCACAAAGATCTGGAAGCCTGCTGTCCCGGCGGTTGTCGCGTTGGCGCTGGTCAGCGGGGCATCGGTTTCATGGGTGCCGAACCTGGTGAAGGTGGATGATGGAGCAAGTTCCGTCAGCACTCAGGCGGCTTCACGTTCCAGTTCGAGTGTGATGCCGAGCGCGGCGCCACAACTTGCACCGCCGGTTCATCCGAGTGTTCGCGCATGGCCCGCAAGTTTGAGATCAGACAGAACGAACCAGACTCACGCGAGATCTCTTTACGTTCCGGCCCGGGCTACGTCGGTGAAAAAGTTCACGCCGGTGAGAACACTGAAAACTCAGACCGCGAAAGCAAAGGCGCAACATCAGGAGCATGCTCCAGTGATACTGGCAAAATTTGAAGCTCCAACAGGACAAGGAAAAGTTCAGTCTGATGCGGCGGCACAACCGCAGGAGCAGCAACAGCGCTTTGTGCTTGTGATCGAAACCAGACAGACCGTCACGGCAGGAGCAAATGGCTTGCAGGTGAGCGTGCAGCAACTGCGGTGGCTGGTACCGGTTAATCGCATTCAAAAACAACTTCCCAGCAAAACTTAGGCAGGAAGGATAGTCCTTTGAGCTTTTGGGGCTGACGGAATCAAACAATTTCTTATAACTAAATTATTAGTTGAAGGAAAGGTGAGACATGAAGAACTGGTCGAGTACGCAAAAGATGTTGCTCATGAAGAACCGGATGATTGCTGGCGCGCTTGCACTGGCATTAGCAGCCGGGGTGGGCAGTTATGAAATTTTCAAACCGGAGGCAGCGAACGCCGCAACACCTGCACCAGCTCCCGCGGCACCTGCTCTCGATGACAACAGCGTGAGCGCGCTGACGGCGCTCGACCACGCCATGGAAACTCTGGCCGCGCACGTGACTCCGGCGGTAGTGAACGTGACTGTGACTTCCAAAAGTCACGGACAATCGATGCACATGCAGGGACAGAGCCAGGGGCAGGACGATCAGGACCAGGAGCAGAACCAGATGCAGCAGTTCTTCGGCCCCTTCGGCTTCAATATGCCGCAGGCGCGCCGCGGACCGCAGATTGAACACGGTCTGGGCAGCGGCATCATCATTTCGCCCGACGGCTACATCGTGACCAATAATCACGTGATCGAAGGCGAAACCGACATTCGCGTAACCTTGAATGACCGTCGCGTCCTTCCGGCCAAGCTGATCGGCGCAGATCCATTGACGGATCTGGCCGTGATCAAGATCGATGCCAACAATCTGGCAAGCATTCCCTGGGGTGACTCCACGTCGTTGAAGCCCGGACAGACCGTGCTTGCGTTCGGCAATCCTTACAATTTCCGGTTCACGGTAACGCGCGGAATTGTCAGCGCCTTGAACCGTGCGAATCCTTACACGGATGATCCACGCAAGCCGGGTGAATTCATCCAGACAGACGCGGCCATCAATCCGGGAAATTCAGGTGGTCCGCTGGTGAACACTCACGGTGAAGTGATCGGCATTAATACGTTCCTGATTTCTCCGTCGGGTACTTTCTCCGGAATGGGATTTGCCATACCTGCTCAGCTTGCCAAGCCGATCATTAACAAACTGATCAAGGACGGAAAGGTTGAACATGCCCGCATCGGGGTGGCCATTACGGATGTGACCCCTGAAAACGCTGAGTTCTTCCATATGAGCCAGGCCAACGGAGCTGTTATCAGCCAGGTTGAGCCAGACTCTCCGGGCTCCAAGGCGGGCCTTAAAGTCGGCGATGTGATCACTGATTTCAACGGCAAGAAAGTGGAAGGCTCGGGAGCGCTTCAGGCACAGGTGAGCCAGGCATCACCGGGCGAGAAAGTCACGCTCGGAATTAACCGCGACGGCAAACCGGAAAAGGTCTCGCTGACGCTGGAATCCATCAACCAAAAGGGCGATCAGACTGCCAGCAACGGAACCCCACACGGTAAGGCGCGCTGGGGCATCGGGCTGAGCGACATGAGCCAGGACGTTCGCGAGCAGTTACAGCTCCCGAATAATGTGAAGGGCGTTGTGATCACGCAAGTGCAGCCGGGCAGCCCCGCGGATAACGCAGGTCTGTCACGGGGTGACGTGATCCAGGAAGTGGACCGTCATCAGGTAAACAGTGTTGCAGATGTTCAGCGCGAGCTGGGCAGCGTGGCACAGGGTAAGGATGCTCTGGTGTTGGTGTGGTCAAACGGTGGCAGCTCGTTCCGCGTGCTGCATGCCGCAGAGCCCGGCCAGCAGAGCGGCGACTAATAATACTAATAACCTTATAACGCGACAGAGCGGTGACACGCGACGGCGCACCTCAAAAGGGTGCGCCGTTTACTTTTGAGATGACCACTACGGTGGCCGCCGCAACAAACTCGTCAAAACTCCTGAATCGCGTTCTTTTGGGCGGCTTTCATCTCTTCGCGCCAGCGCGACATCAACTCTGCGGCTGTCCCCTGGCGGAGAAGGCGAATGCCCTGACCGGCCCAGAGGGAGAGGAGTTCGGGTCGCTTGGTGGCAGAAGCAGCCCGGCGCATCTGCTGGGTGAAGGCGTTCTGCCACGGATAGGAAAGATTCTTGAGTCCGGCGGCATTCCATTTTTCAATGAACTCATTACGAAGGCCGCGTGCCATGCGTCCGGAGAAGGCGCGAGTGGTGGTGGTCTGGTCTTCATGCGCCTGAAGCAAGGCGGCGCGCCAGGCGGGGCTGGTGCCTGCTTCTTTGGCGGCGAGAAACGCAGTGCCCATCTGGACAGCGCTTGCGCCGAGCGCAAGTGCGGCCACAATGCCGCGGCCGTCCATAATGCCGCCTGAGGCGATCACAGGGATTCGGACCGCGTCGATTACCTGCGGGACAAGCGCTACGGTTCCAATCAGGGCTTCTTCCGCAGGGACAGCAAACGTGCCGCGATGAGCGCCCGCCTCGCTGCCCTGTGCTACCACGACGTCAACGCCCGAGCTTTCGAGTTGCAGGGCTTCATCGACAGTGGTGGCCGTTCCGATCATGAATGCAGGGAGCGCCTTGAGCCTCTGCATGACGTGAGACTTCAGGAGTCCGAAGGTGAAGCTGACGATTGGAGGCTGGGCTTCGCAGATGGCATCAATCTGTTTGTCAAAGTCTTCCATTGCCTTTTGCGGCAGTTGGGGCGCGCCCAGGCCGAGCTCCTGATGATACGGAGCAAGGAAATCCGAGACTGCCTGCACATTCCCACGCAGCGGCTCCTGCGCCTGCAATGAGAACAGATTTACGGCAAAGGGCCGCGAGGTAAGCTCGCGAATTCGGGCGATATCCTGCTTGATCTTGTCCGGACCGGAATAGGCAGCAGCCAGAGAGCCAAGCCCGCCGGCGTTCGAGACGGCTGCAGCAAGCTCGGGCGTCGAAGGTCCGCCGCCCATGGGCGCCAGGACCACGGGCATGCTCATCTCAAATCTGCGACAGAAATCGTTCATGGATGGTTTGATGAAACTTGCTCAGCCGATGGCTTTGAATGGTTCGTCGATTTCCACCTGAAGGCCGGCGACGAGACGGTTGTTTTCATTGGCCAGGCCGACGACAGCCAGCATTTCATTAAAAATGGCGTCGCTCATGCCTTTATTGCGCGCAGAAACCGTGTGGGAGGCAATGCAATAACCGCATTGGTTGCTGATGCTCACCGCGAGATAGATCAGATCTTTAACAAGAGGATCGAGCGCGCCCTGAGACATGATTTCTTTCGTGTCTTCCCAGGTGCGCTTCAACCGCACGGGATCATGGGCCAGGGCTTTCCAGAAATTATTGATCTTGTCGGTTTTGCGGGTGGCCATGATGTCGTCATAGACGGCGCGGACCTCAGGGCTGGCTTTTTCGTATTCGATAAATCCTAACGTCGACATTCTTCTCCTTGAGTAGAAGCATTCAGCAATCAGCATTCAGCCCCTCAGCTCGTTGAGCAGAATGAGAAACACCTTTGAAACACAGAGGTGGCAGAGTAAACGGAGGCCAGCAAGAATATGCGTCCTGCTCGACGATGAAGTGCGCGACGTACACTTTTCACCCCTCCTTTCCTCCGGTTACTCTGTGTTTCAAGGGTTTTTGACGTCATCTTCTCGTGCCGCTTCACGGGCTGAATGCTGACTGCTGAGTGCTGACTGCTTCTTAAGGTATCAAAATAACTTTTCCGGTGGTCTTGCGACCTTCCAAATCCATATGTGCTTGTTGAGCTTGCTCCAGCGGATACTTGTGCTCGACGCGCAGCTTGAGCTTGCCGGCAGCAATCCAATTGAGCACGTCGCCGGCGCGCTGTTCCAGCTCCTCACGAGCGGACGAGTAATTCATGAGCGTGGGCCGGGTGAGAAACAGAGAACCTTTTTGCGACAACTTGATGGGATCAAACGGCGGCACGGCGCCACTGGCTCCGCCAAAGAGGACGAGATAGCCTCGCGGCCGCAGCACATTCAAATCACCGTCAAACGTGCTCTTGCCCACGCCGTCATAGACCACGTGAACGCCCTTGTTGTCAGTGAGACGTTTGGTTTCTGCCTCAAAGTCCTGTTTTGTATAGATGATGACTTCATCGGCGCCGGCGTCTTTGGCGAGTTTGGCTTTTTCCTCTGAGCCAACCGTGCCAATCACGCGAGCGCCAATATTTTTAGCCATCTGTACCAGCAGAAGCCCCACGCCCCCGGCGGCAGCGTGAATGAGCGCGGTCTCTCCTTTTTTCAGAGGATATGTCGAGTGAACCAGGTAGTGCGCGGTCATACCCTGCAACATCGCCGCCGCGGCCTGCTGGTCGCCGAGTTTGTCAGGAACTTTCACCAGACGCTCGGCGGGAACCGCCTGATACTCAGCATAGCTTCCCAGCGTATTGCAGTAGGCCACGCGGTCGCCGGGTTTCAGGGATTTCACTTCACTCCCCACTTCGCTCACCGTTCCGGCAGCTTCCTGTCCATCGATGAAAGGCAGTTGCGCGGGATAGCGGCCCTCGCGGAAGTAGACGTCGATAAAGTTCACGCCGCTGGCCGCGATCTTTACGACGGCCTCATTTGGTTTCGGCTTGGGTACGGGAACGTCAACGAGAGTAAGAGCTTCTGGTCCACCAGTTTTTTGAACCTGAATTGCCTTCATGTACCTTGCTCCGTTAGTGAATGCAAAATCTCACCGCTGATGAACGCTGATTCGAATGATTCTTTGGAGTTATCTGCGCAAATCAGTGTTGTCAGTGTTATCAGCGGTAAGCTTTTGCTAGAACGTGAATGTTTCTTCTTCCGCGATGAGCATGACCGGTGGACCGCCGGACGAAATCTTGGCCGCGTGGCCAAGTGTTTCTTTTCCGCCGGGTGATGCGGCACAGGCCTGCAAGGCTTCCATGGAAGGGAAGTGGACTTCTGCGATGCGGTAATACTGCGGCGTTCCCTGCGGGGAAGCGTTTACCTTGGTCGCCACCAGTTTGGTTTTGCCCTGCAGTTTCTGTACCGCCATGGGTACATGTTCGGTCTGGTACAGCTTTTCAAAAGCGTCAATGTCTTTGGGACGCGGATACATCACGATGAGCTTAACTCCTGCCATGATTGCTCCTTCGTTCTGATCTTTGCTGCGCAGAAAATTGTAATTGCTGGTTGAAAACCTCGCCACTCGCCGCAAAAACCTTGCCGCTGATTACGCTGATAAAACTGATTACCACTGAGCAAAAACATCAGAAAAAATCAGTTGAATCAGTGTTTATCAGCGGTGAGGTTTTGGGCTCTTTTGCTAAACTGATGCGCACATGCCGCAGATTCCCAACCTGATTCACCTGGCCATCCCGGGATTTCTTCTCCTGCTGATCCTCGAGGCCATCGCCGATTCCGTGATGCGGCGAGAGCTCTACCAGTTCAAGGACACAGCTGCTTCGCTGATCATGGGTATTGGGAATGTTCTGATTGGGCTGGTGGGCAAGGCGATGGTGCTGGGCATCTTTACCTTTGTCTATAAGTTCGCGATCTTTCATATTGGCTGGACGTGGTGGGCGTGGGTGCTGGTGTTTTTTGCCGACGATTTCAGCTACTACTGGTTTCACAGAACCAGCCACGAGTGCCGGCTGTTCTGGGCGTCGCACGTGGTCCATCATTCGTCACAGCATTACAACCTGGGAACGGCGTTGCGGCAGACGTGGACGGGTACCTTCATGTCATGGGTATTCTGGCTGTGGATGCCGTTGGCCGGCTTTCCGCCGTTGATGGTCCTGACCATGCAAGCCATCAGCCTGTTGTACCAGTTCTGGGTCCACACCGAGCTGGTGAACCGCATGGGGCCACTGGAAACGGTCATGAATACTCCATCGCACCATCGTGTCCACCACGGCAGCAACCAGGAATATCTGGACCGAAACCATGCCGGCATCCTGATCATCTGGGACCGTCTTTTTGGAACCTTCGAGCCT
>Ga0134125_10003748_pt1 | contig 17514 bp, 10 predicted proteins | sample KB31751_FD_96464 | JGI IMG/M metagenome (GOLD analysis project Ga0134125, IMG submission 96464) | Terrestrial soil microbial communities with excess Nitrogen fertilizer from Kellogg Biological Station, Michigan, USA - KB3-175-1 | ecosystem: Environmental > Terrestrial > Soil > Unclassified ...
AAGTGATTTCACATGTTCCAACTCCGCATTTATTCTATCCTGCAATCCTGAAATCTGAACAGTTGCCCTGTCTAAATTGCTTTTACATTGTTCGCCATCGCGTGTAAGCTGGCTGTTAGTAGCTTGCAGGCTATTATAGCTGGACTGCAATGCATTAAATTTTTTGGTACTTACACAACTGCTGATAATTAACATCGCTGACGCGGCAGTGATTATACTAAAACTAATTTTCACGTTTAATAAATTTTTAAATTAAAGATTAAGAAAGTATTAATAAAATATTCGCCAAGATAATGATTTTTCTGCCTTTTACACTTCAATAAAAGAAATGCTTGGTATATCAAGAAGAAATAACATTTTTTCAATCGGCTAAATTTGGCAAAACGAAATCAAACAATTTCAGGTAAAAAATCTGCAAGTGATTCTTATGGAAATAAAATAAGATTATGATGTTTTTGTTCTTTTACTGCAAACAGTTATGTGAAAAATCATTTCACCACAAAAGTCTTCTTATCTCTTCCGATTCCCGTTAATGTTAATGACTTCCATTGTTTAGGCAAAGTAGTTTTTAATTGAACAATACCATTTGGAGTAATATCTAATCCACCAAAACCAAAAAGAACACTTTGCAAATAACCACCCGCACCGGTAGCAAAATAAGGGTTTGTTCCTCCGGCTGTTTCTGCCATCACTCCAAAGGGAGGCAGCTTATTGGGGATATATGCTTTTTCAAATGCATCAAACGCTTTAGCAGGCTCGTTCAGCCTTGCATATAAAACTCCAAAAATTGCGTGTGTCATTGCAGGAGAGCCTTCGCCAATACGGCTTTCATAATATTCAAGGTCTTTTTTTATTTGTGCAGGATCAGAAATTTCTTTTAGTGGATAAGCAAGCAAATTCACATCGGCCTGCTTTATTTTAATCCCGTTATATCCCGCATATTCTGAGGTAACACCATTCGCTAATTTTAAAATAGGAATATTTTTTTCTACATTGACCCAATCGGTATCTATGGGTTCATTTAAAATTTTTGCTGCCATTATTGCATCATTCAAATTCGTTTTTGCTGCCGCATTGGTAAAGGCATTGTTGTCGACATTCTCTGCCCATTCATCGGCTGCAACGACATTATTTATATCATAATGACCGGGGCCGTTTCTTTCAACACGGCTTGTCCAGAAATCAGCACATTCTTTTATAATCGGAAATCCTTTTTCACGAAGCCACGTTGTATCCTGCGTTACACAATAATAATTCCATGCAGCTATTGCTACATCAGCAGTAATATGATGCTCAAACGGACCGCTCAATGCCCAAACCGGTGTTTCTTCATAACCGCTCGCAGCGCTTTCCCACGGATACATGGCGCCTTTAAATCCATGTGCAAATGCGTTTTGTTTTGCTTCAGCCAATCTTTGATAGCGGTATTCCAGCATGCTCTTAGCCATTTCAGGATGCAAGGCAAGTATCGGCGGAAACATCCACAATTCTGCATCCCAAAAAACGTGGCCATTATACCCAAGACCGCTCAAACCCATTGGCGACGGACTATAAGCCGTTCCGGATCTTACAAAAGAATATAAATGATACATGGCAGAATGAACATCGCGCTGGCTTGCTTCGTCACCATTAATTACAATATCGCTTTTCCATAAATCATCCCAGGCTGTATCATGAAATTGAATTAATTTTTGTGTTCCCTGCAGCTTTGCATAAATAACATAACGTTCCGATTCATTCAATGGATCATCAACCTGGGCAGAAGTTATGGAAGCTCCTGCTATTGCAAAATGATAAACAGTTCCGGCTTTTAAATTTTTTTTGAACTTAGCAAGATGCATATTATTATCCCACATCTCGTGTATCAATTCGGGCTCTGATCCGGAGGGTTCATCAAACAAAAAAGTAGTGCACGAACCAAAAGTCAACTTCCCTGTAGGACTTTTGGCAACTGATGAAAGCAAACTTATTTTTACATGAGGGCGATCGATTTGGTTATAATAATTCTGCACATCGCGCAGCGCATCCGGCGCTTCCATTACGCTTGCCGGAATAATTTCGATATCTTTTTTTGCAGTGATGGTAACATCCACCAACACATCGTATGGCAAATTGCGAAGGGCATAATAAGTATAAGAAACAGTTGCTTTATCAAGGTAATCAAAAGTCGTATTTAAACTGGCATGTTTCATATCCAAAACCTGGCGCATATTTTTTGCATCTCCACTACCAATGCGATGACCATCAATATCGAGATTCATGTCTACCAGATTGAACCCCTTTAAAAAATTACTCACCATACCACGGCCATATTGGTCATAGGCGCCGTTCAAAACAACGGTTTTACATTTCAAAGGCTCGGCAGATGAAACAATTCCAATCATTCCATTGGCAACGGTTTCTCCATAATAATTATTCGGATCAATTTTATCAGCAACAATTTTCCAGGTGTCTGTTTTTTGTGAAAAAGAAAAGAAAAAAGAAAATGAAAACAAAATGATGGCAGATATTTTTTTCATGTATCAAAACTTTTTGGATTGAATAATTCGGAATAAATGTAAACTTAATTGTTATAAAAAAGTCAGGATTAAAAATATAATGATGCCTTGCAGTAAAGTAAGAAATAACAGCAATTGGCGTTTTTTAAATTTTAATTAAAAAATAAAATTGCTTAAAAAAATATCATGCTTTTATAACTATCTTTCAACCTTCAAACATTACCTTTAGTTCACAAATACCATTTCTATTCCTTATTCAAACAGATTTAATGAAGTACGTTTCTGCGGTTTTTCTTCTCCTGATTTTATTTTCGTGCAACAAGAAAAAAGAAGAGTCTCTTTTTCAATTGATGGAAAATACAGGTATCAATTTCGACAATGAAGTAACCGATGGAAAGCTGGAAAACAGTTTTCTTTTCCGCAATTTTTATAACGGTGGCGGTGTGGCCATTGGCGATTTAAATAATGATGGCCTCGCCGACGTTGTCCTTACTTCTAATATGGGTGAAAATAAAGTTTACCTGAATAAAGGCAATTTTAAATTTGAGGATGTAACAGCAAAATCGGGATTGAAGCAGGATAGCATGTGGAGCACAGGCGTTACTTTAGTTGACATAAATAATGACGGATGGCTGGATATATATATCTGCAATTCCGGACATATGACCAATGGCAACAGAAGAGATAAATTATATATCAACAATCATGATGGAACTTTTACGGAAGAAGCGCATCGGTATGGTTTGGACATTGTGGGATATACAACGCAGGTTTCTTTTTTCGACTATGACGGTGATGGCGACCTTGATTGTTTTATGATCAACAATAGCCCGATTCCGGTTAATACTTTGAACAATGCCAATAGGCGCGATCTTCCCGATTCTTTATGGAATGTTGCTCCGTTCCTAAAAGGCGGCGGTAATCATTTGTACAGAAACGATAACGGCCATTTTACAGAAGTGACACAGCAAGCCGGCATTCACAGCAGTTTGATTAGTTTTGGTCTCGGCGTTTCTGTCGGTGATATTAATGGCGATGGATGGCCGGATGTGTATGTTTCAAACGATTCTTACGAAAGGGATTATTTATACATCAATCAAAAAAACGGAACTTTTAAAGATGAAACCGACGAATGGATTCAGCATATGAGTATGTCTTCAATGGGCGCCGATATTGCTGATATAAATAATGACGGCTATCCTGAAATATTTACAACAGATATGCTTCCGGAAAATGATTACCGGTTAAAAACGATGGGTTCTTTTGATAATATTGATTTGTTCAACAGTAAAATAAAATCCGGTTTTTCTTATCAATATGTGAAAAATTGTTTACAGTTAAATAATCAAAACGGTAAGTTTATTGACATCGCCAATTTTAGTGGCGTTTCCGCTACAGACTGGAGCTGGGGCGCATTAATGTTTGACGCCGACAATGATGGATACAATGATATTTATGTTTGCAATGGCATCAACCGGGATGTAACGAATCTTGATTTCATGGATTTTTTTGCAAATGATGTGATTCAAAAAATGGTGCTTACTGGGAAAAAAGAAGGTGTGGATGAAGTGCTCAAAAAGATCCCGCAAACGCCAATGATCAATAAAGTATTTAAAAATTTGGGCAACTTAAAATTTGCTGATATTGGGGAGTCCTGGGGCTTTACGCAACCATCATATTCCAACGGCGCTGCCTATGGCGATCTCAATAATGATGGTGCTCTCGACCTCATAGTGAATAATGAAAACGGTCCCGCGTTTGTTTATAAAAATAATTCCCGCACAATAAATAAGAATAATTTTATCGGCGTCTTTTTGAAAGGAACGTCAAAAAATACCTTTGCAATTGGAAGTATCATTAAAGTTTATGCTGGTAAGGAAATTCTCACTCGTGAAGTAATTCCAAGTCGCGGGTTTCAATCTTCTGTAGATTATAAACAAATCATCGGACTCGGTAAAAACCATAAAATAGATTCGATGATCATTATGTGGCCTGATCGCACGTTTTCAAAATATGAACATCCACCCATGGATACTGTGTTGGTAATTCAACAACCTTTAAATGAAAAATTGTTTTCTGACACGCTCAACAAAACAATTAATAATCCCATTTTTGATTCTGTAAAAAATAATTTTGAAAAGCACCAGGAAGATGAAAACATCGATTTCTATTATGAAAGAAATATCCCTGAGATGCTTTCCAGGGAAGGGCCAAAAGCTGCCGTCGGCGATGTAAATGGCGATGGACTTGACGACATTTATATTGGTGGCACAAAAGGTCATCCGGGACAATTATACCTTCAGACAAAAACCGGAGAATTTATAAAAAAGAAAGAACCGGTTTTCGATCAATATACCGATTTTGAAGATGATGCTGTCTTATTTTTTGATGCGGATAATGATGGCGATTTAGACTTGTATGTAGGGCCGGGAGGTAATGCGAATCAGACTTTCAGCCGGCAAATGCAAAGCCGGTTATATAAAAATGATGGCAAAGGAAACTTCACCATTGACGTCAATGCTTTTCCTGCAAACGGCATGAACACAGGAGTTGCGATTGCTAACGATTTTAATCATGATGGTTTCGCGGATCTTTTTGTAGGAGGAAGAAATTATCCGCGTGAATACGGTGTTTCTCCCACAAGCTATCTTTATGTAAATGATGGCAAAGGACATTTTACCGATATTGCTAAAACAAAAAATCCTGATATCGCGAGTATCGGAATGGTAACAGGTGCAGTATGGGCCGATGTTACAGGCGATTCAACGAAGGAATTAGTGATAACGGGCGAGTGGATGGCGCCAAGGATATTTTCAATTAAGGGAGATCATTTTGTAGAAATAAAATCCAATCTGAATAACCTGTTTGGATTATGGCAAACCGTTACTGCTGCTGATGTAAATGCGGATGGAAAAACAGACTTGATTTTTGGAAATATTGGTGAAAACTTTTACTTGCGTCCGGATTCTGCAAACCCGGTGAAATTATGGATCAACGATTTTAATCAAAATGGCAGCCTGGATAAAATTCTTACCTACACTATTGATGGAAGAGATGTTCCTGTTTTTTTAAAAAGCGATATGCAGGATGAAATACCGTCAATCAAAAAACAAAATCTGAAGCACCAGGATTATGCAAAAAAATCAATCCAGGAATTATTTTCTGAAGATGTGATCAAAAAAAGCACGGTAAAAAATTTTAATTATCCTTCTTCAATTGTTGCCCTCAACGAAGGAAACGGAAATTTTAAAATTGAAAAATTACCAGTAATGACACAACTTTCATCGGTAAATTCGATTCGTGCATTGGATGTAAATGGAGATGGGAAAAACGATCTGGTTACCGGTGGAAACTTATTCACTTTTCTTCCGCAGTTTGAAAGACTAGATGCGAGTTTTGGTGATGTTTTATTAAATGATGGCAAAGGAAATTTTAAATGGGTGACGCAAAAGAAAACCGGATTGAATGTAGAAGGAATGGTGCGTGATATTGTAACAATTCCACAAAAAGATGGAACGTATGTTTTGTTCCTGAGAAACAATGATTACCCGGTTTCTTATATTGTAAAAAATGAAAAAAAACCTCTTGCGAAAAACCGCGTATCTAGATAGTATGAAGAACCCTATTTCTTTTTTTTATTCAAGGCGATGGAAGAATTTAATCGCGGCTTTTAGCTTTTTTATTTTAATGATTCTATTTTTTGCAGCGTGCAATTCAAAATCAAATGTTGAACCGGTATTTGAATTAATGAACGATTCAAAAACAGGACTGCATTTTGAAAATAAGCTAACACCAACACAGCAATTCAATATTTTTAAATACCTCTATTTCTATAATGGTGCCGGTATTGGCGCCGGAGATTTTAATAATGATGGAAAAATTGACCTGTTTTTTGCGTCAAACCAGGGCGCAAATAAATTGTATCTCAACAAAGGAAATTTACAATTTACCGATGTTACAACTGAAGCAAAAATTCCGGATGACGGCGGCTGGTCGACAGGAGTTTCTGTTGTGGATATCAACAATGACGGGTTATTGGATATTTATATTTGCCGGGTTGGAAATTATGAAACGTTACACAGCCATAATGAATTGCTTATTTGCCAGGGAATAGATAAAAATGGCGTTCCATATTATAAAGATGAAGCAAAAGAATATGGCTTGGATTTTTCGGGATTCAGCACACAGGCAGTTTTTTTTGATTACGATGGCGATGGTGACCTGGATATGTACCTGATGAATCATACCATCCATCAGAATGGCACTTTTGGTATCAGGGAAAAATTATTAGTTACAAAAAACCCTTTTTCCGGAGATCGCATGTACAGGAATAATGGCAACAATACTTTTACAGATGTAACCGAACAATCCGGAATTCACAGCTCGGTTTTAGGATATGGATTGGGAATTTGCGTTTCAGATATTAATCTCGATGGATGGCCCGATATCTATGTTGGCAACGACTTTCATGAAAATGATTATCTATATATCAATCAGAAAAACGGAACGTTTAAAGACGATTTGAACAATGAAATAATGCACACCAGCCAGTTTACAATGGGCGTGGATGTAGCCGACCTGAACAATGATGGTTATCCGGAAATTATTTCCATGGACATGCTTCCTTCCGATCCAAAAATTTTAAAAAGTGCGCTGGGTGAAGATGAATACGATCTGTTTTATGAGAAACTTTCTTACGGATATAATTATCAATACACAAGAAACAATCTGCAGTTTAATCGCCGCAATGGGATGTTTAGTGAAATCGGTTTGTACTCAGGTGTGTATGCTACAGATTGGTCGTGGGCACCTTTGCTGATGGACTTTGACAATGATGGTTTGAAAGACCTTTTTGTTTCAAACGGAATTTCAAAAAGATTAAACGACATTGATTACATCAATTATGTTTCCGGCGACGAGTTGCAGGCAAAGATGCGTTCCAATAAATTAGATAATAATGATATGGCGCTGATTGATAAATTTCCGCAAACGAAAATTCCCAATCGCTTTTTTAAAAACAATGGAGATATGGCTTTCGAAGATATTGGAGATGCAGTAAATGGAAATAGATCTTCTTATTCAAACGGAGCGATCTATGCGGATTTAGATAATGATGGCGATTTGGATGTAGTTACAAACAATATTGATCAACCGGCTTTTTTATACAGAAACACTACGAATGATAAAGCGGTAAAACCTTATTTTGATATCAAATTGCAAGGTCCGGAAAAAAACATAAATGCGCTGGGGGCAAAAGTGATTTTATATGCAAACGGAGGGATCAGAACCTATGAAAATTACCCGGTGCGCGGCTTTCTGTCGAGCATGCAAGTGCCTGTTCATATTGGGTTAGACAAAACTAAAGTGGATTCCGTCTTACTCGTTTGGCCGGATAATTCTTACCAGAAAATTGACTATAAAATCAATTCTCTTATAAAAATCAGTTATCAAAAAAATCTTCCAAAATTTGATTATTCGGAAATCACTTCTCATTGGAAAAACCCCACAAAACCAATGGAAGACATTACTTCGCAAACCGGCCTTTTATACAAGCATGAAGAAAATGCTTTCCAGGAATTTAACCGTGAACCATTGCTTCCGCACATGCTTTCTACTGAAGGACCGGCGCTTGCAGTTGGCGATATAAATCAGGATGGGTTAGAAGATGTTTTTATCGGTTCATCCAAATGGAAAAAGCCGGCTGTTTTTCTTCAACAAGCGAATGGAAAATTTATAAAAAAAGAAGAGCCGGACCTGGATAAGGACAGCACTTATTAAGATGTAAGCGCCTGTTTTACGGATGTAAATAACGATGGTTTTCGCGACCTCATTGTCGCCAGCGGAGGTAATGAATTTTTTGGTAAAGATCGCAACCTTACGCCGCGTGTTTATCTCAATGATGGGAAGGCAAATTTCCATAAGGTAGACAATGCCTTTGTTAGTTTATTTGTAAATGCGTCGTGCATTGTTCCTTATGATTTTAATGGAGATGGCAAAATGGATTTGTTTATCGGAGGACGATCAGTGCCATGGAATTATGGTCAAATTCCTCAATCGTATTTATTGCAAAATGATGGCACAGGTAAGTTTACAGACGTAACTGAAAAATATGCAAAAGGCTTGTCACACATTGGTTTTGTAACATCAGGGCTCTGGTTTGATATTGATAAAGACGGCGACAAAGACTTAATTCTTACTTTAGAATGGGGTGGCATTATTGCATTTATTAATAATCACGGAACCTTTACCAAAAAGATATTAACCGATAAAAAAGGGTGGTGGAATTTTGTGTTGCCTGTGGACCTGAATAATGATGGACACATTGATCTGATTGCAGGAAACTTAGGATTAAACAGTCGCTTAAAAGCAACAAACGATGAACCAGTGAGGATGTACTATAATGACTTTGATGATAACGGCAAAAAGGAACAGATCCTTACCTGTTACCTGGACGGAAAAGAAATTGAGTTTGCAAACAAGGGTGAATTGGAAAAACAAATTCCTGTGATTAAAAAAAGATTTTTGTACGCGCAGGATTTTGCAAAAGCATCTCTGAAAGATATTTTTACCGAAGAAAAATTAGAAACCGCGGATACTTTAACTGCCAATTATTTTTCAAATGCAATTCTGATGAATGACGGAAAACTAAACTTCTCGGTACATGCAATGCCATGGCAGGCGCAGCTTTCACCATTTAAAGCTGGTGTGATCATAGATGCGAATGGCGATAATCTACCAGATATATTATTAGCAGGAAATTATTATGACAACAATATTCAGATGGGCCGATATGATGCGGATTTCGGAACTATTTTGTTGAACAAAGGGGCTGGAAAATTTGAAGCAACACCGATTAATGGATTGCAGATAAAAGAACAGGTACGTCATATCGGCGAAATCAATATTGGTAAAAAGAAAGCCTATATTCTAGCAAGGAATAATGATAGTACAATGGTAATTCAGTTTCGGTAGAAATTGATTATTAAATTACTGGATTAGTGAATTTTTGTTTAGAATACTTTAGATGGTTTAGAAAAGTAGAAAAGAGAATTGGCTTTATTTGTTGCTTGGCTACCTCTAAAGTTTTTGACTGAAACTTTATGCTGTTGTCCTAAGTGCTTAATGTCTTTAGAACAGATCTGAACGAGTGCCTGTTCGTACTAGTTGCAGCAGGTTTATATCGTCACTCCAAGCTCTTTTAAAAATTCCTTAACCAACCTGGTTTTTCCATCCGGTACTTGTATTTCCAATGTTTCCATAATTGCTTCCTTTGCTTACAAAGTTAAAAAATTAAAATGATTCGTTTTGCTTACTAAAGTTGAGACATTACGGCACCGGCGTATAAATATTAGTAATCCACTTGGTAGTATCAGGCTGTTTGCTTCTGTCTGTTACCAGCGATTCAAAAGGGATGGCCATAGCGGTTTTTTGATAATCGCTGATGAAAACCTTCATTTGGCGCAACGCTTCCTGCACCGTTTTATCTCCGCCTTTTACTTCTGCTGTCAATACTTTCCATGGAACAAAACGGCTGAAAGATATTTCACTATTCCCGGGAAGTTCTTTATTCACGGGGATTGCGACCATCGTTTCGAATGTAGAATCTTCGAGCTTTTTTACATGCAGCATCGGAAAATTATTTTCTTTAGCTTTTTCCGAAGCAATATATTTTTTTAGATTTCCGATTAAAGAATAGATTTCAGTTGTAGTAGGATAAGTTGATGAAATCTTTTTTGTAAGAACCATCGTAGAATCTTTCGACATGATTACGTGTAGATTGATCCCGTAAATATTTTCTTTATTATCCAAAAATATCCTAAGGCCGGAAAGAATTTCAGACATATTATTTTTAATATTTTCAGCCTCATTAAATTTTAATATCCTTGTTACCGGATTAAGACCGGTTTTCAACACGCATTTCCACATGACAACTACTGAATCTATGTTCAGTTTGATAATAACTATTTTACTTTCATGTGTCGAACCATCACGAGTTATTGCAACTTCAATTGCATTATAAAATTTTTGCGAGAGGTGATAGTTATATCCTTTATAAAAAAATGAGCGTGATGAGTCATCATATTTTTTATTTGAAGAAGAATCCTGCGGCCACCATTTATACCACGTCTTTTCATTGCTCAAAACCCTGAAAGCGCCGTTGATATTGCAGTTGATATATTCAACTTTGGATATTTCTAATTTTGATGGAATAAAAATGTAAACAGCGGCTAATAATAAAATGCAAATAGAAACAAAAACGATCAACAGCTTTTTCATCATTAGAAAAAATAAGATTATCGTGCAAAATAATGAAAGGAAATGTATGGAATGAATATCTTTTAAGATCAGTTTTTATTTCACATAAAATTTTATTTCCTTTAAAATAACTATCGGCTATTTTAAAAAAGTCGGTTTTACTAAAACAAAATCAGCTTATTTATTTGTTTACTCAATTATTAAAAACAAAGCCACCCACGCTTATGATCCAATTTGCCCGATTAAACGCCTTCGCCTTTCTCTACAATCTTTTGTGATAAAGATTCTTTTATCGACCTGCGCCTGCGCCACAACTGGCCTTTATGATAAACGGGCACTTCACTTCCCAATAATTTCCCCCATGGTTTTAATCCTTCTACCCTGGTAAAAATTATTTTCAGAACCGCTATAAATGGAACAGATAAAAACATTCCTGCAACTCCCCAAACTGCACCCCCAAGCAAAACAATTATCAAAGAAACAAGCGCATTGATCTTTACCTGGGATGAAACAATGCGCGGTACCAAAATATTATTATCAATAAACTGGATAATTGCATAACCGATAATAATACCCAACTGCGTTGAATAACCGTCTTTTGTAACTGTTGCAATCAGCACAGGAAGAGCAATTGCAATGATTCCGCCAATGTATGGCAACACATTCAATAGCGCACCGATAACACCCAGCAAAACCGCATATTGAACTCCAAGAATTAATAAAGCGGCTGAATTCAATATCGCAACAATAATAGCTTCCAAAAGCAAACCGACCATATAACTTTGAATAGCATTTTTTGTTTCTTCTAAAACCTTACTTACCTGCGTTGAATTTTTTTCTGCAAAAACTTCATACAGAAAATTCAGGATAAGTGTTTTATAAAACAGCATGAGAAAAATATAAATAGGCAAAAGAACCACCATGCTTAATGTACCTAAAACGGTGCCCAACGTCTGTCCTATCAAAGGCTTTAGGCTCTCGCCTGCCTCGGAAAGCATTTGGCTTTGTTTGGCAATGGATAAAGAATAATTATTTTGTAACCAGAGCTGCAGGTTGTGAAAAAGTAGGGAAAACTTCTTTTCCAATAACGGCATATTCTCAGAGAACTTTACAATTTGTGAAGAAATAAAATAAAGTATGCCGGCAACAAAAAGAATGGCAAGCAATAAAGAAATTGATATAGCTACAATTCTGTTTATTTTTTTCTTTAAAAGAATATTTACAAAAGGATTTAATAGAATGGCGATCATCAATGCAAATGCCAACGGAACAAGGATACTTCTTAATTCAAAAAGCATAAACACAAAAAGCATTATGCCAAAAAGAGTAACTGTTGACCTGAAAAAGAAGGGATATTTTTTTTGCATAAATAATGAATGTGCTTTGATAAAAAAAAGAAAGAGAAATGAAAGGATTGCACTTATTTTTCTAAAATATTTTAGTAAAATAAAACAAACAGAAGCACACAAAAAATTTTATCTGTTTCATAAAAAAACCTCACAGGTTTTAAAATCTGTGAGGTTTGTGAAACCGAAATTAGGTTATTTATTCTTTTACTGTATTTAATTTGTATCGGCCATTTTATTATCCTCTACCCTTCCGCCACAAATAAATCTTTTTGCATAATAATGATCATCGAGGCTGCTTATCGTGACTCCGTGCGTCGACGCATGCAGGAAATAATCATTCTCCAGGTAAACTCCTACATGCGAAACACCGCCATGTGTATTGAAAAAAACGAGGTCGCCTTCCTGTAATTCATCTTTATCAATATGATCAGTAGCATCGTATTGCTGACGGGCAGTTCTTGGGAGATTAAATCCATAAACAGCAAGTAAAAGGGCGCCGGTTAACGCGCTGCAATCGATTCCTCTTTTAGTAGTGCCACCAAGTTTATAACGGGTTCCGAACCAATGATCAATGAAACCGAGTAACGAAATATTTTTTAAAGACTCCACATCTACATTCATCATCATCGCATATTTGAATTGCAGTGTAGAAAGATTTTCAATTAAAGAGTGAGCAACTTCTGCCACCGGATTTACTTTTGTTACAACCGGCGCTTCGATATTTTTTATACTTTTTGTACCACCACTTTCTGTAGTTCTTAAAATTCCTTCAGGAGTAAAAGAAATGCCATCAATTAAAGAAGAGGAATTGCTTTCGCTGTTGGTAATACTTATTTTATTGACACTCGTTTGTGCATGGGCAAATTGAACGGTGCTTGCAAATATGATCGCGAGACAGGTAACTGCAGGTTTATTCATTCTTATCGGGTTATTTTTCGTTTAATTAAAAAAGAAGCAATGTGGCAGATAAAGAAGACGGCATCCCCTTTATTCTTTTTTAACACAGGCTTAGCTTTAAAGAAACGTTGAGTTTTAATTTTTATTTTCTCAAGTCGGACGAAGATAAGTTTCACGTTTTAAAAAAGCAAAAAAAAATCTACACAAAATCTTAAAAAATATTTTTGCCCCTTCTGTGAATAAATTGGCAATATGGAGGCTTCGTTTTTCACGATATTTGCATTTGAAGTTTGAGAAGTTTTTCTCGCCTCTATTTCTTGTATCTAACATCTTTTTTCTCTATGAAGTTTTCTCATCTCCATGTGCATACGCAGTTTTCATTATTGGACGGCGCTGCATCCATTAAATCGCTTTACAACAAAGCGATTGCTGATGGAATGCCTGCGCTTGCCATTTCGGACCATGGAAATATGTTTGGCGTTTTTGAATTTGTAAAACATGCGCATACGCTCAAAAATGCAGATGGTTCTTTGAAAGTAAAGCCGATCGTTGGATGTGAATTTTATATCACCGAAAACCGGCATCAGAAACAATTTACCAAAGAACAAAAAGATCCACGCCATCACCAGATATTATTGGCAAAAAATGCAGAAGGTTATAAAAATCTGACCAAACTTACTTCACTGGGATACATTGAAGGAATGTATTCAAAATATCCACGCATCGATAAAGAACTCATTCATAAATATCACGAAGGCCTTATCGCTACGACCTGTTGTCTTGGCGCTTTGGTGCCACAAACGATTTTAAAAAAAGGCGAGGCAGAAGGAGAAAATGAATTTAAATGGTGGCTGAATATTTTTCAGAAAGATTATTATGTTGAATTGCAAAGGCATGGCATTCCTGACCAGGACAAAGTGAATAAAGTCCTTCTAAAATTCGCCAAAAAATATGATGTAAAAGTTATTGCGAGCAATGATTCCCATTACGTAGATGTAGAAGATTTTAATGCACATGACATCCTGCTTTGTATTAATACCGGTGAAACGCAGGCCACTCCTGCCCTTCGTGAGTTCACAGACGATGATGTAATGATAAAAAATAAACGGTTTGCATTTCCCAACAACCAGTTTTATCTGAAAAACACCACCGAAATGCTGACGGCATTTGAAGATCTGCCACATGCATTGGATAATACAAATGAAGTCATTGACAAGATTGATGTTCTTGATTTAAAAAGAGACATTTTAATTCCGCATTTCCCGGTTCCGAAAGAATTTGAAAACCAGGAAGCATATCTCGACCATCTTACCTGGGAAGGCGCCAGGAAAAGATATGAGACAATCACGGCAGAAATTGAAGAGCGCATCAGCTTTGAATTGTTTACGATAAAAACAATGGGCTTCGCCGGTTACTTTTTAATCGTAAGTGATTTTATTGTTGCCGGTAAAAATATGGGTGTTTTTGTTGGTCCCGGCCGTGGTTCAGCCGCCGGTTCTGTGGTTGCTTTTTGCATTGGAATTACGAATATTGACCCGATAAAATACAATTTACTTTTTGAAAGGTTTTTAAATCCTGATCGTAAATCAATGCCCGATATTGATACAGATTTCGACGATGAAGGCCGACAGAAAGTGATGGATTATGTGGTGGATAAATATGGCAAAAACCAGGTAGCACAGATCATTACTTACGGCACCATGGCCGCGAAGATGAGTATCAAAGATGTGGCACGCGTAATGGATCTTCCGCTTTCAGAAAGTAATGCATTGGCAAAATTGGTTCCTGATAAACCCGGCACTTCATTAAAGAAGGTTTTGAAAGCGCCGCTTACAGGGCCAAAATCATTAACAGAAGAAGGCGTTGGTCCCGATGATATCAGCAATATTCAAAAACTGCGCGACATCTATAATGGAGAAGATATACGCAGCAAAGTTTTGCATGAAGCGGAAATCCTGGAAGGTTCTGTAAGGAATACCGGTATTCATGCTTCCGCCATCATCATTGCGCCACAGGATCTGATGGAACTGATACCGGTAGCCACTTCTAAGGATTCTGAATTGTGGCTCACGCAAATTGATGGCAGCAACATTGAAAGCGCCGGCGTTTTAAAAATGGATTTTTTGGGTTTAAAAACTTTAAGCATTTTAAAAACGGCACTGTCCCTTATCAAAAAAAATCATGGGATCAATATCGACCTTGACGCGCTTCCTTTAGATGATGAAGAAACCTATCAGCTCTTTCAACGTGCAGAAACAAACGGTACTTTTCAATTTGAAAGCGCCGGGATGCAAAAATATTTACGGGAATTAAAACCTGATAAATTTGATGATCTGATTGCCATGAATGCCTTGTACCGCCCGGGTCCTATCGCTTATATTCCGAATTATATAGAACGCAAACACGGCCGTCAGGAAATCGTTTACGACCTGCCGGAAATGGAAGAGTTTTTGAAAGATACCTATGGCATTACTGTATACCAGGAACAGGTGATGCTGCTGTCACAAAAGCTGGCTGGATTCAGCAAAGGTGATGCGGATATCCTTCGGAAGGCAATGGGGAAAAAGCAAAGAGCCGTGCTGGATAAAATGAAAGCCCAGTTTATTGAAGGAGCTAAAAAAAACAGTCATCCGGTAAGTGTTTTAGAAAAAGTATGGACAGATTGGGAGGCATTTGCGCAATATGCTTTTAATAAATCCCACTCTACCTGTTATGCTTTGGTTGCTTATCAAACCGCCTATTTAAAAGCCCATTATCCAAGTGAATATATGGCAGCGGTGTTGAATCATGCCGGTGCAATTGAGAAGATCACTTTCTTTATGGAAGAGTGTAAAAGCATGGGATTAACCGTTCTGGGCCCTGATATCAATGAATCACAAAAAGGATTTGCGGTAAATAAAAAAGGCGAAATCCGTTTTGGATTTAGCGGGATGAAAGGCGTAGGAGAAGCAGCCATTGAAAACATCATCGAAGAACGGGAAAAGCGCGGCACATTTTCTTCCATTTTTGATATGATCAAAAGAGTGAACCAAAGAACCGTGAATAAAAAATCACTTGAAAGCCTTGCCTATGCAGGCGCTTTTGATTGTTTTAATAATATCCACCGGGCACAATTTTTCTTCACCATTCCCGGAGAAAATATAAACTCTCTTGAAAAAATTATCAAATTTGGCAATCAATACCAGGCTCAACTTCACAATAATACCAACACGCTTTTTGGCGATTTGCAAATGGGAGAAGTAACGCCGCCAATAATTCCTGATTGCGAACCATGGCCTTTGATCCAGATGCTCGACCATGAAAGAGATGTGATCGGAATGTACCTGAGTGGTCATCCGCTGGATAATTATAAGTTCCAGATAAAACATTATAAGTTCGATACCATCGCAGATTTTAATGAGTTCAAATCGGCAGTACACCTTCATCCAAATCCTTCCCGGTCATTTAGAATTGCCGCTTTGGTTACAGAAGCGCAGCATCGCATTTCTAAGAGGGGAAATAAATTCGGTGTGATGCACCTCGAAGACTATTCTGAAAAAATGGAGTTAATGCTTTTTGGAGAAGATTATGTAAAATATAATAACTACCTGGAGCCGGGTATGGTGATTTGCATAAACGGGTCGTTTGTGCAGCGGTATCAAACATCCCCTTATGAATTTAAAATCGGCAGCATGTCGCTTTTGGAAACGGTGATGAGAAGCAATACAAAAAAGCTTCATATCGACATGAATCCTAAAGATGTGTCAAAAGATTTTATTGACTTTGTCGGAAGCAATGTTCAAAAATTTCCCGGCAACGCTACACTTAAATTTAACATATGTGATAGCCTGTCCAAACTAAAATTTGCCATGTATACCAGCCATAAATGTTTTGAAATGAATGACGAAATGGCCAGTTATCTGCAACAAAAACCCGAATTAGACATAAAAATAGAATTAACATAATGTGGATATGCCAAATCAACATTTAGAAAGATTGGCTTTAACTTTGCCACTTAATTAACCAACAAATAATTTTCAAACAATAAAAACTTAATTATGGCTCAGGAATATACCGACGCAAACTTTAAAGAAAAAGTTTTGGATTCAGACAAATTAACCATGATCGACTTTTGGGCAGAATGGTGTGGCCCATGTCGTGCAATCGGTCCGGTAGTAGAAGAACTTTATAAAGAATACGATGGAAAGGTAAATGTGGGAAAAGTAAACGTCGATCAAAACCCGGAACTCAGTGTCAATTATGGAATTACCAGCATTCCCGCAATCTTATTTGTAAAAGGCGGAAAAGTAGTAGATAAATTAGTAGGTTCACAGCCTAAATCTAATTTTGTAAAAAAGATTGAAGCGTTAAAATAATTTTAACTGATTTGTTTTATTTCAAAAATCTCCGGTCACGCCGGGGATTTTTTTTTATCATCACATGTGCAAATCCAGCAAAGCAATAAATAACAGAGATTTTGATTCTAAACCTATTAATTTATACCTGTAATTCTTTTCCTTCATTAATGAATTTAA
>Ga0134125_10003749_pt1 | contig 17507 bp, 22 predicted proteins | sample KB31751_FD_96464 | JGI IMG/M metagenome (GOLD analysis project Ga0134125, IMG submission 96464) | Terrestrial soil microbial communities with excess Nitrogen fertilizer from Kellogg Biological Station, Michigan, USA - KB3-175-1 | ecosystem: Environmental > Terrestrial > Soil > Unclassified ...
CCCCTTCCGCTCCACCAATCAATCTCGTGGCTGATCATGGATGTGCAGCCACGACCCCCGAAGATCAAATAAGTCCCTGAAAATCGGTACTTTTCTGCTCACGGCCGGTCACTGACGTCGACTGTTGTGGGTGGGTGACCGCTGGCCCTGATTGGGATACCGGGTGGGGTATCGTCGGGTACCACGGAACCGGTACCCCAATCACACATTCGGCGGTCCTGGGCGCCAAGCCGCAGAAGAAGATTCAAGCACCCGAGCTCCGGGCAGGGCGACGCGCGATGTGAGCGCCGACTTGAAGGGCGCTCTGGCCCCCAAGGGAACCAAGAATTACCCGGCTATCACCGATCCCACGAAGGTGGGTGTGCTGTTCCGCGCCATGGAGGACTACGACGGCATGCCGAGCACCTCTGCGGCACGAAGCTCATCTGGACTCAAGCGGTCACCATCCTGTGTGACATTCAACGTGTGACCAGCTCAGGCCGCTGCGTTTTTCCGGCGGACGGATTGAGAGAGCAGGGCCGGCGCGCTGTCGCGGCGGCCTGGCTGCATCTGGCGGCATTTGTCGGTCTCGGAACACTCGAGCGACCGCGCTACGCAGATTCGATATAACAGTGGCTAAACAGGGGGAACGCGCGCATACGCCGATAGACACTCTTAGAGGCCGGTGTACTCCGACGCTTTCAATAGTAGTTACTCTCCGGGTGTCGGCTTTCGCATCGATTAAAAGTCTTTCCAGTTGGGACGCCGCGGGTCGGATGGGACACGAGATCCCATCGCACATCCGCCCAAGCCGCTCCCGCTCTGCTGTGAGCACCACTGGCACCGGGTCAATGGGGACGGGTCGAAGCTCATGAGGTTCCAGGAGCGGGCATTGGGCACGGCCGTCGGATACAATGCGGCAGTGACGGACCTGAAGTTCATCGTATCGGCTGGCCATCCCGATACAGGGTCGCGGACGGTGGGTTCCGTACCCGCATACGTTGCCAGATTGGGGCACTCACAGGGCACATTCCCGGTCACCAGCGCCTTCTTTGTCGGACACGCATCGTCTCTCGAAGCGCTTATGTTCGGGGAGACTCAGCACCTCCGCTCGAGTTCACCTCGCTGTCGCGCAAGGTCAGAGGGACTGGGTGAGGCCATACCTCGCCGTGCTGTGCATCCCGGCGCGTCCGTCCCGAACCGCGTCTCTATCTCAACATAGCTAGTCACGGGAAGGAGGCTTGCCGGCGTGCTGTTGAAGGTCTGGTTTCTGATCACGCTGATGCTGACAGCACTGCTGCTGGGGACTAGTTTTGCGCACGCTCTGGAGATGCCTGCGAAGCTCCAATACGATGCTATGCAGTGGACATTTCTTCAGCACACGCTCTACCGGGAGTTCGCGCTCATCGGTGGGCCAATCGATGTTGCCGCCATCTTCACATCCGTGGTGCTTGCCTATCTGGTGCGCGGTCACAGACTCTCGCTTCTACTCACAGTGGCGGGGGCGAGCTGCTTGATGGTCGCGTTCTTCGGCTCGTGGATTCTGGTCACTCATCCAGTGAACGCCGAGACCGCCACGTGGATGACGGTCCGAGCGATTCCGTCGAACTGGACACACGTGAGAGACCTATGGGAGTACTCGCACCTTGCTCGCTTCGTCCTGCAATTCCTGGGGATGACGCTGCTGACCAGCGCTCTCATTGTGCTGAAGGAAGGGCCTGACCCGAGGCGAGGGTGACTGCGAGCGGGCGCGTTACAGCACGATCTGCCAGTAGGCGACGTCGACCCACCTGTCGTGCTTGAAACCGACCTGACGAAACATCGCTACTCGCTCGAAGCCGAGCTTCTCGTGCAGAGATTTGCACTTTGAATGTCGGGCCACCCGTGTTGCCATGGTCCCGCTATGGCAAAACGAGCAGCTAGATCCGTCCATGTTGAGCCGAGTTCCGGGAACGCCTTCGCGGACCTCGGTCTGGCGGACGCAGCCGCACTCAACACGAAGGTGCGTCTCGCTGCGGAGATCAATCGGCTGATCAAGGACCGGCGGCTCACTCAGGTGAGTGCGGCGGAGTGCCTCGAAGTCAGCCAACCGAAAATTTCCGCTTTGAAGAGCTACAAGCTGGACGGGTTCTCGGTCGAGCGCCTGATGAGCTTGCTTCTTGCGCTTGGACAGGACGTGGAAATTCGTATTAGCCCGGGGGATGAGCCCCTTGGGCGAGACGGCAAACAAAGCCCCCCGGGGCCCGCTGTGGCGCTTCAGTAGGGGCACTGACCAAGAGAAGGGGCCGCACGGCGGCCCCGTGTGGAGTCGATCCTCATTCGCGAGCGGATGAGTCTCACGCCCTACGGATTGAAGTGTGCCACTCCCTGCGATGGCGGGAGAGCGGACACCTTGCCGAATGACTGTGGGAATCGACTGACGGCTCGGACTCCTCACATCCGCGGTCCGCGTCTGCCCCGGTATCCATTGAGCAGCAGCGCGACGACAATGACCAGAACAATGAGCCCGATCGGGCCGATTCCCCATCCGGCACCCAACCCCCAATAAATGCCGCCGCCGCCACCGAACAGAAGAAGCAGAATGATCAAAAGCACCAGAATGTCCATGGCTGTTCTCCGCACGATGTTTAGATAACAAAACACCGCTCAGGACAGCCACACGCAAACAGCGTGCCTTCCAACTGACATTTTCAGCTTGGCGATTGCGGCTTACGGCGGCGCCTCAGTACTTGAGCCCGCTCATCGGGTGATCCTTGGGTCGGAGTGCGCTCCACACTGGGGTCCTGATCGGACTGCGGCGGTGGGTCGTGAGGTTGTCCCGGCGGGCGGTCATGGGGAGGAGTCGGTGTTTGGGTCGGTCGTGGTCCGCCTTGCGTGTGCCGCTGTTTCTCGATGTCTTGCGACTGTGGTTCCATCGCAATCTCCTTGGATTCCTCTGGCCGTATTGGGGTGCTGCCTCAGCAGCGCAGCTGTCACCGAGGAAGATAGGCATTGCAGCGCTATCCGTCTGTCGTGCTGCGGTCCCACCCGACAGTCAGGCATGTCCTACGCGAGCGAATGTCCAATTGGCTGCCAACGACGGCAGCTTCACCATCGGCAACATCGATGCAGCGCTGGGGGCGGGGCAGGGCAGCCCTGGCGCACGCCGAGGATGGCTCGGCGGCCTCAGCGTCCCAGCGTCTCTCCGAAGAGATTCGCAAGAGCCTCATAGTGGCGGGCCGCCGCGGCAGCGTCGTAGATTCCAACGGCGTCTTCGACTGCGTAGCCGTGCTTTGCGGCGTACTGCTCAATCTCATAGCGAACGTGGCCTGAATCGAATTCCGCGCGCAGCTTGGCCTCTGCGTCCGGCGGAAGATCACCGATCGCCGGACCCAGATAGACCCTGGACTTGATCGACTTGACCCGCAGATGCGGGCTTGTGGGCTGATCGGTTACCAGGCCGCCAGGGTGGAAGCCCGCTGTCGCCGCAATGCGGTCGCCGAAGAGGGTGGCCGTGCGAACGCTCGCATTGCCGCCCATGCAATAGCCTGTGGTGCCAACGCCGCCTTTGACGTCCGGGTGCGAGCCGATGTGGTCAAGGAGTGCACCAACGGTCCTCTTCAGGTTGGCGTAGTCCAGCGCCGGCAAATAGTACTCGGCCAGGAATCGGGCTTTCAGTTCAGGGTCGCCGAATACCTTCATGAGGGCGCCGAGCGTCGCCTCGCCGCCCAGGATGGAGGACACAGGCGGGGCGCGGTGGAACAGATCCGGTTGGAACACCAGGTACCCGTTGCTCGAGATGCGCTCCGCAATTCGCGTCTGCGCCGGACGCAGGCCGGCAGCGTCAAAAAACACGATCACAGCCGGCCAGGGACCGGGTCCGCTGGGGCGTACCACTTCGGTGGTGCACGGACCGTCTGGGGTTGCGATCTGCATCAAAGTAGCTGGCATTGCATGATCTCCACTGGGACCGCCGCTATGTTCTGGGCACTCTTTAACATGAAGAGGCCGCCGGCGCAGAGGCTGGCGGTGCATCCTCCGCCGTGCGATCACTTCCGTCCGGGGGCTATTGCAATATGGCGATCTGTTCCACACGCGCGGCGGTATGAGCTGTCCGCACGTGGCGACCATTTTCGCGGTCGATACAATTGGGGCACACTGTTGCTGGAAGAGGGGCGCACGGCGGAGTCGGCGGAGTGGCTTGAAAAAGCTGCTCGAAACGCTCCAGCCAAGGTGCGAGCCGCCGTGCTGAACGTTATCTCCCGATACCCTCACTGTGAGGCGATGCTGAGGCTTCAGGCACGTCTATTGCGAGAGACACCGTCCGCAAAGCTCGCGGAGTGATGCTGATCCGAGGGGTACTCTCGGGCGGTCCGCTGCGCGCGCGTGTGTACTCTGTGGTGCTACAAGCCAAGCTCCTCCTCGAGGCAACCGATGGTACTTCGTCACCGTATACCGCCCGCGTTGTATCTGCTGCTGCTTCTGTTCCTCGCGTCCTGCGGAGGTGGTGGAGGGGGCGCCTCGCAGAGCTCGAGTCCCTCGGATCCCTCGAGTCCGTCGATGCCGGCAGCCCCGCAAATCACCGTTCAGCCCTCAGGGCAGACCGTGGTTGGCGGCCAAACCGCGACATTCAACGTAACGGCGACCGGCGGGACGCCGCTGAGCTATCAGTGGAGCAAGAACGGCACGGCGATCAGCGGGGCCACCGGATCGACCTATACGACTCCCGCTACAACGAGCGCGGATAACGGGGCGACGTTCTCGGTGGCCGTGAGCAACTCGGCTGGCAGCGTCACGAGCAGCAATGCAACCCTGACGATCACGACGGCCCCTGCCTCCGGCACCGACGTAGTGACCTACAAGAACGACGCGCTGCGCACCGGGCAAAATCTGACCGAGACGACCCTCACGTCCTCGAACGTCAATTCGGCGAGCTTTGGGCTGCTCCACAATCTCACCGTCGATGGCAAGGTCGATGCGCAGCCGCTCTATCTCTCGCACTTGAGTGTGGGCGGGTCGCAGCACAACGTGGTTTTCGTGGCAACGGAGAACGACTCCGTCTATGCGTTCGATGCCGACACCGGATCGCAGGTATGGAGGGTCTCGCTGCTCCCCTCCGGGGAGACCGCGAGCGACGATCAGAACTGCTCGTTCATCTCCCCTGCAATGGGCATTACCGCGACGCCCGTCATCGACCGATCCGCTGGAGCGCACGGCACCATGTTCATGGTGGCGATGTCGAAGGACGGGTCGGGCGCCTACCACCAGAGGATCCATGCGCTCGATGTGACCACCGGCACCGAACTTCTGGGCGGACCCAAGGAGATCACCGCTACGTTCGGCTCTACGACCTTCCTGCCGGGACCGTACGCTGAACGGGCCGCTCTGTTGCTCTCGAAAGGGACGGTGTACACGAGCTGGACGTCCCATTGCGACCATGGCGCCTATGGCGGATGGGTTATCGCCTACAGTGAAAGCACGCTCGCTCCGGCAGGCGTCCTCAACGTGGCGCCAGGTGCGAGCGGGAGCGGATTTGCCAGCCAGGGCCCTGCGATCTGGATGAGCGGCGCGGGGCCGGCCGCCGACGCCGCGGGGAATGTCTACCTGCTTGCCGGCAACGGGCGGTTTGAGACGACGCTGAACAGCAGCGGTTTTCCCAGCGGTGGCGACTACGGCAATTCGTTCGTGAAGATCGTCTCGAATGCCGGGACGCTCACCGTCTCGGACTATTTCGCGATGTCAAACGAAGTCACGGAGTCGACCAACGACCAGGATCTGGGGTCCGGCGGCATCATGCTGCTTCCGGATCAGAAGGACGCCAACAATACCGTCCGGCACCTCGCCGTGGGAGCAGGCAAGGACGGCAATGTGTATGTCGTGAATCGCGACTCGATGGGCAAGTTCGACTCGAGCAAAAACAACATCTGGCAGGAGCTCGACTCGGCGCTCGGGAGCGAGGTCCGCTCGAGCCCGGCCTATTTCAACGGGACGGTCTACTACGGCCCGAACGGCGGCTCGATGCTTGCATTCACCATGAGCAATGCGCAGTTGCCGCAGCAGCCGACCTCCCAGACCTCCACCCAGTTCGGATATCCGGGAACTTTCCCGGTCGTCTCCGCCAACGGCACCTCGAACGCCATCGTGTGGGCCTACGAGAACGCCAGCTCCGGGGCCGTGCTGCACGCGTACTCGGCCGGAAATCTTGCGACCGAGCTCTACAACAGCAATCAAGCGGCGAGCGGGCGCGATCATTTCGGGAGCGGCAACAAGTTCATCGTCCCGACGGTCGCCGACGGCAAGGTGTTCGTAGCCACCACGAACAGCGTTGCTGTCTTCGGGTTGTTGCACTGACGAGAGACGCACCGGCGCGCGGCCGGCACGGGCGTGGATCTGGCGCGGGTGCGCAGCCGGCGCGGACCCGGGCACATGGTTTGTCGCGCCGTCAGGGGCGCGCGGCCGGCCTGCGATACCCATAGTCTGCCGCTCTGGCTCGCAGAAAGCGGATTCCGGCCTTGATGTCGTAGACGTCTGCGGGGAATCGCGCATCGTTTGATGAACGGAAGTCGAGGCTCGCCACCGCGAAGCCGCGCTGTACGAGAAAGGCGGGGTACTGCGTCTTGTTCCCCGTGGTCCATGCGCCGCCTTGCATGAAAACGATGAGCGGAGGGTGGCGGACTCCCCCTGGCATGTGCACATCCAACGCGAGCGGCTTGCCGTCAACCGTCGCATACACCACCTCCCTGAAATCGCGTGGCGCGCTCTGATCGGCGGCCGGCGTGGCTCCTACGAGCAGGAAGAGGCCGCTAAAAAATTGAAATATATCTTTTATATTCATATCGTTATCAGGTATTTCTAGAAACCGCTACTGAGGCGGCTCGACCGAATACCCACGCGCTTTCAATTTCGCCAGCCGGCCGTTGGCTCCCAGCAGCTCTGACATGGGCAGCATCGCGAACGTCACCTGATTGTTTGTGAGCGCATGATCCGCCGCTGCGAGCCACTCGTCGTAGAAGAGTTTCCGTCCCGCAATCAGTTTTGCCTGCATGCCGGGCCCGCTGGTGAACGCCTCGACGCACTTCTCCACCTGATCCGGTGCCGGCAGGCGCTCCAACGTATCCAGGTCTCCGACCGCCCACGCGTTGGCGCGCATCTTCATGTTGTCCAGATCGGTCTCCAGGCGCTCGATGGTCGCCGCCAGGCACGCGATGTCCTGCGATCGCGGCGTCTGCGCGAAGTCCTTGATGGTCTGCCGAGGATTGCCGACGTCGACCTTGATCTTCAGCTTCGTGATCCTGACGTTGTGCTCGCGCGCGGCCTTCTCGACCACGAGCCGCACGATGTTCGACTGTGTCAGGTCGGAACGGTCGATGGTGCGCTGATAGAGGCGAATGGCCGCAAACATCGGCCGCCACTTCTCGATCCCGGAGTCGTTGCCGATGTAGGCCAACTTCAGTTTCAGCCAGCGTGCGTACAGCGGCGCAGGCAGAATCTGCTCGAGCGTCGCGCCATCGGGGTTGAGGCGCGTGTGCAGCAGCGATGGGATCAGCGTGATCTCGCGGAAGAACCCGATGTTCGGGCTCACCTGTTCCTGGCCGATGATCTCCTGCGACTGCGCGATGATCTTCTCTACGCTGCCCGATCGCCACATCATTCGCTTGGGCAGCGGCGACAGCGTGCCCAGGATCCACAGCACGTGATCGCCCTTCGAGACCTTCCACAGCCCCGGGCCCGGCTGCTCGCCGCTGACGACGACCTCTTCGATGGGTTCCGATGCCGAGCTCTGCGGCTGGATATCCTTGGTTGTCGGCGGCTGCTGCGGCGGCGTCGCCTGACGCGCCGGCGCAGGCTGCTGGGCCTGCAGGGTGGCCCTCGGTGCGATTGCGAAGGCGAGCGATAGCGCAGCTACTACAGTCACCGCACGTGCGGTTCCGAGCATGACGCCATCTCTCGCACAAGTTTTACCGTGCACGGGTTCCATGGTTCGTTTCATCTTCATCGCTCTGGTCCAATGCTAGCGGATTGGACAGTCCGGCGCGCCCACGGTGCTTGCGAATGGACATTGCGCCGCGCCGCAGCTGCAATTTGTGCCCGCGGTGCGGAAGTGCAGTGAGGGGAGGGGTGCTTGGGCGCTTGGCCCGGCCGAGCTGCTACAATTGCCGATACACGTTTGCGGCGCCCCCGTAGCTCAGTGGATAGAGCGACCGCCTCCTAAGCGGTAGGTCGTCGGTTCAACTCCGGCCGGGGGCGCCAATTACATCAGCCACTTGCAACATCCTCACCCGGCTCCGCGGTCGAAACGGGTAACGAACGTGTAACGTCCCGCTCGTTACGCTCAGTGCGGCTCACGAGGCGCAGTTTCGGTTGCTGTCCGAGCGCGCGTGCCGAGACTCGTTGCGCGACGCTGGTCATGCCCGAGGGCAGAGCGTGCGCGTACACATCGTCGACGATCTGCGATCGGGAATGACCCATCGCGCGGGCCACATTGAAAGCTTCCTCACCAGATACCCGTCCGAGGGAGGCGAACGTATGGCGCAGGCTGTACATATCCAGCTTACGTACGCCGGCGCGCGAGATGAGCTTGAGCCAGATGTCGCGGCGGACGTTGCTCGGGTTCATTGGCCTTCCAGTGCGCGTCGAGAACAAGAGCGCCTCCGGATCACAGGGGCGGGTCTTAAGGTACGCCCGCAAGGTCAGAATCAGCCAGTCCGAAAGGGCGAGCGTACGCTTGCCCGTTTCTGTCTTGGGGGGTGTGAACATCTTTCCGCGCCAGTCCCAGTTGCGCTCGATCCGCACGGCCTGCGTCTGAAAGTCGATGTCGCGCTCGCGCAGGGCGTAGACCTCCGCTGGCCTGATGCCTGTGAGACAGAGCAGCCCGATCAATGCGCGCTCTCTCGGCCTAGCCTCGGCAAACAGCGCCCGCACTTCCTCTTCCGTGTAGCTGCCGCGATTGACCTTCCGATCCTTCGAGTCTCCGGCGCGCTTGAACTGCTTGAACCGGATCAGCACGTTGCGATCCAAAACCTCGAGTTCGTCCATCGCGTAGAACAGCAGTGTCTTGAAGGCTCGGATGATGCGGTTCACCAGGGCGACACTGTGACCCTCCTCGAGCAGCTGCGTAAACCAGGCCCGCAGTTCCTTCTTCTGCAGCGCCCCGACCTCTCGGGAGCCGAATTTCTTCAGGACATAGAGCCTATAGATGCAGCCGTAGTTGAGGAGAGTGCTCGTTCTTCGACCGCGCGCGCGACACTCCGCTAACAACCGAGAGGACACTTGGTCAACGGTGAGGCGGTCGCTTCGAGACACGTACGTTCGCCGCGAGAGCTTGTCCTGAAGCTCTCGCTCGAACGCCTGCGCATCTTTGAGCGTTCCCCGAAACGTCACCGACTCGCGTTTCGCATTCGCGGCGTTGTACAGCACGATGCGCCATCGGTTGCACTTCCCCGCGGAGTCGGTCTTGAGAGGCTTCCTGATAATCGCCATCGCGTACTACTCCCTTGCCGCATGAGTAGAGATCGTCTGCCGGGCACTTAGAGTGGCAGGCGACCTATCGCGGCAGAGTGTTCACCCGGATTTGAATGGCTGCGAAAGACCGGGCTGCTCATGACTTCCTTCGGGTCGAACCGCACCCGTCGGCCGATCTTGCGAAATGGGATGCGCTTGCCGCGTGCCTGGGCCATCCACCACGATTTCGGCACACCCGTTCGTTGCTCCAACGTGGCGGCGTCCACGAGCTCGTCGCTCACGGTCACCGATGCAGGTTGTCGCGTGTTTTGCGAGCCGAGCTCGCGACCTGCCGCCAGCGCAGAGTCGAATTCGTCACGGGTCATGGCGAGTGTCCCGAGTCCCGGAAAGGGAATGAGTACGAGGTCAGTCATGGACTTCTCTCTCGCTGTTCGGTCGCGATCCCATCGGCGTGAGTGCAGTACGTGGGGCGAGTGCTCACCGATGAAGGATTGTTGGCGCGAGCACGAAGAAAAGTCTGCCGAAGTATCTGGCGTCTTTTCGCAGTAACTCGGACGGCATGTTGTCTTGATGTACGCCGCCCTGTGGGCTGTCGAAGTTTCTACCTCGAACCCACTAGAAACTCGGACGGAGAGGTGCGAGGTCGGGACGTTCGCGCACGGCTGTCTAAGTATCGGGGGTGAACGATGCACAAACTCCACCGGCGCTCCTGGGCACACATGGCCGCGTGCAAGGGACCACACGAGAGTGCCGAGAAGTGCGCGAGATTCCGGACGACGGCCGGAAAGTCGTGCGCGGAATACCGGTGGAGAACTGTCGCTTGCGAGGATCTCAGGGCCGAGTACGGCGGGGGCGGGGGCCGGAGCGGAGCCGTACTCGGCTGTCAGTTCGATAAATCATACTAAACAGACGCTTACGTCGTTCGGAGCCGCCTCGTTGGGCTCAAATTCCGCAAGTCATTGAACGCTCGACATAAATCGTCAGATCGCTCTACCTATCGTGCCAATCTGAGGTCCGAAACACAAGATCTAGTGTTCCGCTCCGCATCCAAGTCGTATCCTTTGTGGCGATCTCGGTACCTTTTCTGGGGAGCCCCGCATGCAGAACGACCGCCTTGAAGCCTTGCTCGCAAAAGCACGCCTGGTCCTCGACCGCCATATGTTCGAGGCAGATGGAACGATTCGCGATGATGTCGCCGCGGTCTGCATGGACATCGATGACGCGCTGCCCGCGCCTCACCGTTCGGATGCCGAGACCGCGGGACTGGACCGCGATCGAGTGTCGCATTCGGAAGCTGCGTAGCACCACTGCAAGCATGTGCGGCCGGTACATCATCCGCATGCAGGAGAAGTATCTGCGCGAGTGGGAGCGTCTGGGTCCACCCGAGTGGCTGAAGGCCTCATTCAACGTGGCACCGACCCAGAACGTGCCAGTTCTGCGCCAGGTTGATGGAGAAGTGCGGGGTGCGCTTGCTAGGTGGGGGCTCGTCCCGTTCTTCGCCCGAGGTGAGTCGCCAAAATACTCGACAATCAATGCTCGGATCGAGACGTTCGAAACCGCCGCTTCTTACCGAGGTCCTTGGCGCAGAGGGCAGCGGTGCCTGCAACTGGCTTCGGGGTTCTACGAGTGGCACATGGATGAGCGGGGTCGCAAGGCGCCGTACTTGATCACCCTCGCGGATCAGGACTCGTTTGCGTTCGCCGCTTTGTGGGATCGCAGTGTGAAGTCAGACGGCATGGCAATCGAGAGTTGCGTGCACATTACGATGCCCGCGAATGAACTGATGGCGCATATTCACAACGCCGGGAACAATCCGCATCGCATGCCCGCCATCTTGCGACGCGAGGACTACGACGCGTGGCTCAGCGGGACACCCGAGGAAGCGCGTGCGGTGCTCGTTCCATACCCTGCCGACCTGATGGTGGCGTATGAGGTCACTACGCGAGTCAATTCAGTTAGCAACAATGATCGAACGCTCGTGGAAGCGGCTGATACATTGCCAATTGCAGCCGGGCAGCAGCGCAGCTGCGTACTGGGTTCCAGGTTGGATAGGGATCAAGAGTGCCCGCTATCGCATTCTTTCCGTGGTTGAAACTCGAAGCGCAGCTCGCGATCGGCGCTGTACGCCTACTACCTTGGGAGCGTGGCGCTCAGCCCGGAGATACTTCATTCGCCACGCAGAGTGATTTGGATGCGGTTCTTGCCGCATACGCTGATCGTCCAAATGTGCCCCGGACAAGTGCTGTTCTACTCGAGATAAATGATTGGCGAACAGGCATGGACGCCGACGATGCGTTGGTTAGCGAACTGTTTCGGGTACGAGACTTAGTTGCATTCGCCGCCTTGTCAAAGCGCACCTTGTTCCGGGGTCATTTCGACTACACCAATTCTGACTCGTACCAGTTAGTGGTGCAACGATATGAACGAGACCGAGCATCCAGATTCTCATTCAGGACACGCCGCCGAGATGGAGAGGCATCATATACTTGGGGCTCTGACTCATATGCATTCTTTATTCCGCATCATGTCAGTAGTCGTCAGTCTGTCGACCTCGACGCCCCGCTTTTGTCTGTACTGACGGGCGCAGAGATTCCGCAGCGAATGCGCGATGCAATCGTTGACTTCAATCACGCCAATACGGATTCACCCGATGTGCAGACTCATGTCGAACTGATTCGCGCGAAGACCTCTATGGAGTGGCTCTTCAATATCGGGGAGAAATACCAAGACTTGCAGCGCAAACTGAGAGAGCTCTTACCGCCTCAACTCGAAATAGCCGGTCCACTGCGCGAGCGATGGCAGTCTCAATACCCCAACGCAACGACATTAGTCGAGAAGTGGGCGCAGGAGTTTTGCATCAGGCGAGGGATGTCCGCACACGCCTCTAATCGCAAAAGTTCGCAGCGAGTCTGGAGCGAGAACGCCCACCTCGCATTTTACTCCGTGCTGTTTCCCCTTCTAGTGAAGAAAGTTTTGGCCGAAGAGGGGAAGCTCAAGTTGGATGCTTACGACGGACTGCGACTGCAGCGTTTGGAGGCATACCTCGTAAGAGATCCCTTCGAAATCGACAACGCGGCCGCCGCAGAAGAGCGCTGGCCGTGGAGTGAGGTTGACGCAGACATGCGCATGCGCTGTGTTGGTCTTATACTCACCGAAAAGTTTCGGCGCGGTCAGCCGGACGACTTGGCCAGTGAGGACGACTAGTCATGAGGGGCATGCCGAGGTAGGCGGGGTCGCTGTGGATGCGCCGGCGGGCGCGCCGCGAACAGGGGCAGGATGCCCGAATGTGCCCTGTAGCGTTCGGAGTCAGCCAGCGTTTGCTTGAGAATCTTCAGTGCAGTCGGCTGCAGTGTATGAATCTATTGCACCCGCGTACCACATCTTTCCGTTTCCTCCGAACCGAGCACATGCGGAGGCGAGAGCCATCAAGCCGTTTGTTCACTTCGTCGCGGCGGCCGGGCCATAGTTAGGTCCGTCCTGAGATACTCGGGGGACGCTTAGTCTCTTTCACTTTCCAGGACCGATGCGTACACCTTGATTTGCCCCCAGATCTCGATCGAGAAGACAGCGGCGTTCGGGTTGTCTTCTGCTACCGCGCGACACACCGTGATGCCGGGTTCGCGAGTGTAGATTGTCCCGTGTGTTCTCAGAGCATCGAGAATCGGATTAGTCTCGTCGCTCGCAACGATGTAGTGGAGGATTTCGTAGGGCGGCTCGATGAACGCTCGATCTTCTAGGAAAAAGATGCCGCGGCAAATTTTCTCGGTCAGCCGGCCGAATATGCTCCCGAGGGATTTGCACTGCGATTGCGTTGGCATCGATGGGGCGGTCGAACCCTGGGAACAATGCGTGCGGGGGCACGTCCGATATGGGTTTGAGTCGAGAAAGAAAGTTGGCGCGAGTGCGTTCTCGTGCGCGCCCATCTTTCGGGCTGTTGGCAAACTGTGGATTGAGGGCACGAAGCGCCTTTTCAGCGATTCCCGATGCTGCGGCCTTGCTCGGATCGACGCACATTCCGAGCAGAATCATGAGCTGGTTCTCGAGCTTACCGTAATTGGCGTTGCACGGCTGGCAAGCCGGCACCTGCCACTTCTCAAGGTCCTTAGGCGTATTGTCTGGGTACCAGGACCGTGGAAAAACGTGATCCCACGTTCGCGACACGGGATCCTTTAGGCAGTGAATGCACCTACCGGGTGGAGGCGGATGACGGGCTGGCATCTGCGAGGTTGGGGCAGCGCGCGAGCAGTATGCTGAAATTTGCCAATGCAATGTCAGTGCCGTTGCGCACACAGGACGGTAAGTTGGTTAGTCTGCACAGGCTAGGTTGGCGAGGGAGCACCCGGGAAGTAGTAGCGCGCCCAATTTCCACTATGTGCACGCACGGGGGTCCATGCCTTACCTCCGTTTACCTTCGCGGATCTCCTGGACGATGAGATCAGCCTCGGCCTTGATACTCTTCCACTCCGCATCGCGTGAATCGAATTCGCTGATGCTTTCGAGACTGACTACTCCGCTACCATTCGGACGAAACTGCGCGTTCATCTCAAAAAAGGCCGCTTGGCGCTCCTGCCAGGCATCCTCAAGGCGATCCATGACGTCGACTTCCTGTTCTGCGGCGGACGGAGGAGCATCGCCAAGAAGTTTACGCACTCTCTGCCGGATCATCCGATCATATGCCTCGTTTCTCCGGCGGAGGACAACGGCCTCCATATATGCACTGCGTTTGCTGCCCGGGCCGGGGCCGTAACCCAGCGCGACGTTGCCGGACTCTAGAAACTCAATTTGCTGGTCGTTCCGAATCATGTGGTGATGCCATCTACTAACCAGCAAGTCGTCCCGGATCTCCTTGTCGTAGGTAGCTAGGCGCTCCAAGGCAAGGATCGCAAATCGCGGCACATCCCGCGTGCCGTTGCACCAGTGGCGCACGGTGCGTTCCTCGACGTCCAGTTCACGAGCAGCCTGACGCTGGCTCAGGTTGGCTCGCTCAATCAACGCACGGATAATTTGGGTCGCCGTAGGGGCTTCCATAAACACCTCGCAACTCTGCGGGACGCACCATGGCTATCCGGCCCGGTTTCGGACGGTCGTTGCTGACCGTACTTGCAACGTAAGACATCGCGTTCAAGGTGTCAATGACGCGTACTGGGACGATCACTCTGTGAGCTAGGTGTTCCACGAGGCAATAGATGCGGAGCGGTCACCTCGCCCCTCCTAGATCTTTCGAGCCCGTAGGCTGACGACACGAGGCATCTCCACGTTCGGGACTGCGGTGCTGTATACGTTGAATTGCGCGGGATTCAAGAACATGACGGAACAGCCCGAGCAAGCATAGAAGCTGGTTTGGTAGAGCGCGCCACTCTTTCGCCTGACACTGACGTTGTGCCACCGGTCGAACCCGCATACTCGGCACTTCCACTGCGTGACATCGGGTGCCATACCGCATTCCTCACGAGTCCTCGCAATCCGAGCAGCGCACGCCGGCGTCCGTTGTGAGAAGCATGTAGCGCGCAGCCTGCAATTTCGGAAGGAGCACGTTGAGCGAGAGAAGGAGCTCTTTGCAGGTTCGAGCCTCGGCGAGGTCGTGGCTGCTTGCGGCGGTGGCCATTTCCTCCGCCAGCGCGGAAGCCAATTTCATGAGCTGCGTGATCGAGCTTTCGAGCATGGGACCCAAAGCCATTGCGGCATCCAGACGTGGCGGTCAGGGTAATGCCTGTATGGTTATACAGTACGGCGATCGAGGCAAGCGCGGCGGACCCTAGACGCCGGCACAGCGGGCGGGCATCCAGTATCTGCGAGGCCAAAGTACTGGATTGACGGGCGCGGCTACCGTTCTGTTTCCCTCCGTTGCTCGTCTGCAGGCGCGACGAGAGCTCCTCCCATCAGCTGCAGTCCTTGGATCTGGAAGTTGCGCATGGCGATCGACTTAGGGCCCGTGGCCGCTGCGACTAGGAAGGTACGCCAGACTAGCGGTTGATCGTACCAGCGAGGATAGATGTGGCGCGCGCGGCGCACAGCGATCTGATAAATTTCGGAGAGCTTGAGACTTGAGATTAGCTTTGCCACGGGGCGGGCGAGACCGAGTAAGGCGCATGCTGTGTCCGCGTCCGCCTGGACGCAATGCCAGGCCAACATGAGCGTGTCGCGGGCGAGCGGAATGGCGTTGCGCCGGGAGAACTGGCCTCGCCACTTTCCGGGCCTCCACTGCCGATCGGGGTAACGGCAGATAGCGCTCCACCACTCCGGATCATGGAACTCCATGTCCACCAGCAACAGACCGAGCTGGGCGGCACGCTTCCGCTGTGTCGGACCCATCGGAGCGAGCAGCTCTCGGAGCGGAGCAACGAGCGCGAAAGATGGGCGCTCACCTGAGCGGGCGGCATTTGCCAGGAGCTCGATGCAGCGCTCGTTCACTTCGTAGAGAGTTGGAAATGGAAACGCCACGAGCTGCCCGGGCTCGGGCAGCTCTCCTTCGGATTTCTTGATTCGCGGTTCGCCCTGCTGCGTGGTGTTATCGGGTTCTTCCGGCCCACGGCTCGTCGCCACGACAAACAGCTCCCTTCCGCTGTCGTATGAGCGCAAAAGTTACACCTGTTTGCGCGGATTTGCTAATTTTACAGGAAGATCGTAGTTTTAAGTTTTGGGAAAATTTTCCCAAAACTTAATAGCGGCAAAAAGAGCGTCGATGGACTGCACGTGAGCTTCATCTTTGTGTGATGATTCATGATCGCGGCACCCATCAAAAAAGGGGGGGGCCGGTAGGACGCTCGAATGAGCGCCAGCGTCGAAGGAGTGACCATGCGGGTTACGGAAGATCGCTACGTGCGCGACCTGAGACGCCTCAATCTGGCGAGGCGCTTCTTGCGATATCAGGTGCGAACGCAGTCCATCTGTGAGTGGACTGGGCTTTCGGATCTTCGCGTGAGGACTCTGTTCCGCGCATACGATGTCGACAATCAGATCGCCCAACGTCACCGCGGTCCCTCTCCTACACGGATTCAGGCAGTGTTGCGCTCTCCGATCCTTCGATGCGAGGCTTCCGCCATCGCAGTCCTGGGCTACCTGCTTGGCGCGATTCCGTTTCGGGTCAACCCCGACGCCCGTCGAACGCTGCCGAGCGTCGAGGCAGGAGAGCGTCTGTGCAAGGCGCTTGAGATCTACCGTCGAATAGTTCCGAGTTCCACATTTACCATGGACCAGTTCATCCTGGTCACGGTGTCACTTGCAGAAGGAACAGAGGTCGAGTTGCGTCATTGCTCGCACTGCCACGGATCATTACTTCTGGACAAACGACCGAACGAGCGGGCACTGTGTCCGTGGTGTCGCGATGCCATGCTACCCAAGAATCGAGCGTTAGGTCAGGCGATCCTAGCGGCGCAGGCCGCACAGACTCTTGATGAGCCCCCCGAGTCTGCTGAGGCGTATCAGCAGCCTCTCTTCCTTCAGGATGGCCGCCCAGGGTACTAGCGGCCTGACAGGAATCGGATGCTCGCGTAATAGAGGGCGAGCACTCCGATACAGGATAACGAGATGCCCAGCATTCCCCAGAAGGGGAAGTGCGGTCGATCGACGGTGAACCGCATCATCAACGCACACAGCGTTCCGATGACTGCAAAGGTGCTCAGGCACACGCGCACAACGGGCTCCAGCACGACCAGGAGGGCAAACAGGGGCCACCGAATCACCTGCCATACGAGCCACACGGCGCCCACTAAGAGTGCTTTCAGGACCGTCGGGCTGCGATTCTCAACAGAGGAAACCATGTCGTGCTAACTCGCCATCCGCTTGGATGGATATAGACAGCAAGCGCTGCTGAGCGAGAGCACCAGAGTGGCTTGCAAGTCAATGAACCATAGACAGAACGCCGGATCGGGCGCGAGCCGAGTTTCCGGCCAGTGGCCGGAATTGCTTGTCGAAGTATCTGGTGGGAATCGATGCTATTCCGGAGGAACCAGTCGGAGTTTCTAGCAAAAGACGCCAGATACTTTGGCTGCGCGCCGCTGGACACCTATGTTTCGATAGCTCCCGTCCAATCACTTCGTGAAAGGGAGTTACTCGTGAGTTTCCTCAGCCTCAATGCTCATCGTCGC
>Ga0134125_10003750_pt1 | contig 17507 bp, 16 predicted proteins | sample KB31751_FD_96464 | JGI IMG/M metagenome (GOLD analysis project Ga0134125, IMG submission 96464) | Terrestrial soil microbial communities with excess Nitrogen fertilizer from Kellogg Biological Station, Michigan, USA - KB3-175-1 | ecosystem: Environmental > Terrestrial > Soil > Unclassified ...
CCCGGTCTGATGGTGGCGCTGGTCGCCCTGGGCGCCGCCTTCTACCTCGCCGGCACGGCATTGATCGCGCGGGCCTGGCTCAACGCGCCGCGCTGGCGGCTCGACGAGGATTGGGACAACGGCAATTGCATCCTGCACGGCGCGGTCTCGATCACCGGCCTCGCCGCCGTCCGGAGCGGCGCCGTGCCGGCGCCGGCCTGCGTCGCGCTGTGGCTTGTCGCGGCGGCGATGTTCGCCATGATCGAGAGCGTCGAGCTCGCCCGCCTCGTGCTGCGGCTCAGGCGTCACGGCTGGCGGCGCGGCGTTTTCTGCTACGACACCTCGCAATGGGCGCGCAACTTCACCTTCGGCATGTTCTACGCCTTGACGCGCAACGATCTCGCGACGTTCGGCGCGTCCTCGATCGCCGGCGTGGCGCCGCTCCAGCACTGGGTCGCCGCCGGCGGCCCATATGTCGTGCTCGTGCTGCTGCTGGTTGAGTTGGGGCTGCTCGTCGACGCGTGGCGCGCCGGCGAGGTTTAGGCCGCGTCAGATGCGGCCGTGGCAGTGCTTGTATTTCTTGCCCGAGCCGCACGGGCAGGGCGCGTTGCGCGGCGTCTTGCCCCAGGGCGCGGCGACCGCCGTGGCGGTCGCGGTGGCGACCGCGGCCGCGCCGCCCGCCTCGACATAGGCCGGATCCTCGCGGCTCTCGATCATCATCGGCCGGCGCGGCGGCGGCGGCACCGGCGGCGGCGCCGCTTCATCGCCGTCGCCGCGCTGCACGCGCAGCTCGACATAGGCCAGCACGCGCGTCACCGTCTCGCGCAGCCCGACCAGCATGTCGCCGAACAGCTGGAAGGCCTCGCGCTTGTACTCGTTGAGCGGGTCGCGCTGCGCATAAGCGCGCAGGTTGATGCCCTGGCGCAGGTGATCGAGCTGCAGCAGATGGTCCTTCCAGCTCTGGTCGAGCAGCTGCAGCAGCAGGCTCTTCTCCGCCATGCGCATGATGTCGGCGCCGTAATTGGCGGCCTTCTGCGCCATCTTGGCGTCGACCGCCTGCGTGATGCGCTCGCGCACCTCGCCCTCGGCGATGCCCTCCTCCTTGGCCCACTCCGCCACCGGCAGATCGACATTGAAGACGCGCAGCGTCTCCTCATGCAGCGTGTCGATGTCCCACTGATCGGCCAGCGAGTTCTCCGGCATGGTGCGCCCGACCATCGCGTCGATGGTCTCGTGGCGCATGTCGGTGATGGTCGCGGCCACGTCCTTCGACGCCATGATCTCCTTGCGCTGCTCGTAGATGACCTTGCGCTGGTCGTTCATGACGTCGTCGAATTTGAGGAGCTGCTTCCTGATTTCGTAGTTGCGCGCCTCGACCTTCTGCTGCGCCTTCTCCAGCGCCTTGTTGATCCAGCGATGGATGATCGCCTCGCCCTCCTTGAGGCCGAGGCGCTGCAGCATGCCGTCCATGCGCTCCGACCCGAAGATGCGCATGAGGTCGTCTTCGAGCGAGACGAAGAATTTCGAGCCGCCGGGATCGCCCTGCCGGCCGGAGCGGCCGCGCAGCTGGTTGTCGATGCGCCGGCTCTCATGGCGCTCGCTGCCGATGACGAAAAGGCCGCCGGCCTGGCGCACTTCCTCGCGCGCCGCGTCGATCTCGGCGCGGATCGCCTGGGCGCGCGCCTCGCGCTGCGCCGGGTCGGGGTTCTGCGCCTCGTCGTGTTTGAGGCGCATGTCGAGATTGCCGCCGAGCTGGATGTCGGTGCCGCGGCCGGCCATGTTGGTGGCGATGGTGACGGCGCCGGGCCGCCCGGCCTGCGCGATGATGTAGGCCTCCTGCTCGTGGTAGCGCGCGTTCAGCACCTGGTGCGCGACCTTGCGCTTCTTCAGCAGCGCCGCCAGCGCCTCCGACTTCTCGATGCTGACGGTGCCGACCAGCACCGGCTGCTTGCGCTCCTGGCATTCGATGATCTGCGTGATGATCGCTTCGTATTTCTCGCGCGCGGTGCGGTAGACCTCGTCGTCGAAATCGGCGCGGATCACCGGCACATTGGTCGGCACCTCGATGACGTCGAGCTTGTAGATGTCGCCGAACTCGGCGGCCTCGGTCATCGCCGTGCCGGTCATGCCGGCGAGCTTGGGATAGAGGCGGAAATAGTTCTGGAAGGTGATCGAGGCGAGCGTCTGGTTCTCGTTCTGGACGTGGACGCCTTCCTTGGCCTCGAGCGCCTGGTGCAGTCCTTCCGAGTAGCGCCGGCCTTCCATCATGCGGCCGGTGAACTCGTCGATGATGATGACCTTGTCGTCCTTGACGATGTAGTCGGTGTCGCGAGCGAACAGCTTGTGCGCGCGCAGCGCCTGATTGACGTGGTGGACGAGCGCGACGTTGTGGATGTCGTAGAGCGTGCCCGCGGTGATCAGCTCGGTCTCGCGCAGCATCGCCTCGATCTTCTCGACGCCGCTTTCCGTCAGCGTCACCGCGCGCTGCTTCTCGTCCTTCTCATAGTCCTCGGTGGCGAGTTGCGGGATGAGCTGATTGACGCGGCGGTAGAGCTCGGAGGAGTCCTCGGCCGGTCCGGAGATGATCAAGGGCGTGCGCGCCTCGTCGATCAGGATCGAGTCGACCTCGTCGACGATGGCGTAGTTGAACGGCCGCTGGACCATCTCCTCCAGGCGGAACTTCATGTTGTCGCGCAAATAGTCGAAGCCGAACTCGTTGTTCGTGCCGTAGGTCACGTCGGCGGCGTATTGGGCGCGGCGCTCGTCATCCTCGAGCCCGTGCACGATGCAGCCCACGGTCAATCCGAGGAAGCGGTAGATCTGACCCATCCACTCGCTGTCGCGTTTGGCCAGGTAATCGTTGACGGTGACGACATGGACGCCCTTGCCGGTGAGCGCGTTGAGATAGACCGGCAGCGTCGCCACCAGCGTCTTGCCTTCGCCGGTCTTCATCTCGGAGATCATGCCGCGGTGAAGCACGATCCCGCCCATGAGCTGGACATCGAAATGGCGCTGCCCCAACGTGCGCTTGGCCGCCTCGCGCACCGTGGCGAAAGCATCGGGCAGGATGTCGTCGACCGTCTCGCCTTGGCCCAGGCGCTCCTTGAGTGCCGCGCTCCGCGCGCGCAGATCCTCGTCCGTGAGCGCGGCCAGCGCCGGCTCGGCCGCGTTGATCTCATCGACCAGCGGCTGAAGGCTCTTGATGTAGCGGTCGTTTGCGGAGCCGAACACTCGCCGGGCTAGGGCGCCGATCATCAAAACCTCGGGATGTGACGGATAGAAGGTCGATGGCCGCGATAACCGTGTGACAGATAGGGGTATCGGCGGGCAGTGTCAATTCACGACCGCCCAAAACCGGGCGCCGCCCAAGGCTCGCCAGTTCTCTTGTTATCGGCGAACCAATGTGCTTTATGGGCGCCCAGCGCCGCGCCCCCGGGCGGCGGCGCTTATGGCGCCGATCTCGTCGCGCCGCTTGCCCAGAGGAATTCACATGACGTTTCGAGCGATACTCGCCCTGTCCCTCGCGCTGCTCGCCACGCCCGCCGCCTGGGCGCAAGCGAAACCAGCAAAGTCGGCGCCTGCCGGCGACCCGGTCGTGGCGCGTATCAACGGCACCGAGCTCCATCGCTCAGACGTGATCGAGGCGATCCGCGGCCTGCCGCCGCAGGTGCAGCAGCAGCCGATCGAGCGGCTCTATCCGGCATTGCTCGACCAGATGGTGGGCACCGTGCTGGTGAGCCAGGCCGGCCGCAAGGCCAGGCTACAGGACGATCCCGAGGTGAAGAAGCGCCTGGCCCTGGTGCAGGACCAGCTCATCGCCGACGCCTATGTGCAAAAGCTCCTGCACAAGCAGGTGACCGAGCAGAAGCTGCACGCGCGCTATGACAAATTCATCAAAGACGCACCGCCGCGCGAGGAGGTCCATGCCCGCCACATCCTGGTCGCCAGCGAGGACGAGGCCAAGGCGATCATCGCCGAGCTCAAGAAGGGCGCCGATTTCAACAAGCTGGCGCAGGAGAAGACGACCGATCCGAGCGGCAAGACCTCGGGCGGCGACCTGGGATATTTCACCAAGGAGGACATGGTGCCGGAATTCGCCGACGCCGCCTTCAAGCTGAAGCCGGGCGAGTTCACCGAGACGCCGGTCAAGACGCAGTTCGGCTGGCACGTGATCAAGGTCGAGGACAAGCGCATGGCCAAGCCGCCGACCTTCGAGCAGGTGAAGCCGAAGCTCGGCAACGAGATGTCGCGCGAGATCGTCGGCGACCGGGTGAAGGAGCTGCGCCTCGCCGCCAAGATCGAGACCTTCAATCTCGACGGCAGCAAGCCCGGCGCGGTGCCGGCGCCGGCCCGCGGCCCGGTACCGGGCGCGCCGACCTTGGCGCCGGAGACTGCGCCGGATGCCGGCGCCGCACCGCCGGCCGAGGCGCCGCCGACGCTGGCGCCCGCGACCAAGCCCCAGGAGTGAGTGCGCCCGCGCCTCGCGCAACCGACTCTCGGCAGACCGGCATGCCCGCTCTTTCGCCGCTCGCCCCGGCCCGCTTTCCCGAGCTGCTGCCGCTGCCTGGCGTCCGACTGGCGACGGCGCATTGCGGCATCCGCTATCAGGGCCGGCGCGACCTGATGGTGGCGGTGCTCGATCCCGGGACGACGGTCGCCGGCGTCTTCACCCGCTCGCTCATGCCGGGCGCGCCGGTCGACTGGTGCCGCGCCTGCCTGAAGCGCGGCAAGGCGCGGGCGATCGTGGTCAACTCGGGCAACTCCAACGTCTTCACCGGCCGCGCCGGCCGCGCCGTCGTCGAGCAGACCGCCAAGACCATGGCGAAGCTGGTCGGCGCCGATCCGCGCGAGGTCTATGTCGCCTCGACCGGCGTGATCGGCGATCCGCCGCCGGCGGAGAAGATCATCGGCGCGCTGGCGCCGACCGCGCGCGCCGTGTCGCCCTCGGGCTGGAGCGACGCGGCGCAGGCGATCATGACCACCGACACCTTCGCCAAAGGCGCCACGCAGCGCGCCGAGATCGACGGCGTGGGTGTCACCATCAACGGTTTCGCCAAGGGCTCCGGCATGATCGCGCCGGACATGGCGACGATGCTCGCCTTCGTGTTCACCGACGCGGCGATCCCGGCCAAGGTGCTGCAGGATCTGGTCACACCGTCGAACGAGCGCTCGTTCAACTCGATCACCGTCGACGGCGATACCTCGACCAGCGACACGGTGCTGCTCTGCGCCACCGGACAGGCCCAGCACAAACGCGTCCAGCGCGCCGGCGATCCGCGGCTCAAAGGGTTCCGGCGCGCGCTCGATGCCGTCATGATCGACTTGGCGCAGCAGATCGTGCGCGACGGCGAGGGCGCCGAGAAATTCATCACCATCGAGGTGAGCGGCGCGGCGACGGCGCGGGCGGCGCGGCGCGTCGGCCTCGCGGTCGGCAACTCGCCGCTGGTCAAGACCGCGCTCGCCGCGGGCGACCCCAATTGGGGCCGCATCGTGATGGCGGTCGGCAAGGCCGGCGAGAAGGCGGTGCGCGAGAAGCTCGCCATCACCGTGGGCGGCGTGCGCATCGCCGAGAAGGGCGGCCCGGTGCCGGGCTATGACGAGGCGCCGGTGGCGAAGCACATGGCCGGGCGCGACGTGCATATCGCGCTCGATCTCGGCGTCGGCAAAGGCCGCGCGACGATCTGGACCTGCGACCTGACGCATCGCTACATCGACATCAATGGCAGCTACCGGAGCTGAGCCGCTTCCCGTCGTGCTCGTCGTCGCCGTGGCGCTGATCGATAGCGACGGCCGCGCGCTGCTGGCGCAGCGGCCGGCCGGCAAGTCGATGGCGGGATTGTGGGAATTCCCGGGCGGCAAGGTGCAACCCGGCGAGGCGCCCGAGGCGGCGCTCATCCGCGAGCTCAAGGAGGAGCTCGACATCGACGTGACCGAGGCCTGCCTGGCGCCGCTCACCTTCGCGTCGCACCGCTACGAGCGCTTCCATCTGCTCATGCCGCTCTATGTCTGCCGGCGCTGGAACGGCATCGTGACGCCGCGCGAGGGCCAGGCGCTCACCTGGGTGCGCGCCCAGAAGCTCGATCGGTACGAGATGCCGCCGGCCGACAAGCCGCTCGTCGCGGCGCTCCGGGATCTGCTGTAGCGCGGGCGCTCAGCCGGTGCGGCGCTGCGGCAGATCGACCACGCGCTCCGGCGGCAAGGTGACGCGCACCGTGGTGCCGCGGCCGGGCGTGCTGTCGAGGGTCAGCGTACCGCCATGCAGCTCGGCCAACGCCCGCGCCAGCGGCAATCCAAGGCCGGTGCCCTCGTAGCGCCGGCTCAGGCGGCTGTCGACCTGGCCGAACGGCGACAGCGCGCGCGCGACGTGCTCGGGCGCGATGCCGATGCCGGTGTCGCGCACCTCGAGCACGACGCGGCGCTCGTCGATGCGGACGGCGATGACGATCTCGCCGCCGGCCGGCGTGAACTTGACGGCGTTGGACAAGAGATTGGTCACGATCTGCTTCAACTTGCGCTCATCGCCGCGGATCAGCAGGCGCGGTCCCACGAGCTCGGTCTTGATCTCGAGCCCGCCGGCGGCGGCGCGATCGCGCAGCAGTGCCACCGTGCTCTTCACGATGACATGGAGATCGATCCGCTCCTCGCTCAGCTCGAGGCGGCCGGCCTCGACCTTCGAGAGGTCGAGGATGTCATTGATGATGCCGAGCAGATGCGTGCCCGAGTTGTGGATGTCGTCGGCATATTCGGCGTAGCGCGGGTTGCCGATCGAGCCCAACAGCCGGTCGCGCATGATTTCGGCGAAGCCGATGATGACGTTCAACGGCGTGCGCAGCTCGTGACTCATATTGGCGAGGAACTCGGATTTGGCGCGGTTGGCGCCCTCCGCCTGGTTCTTGGCCTGGCGCAGCGCCTCCTGCGCCTGCTCCGCGCTGGTGATGTCGGTGCCGGTGCCGCGATATCCCGCGAACGCGCCTTCGGCCGTGAAGACCGGCGCGCCGCTGATCGACCAGAATTTTTCTTTGCCGTTGCGGTGCCTGTAGCGGAAGGTGAAATCGCGGAACGGCCGCTGTGCGCGGATATCGGCCAGGTGATGCCGCCAGTTTTCGTCGGCCGCATCGGCGTGGGCGAGATCGAGCGGCGTCCTGCCGAGATAGGCCGCGCCGGTGCCGGGCGCCGTGGCGCGGCCGGAGAGATAGGTGAAGCGATGTCGCGCATCGGTCTCCCAGAACCAGTCCGAGGCGATGTTGGCGAAGTCGCGGAAGCGCTGCTCGCTTTCTGCCAATCGCCGCTCGGCGGCGCGGCCGTGGCAGTTGGTGCGCCAGCTGAGTCCGATGCCGATCGCCCATAGCACCGCGCCGCTGAGCATGAGGCCGCTCATGGCGAGGCCGCGGGCGTCGCGCGCCGCCTGGCTCATATGCTTCGAGAAGCTCGACTCGCGCTGCGTCAGCAGCTCGTCGAGCGCATCGATCTCGGCCAGGAAGTCCGCCTTGCGCGACGCCGCCTGGAGGCCGCTCCCAGCCAAGATCTGCGGCGCCCCCTCGCCGACCGCCGCAAGCTGCGCGACGAGCCGGTCGCCCGCCCGCCAATCATCGACGGCGCGGGTGAAGGGCTCCCACCAGGCGAACCACTCGTAGAGGCGGGCAAGGCCGCGAACGTCGCGCGGATCATTGCCTCCGGCAAGGAAGCCGGCATCGACCTTTGCCGGGTCGGCATGCGGCCGCTCCAGCTCCTCGCGCGCGAGGCGATCGCCGGTCGGCACGGCGATGGCGCGGCGGAAGGCCTCGAAAAATCGTGAATCGCCGGAGGCGATATAGCGATGCAGGCTGATGACGGCGTCCTTCTGCGCCTTGGAATAGGCCGCTTCACCGGCGACATACGCGCGCGTGATATTGATGCCCTCGATGGCGACGAGCCCGAGCGCCAGGAGCATCGCCTGGCTGGTGGCGAAGATGGCGATGATGAGCGCGAAGCGCCGGCCCGGGGCGCGCAGCCGCCCGGGCGCCATGCCATGCGCCCGATCCGCCGATGGCGCGGAGCCGGCGGGGAACGAGCGCTGCTCGGTACGGAACCAGTGCATCACTGATCGGGCGTGATCCCAGGCATGAGGCGACGCGGCGTCCCCTGGTTCGCCGCTCTTTGCACCGGCGCCCAGCCTGGCAGATCTCAACTAACGAGCGATTAACACTTTGGCGTACAACCCCCGCCGAAAGCGGCGCTAGCGACCGCCGGTGGCCGCTTCCTGGGTCGACGCGAGGACGAAATCCACCTGCGCGCCATCCTCCTCGGTGCGAAAGGCGACAGGCGTGCCGCCGTTGTCGAGCCAGACGAACTGCCGCTTGTCGCCGACGATCTCGTATTGATGGAGGCGCCTCGTGCCGCCCGCCAATGCCACGGCCTCCTCTTCGCCGCCGCTGACGCGCACATGGGTGAGCCGGCCGGTCTTGGTCGACATCATGTAGTCGGTCTTCAGCACCATGGCCGACCACGGGTTCGACGGATGCACGTTGCCGGGTGCGATCTGCGTGCCCGACGGCGTGGTGATGGCGAAGCCGCCGCCGCGCGCCTCGCCGTGCACTTCGAGCTTGGTGCCGTTGGTGATCGTGACGCTCTCGAACGACATCAACCGATCTTTGCGCCAACGCTCGGCGCGCCGCGCCTCCTGGCGGTAGACGACGATGCCGATCTTCTTGACCGCGACCTTGAGCTCGGTCTGGACGTTGGCATCCTCGCCGCTGCGATCGACGGTATTCGTGTAGGTGCCGATATCACCATAATTCGGGTGGATGACGCGGTAGGTATAGACCTCGCGCGCCGCGTCTGCCGGCGCCGCCAAAAGCGCGGCGCCGAGCATGGCGCCGGCGAAGAGGATGGGTGCGCGTGCCATCATCGGTAAAATATCCGCGGCGGCCTAACCTGACTAGCGAAAACGGCCCGGGGTTTTCCCTGGCTTATTACAGTGAAAGTCTGCACCCCGCTCGGAGTTCCCTTCCGCCGGGCGCTCGACCGCATCCAGGGCGTCGGCGAGGCGCTGGGTGGCACTGCCCGGCGCGAGCGGCTGCGGCTGGCTCTCATGCGGCGCCCAGGCTGTCAGCGTGATGATCTCGAAGCTCGCGCGAATGCGGCCATCGCCGGCGCCGAAGCGCTCGCCATAGATCGCTGCGGCGCGCGCCAGCGTGGCCCGGCGGGTGAAGCCGCGGCGCCGCTCGGACGCGGCGTTGGTCTCGCCCATCGCGCGCAGATCGTGCATCAGCGCCAGCGCATCGGGATAGGTCACCGCCACCGTGTCGCTATCCACCACCGGCAGCGCGAATCCGGCGCGCTGCAGCAGCATGCCGATGTCGCGGATGTCGGCCGACGGCGAGACGCGCGGCCCGATCCCGCCCTCCTCGGCGAGTTCGGCCTCGATGAGCGCGCGGCCGAGCTCGGCGAGCGTCTCGCCGCCGAGCAATGCCGCCAGCAGCAGCCCGTCGGGCTTCAGCATGTGGCGCAGTTGCAAGAGCGCGCCCGGCAGATCATTGGCCCAGTGCAGCTCGAGATTGCTCAGCACGAGATCGAAGGAGTGTCGCCGGAACGGCAGCGCCTCGGCCTCGGCGACGAGGCGCGGCACGCCGGCCGGCAGGCGCTGCACATAAGCGAGCGCCGCGTCCGCCTGCACCAGCGTCAGGACGCCGCCGCGCCCGTTGAGCAGGCGCGCCAGCACGCCGTCGCGGCAGCCGAGATCGAGCGCCAGCGGAAAGCGCCTGGTCACATCATCGAGGCGATCGGCGAGCCGCTCCGCCGATTCCTTGATCAGGAAGTCCGCCGCGTCCGGCGCACGCGCCGCCCGCGCCCGGTGCAGGCGCACGGCACGCCGGTCGAAGACGCGCATAGGATCGCGCGGAGGACTCGCCATCGCGCCTGTATGGCACGCCGCGTCCATCCGCGCCACCGGACCGTGCCCGTCCGGCCGCGGTTGACAGCGCCGCCGCGCCGAGCTGTCATCGCGGTCGATGCTCGGCCTTGCTCGACCGCCGGCGCTGCGCCGCCTCGGCACCCTGCTGCTCGATCTGCTGCTGCCGCCGCGCTGCCTCGGCTGCGGCGCGGCGGTGACGGCGGCGGGCACGCTGTGCGCGACGTGTTGGCGCGGCATGACGTTTCTCGGCGCGCCGTGCTGCGCCTGCTGCGGCACGCCGTTCGAGTTCGAGCCGGGCGGCGCGGCGCTGTGCGGCGCCTGCGTGCGCAGCCATCCGCCTTTCGCGCACGCGCGCGCGGCGCTGCGCTATGACGAGGGGAGCCGGCGCCTGATCCTCGGATTCAAGCATGGCGACCGCCTGCATCTGGCGCCGGCGCTCGGCCAATGGATGCGGCGCGCCGGCGCCGAGCTCATCGCCGAGGCCGATCTCATCGTGCCGGTGCCGCTGCATTGGACGCGGCTTTTCGCGCGCCGCTACAACCAGTCTGCCGTGCTCGCGCATGCCATCCACGATGCGGGCGGACCGCCGGTCGGCGCCGATTGGCTGCTGCGCCGGCGCCGCACGCCGTCGCAAGGCAAGCGCAACGCCGCAGGACGCGAGCGCAACGTGCGCGGCGCCTTCGCCGTGAAGCCCGGCCGCTCGGTCAAAGGCTGCCGCATCCTGCTCATCGACGATGTCTTCACCACCGGCGCCACGGTCGGCGAGTGCGCGCGCGTGCTGCGCCGCGCCGGCGCGCGTCAGGTCGACGTGCTCACCCTGGCGCGCACGGTGCGGCAGATCGGCTGAGCACGTCATCCGCGGCCACCCTTCGGGTTGGTGCAGAACATCCACCACTCGCTCGGCGCCGCATAGGGCCGAGTTTGCCCGCTGCGGTCGACCGTCCAGACGCGCCAGGCGAACACGGCGTCGTAGACGCTGGGATGAACGAGCAGCGTGAAAGGCGGGTTGGCGTATTTCTTGACCCAGGGATGCCACTCGCCCGTCTCGGTATCGCCGCGCCGCACTTCGACATAAGTGCCGATCGGCCGGCCCTCGCTGTGCGGCGGCTCGTTGTCGCGCCAACGGAGCTCGATGCCCTTCGTCGCATCGGGCGTGAAGCAATGGTCCTGATCGGGATCGTCGGGCGGCGATATCAGCGTGGGCGCGGCGAGCGTGGCCGGCGCCTCCTTCGCCGCGCCGGGCGCGAGCGCGGTGAGCCACAGCGCGACCGCGAGAACCGCCAGCATTCTTCGCTCCTTCAAGGGTGCCGGCTTCTTGGTTTCCGCACAGGGCGTCGGCCGTCGCGCCCGCTGCTCTCGCCAACGCCGCGTCGCGCGTCCTTGTCCCCGGCGCCCGGGGCCCGCAGCGAAAGCCTTGATCTGCCGCCGGTTTTGACTAAATGATGAGCGACATCCCGCGAGCAGGGTGCGAGCATGGCACGGGTAGAAGTTTATTCGACGCTGTTCTGTCCCTATTGCGCGCGGGCCAAGGGCCTGCTCGAGAAAAAAGGCGTCGACTACGTCAACATCGACGTCATCGCGGACACCTCGAAGCGCGACGAGATGGTCGAGCGCTCCGGGGGCCGGCAGAGCGTGCCGCAGATCTTCATCGATGGCGATCACATCGGCGGTTACGACGACCTCGCCGACCTCGACCGCGCCGGCAAGCTCGATGCAAAGCTCGGGATATCGCGGCCGTGAGCGGCGTCTTCACCGCCGCCTGCATCCAGCTCTCCTCGGCGCGCGAGCCCCAGCCCAACATCGCCGCCGCCGCCGACCTGATCCGCCGCGCACGCGCCGCCGGCGCCCAGCTCATCATGACGCCCGAAGTGAGCGACATGATGGAGCCGAAGCGGCCGCTGCGGCTTGAGAAAGCGCGCAACGAAGCCGATCACCCGATGCTCGCCGCGTTCCGCGATCTGGCGCGCGAGACCGGCGCGTGGCTGCTGCTGGGCTCGGCGGTGGTACGGCGCGAGGACGGCGACGACCGGCTCGCCAACCGCTCCTTCCTCATCGCGCCCGACGGGCGGGTGGCGCAGCGCTACGACAAGATCCACATGTTCGACGTCGAGCTCGCCGGCGGCGAGAGCTATCGCGAATCGAACGCGTTCCGGCCCGGCGAAGCGGCGGCGCTGGCGGCGCTGCCCTGGGGCGTGCTCGGCATGACCGTGTGCTACGATCTGCGCTTCCCGCAGCTCTATCGCGCGCTAGCGCAGGCCGGCGCCGATTTCCTGTCGATCCCCTCGGCGTTCACCGTGCCGACCGGCCGCGCCCATTGGCAAGTGCTGATGCGGGCGCGGGCCATCGAGACCGGCTGCTTCGTCTTCGCGCCGGCGCAATGGGGCGAGCACGCCGAAGGCCGCAAGACCTATGGCCACTCGCTCATCGTCGCACCCTGGGGCGAGGTTATCGCCGAGGCTGAGGACGGGATCGGATTCATCACCGCCGAGATCGACCCGGCCAAGGTCGCCGAGGCGCGCCGAGCCGTGCCGTCCTTGAGCCACGACCGCACCTTTGCCACGCCGCCGCGCAAGAGCGGCGCGCTGGCGGCGGAATAGCTCAGCCCAGCGGCAGCGGCGCTGCCTCGCCTTTCACCACGGCGATGCGCTGGATGACGGCCGGGCGCGGCGTGGTGACGCTCCCCTGCTCGAAAGCGACGACGGTCAGGCGGCCGAAAGCGGCCAGCAGCTCGCCCGGTGCCAGCAGGAAATCCGGGTTCGACGGCCGGCCGAAGCGCTCGTTGCCGGCCATGAAGGTCTCGTAGATGAGCGCGCCGCCGGGGGCCAGTGCCGCTTCCAGCGCCGGCAGCAAGGGCCGATAGAGATAGTTCGTGACGACAACCCCGTCATAGCCGCGGCCGAGTTGCCAGGCGCCGCTATCCTCGAGATCGGCCGCGACGGTCGAGACGGCGGCATCGCCGGCGAAGGCAGCGCGCAACGCCGCGGCGTCGCGATCGACGGCAACCACTTGGTAACCATTGGCGCGCAACAGTCGGACGTGCCGGCCCTGGCCTGCCGCCAGGTCGAGCACCCGACCGCCCGACGGAATGAGCGGCAGGAAGCGCCGCACCCAGGGCGATGGAACCGGATTATCGGCCCCCAGCGTTGATTGCATTGGCATGCTCGCGGAGAAATTGCCAAACCATATCGCGACATGTAAAAAAGGTGGAAGATTCGGTAGCGCGATGATCCTTTTCAAGCTCAGATGCAGCGCCGAGCATGAGTTCGAGGGCTGGTTCCGCGACGGCGCCACCTATGAGCGCCAGGCCAAGCGCGGCCTGATCAGCTGCCCGACCTGCGGCAACGCCGCGGTCGAGAAGGCGCCGATGGCGCCGCGGCTGGCGCGCTCGGCCGCGCCCGAGCAAGCACCCCCGCCATCGCCCGAGCAGCTCCACCCTATGCTGCAGCGGCTGCGCCGTCACGTCGAGAAGACCTGCGACTATGTCGGCGAGCGCTTTGCCGAGGAAGCGCGGCGCATCCACCATGGCGAGGCCGAGGCGCGCGGCATCTATGGCGAGGCGAGCGATGATGAATCGCGGGCGCTCGCCGACGAGGGCATCGAAGTCGCCCGCGTGCCCTGGGTTCCCGCCAGCGACGCCTGACGCCTGACGCCGGCGCTCAGCGCGGCTTCACGAACGTCATCACCTTGGCGAAATAGGCGATCGTGCTCTCGGCGGGCATGAGCCCGGAGGCGGCGAACAGCGCCGGCAGGTCCTCGCGTGCATACTGCGCGTAATAGGGCTCGTGGAACGCGTGCGGGAAATACTCGACCAGCGCGTCGTACTCCGGCGCGTCGCCGAGCTGGATCGAATCGACGATGATGGCCGCGCCGCCCCGGCGGAGCAGCCGCGCCATCTCCGCCACGACCTGGCGACGCGCCTTCACCGGCAGCTCGTGGAACAGGAAGATGCAGGTGATCGCGTCGAAACTGGCATCCGCCGCCGGCACAGCCTCGGCCGGCGCATCGAGAAACGTCGTGCCCGACCACGGCGCCAGCGCCTCGCGCGCCAGCTCGAGATAGTGCGGGCTCAAATCGAGCGCGGCGACCGCGAGCTTCGGGTAATTGCTCTTGACCTCGCGCAGGAAGCGCCCGGTGCCGCAGGCGAGATCGAGCAGCGTCGCATTGCGCACGCCGCGCTCGGCAAGCAAACGCCCGAGCGGCACCAGCGCCTGCCGACGCATGGCATCGGCGCCGCCGCCGAACAGCACTTCGACCTGGTGGTCATAGAGCTCGGCCGAGCGGCGGCTCAGCCAGCCATCGGTCTGGTAGTGGAAATTCTGCAGGTAGTAGCGCGGATAGCGGCCGGGCGGCGTGGCCCGGAAGACCTCGTCATTGGCGTCGGCGCGGCGGCGGGCGTTGACCTGCCTCAGATCGGCGAAATAGCGGCGGGCCTTGCGCAAGGCCGCCACCGGATCGAGGCCGCCCTCCGGCCGGCGATAGAGGCCCTGCTCGATGTTGCGCCAATCCTGCTCGAGGAGAGCGCGGAGATCGGCGAGGATGCGCGCCCGGTCGGGCATGCGTTGCTTGAGCTCGGGCGGCGCCGGCATCTCGTCGGTCAGCCGCGCGCTCAGCCATTTTTGGCCGAAATACCACGAGACGCGCAGGCGCTGCGTAGCGCGGTAGGCGATCCGTTCGACCAGCATCGGCATGGTATCCAAACCATATCCGCCGCGACCGCCTTGGCAAGAGGATCGGGCGGCGGCCGGCGTTGGCTGCCGGGAAATTGACGCGGGGCCGCGGCGTTGGCTAGGACCCGCCGCCGGCACGTCCTCTGAAGCGACGGGATTCCGATGGCGAAATTCCGCACCCTCGACGACATCGATCCCAAAGGAAAACGCGTGCTGCTGCGCGCCGATCTCAACGTGCCGATGACGGACGGCACGGTCGGCGATGCGACCCGGATCGAGCGGCTGGCGCCGACCATCCGCGAGCTGGCGGAGCGCGGCGCGCGCGTCGTGGTGATGTCGCATTTCGGCCGCCCCAAGGCCAAGCCCGAGGCGGCCTATTCGCTGCGCCCGCTGGTCGCGCCCTTGGCCGAGGCGATCGGCCGGCCGGTCGCCTTCGCCGAGGATTGCATCGGGCCGCCGGCCGAGCGTGCCGTGGCGGCGCTCAAGCCGGGCGACGTGGCCCTGCTCGAGAATCTCCGCTTCCACGCCGGGGAGGAGGAGAACGACCCGGGCTTCGCCAAGCAGCTCGCCGGGCTGGGCGACCTCTATGTCAACGACGCCTTCTCCGCCGCCCACCGCGCCCACGCCTCGACCGAGGCGCTGGCGCATCTGCTGCCGGCCGCGGCCGGCCGGCTGATGCAGGCGGAGCTCGACGCGCTCGGCGACGCGCTCGAGACGCCGAAACGTCCGGTGGCGGCGCTCATCGGCGGCGCCAAGGTGTCGACCAAGCTCGACCTCCTCGCCTTCATCACCGGCAAGGTCGACGTGCTGATCATCGGCGGCGCGATGGCCAACACGCTGCTGTTCGCGCAAGGCGTCGCGGTCGGCAAGTCGCTGTGCGAGCGCGACATGGCCGACACCGCGCGCCGCATCATCGACCGCGCGAAACAGGCCAAATGCGATCTCGTGCTGCCGGTCGACGGCGTGGTGGCGCGCGCGCTCAAGGCGGGGGCGCCGAGCGACACCGTCGCCATCGACCGCGTGCCGCCGGATGCCATGATCCTCGATATCGGGCCGAAGACGGTGCAGGCGATCGCCGAGCGCCTCGCCCAGTCAAAGACCCTGGTGTGGAACGGCCCGGTCGGCGCCTTCGAGACGGCGCCGTTCGATGCCGGCACGACGGCGGTTGCCAAGCGGGTCGCGGCGCTGACCCAGGACGACAAGCTGCTCAGCGTCGCCGGCGGCGGCGACACGGTGGCGGCGCTGGCTCATGCCGGCGTCGTCGACGAGCTCAGCTATGTCTCGACCGCCGGCGGCGCCTTCCTCGAATGGCTCGAGGGACGCGAGCTGCCGGGCGTGGCGGCGCTCACCCGTCCTTAGCTTCGCCGGGTCTCCTTGCCTTGCCGCTTCGACGGCGCGGAGAGTAGGGTGGCGCATGTCCAACCCACCCGCTGCCCGCGGCCCCAGCATCCTGACGGTTCCCGAAGGCGACAATCGCGAGCGCATGGTTTGCCCGGATTGCGGCTTCATCAATTACGAGAATCCCAAGATCGTCGTCGGCGCGGTGTGCCTGTGGCAGGAGCAGTTCCTGCTGTGCCGCCGCGCCATCAATCCGCGCCGCGGATATTGGACCCTGCCGGCGGGCTATCTCGAGCTCAATGAATCGACCATGGCCGGCGCGATGCGCGAGGCCTGGGAAGAAGCCGAGGCGCGCATCACCATCGACGGCCTGCTCGCCGTCTACGACATCCCGCGCATCAGCCAGGTGCAGATCATTTATCGCGCCCGTCTCGACGCGCCGGAATTCGCCGCCGGCGCCGAGAGCCTCGAGGTCAAGCTCTTCGCCTGGAACGAGATCCCGTGGCACGAGTTGGCCTTCCCCTCGGTGCGCTGGGCGCTCGAGCATTATCGCGACTGCGCCGCGAGCGGCGATTTCACCGCGCGCAGCACGCCGGCCTAGCGGCATCGACGCGCGTGGCAGGACCGCGCTACGCTCGGCCTAACGCATAAAGCCCAGGGAGTGCCGCCATGCCCGACAAGAACACGCAAGTCCTGCTCGCCAGCCGGCCGACCGGCTGGGTCAAGGAGAGCGATTTCCGCATCGTCGAGACGCCGGTGCCGACGCCCAAGGACGGCCAGGTGCTGGTGCGCAACCGTTTCCTGTCGCTCGATCCCTATATGCGCGGCCGCATGAACGACACGCGCTCCTACGCCGCCAAGGCGGAGATCGGCCAGGTCATGACCGGCGAGGGGGTGGGCGAAGTCATCGAGTCGAAGAATCCGAGATTTTCGGTGGGCGACACCGTCACCGCCCATGCCGGCTGGCAGCAATACGCGGTCTCTGACGGCAGCAATCTGCGCAAGGTCGATCCGAGCGTGAAGCCGCTCTCGGCCCATCTCGGCGTGGTCGGCATGCCCGGCGTCACCGCCTGGATCGGGTTCCTCGATATCGGCCAGCCCAAGCCGGGCGACACCGTCGTGGTCTCGGCGGCGTCGGGCGCGGTCGGCAGCGTCGTCGGCCAGCTCGCCAAGCTGGCGCGCTGCCGCGTCGTCGGCGTCGCCGGCGGCAGGGAGAAATGCGACTACGTGGTGACGGAGCTGGGTTTCGATGCCTGCATCGACCACCGCGGCGACGATCTGAAGCGCGCGCTCGCCGACGCGACGCCCAACGGCATCGACGTCTATTTCGAGAATGTCGGCGGGCCGATCCTCGATCTCGTGCTGGCGCGCTGCAATCCGTTCGCGCGCATCCCGCTCTGCGGCATGGTCTCGCAATATAACGCGACCGATCCCCATGGGGTGAAGACGCTGATGATGGCGGTCGGCATGCGCATCAAACTGCAGGGCTTCATCGTCTCCGACCATATGAACCGCTGGCCCGAGGCGTTGCAGCGGCTCGGCCAATATCTGCGCGAGGGCAAGATCAAATACCGCGAGACCGTGACCGACGGCATCGAGAACGCGCCGCGCGCCTTCATCGGCCTGTTGAA
>Ga0134125_10003752_pt1 | contig 17504 bp, 38 predicted proteins | sample KB31751_FD_96464 | JGI IMG/M metagenome (GOLD analysis project Ga0134125, IMG submission 96464) | Terrestrial soil microbial communities with excess Nitrogen fertilizer from Kellogg Biological Station, Michigan, USA - KB3-175-1 | ecosystem: Environmental > Terrestrial > Soil > Unclassified ...
ATGATCCGCTCGTCCGAGAACACCATGATCACACGCGAGGTGAATCCTTGGCCCCAAGCCCGCTCTGGCATGAAATGAAGTAGGTTCTGCGGCGTCACCCCGGCAAGCATATTGATCTGTGGGGATTCAATAACAGGCTTATGCTCCATGGTCCGCCGAACCTGTTGGTACGGGTCTGGATCATAGAACGCTGCCAGCCCGTCAATCATTTCGTTGTCGTACTTATGCATAAAAGCGCCAAACTCACCTGCGCAGATATAAAGGGAATTAAAGCTGTATGGTTCTGCTGCACCTGGAACAATCCAATTGCGCTTAGCCCCGTCAAGGCAATCAACCAGAGCAGCAAATGTAAGCGAGATTGGTGCGACATGTAAGCCCGTAAGGTCTGTGGCGAGGCTGCGGACCACGCGGATGATGCGGGTCTTGCCGACGCCTGGATGACCAACAATGAGGATGTAGAGGTTTGGGTATAGATTCGATGAAGTCCGCACCCAAACCTTCTGCTCCATGGCCGCAGCAAGCAGCGAGATCGCCGCCCATTTGCGATAGATCTTAGGTGTGTGTTCGTTTTCTGTAGCTTCGATGAATGATTCGATCCAAGAGTCCAACTTGCGGGGTCCGACGGCGGTCGTCGTGTCCAGTAAATCCTTTGAGCCCGTCGGGGTTTTTCGTGGCATCATACTTACCCTTGTTCCAGCCTGTTTCGCAATCGTAGGGGATGCGAAGGACTCGGCCATCAGCGAGTTCCACCGGCACGATCAGGTGCTTCTGGAGCTCTGGCACGACTTCATCCTCGCGATCTTCGGGGTACATGAAGGTGATAGCGTCGTGGTCTTGGAAAACGATGGTGGCGATACCAAGACGCCAGATGTTGAGGAGGGCGCGGTTGACGATGTCTGCGAGGCTGGATTGGGGGTCGTAGGCGATGGCTTCCTTGAGGGTTTTAGTCTCGGTGCGGCGTTTGAAGAAGTGACGTTTGCGGTTCATGAGGCTGGTGATGATGCCGGTGCGGCGGAGTTCGGTGTCGACGTGGGCGTGCCAGAGTTTGTGGGCAGGGAAGGCGCGGAAGTATTGGGTTTGGAAGGTTTGGACTAAGTCGAGGTCGATGCGGGTTTGGCTGGCGATCTCAGGCGCACCGCCTAGATAGTTGGATCCGTGGCCTATTTTCTTGCACATAAAACGGTGTGTGTAACCTCGATAGTAGTCGGTTTCGGCGAGGTCTTTATCGTGTCTTCGATCACCAGTCCAGCCAAGTCCTGGCCACACAAGTTTAGCAACTGCTGTGTGCACGTCTCCAGATTCGCAGGCGTCGAGGAATCGTGGGTCGTGGAATAGGTTCCACTCGATAGCTCCGACGACGAAGGATTCGCCGGACTTCGCATCACACTTAGCAAACTTAAAGCCCGGGTCAGCGATGAATATGGAGCGGAGTGATTCTTCCACATTTTGGAGGTTACCTCCTGTTCCAAATTCAGATAGACTGGAACTAAACCTGCCCGTGCTTGTTCCAGCAATGTTATAACTCGTTCTAATTCTTCCATCCGGATCGATCTCTGTTCTGAGGACACTGATTTTATCTCCAAGTTCGGCGAGGGTGTTGATTAGGCGGATGAGGACAGTGGCGACTGGGTAGACTTCTAGTTTCTCCCGAGCCGCCCGATCGCAGGTGGGAGAACCACCGCGCCGAATAGGAGAGATTCCAAGAATGTCGTAGAATAGCTTCCGGAGGTCCGCGTTGCTTCGCCAGTTGAAGCCATTGAACCCGAGGCCCTCTCGGACGATCTTTTCAAGCTGGGTTTCATAAATTTCAATTTGCTCAAAAAGCTCATCGATAACCTCGACTTTGCGGGTAGTGTCGATGAGACAGCCGCGGAGTCGCATTTCGAGGACTGGACCTTGAAGTGATTTGGAAAAGGTATACGTGGCTGTAGTGGTGGGATCAAGCTGCGGTAGAAGCGATTCGAGAACATCTGCCGTGATGCACACGTCGAGGCCATTGTAGATCCAATCCTTGTCGACTCCAGAAAGGCTTTCGTAGTCGATCTCGTCAGTCTTTATGATCTGCATCAATAGCCCCGAGCCTTCCACCAACGCCGTATTTGAGCCTGGGTCTTGCGTCTATGCTTAAGGTAAGCTTTATGTTCCACTTCAAGCTGTGGCCGCATTGACTCGAATAGATCGATGATGACGTCTGCTGTCTTAATGGGGATACCATCGTACCTCATGCGTCCCTCTTGATGGTTGTTTTCTTCCGCCGACCGGCCCCGCCGTGTTTCCAGGCGATGTCATCGGCGTAGACAGAACCTAGGAAACCTAGGTCTTTGATCATCTCGGGCTGGAGGGCATGGTGCAGGAGCATAGTGTCGTGCTCTGCCCCGCAGACCTTCACTCGCATGGATCGCCAGAGGAAGGCGATATCGTAGAGACCGTTTTGAAAGAGCTTGGGGATACTAGCGTCCGCCAGCACTGGAATGAAAGTTTCCCAGCAAGCTCGCTCGTCTGCCGGAGTCGGCCAAAAATTTCCATCTGCTGCCCGCTCGTCATCGAAGGGAATGACGATAGCAACTTCGGCGTACCCAAATCCAATGCAAGTAACCCTTGTTCCACTTGTTTCAATGTCGACAGACAAAGGTCGATTTCGGTCGAGGTGGGTGACAAACCATCGCGTAATGTCTGCCAAGTTTGGCTCAATCCAGATTTCACGATGAGGCCTCCGGAGTTCGGGGAAGGTGGATTCGCGGCGGGCTTTGAGGAGGTCGGCGAGAACTATGGGGCGGAGCTCGTAGCCGCGAAGCACAGCAGCAGGATGGTAAGTACAGAGACATTTAAAATCAGCAACGCAATGAGAACTAAGAAAGGTAGTGCCGCGCCATTTCTTGATCCCTGTTCGGCCGCCCAATGCCCACATAGGAGTGTTGCCAAGGCAAAGTATGAGATTAGGATTATGAGCCATAAGCTCCGATGCGAGTCTATCAAGCTCGGGCTCAAATTCAGCGCGGACATAGCGGGATTTCTCCAGGAGGGGGTATCCGTCGATGGCGGTGGCTTTGGGCCCGCAGACCTCGGCGATGTCGTTTCCGGCAGGGCGGAAGTTGAATACGTTGGTGATGTGGATGTTGGGGTGGGCGCGCCACACCTTGGCGAGCCATGTAGGATCGGTGGTGGAGTAGAACTTGCTGATACAGGTTTGGTCGCCGGGAGTGAGGGGCATGATGCCGGCTTCACTGAGCAGGCGCATTAGCTGGACGCCGCTGGGGCCAACGAGAGGATGCTTGATCCGCGCTTCGTTCTCGCCCCAGGCTTCGCCGACTATGGAGATGGGAAGGAGAGTCATTTAATCAGCGGAGCCTCGTGAAAAGCGGGAGGGCCTTGCGACCCTCCCTAGTCTAGCTGAGTTCCAACCCAAGAGGGGTGGGTAGTGTGCGGGCTTGGTTAGGTCTTAGCCACCCGCCGAGCTAAGCTGGGTTTTAGTCCGCCGGAAGCGTGCGCTTGATCTCAGTGAAGATCGCCGAGTCCGGGTCATTGGGGTCGGCTTGGCGATGACTGACATAGCCATTCACTTGGGCATTGATGCAGTTATCGTTGTGCTGGCGCCGGGAAAGGCTGGTGGTAAGGTCTTCGCCACAATGCTCATGGAACTCATCGAGGCGATAGACGGCATCCCCAGTGATGTAGAAGGTGATCTTCATAGTCTTTCCGCCGAGATCGCTGCGCTCGCCTTCTGCGTTGGTCAGGGCTTCGGCGAGGGCTTCCTCGTCAACGTCCTCACCAGCGGCAATCGGGCGCATCGAGAACTCGACGAAGGGCGTACCTTTCTTCGACGATTTGCCTGTGGACCAAGGGCCGACGACGAAGGTATAGGTGCCGACTGGAATGGGCTTCGGGCGCTCAACGTGGTCGACGGTATCATCGAGAAGGGTGCTGAAATTGGGAGCAGTCACTGTAGGCCTCCGAGGGAGTGGGCGAAAGCAATGATAGGGCGTTCGAGATCGGCGATGATGCGGGCGGTGTTCTCCGTACGATTGTCGTGAGGGATGGAGGAAAGGCCGATGTAGAGGCTGATGATATCGGTGATGTGGATTTGGCCTTGCGATTGGGGTGGAGATGGATGTGGCTGTCCGTTCATGCATGTGCCTTGAATGGCGTGATCTTGGAGGGTGACGACTTCGCGGGCGGATCACGCAGTACCCGGAAGAAGTCCGCGAGGCCGGTTTCGATTGGAAGCGATTCCGGCATCTCGTTGGGGCGGGCGTTGGCAAGGTGGATCAAGGCGTCGCTTTTCAGCTGGATCGTACGCTTGCCGGATTTATTGATGTAACGGACGTAGTTGGGGAAGTATTGTGGGATCTTGGGTGAGAGCTTCTGCCCCACACCTTGCGGGAAGATGAAGGTGCCGTCGGGACGATCCATGTAGAGTCCGTGGCATATGACGATTACATTGGTATTGAAGCTGGGCGATGTAAGCATTCCAAGTAGCTTTTCGACATCGTCCTGTGCGGAGCCATAGACAGCTCGACCATCGTAGTCGCCGGATTTACCAACAGGGGCAATGGCCTCGTGGAAATCATATGCAGCATCGCACAGCCGCGAAAGTGAGTCGACAACAAGTACCACGTCCGGTCCCCATTCTCCAGGCACCCCCAGATCAATGTCGTCGTATTTCCATCGGTCCAGCATCTTGATTGCATTGATCCATGCCTGTGGTTTGCCTTTGATGCGGGCGCCTACGGCTCCGGGGGTGATTGGATCGCGGAGTGAGCGGTATTCGACGGAGCCGAGCTTTTCTGGACATTGAGCAAGGATATTATAGCGCAGGATATCAAGTAGATTATCAAAATCAAGGATACGAAGATTATAGCCAGCAGAAACAAGGCTGACGAGTGAGCCGGTCTTGCCACTTTTGCTGTCTCCCAACAGGAGGAGTTTGACAAGACTGGTTGAGGGATGGGTGCTAAGACTTGGCAAGGTACGCCTCCAACTGATCTCGTATGAAATCCCTCAGGACTCGTTCGCGGAATTCTTTCTTTTCTTCCTCCGTCCAAAGGGTGACTGGAGATGGGAACTCACGCCACTGTTCGACGCGTACCCAAATCGCATCCCCTTTTATATCAACTTCAAGAATCTTTGGCATAGGCGTTCTCCGGATCGGCGTGGAGGTCTTCGAGGGCTTGATAGAGGCGCGCCATTATGTCTGTGTGTTGGGTGATGATTTCGGAATGGATAGTGCTTTTGGAGTCAAAGAAAGTCATCTTCCAAGTGCTGTCTTTGATCTTGATGATCGTTATCTGGGTGAACATCTGGGACCTTTTGGATTGTGATCTTGACCTTGTCACCCTTCTGGAAAGGATGCCCGTGACAAAAGAAGTATTCGTTCATGCCTTTGGGTAGGAACCCAGTCTCATGCCGATCTTCAATCTCGGTGTAGACTACAAATCTCATCTGCTCTTTAGCGGATTCCATCGATCGGCCCTCGGGAGTTGGTTGAAGTCAGCGGCGAGGAACTTGTCGCGGACTGCGGGGGATTTAGAGCAGATCTCGCGGAATCGGCAGCCGCCGAACTTGTCACAGGAAGTGTCATTCATGGGCCAGTGGCCAGAGGTGGCGTAGCCCTCGGCTTGGGAGAGTAGCACCCTGATGTCCCCGAGCCATTCATCGAGTTGGTCTTGGGTACGGTAGGTAAAGCCGCGAACGAAGCGAGAGGGTTTGTCAAGGAGGATCTGGGCGCCTTCGATGATGACACCGCGGATCGGCGCGTCAAGGACGATGCGCCCAGCAAGGGTGTAGAGAGTCATTTGGTTCGAGGGTTGCCATTGGTTGAACCAGTGGGAGGATAGAGTGGTGGTTGTGGTTTTGCGGTCAAGGACCATGAGGGCGTCGTTGAAGCTGACGACCCGGTCGAGATGGCCACAGAGCAGGTAGGGCTGTGGGAATGACATACCTGTGCGTTCGTACATAGCTTCATCTTGGCCATGGCCAGGCCCGAAGTCGAGCTCAAACCTGAAACTCAACTCGACGGCCGGCCGTCCGTCAGCTAAAATATAGGTCTCGGCAGGGTCATCCGGACCGTAATGGTCCAGGTAATCCACCACAAGCCCAACCAGAGAAGAACGATTTTTGTACTGTGCTGCCTTTGAAACAGTTGGATCCACAATCCAATCCGCCGTGCGTTCCATGAGGGCATGGATGCAATGGTGAATCGCAGCCTCGTGAGCAAGACCTTGCGCACGAGCGATGTCGTAGTCTTGGAGAGCGGCATGGTACTCACCTCCGAAACGCAGATGGATGGATTCGTTACGAGGCGACCAGCCTTCGATGATGGTGTATTGGTAGAGCCGAGGGCAGGTTTTGAGCAGGCCGAGGCTTGTACTATCCCATGCGTACTGGATTTTGGTGTTGGGGAGGAAGGGCGAGGCTGGAAACGGTGCCAGTGGCGACGGAGCGATGTTCACGGAACGAGACCAATGTCTTCAAGGGCCTTCTCGGCACGTTCGCGGATGAGTTTGTCGAGAATTTGGCTGGAGGCCTGAGTTTCGGTGAGGTCTATGATCTCACGAAGGGCGGTGACGAGAGCGTCGATATCAGAGGTGTAGTCGAGGTAATTGGCGGGATTGCGTTCGGTCATAAGCGCCGCTCCATTACATGATTGCAGGCTTCTACGGCGTGCACGAGTCGCCGGGCTGCACGCTCGGTGGTGTCCCAGATTTGATCGGCGGTCGGGGCAGTAGGTGTGTCGAAAGCTCCGGGGATGATGGCGCGGAGGCGAAGGTAGGCTGCGGAGAGTTGGGTGAGTTGTTCGTAGAGTGGGTCTTGGGGCATGGTTAGAGCTTTCCTTTGAAAACGCCGGCGATCTTGGGCTTGCTGGCGTTGAGGAGGTTGCCGAGGATGTTGCTTACGTCGACGGTGGCGCGGATGGGCTTCTCGCCAGCGGCTCGGCGGGCACGTTGGGTGCGGTGGTAGAGGATGATGGTGGCGATGTCATCGTCGGTGTAGGGCGGGTCACGGTGGTTGATCTCGTCAACCCGGGCCATGAGGGCGTCGATGTCATTCATCAGGGCCGGCTCCGGTTTGGGGGTGATGAGACTTGCGCAAGCTTGGCCTTGATGTGCTCATGAACAATATCCCGAACCTTCTCGGTCCAGCCGTAGCCGTAGGTGCAGACGAGCCAGTCAACATCAGTGCGGAATAGATTGAGGTTAGTGCGATGGAAGTCGGACTGGGTCATAGCAGCGGCAACTCCGCGGAGGGTTGGACGAGGAACAGAGTGTCGGGGAGGCCGGGGGTACAGATCTCGATCTCGGAATTGAGTTCGCCGCGCACTATGTGGATCTGGCGCGAGAGATCGCGGGGGTTGGAACAGGTAATCCACAGGCCAAAGGGTTCACCGGCTGCACGCTGGAGGAGTTCAGCGAGGATTTCCTTATTGAGCATCAGGTGCCTCGTAGGGTTTTTGACCAAGCGGTTCCACGGCGATGATGTTGGAACCAGCAAGGTCGATGTAGACCCACCATTTGCCGTCGGTGTCTTCGACGGGATGGCGGACCATGAGATGGTCGTATTCGGAATAGCCCCATTGAGGGGAGGTGGGTTCGTAGATGCGCTTGTGTTCCTCGCGCTGGAGGGCGCGGGCTTGTTGCATGCGCAAGGTGAAGATCTTGGCGTCGGCGTAATCGTCGAACATGACCCGGGCGCCGGAGGTCTTGGCTTGTTCGAAAATAGCGAAGCAGTCGTTGTAGGCGCCGATACGTTGGGGGAGGCTCAAGATCGGGCTCCGTGGGTCATGGTTGAGTCCTGTGATTATCCTTGTATACTACACCTGACCTTGGATTTATTCAAGGGAATTCGCGCTGGAGGCGGAAGAATCGCGCGGGGCTTGGGCGTGGCCCTTGAGGGCAGCATCGATGCGCTGATCTAGGATGTCGCCTACGTTCTTGAGCAAGGGCCGCGCAATCAGAAATAGCTCACGAAGATAGAGGTATTCGTCCCGCAGCCTCGCGATCTCCACGTCCTTGGCGGCGAGTTGGGCGCGCAGAGAATCGCATTCCTCCGCAAAAAAATCGGCGGGGGCGCGGACGTAATAACTAAATTGATCGTCGGTTAACGCGCTCATTCTCCGCCCTCCTCTGCGACCGGACCGCGCGCAGGGCGGCGATGGCGTCGGCTGCATGCCCGAAAGCCCTCATCCACCACCATACGTCATCATTCGGCTGCGGCTGCGCGCTTGCCAGATGCGGGAGAGCGGCAGCGAGAGCCAATACAGCGGCCGCGAAGAAATCCGGGTCTTCTGGGCTCATTGCACACTCGGAGCGAATGGCGTCTGCTGCCGCCTTAACGGCCTTCTCAGGAATGTCACTCATCGATCCCGGCCTCCCTCGCGTAGGCGTCGAGCATGGTTTGAGCAGCGTCGCCGATTGATAACTGGTCAGCTGGACTACAGCATCGCTTGGAAAGCTCCCGCATCTGCTTCACGACGGCGCGCATCGCGGCGCGGGCGAGTGCTGGCGGGATATCAAGCCCATAAGCATTGACGTTCGCCTTGCAAAGCTCCCGCGCGACTTCATCAACGTGCTGGGTCATGGCTTGTCCTCAAAGTGTGTTCCATTGCGCCCATGCCGCAGTGCTTACAGACTTGCTCGCCGCCACGCCCACCGTCGATCTCTCGCCAGCCCGTGAATTCATGCTCCATAGTCGGGCAATTGCCGTAGCAACGCTCTGGCTTCCGTTGTATATGGACGAAGGTTTCACCTGACTCTGGGTATTTATCTTCCGGTCTCATTGCAATCTCCCCGAAGCAAGCTTCACCATCTGCGCACGCGCGCGGTGCATGAGTTCGGCGATCCCACGCCAGCCAGTGGCGAGGAGTTTGTCGTTGTGGCCATCTTCGGTGGCGAGGAGATGGCCCATGACCGAGCAGAGCTCCTCGACTTCGATCATGGTTTCGTTGAGCTTGGCGAAGGTTTCGCCTTTGGTGACGACGCCAGCAACGCGTTCGTATTTTTTCATGGGCTAGAACTCCATTGGCACAAAGAAGCAATAGACCGGGCCAGAGGTCGTGGCGTAGAAGATCCAGTAGTGACCATCTTGAGAAGGGAGGACGCGGGCGTCGGGGATTGGGTCGGGGTAGCCGTCGACGTACCAGAAGCCGTCTTTGTGCTGGACTTGGCTGGGGTCGAGGGCGTGGGCGTCGGCTTGGCCGCAGCAGGAGGACTTGACCCAGTCGGGAACCTTCGTTCCGTTGGCCCAGTAGTCGTGGGCATGTGCAATGGACAATGGACAGGTGGCTAACACGGCGGCCCCAGCCACCAGCCATAGTAGAGCCAGTAGATGAATGGGTCGTGGTGCCAATGGCCGAAGACAAGGCGATGGCGGAGCCGGGCGGCGTGGTAGAGGGAATGATACCAGCATGGCATTAGCCTTCACCGAAGTGGTAAGGGGCCATCTTGCGTGCAGCAGCCCAGGTTTCGAGAGCTTCGCACTTGGCTTGGAGATAGTCGACGCGCTTGGTGAGTTCAAGGAGGTAGTCCTTGAGTTGATACTGGTTGAGGATGTTGGTGGTTGGGGCGAAGCGGCCGATAAGTTCGACCCGTAGGCGCTGGACATGGCTGCGGGTGACTCCACTGCCGACATGCTTGACGATCAAGTCATCGGTCCAGGGGTCATCGTAGGTAGCAAATCCATCTTCGGTTTTGTGACAATGCTGGCGCAGGGTGTCGCCGAGACGGAATAGGAGTTCGCGGGTGAGGGCGGTCTTGGGCATGGGCCTAGAGTCTCCGGGTGAAGGGGTTAGGTGCGCGGGAACGCAGGTTTGCTAAGATGTCGTCGATGCGAAAAGCTTCGAGCGAGCGCTGGTAGGGATTGTTGGTGGTGATCGGTGGATCGGGGAGGGACTCGTGGGCACAGCCGATAGCGTCGATGGCCTCAGAGAGCGCGGCTTCGGGGGTGTGGCCACGGCCGAAATCGGTATAGTGAGTTGCGGAGCGCAGGTTTGCTTGCCACAGGCCGGAGTCGAGTTGAAAAAGGTTGGAGAGACGATAGCCGCGGTCGTGGATTTCATCTAGGAGGGGTTCGAGCATAGGGTTAGCCTTCGTAGGGCTCACGGTTGGTTGAATGGCAGTAGGGGCAGAAGTCTTCGTCGGAATAGATTTCGCCGCAATCGAAGCATTTGTAGGTCATTTGATGATTCCTTTCTGCCGCAGGTATGCCTCGGCGGAGGCAGACTGGGCGTCGGTGCCGACAGGGGCGGCACTGCCACGGCCAGACCAACGTTTGCGGTAGCTAGCGGGAATGGTGCCGAGATAGTCGTAATCGGCGCGACGTTGGCCTAGGAGATTGAGGGCTTTGCTCAGCCCGCCTTCGGAGTAGAGATAGGCGACGATGTAGGGGTCGTTGCCCGGTGAACCAGGAAGTTCGACGTAGATGCGAACGCCATCGGTCCACATGCGAAGGGCGTTTGGTGGAGCGGCCGAGGCAGCCAAGGTGTCGGTGGATTTGGGCATGGCCATGCCTTTGGGGTTGGGGTTAGAATAGGAACGTGTTGTGCTCATCCGGGGTCCAGGCCCGAAGCGGGGGCCGGCCGTGTTCATCGAGGGACAGGAGCCGGGCTTTGGGGAGTTTGCGCAGGGCATTGAGCCGGGCGATAGCGGGGTTGCGGTAGCACCAGGAGATGCGCCAATTGCCGATGGCGAGCCAGTGAATGCCGCCGATTTTGCGGTAATGGGGGAGTTTCATACCGGGAGTCCTTTCGCAGAGCGCAGCCCCATCCAGAAGCCAAGGAACCAGACAAGGGCAAAGAAGATGAGAGTCCAAAGGTCGTTCATGGAGGTGTTGGTGGGAGTTGCCTCCCACCATCCTTCGAGGTTAGAACGTGAGATCGTCGTTTTCGGAGGCCCAAGGAGCCTTTTCGCCGCCACCGGCGATCCAAGCGGCCCAAGTCTTGGAGTCTGGCTTGAACCAATAGGGCTTGTTGGCGTAGGGTTGGTCAGACTGCGATGCACTGTTCGAGATCGCAGCATCGCTCCCATGTGTTGTTGACACAACGGCTTCGTTGGCACTTGACGACTGACCGTCCGTCGATGACGCAAAAGGGCCATCGGTGCCACGGGTTGCCTCCGCCGCAGAGTTGCATTCGTCCATTGCTCGCTGGTAGTCGGGATTGTTGCCTTCGTGGACAAAGCCGATGTCGTGAGTGACTTCGGCCTGCGGCTTGCTCCACGGATAGACACCAGGGATGTAGGATTCGTCGGTGGCGGGGCTGCTAGCAACAGCTGGCGCTGCAACCAGTTCAGGCTCCACAGGCTTCGGCGGGTCGACTTCGTCGATTGCAAGCTGGGAGCTGATCACGGAGTCTTTAAGAACAGCGACCACACCTTCAAGCTTGCGCCGAACCTCCGTTTCGCGAAAGGTGGCGTCATTGGCGATGGCCTGAGCCTCCGAGAGTTGGCGGCGGAGATCTGCGATTTCGTCAGCGAGGTTGTCCTGGCCGGCATAGGCTCGGTTGAGCTTCTCGTAGGCAAGACCAAGCTCGCCTTGGGCCTTGGCAAGGTCGGCTCGGACCTGTGGGAGTTCCCGGCTGTCCTGCCGAGCCTGGATGATTTCGTCGAGGAATGACGAGGTTTGGGACATATCGGTCATGGTGATTTGGGCTTTCTTCGGTTCGGGGTGGCTTCGAGGGCACTGGCCCTCATGTCCGCCCTGCTTGGGGAAGTGGAACTCGATGCGATCCTGCGGTTCGGTACTAGGAGGGATCGCCTAGCATTGCGTCCGCATTGCTCGCATCGAGTAGTGTTGGCATCCTAGGGTTGTGGGCCAGATCAGTGAGTAGCTAACAGATTGCTAACAATCGGCTAACACACTCAAATCTTCGTGGGTGGTCCCCATTGCTGCCGTAAGGTGCTTGGTACACGGTACGCTAGTGGGCCGCCGACACCGTGGCTTCCGGACGTCGAGGCGGAACCTTGCCCTTGTGCTTGGCGGGCTTGGAAGCCTGCTTTGCGGAGAGTTGGGCTTTGCGTTCCGCCTTGTCGGCCTCGGCCTTGGCGACGAGCTTGGGATCGAGCTTAATGAGGGACATAATGTCCATCTTCGGCTCAACCTTGGCCGCTTCCGCAAGGTTCGCCTTGGCTTCCTCGATGAACGAGGGATTGCTTTCGACGAGAGCCTTGGCCGCATCGGTGATGACTTTCGCCGCCACCAGTGAAACCTTCTGGCCCGCCTTGCGGATTTCGTTCTTGACCACGTTCTTGGCGAGGCGAATAGCCTCGGTCAATTCAGCGCGGTTGACCCCAGCAGCCTTGGCGGCCGAGGTCTTCTTGGTGAGCTTGCCGGCCTTGAGGTCGTTGAGGTTTTCCTCGGCCTTGGCGAGAGCCGCAGCTTTGTTGGCCTCCGCCTCTGCACCTTCCAGCTTGGACGGCGCAGCCAGCTTGCTCATTCGAGAGTTCAGGATGGCCTTGAAGCCCTCCTCGACGATGCGCATTGCGGCCTCAGGGTTGTCCTCCATGAGGGCGTTGAATACGTCGGTATCAACTGCAAAGGTGACGCCTTTGCCCGCTTTTGCGATGGGGATGTTTAAGATGGGCATGAGGTCCCAACTTCCTTTCCCGGTGGTGCCTTGTACTACCGGCTCGGGGTCACAGGCTCTCACAGGAGGGCCTCGCCATACTGACGGTCTTTGACAGGGCGGCTTGAGCACGATTGCTCACTGAACGGGGCGCTAGGGTCTGTGGGAAGGTTAGCGCCCCGTTAGGTCAGCAATCAAGGGAGGACGATGCTGACAATCGCTTACGCCAGCCGAGGCCGGTGAGAGCGGTGAAGCCGAGGGCCAACATAGCCCAGGTGCTGGGTTCGGGTATTGGCGTGGTTGGTGGTGGGGTAGGTGGGGTCCAGGGAATCTGGACAGTAGGTGGGATGATGGGATCGATTTCAGGTGGTGGAGCGAAGCTCAGGCCCTCTGGGCAGAACCAAGCATCAAGCCACCAAGCGACGTTCAGTGCGGTGCCGGGCTGGTAGGGATTGTCGCTGGGGGTGAACGCCAAGATGTTGGCGGCGGCTGGTGCTGTGGTGATAAGGCAGAGGGCGAGAGCGAGAGGTTGTTGGAGCTTGAGCATCACAGTGATCCTATATCTCATTTGGCGGGTAGTCTCAATCAGATGTAATCGACCAATCTCCGTAAAACTTGCCTTCCCATGGGAACATGTCGTCAATTAGACTGGCATGTTGATCGACACCATTGGTGTCTGTCCACTTCACATCGCTGCCGTAAGTTGTGTGAACGTATGGAAATGGGCCTAATTTTGGCCCTTCAAAACCCCAATCATTGAGCTCCTCGTCAACGGTATTTCTGCCGTGGAACAGTTGTATGTATACGCTCATGCTATGTCTCCAAAGACAGTGTTCGATCTTCGTCGGTAGCTCCTGAGTATATGCAACATATTGTAGATCGTTACATAAGTACACATGAACGCAACAGTGTCACGCATAACGTGGTCGGGATAGATAAGTCTTTGGCGTTTGTTGCTGGCTCTAAGCAATCTCCAAGCGATGCGTTCTTTAGGGGTCATCTCAGCAACTCCCTTTGTTCATCGGCCCTGAGCCTGAACTCAAGCTTACGCTTGGCGGCTCGACGTTGCTGTTGGCGGCAGTAAGCGATGGCATTGTCTATACCCTCGCCCATCCGCCTCCGCACTGAGTCATCCATGCCATGGCGCAGATAACCCTGTATATCCTTTAACAACTTCTCAAGCTCACGAATGTTCATGACGTCAATCCTCGATGTTGTCTGATGTAAACCCACACAACTCAGGATGCGCTTTCCAATAGGCCACAGCCTCATCACGAGATCTGCCATCAAGGGCAGTCTGATGGTCGCCATAGAGAATGAGGAAACACCCATTATCCCCGAGAATTATTGCTGTCATATCACTCTCTATATCTTCTGCCCAAGTAAGATAACTCAGAGCCCAACCAGCTTGGGGTTTGTGTATGTTTCTGCGGCGATTCATGAGACCTATTGACGCTCCCCACGTCTGCAGTGGTGTAGAATTACGTGGCATAATCTTGATCCCTAGTTAGAGGATCGCCGAAGATAGCCTCTATGCGTATTTGTGAGGCCATTAGCATATAATCCAGCATTTTCGCATCGGCTCAGATCATAGCCCGCATCTTCGGCGACCCAACCATGCTGCGCCGGGATTGTGGCGGAATTTTGGTAGGCTGTGGCACGGAGCTTGCATTCGCGGGCGCTGGGCGCGGACGAAGGGTGGCTAGGGGCTAGCATTCGGTCAGCTTCGCTGCAAAGCGCACTGGTGCTAGAGTTGGGGGATGGGCTTTGGCCCGGCGAGAGAGTGCGGCATGCTGCACAGCTTTAGCAGATACAGCACCATGCGGTTGCGGCAGTGCAAAGCTGGGCTTTGCTGGAACTTTGTCCCACCGCGCTGCCTTAGGCCGAAACACAAGCCTGTGTGCCATTAATGTGCTCTCTGTGCTTGCGCTGTACCTTGTGCCGTGGTGGCTAACACGAGGCCCGCTGTCGCGGCACGCTTCCCTTGATTGTCCTTGTAGTATACACCCTAACCGAGGGATTTGCAAGGATTAAATCTGCACAATCGCACAGCGTGCGCTAGTGTACGCGCCCTAGTTCCACCATTCCGACCTTGGAAACTCCGCTGATTACCCTATGGAAACCCTGCCGAAACCCTTGCCATTGGTGGATTTCGCAGACTTTGGCTTGTTCCCTGCAACCTAGCCCCCTCCACCCTCCCTGCCTCTCTCCTCTCTTTCCTAAAAATTATATATATATAAAAAATAGAGAGAGAGAGGAAGGAAGGCGAAGGGGGAGAAAAGGTACAGGGGCAGGCATACCGATGGGAACACAGCGTGCGGCGCGATATCCACCAATGGCCGGGGAATCCATTGGGTAATCGGCAGGGTTTGGCCGGGGTTTCCAAGGTTTGGTGCGTGGCACGCAGGTTAGGGCTAGCGGGCCCTGCGCACCTTGCACCGTGTGTTGCTCTCGCGCCACGCTGCGCCTAGGGAGCAACACTGCTAGCAGCGCACGCCGCCGTGAACGCCGTGAACTTTGTAACAATTCGTGATTTGACCGCAGCGGAAATTTGTGCGAAGTTGCTGCTACGTTGCAATCATGCAGCGCAACACAAGGCACAAGCGAAATGGACAACCGCTATGTAGTATATGCGATATGCAATGACGCTTTGCGCATCAAATACATTGCTTGCCCCATTGTGTGGTGGCGTTCGCTATACCGTCGCGATTGCATCGTTTGGTGCTAACTGTAACTTAGGGATCATATCAATGGCAACCGCACTCCAATTCCGTACTGAACAGGCCGCGACACAGATGCTCAAGGCCAATCGCACCAAGCCAGATTGGGCGATCCTCGACGCCGCCACATGCCCTCGCGACATTGCTGCCCTTGCCGACCAGATGCAACAGGCCGACCTTGCCTATCGTCAAGCTAAGGTAGAGTTGGAAGCTGCCCTCACCGACAAGGCCGTCATCCCAACCGGCAAGCGTCTGATCGTCACAACCGGCCGTGCAACCGGCGCAGACTCTGCGCCTATCCTCTTTGCCCTAGTTGACGGCGCAACTGCCACCCGCACTCGCGTCGTCTCCTTCGATCAATTCATCAAAGCCTAGCATCCTCGCGCCTAGGGCGCGACCATCGGCCCCGGACGTGCCACGCCGGCACCCCGGGGCCAAAATTTTGTCCCTCGGCGCGCGCCAATACCCCTCTCAGCAAAAACTCTCAATTTTCCGTTTGGTGTAGGTTCGAGTTAGGGGCGTGGTGGAATTAGTGCTTGACTTTACGCGCGGATGAGAGGACACTACGTGCGTGTAATTCGAGGAGTGTCTGCGTGAGCGCGGCGGTGGATGTTTCGGTGATGCTGCGGTCGGGGTGCTATTTGCTCTCCCGCGACGGGGTGGTGGTGTACGTGGGCCAGAGCAAATGCCCGCTGGCGCGTATTGCTGCGCATCGCTCCCTGGCCCGGCGTCGAGTCCCACGCTGGCTGCCGATCCGCGGCGTGATCTTCGACTCGGTCAGCGTTATCCCCTGTCATCCCGACCGCATCGACGCTATGGAACAGGCCCTCATCGAGTTCTATCGCCCCGTCAACAACCATACCCACAACCCCGAGCCGATGCTGGTTCCCGTCCCCTGCCTCAAGCCCGTGTTCTATCCGCCCAAGCCCCCGAACCCATTTCGAGCTCGATTGTGAAGAAGCAACGCAACTCCCACGGACACCTGCCCCCGCGCATCCATTCCGTCCGCCCCCTAACCGAGGCGGATCTTGAGCATCTGCGCAAGCCCGTCGCTCGCACCTCGCTCCAGACCATCCGCGAATCCCATCACATCATCGCTCGGGCCATGGCCTCAGGCCTCAAGCTCCGCGAGATTTCTGATCTTACCGGCTACAGCATCGGCCGCCTCGGTCTCCTCGCCCGCGACCCCACGATGCAGGAGCTCGTCACGCGCTACCGCGATGCTCTTACCGAAGACTGGCGCGAGTCCCAAGATGCTATGATGGTCTTCGCTACGCGCAACATGCTCGCGGCCGAGCGGCAACTCGCTGACAAACTCGACGCCGCGGACGCCGAGGGCGAACTCCTCCCCACCCGTGAACTCCTCGCCATCACCTCCGATCGCATGGACCGCTTTGGCTACGGCAAGAAGAACATGAACGTCAACGTCAACGTCGACTTCGCTGCTAAGCTCGAAGCCGCCATCGCTCGCACACGAAAGGTCGCCGCGGAATGAAACTCTGGTTGCTGGGGCTGCTCTTACTTCTGGGCGCGGCCCCCGCCCCAGCTTCGGCTCAGCAGTGGCTCCCCGGTGGCCAAGGCATTCCTATTGTCTGCGTCTACAACGCCTCTCCTCCCACAGTGGCCACCGGGCTTTTTGTTTACGCTCAATGCAACAACGCTGGAACCCTACTCACCTCAGGCGGCGGGGGTGGTGGCTCCTCCGCCTTTACCGTCTCCCACGCCTCGAGCTCGGCGCTAGCCTCAGCTCTTTCCGTCAAAACTACCGCAGGCGATCTCCTCGGTTTCAATTGCACCAGCATCACCGGCGCAGCCGCAGGCTTCTGTGTTGCCTACAACTCCGCCACTACCCCATCAGCCGGCGCTCTCACCGGTGCCAACGTCCTGGACTTCTGTTACTTCGACACTACCTCCCGAGGCTGCTCCCTCGGCCGAGCTCCATCTCAAGTCGCCTACTCGGCCGGAATCCAAATCCTCGTGACCTCAGCCGCCTCTCCCTACACCTACACCACCGGCACAGATACGGCCGCAATCTCGGCGGACTTCCAATGATCCGGCGCCTTCTTCTCTGCCTCCTCGCACTCTGCTGGGCCGCCTTAGCCCAAGCTCAGATCGTTCTTCCCGGCGGTGGCTCAGGTGGCGGCGGGGGCTCGGGCGTTTCCAGCTTCTCCCCCACATGCCCTCCGTCTGGGCCGTCAGCCGGTGCCGTCACCTTCACCAACAACCTACCA
>Ga0134125_10003753_pt1 | contig 17496 bp, 10 predicted proteins | sample KB31751_FD_96464 | JGI IMG/M metagenome (GOLD analysis project Ga0134125, IMG submission 96464) | Terrestrial soil microbial communities with excess Nitrogen fertilizer from Kellogg Biological Station, Michigan, USA - KB3-175-1 | ecosystem: Environmental > Terrestrial > Soil > Unclassified ...
CTGGACGGCACCGCCAAAAGGCTGGGGATCGACGCGGCCCGGGTGGTCTCGACCGTGGCCAGCCATGGCAACACCTCGGCGGCCTCGGTCCCGCTGGCCCTGGTGGCCGCGGTCCGGGACGGCCGGATCAAGCGGGGGGACCTGGTCCTGCTGGAAGCCATGGGCGGAGGCTTCACTTGGGGCGCAGCCCTGCTGCGCTGGTAACCAAACGGGAACCCGATTCGGGTAAGATCTGAGTTCCCGCCTGCAAGTCTTTGATCTTGACCGGTATTCGCTGAGAAGGTTACGGTTCTTCAGACAAGGAAAGAGTCGCACATGACCACGGGGACACTGACCAGAGCCGATCTGACCGAAGCCGTATTCCAGGCGGTAGGGCTTTCCCGTACCGACTCGGCACAGATGGTCGAAGATATGCTGGAAGAAGTTTGCGGCGCTCTCTCGCGTGGCGAGACCGTCAAGCTGTCTTCCTTTGGTACTTTTGCAGTGCGTCAGAAATCGCAGCGCATGGGGCGCAATCCCAAGACGGGCGATGAAGTCCCGATCGCGCCCCGCCGTGTGCTGGTGTTCCGGCCCAGCCATGTGCTGAAGGCGGTCATTAACGGCCAGGCGCCGCCACTTGAGGTTGAGGACTGATGTCATCGGCGGCAATCGCCTATCCGCAAAAGTCTGCTGAAGCCTTCCGCACCATCAGTGAAGTTGCCCTGGAGCTTGACGTGCCGCAGCATGTGCTGCGCTTCTGGGAGAGCCGTTTTGCCCAGATACGCCCGGTCAAGCGCGCCGGCGGGCGCCGCTATTACCGGCCCGACGATGTGGACCTGCTGAAGGGCATCCGCTCGCTGCTTTACGTCGATGGCCTCACCATCAAGGGCGTGCAGAAGGTGCTGAAAGAGCGCGGCCTGCGCCATGTCACCGAAGTGGGCCGTGGCAACGCGCCACCGCCGCAGACCCTGGTGATCGAGCGGCCCGTGGTGGTCGAAAAGATCGTCTATGTCGAAAAGCCGACACCGGCGCCGCAGCCTGTGCCGGCCAAGAAATCGCGCGCGCATCTGCGGCCCGTGCCCGATGCCATGTCGCTGCCTTTCTTCGATGCACCGGAAGTGGCCGCGGCGCCCGTGATCAAGGAGCCGCCCGCCGCGGTGATCGAACCCGTCATCGAAGCGGTGGAGACCGGGCTCGGGAACGTGGAACGCGAAAAGCTGGATGCGCTGCTGGACGAGTTGATGACGCTGAAATCCCAGCTTCAGGCGGCCAGGGAACGCGTCAGTTAGACCGAAATCGCCGGTTGCCGGGGCAGGGGGCGGCCACTATAGTCCGCCGCCTTTCGTACCCCCTGGGTTTAAAAGCCCATCAAAACAAGTCGGAGCGTGGCGCAGCCTGGTTAGCGCACCAGTCTGGGGGACTGGGGGTCGTGGGTTCAAATCCCGCCGCTCCGACCAATACTTAGCTAAATACATGATCTCTAATTCGGCACTGGGGTAACGCCCGGGTAACGCAGATGAAGGAAGCGAAACATGCCGTTTAGGCAGCGAACCCGAACCGCAACCAGGCCCAAACATTCCGGCCGAATCATTTTCGCGCTTGATACGCACCCTGATGGATCCCGCCGATGCAGTTAGAGGGCCATGACCGACCGGCCGCGCTCGCTGCATTGAATTCCACGCTTTCGAGCGAAGGCTATGACGCATTCTATGCCGAAGACGGACAATGTTATCTCCGGCACGTCCCGACAAAAACGATCGCCAAGGTGCATTCAAGTCCGCACCGGCCATTCTCAGTCGCGGAACAAAAGAAACGCGAACAGCTCGCGGCCTACCTCAACAAAATCTCTGAGGACGAGCTTATCGAGGAAATATTGCTGCCGCTTTTTCGGCAACTGGGGTTCCACCGGATTACGGCGTCGGGACATAAGGACAAGGCGCTGGAATATGGCAAAGATATTTGGAAGCGATACACATTGCCGACTCAGCACGTCCTTTACTTCGGCATCCAAGCAAAAATTCGGAAAATTGGATTCTGCGGGAGCGTCGAAGAACGCCAACGTCGCGGAGATCCATAACCAAGTCCTAATGATGCTGGCCCATGAAGTGTTCGATCCGGAAATAGGCAAGCGCGTCCTGATCGATCACGCTTTCATAGTCGCTGGTGGTGAGATCACCAAAGCTGCTCGAAACTGGCTTGGAAATGCACTCGACGCGCGCAAGCGGAGCCAACTGCTGTTCTTGGACCGCGATGATACATTGAATCTGTTTATTGTGAACAGCGTGCCGCTGCCAGTTGGCGCTCTACCTCCGGAGCCCAATTTTTGGCGGAGGTTGATATTCCATTTTGATGGAGTCCCAGTTCCAGCTTCACAACTATCGTCAAAGCAGGACGTTAGCGCTCACGCCAGCGCAACAGGGGCCGCGACTATCCTTGCCCGCGTTCTATTCCTACCGGGTGAGTGGTCGATCCGCCGCTTGTTCCCCCCCAAAAAAGATGGTGCGTCGCCGAAGGGGCTTTGTTCCCTCGCGGTGGCGACGTCGGTGGCTGTCTGCGACAGAACCTAAATCTCTGGAATCAAGGCGGAAGCATCCACCGCCATGCGAAAGAAACAGCGTAGCCCGTTCGGGGGCCCACCATCTTCTATGAGGTTCAAGTCTCGCGAAGTGTTCCTTAGGTTGGCACTCTTGATCTGGAACAGCAGGTCAGCCACTTCCTGGCGCGGCGCTCCTTACGAAGGGTATAACCCACTCGTTGCGGTCATAAACCGGATAGACGACGTGTCAGCGTCTCGCCAAATACTATCCGCTCGCGGGGCCGATGCGATGTGCCGGGGTAGGGTAACAGCGTGGCAACATCGGATCCTGTTGGTATTTTCGTTGGTATATTTGGACGAAGAAATGACGCCGAACCGGTAATGCCGCGCTTATCTGATCAAGATGGTAGGTATCTAGGGACTCTTACGCGGGGCCAGGCTACGCCGTATGACAGGAAATCATGTGCCGTGTTGGGCGACACATAAAAACACGTTATTGAGATCTGGCGCTTTTTGAAGGCTAGGCATTGGCCCGCGGGTCGACCGGCGCTGCGCCTGGCGCTCCAAAATCCGCTGCTGCATACAATCCACAAATCATCCGCTGCCGGCTATCCCCTTGCATCACCCGGGTGGCAGGCGCTCCTATGGCGCCCGCGCGCGCCGCCAAAAAAAGGGATTATCAAATGAAAAGCCGCATCCTGGGCATCATCCTGCTTTTTGCCGCCAGTGCGCCCGCCATGGCGGCTGGTCCCTCCGTCTTCACCACCCGGCCCGACGATCCCAAGGCGGCTTATGCCCAGGATTTCGGCGCTAAGGGCGATTGCAGCAGCGACGACAGCGCGGCCTTGCAGGCGGCGATCGACAAGGTCGCCACCACGCGCCTGGGCGGCACGGTGTTCATCCCGTCCGGACGCTATCGCATCACCCGCACCATTTTCGTCTGGGATGCGGTGCGCCTGATCGGCTATGGCGCCACCCGTCCCGTCTTTGTGCTGGCCGACAATACGCCCGGCTTCCAGGCCGGCGTCGCGGACATGGTGCTATTTTCCGGCACCGGTCCGGCGGCGCTGAAGCCCGGCGCGCGCCGCGCCGCGGTGCCGCCGCAAGGGGCGGTGCCGGCGAATGATGCGGTGTCCGATGCCAATTCCGGCACGTTTTATTCCTCCATGCTCAACATCGATTTTGTCATCGGTGCGGGCAATCCCGCCGCCATTGCGGTGCGCTTCCATGTCGCCCAGCATGGCGTGCTGGAGCATATGGATTTTCAGATCGGCTCGGGCCTCGCCGCCCTGACGCAGATCGGCAATATCGGCCTTGATCTGCACTTTCATGGCGGCCGCTATGGCATCCTGACCGAAAAGACGTCGCCCGCTTGGCAGTTCACCCTGATCGATTCCAGCTTCGACGGGCAGCGCGAAGCCGCCATTCGCGAGCATGAAGCCGGTTTGACGCTGATCCGCGACAGCTTCGCCCATACGCCCAGCGCCATCACCATCGATGAAGGCTACAGCGACCAGCTATGGGCCAAGGACTGCCGCTTTGAGGATATTTCCGGCCAGGCTCTGGTTATCAGCAGCGAAGGCAATCGGCTGAACGAGATCGGCGTCGAGAATGCGGTCCTGAGGAATGTGCCGACCTTTGCCCGCTTTCGGGAATCCGGGCGCGTGTTGGCGGGGAAGGGGGCGATCTATCGCGTCAAAACCCTCACCTACGGCCAGATTCTGGCTGCCCAGGGCGAGATGGGCAAAATGGGCACGGTCTATGAGGCCAAGAGCCTGTCGGCGCTGCCGCGCCCCATGCCGCCGGCCATTCGCGCACTTCCCGCGAGCCAGGAGTGGGTGAATGTCCATACGCTGGGGGTGAAAGGCGACGGCGTCGCCGATGATACGGCGGCGCTGCAACGGGCGGTGGACAGCCATCGCGTGCTTTATTTCCCCACCGGCTTTTACATCCTGTCCGACACCATCCGGCTGAAGCCTGATACGGTGCTGATCGGCCTTCATCCCGGCGGCGCCCAGTTCGACATTCCCAACAACAGCCCCGCCTTCCAGGGCGTAGGCGCACCCAAGCCGCTGTTCGAGGCGCCGCAGGGCGGTCACAACATCGTCAGTGGCCTGGGCATCTATACCGCAGGCATCAACCCCCGCGCCGTTGCGGTGATGTGGATGGCGGGCGCTGACTCGCTGCTGGACGATCTGCAGATCATGGGCGGCGGCGGCACCTATCTCGCGCCGGAGGCGGCCAAGACCGTGGAGAATGGCACCGACAATCCCTTCCGCAACGATCACTGGGACCATCAATATCCCAGCGTCTGGGTGAAGGATGGCGGCGGCGGCAGCTTCCTGGGCGTCTGGAGCCCGGGGAGTTATGCCCAGGCCGGCTTCTATGTCACCAACACCAAGACGCCCGGCCTGGTCTATGAGCTTTCCAACGAGCATCACCTGTTCCTGGAGATCAAGCTGGACCATGTGGAGAATTGGGAATTCTATGCGCCCCAGACCGAGGAGGAATCCGCCTCCAGCCCCGAAGCGGTGGCGCTAGAGATAGACAATTCCCGCAACATCACTTTCGCCAACTATCACGCCTATCGCGTCACGCGCAGCCATGCGGGATTCCCGGCGGCGGTGCGGCTCTATCATTCCTCCAGCCTGAAATTCCGCAATTTCCATATCAATGCGGAAAGCGGCTATTCGGTCTGCGATCGAAAGGGGTGCGGCACCTTCCTGCGGGTCGGACGCTACCCGTATGAGAATGCCATCCAGGATATCACCCATGGCATCGACACCCGAGAGCGGGAGTTCGCCGCGCTGGATATTGGTGAGACCATCGTGGCGCCTGCGGCGGGAGATGCTTCCGCGGTGCTGGCGCCCGGCGCACAGGTGCAAAAGATCAGCGACGGCTTTCATTCCATTTCCGGCGCGGCGGTGGATGCCAAGGGCAAGCTCTATTTCGTCGACCGCTGGCAGCACCGCATCTTCGGCTGGTCCCGAGACGAAGGGCTCACCATCGAGCGCGACAATCCGCTGGACCCGGTGAATCTGGCAATCGACCGTGCTGGCAATATCATCGTGCAATCATCGCTGGGCGAGGACAGCACGGTTTATGCCTTCCGTCCCGGTTCCATGCCCGACCAGATCACGGTCCTGAAGCCGCAAGCGCCGTTAGTGCAGGCGGGCCAGGTCGCCATCCCTGTGGACTGGTGGGCCAATGGCGAATTCCGCGACCAGCTGGACCCGAAGACCTATCGCTTCAAGACATTGAGCGAGCTGTTTGCGGAGGAAGTCACGCCGCCACGCGTCGCCGTCTATGTCTCGCCGGATGGCAGCCTGGTGTTGCCCGCGGTGCGGACATGGCCGCAGCCCGCCAATGAAGTTTACCCCGGCAGCGATTACACTGGCTGGCGCTGGTCGGACAATCTGAGCGCGCTTGGGTTCATCATGGCCAGGCCGGGCGCTCGCGTGCATGTCAGCAACGAGTCCGAAGACATCACTTACAGCGCCACCGTCAATCCCGATGGCAGCCTGCGCGACCTAAAGCCTTTCGCCGATCGTGGCGGAGAGAGCGTGGCCACTGACAGCAATGGCAATGTCTTTGTCGCGAACGGCCAGATCTTTGTCTATGACCCCAGCGGCAAGGAGATTGGCCGCATCGACGCGCCGGAGCGGCCCTTGCAGATCCTGTTCGGCGGCCCCGACCGGCGCACGCTCTTTATCCTGACCCATCACACGCTTTACGCGGTGGCCATGCGGGCGCCCGGATAGGAGGCCGCTAAACCAGATGGCGTTTGACCACGGCTTCGTACAAGGTGCGCATGGAGCAGGGAATTGCGGGTGTGAGAGATGCCGGAATTACCCCTGCTATTGTTAAAGGTTCGCGCGCAGCCCAATTGTGAAATATCGACCAACCGCGTCGTAAACGGTCAGGTTGGGCGGCCTGGCCGACATGAAGAACAGCCCAGGGTTGGTACCATTGGCCGGATCAAGCGGCGGCCGCACATTGGCGATGTTCTGTATCGCCAGATAGATATTGACAGTCGAGCCTTCCACGTCGAATCGGTTGTTGATATCGACATCAAAATAGTTGATCGCTTCAACGCGCGGCTCCGCATAGATCTGGCCAAAGGCTTGCGCTTTCGGAAAGCCGCTGATCCACCGGTCCTGAAAAGCGAATGTCCAGCTGTCGAGATTGTAAGTCAAAAAGGCCGTGGCATGTCCTTTGGCTGTTGCCATGAAGGTGAGGGGCGCACCCGGGAATTGGACCTGCTGGTTTACCGGTTGGACATTGGCCAAGAACCGGGCATTGACCGAGCCCGGCATGGATTCCACCAGATCGGATATCTTGAAGGCGTAATCCGCCTCGAAGTCCCATCCCTCCAGTCTGTTGACTGCAGCGTTCAGGCTTTCGTTGTAAACTAGAGTGGGATAGTTAGCCGCCGAACGGTCGCTGAATGGCAGGGGGCGTACATAAAGATCGCAGAACGGGGACGACCCGCTCGAGTATTCGCACATCTGCTGGACGGCTACCAAGGAGGAGTTCACCGCGGTGATCGCGTTCTTTAGCACGATCCGATAATAGTCGATGGATAGCGAAAGCCTGGGAAGAATGCTGGGTGTCAGAACCATTCCGGCCGTGTAAGTGCGCGCCACTTCTGGAATCAGATTGGGATTGCCTTGCACGGCTAAGGGCACATTGCCGTTAAGGTTGCCGGTGTGAAGGTCGGTGAAACTTTGCGGCGTCAGCTGCAGAGGAGAAAACAAATCGTTGAGTGCTGGAGCCCGGATGTCCACCGAATTGGTGGCGCGGAATCGCAAATTGTCATCCACGTGCCAGTCCAGGCCAATTTTCCAGGTCTGAACTGCGCCGGACACACTATAGTCGGTGTAGCGCCCCGCGATATCGGCCCCTAGATTTCGAATAAGCGGGAGATTGTGGGCAAGCGGGATGTTTACTTCGCCGGCAAACTCCCACACATTGTTTGAGACGGCTGTGCGGTTGGCTGTAATATTGCTCTGCCAGAGTTGGACGGTGGGGTTGCATAACCGCAAGCCGGTGCAGTCCACGTTAAGCGTCGGTTGGGCATTGCTGGCGACGTCATAGGAGGTCCAGCGCGCTTCGGCCGAAAGCGCCGTCCTCACAGGCCCCGCCGGCAAGTCGAAGACATTGCCAGAAACTCCGCCGGCCATGTCGTCCAGGATATTCGTGAATACCGCCTGGCTGCGCTGCAGGAAATATTGATATTGTGCATTCGACAGCGCCGATGGACCGAACGGATTCATCGGCGTGCAACCAGGATATAGACCAGCAAACGGGGTGGTCGATACGTAGCAGACGATGGTCCCATTCGGGCCGGTTACGGCGTCCTCGGCCGCATACATTTTCTGGTTGTTCTGATTGTTAGGGTCGAAGATCTCTAGCCGGCTCTGACCGTGTGTGTAGAAAATATTCCAGTCGTATCTGCCGAACATCGTGCCATCGAGTCCGGTCACGATGCTGAGGTTCGAATTCAGACCGTTGGTCTGATATGCGGATCGGTTGCCGGGTTGAACGATATATTCCGCAATTTGAAATGTGTTGGTCGTTCCATTTGACAAAAGCGCCTGCGCGATGGGCGGCAGATAGGGATTGTTGCTGAAGAACGTATTCGGCACCACACCGGGATTGATCAGGTTATTTATGAAACTGCCTTTGTTGTAAGACTCCGCGAGAGAGCCCTGCACATAAAAACTCATCTCATGGGAGATGTCATAGCTAAACCTGGCAAAGCCCTCTGCCGTTCGCAGCGAGGAGGTGACTTGCCCCAATGTATCGACGGAGCCGTCGCCACCGCTGCTGATGCCAATGGTCCCAGTGGGCATTCCGGGATTGAAGGGGCCGATTACGCCGTTCTGAATGAACTGCATGCCGTTGGCGGCGCAGCCCGTGCAACTTATCTTGCCGCCATTGGCATAGGTACTCAAGGTTGCGAATGCGGTCGTGGTGAACGGGTTGGCCGCAGTGCCGGCGCCTGTCAGGAGGTAATTGTAGGGCCCTTCCGGACGCTGAAAGTTGAAAACGCCGTCCTGGTTAAAATACCTGGCCGAGCCTTCGACATGGCCGCGGCCGCCAAACAGTTCTGTTCCCGCGACCATGCCGATTTGGTAGGAAGCCGCATCCCCGTAATTCGACACGCCGCTATTGGCTTCGACTTTCAATCCGTTGAATTGTTTGTCGAGCACGAAGTTGACCACGCCGGTGACTGCGTCGGAGCCGTAAACGGCCGAAGCACCGCCCGTCACCACGTCGACTCGGCTGATCAGCATTTGAGGCAGGGTGTCGATATTCACTGAACCGTCGGCGTTGGTCGGGGCGATGCGATGTCCGTCCACCAGCACAAGGGTCCGGTTGGCGCCGAAGGCACGCAAGTTGAGCGTATTACCGGCGGAATTGGTGCTGGCGTTTGTGGTCGCGCGGGGCCCCGTGGATCCCTGGAAGATCGGTAGCTTGTTCAAGGCCGTGGCGATATCGCTCGGGCTTGTGGCCTGTAGCTGATCCTTGGAAATGACGGTAAGCGGCGTAGGTGAGCGCGTGATATCGGAAATGACACGCGACCCCGTGACGACCACCGCCTCTGTGGCCAGTTGGGGTGCACTATCGTCCACCCACTTGGGCCGAGGACTTGGTTCTGCGGCGCGCAAGCTTTGGCGCAGGACTATGGTTGTGCCGTTGTTGTCCGCCACCTCCAAGCCCGTACCGCTGATCAAAGTGGCGAGGGCCTCCCCGACGCCAAAATTGCCTTTGATCGCGGGTGTCTTGACGTTGCGCAGTTGGTCGCCCGGCGCAACGATCTGCACGCCGGCTTGCCGGGCAAATTCCGGCAAAGATTGGTTGGCATACTCTTCGGGGATATCGAATGGCTTGGATTGCGCGAAGGCCGGGGCGGAGCCCAAAAGAGAGCATACCCCTGCAACGCCGCACAATAATCGCCGGAGCGACCTCGACATTCCCCCTACTTTTCTTTTTATGCCGCGCAATCGATTGGATTGCGCGCTTTGTCCCTCTGAGATCAGATGCTTGGGACCTCGAAGCCCAACGCATGACCAGCGCGCCAAAACATACAATTAAAAATTACGGGCCGATATTTAAAGGTCGGGAAACTGCGGGCCGTTTCGCGCTTGCGAATAGGGGCGAACAGGCGGCTTTGGGTGGACCGCTATGCTTTCCTTCGGCCTGGGGTGGCGGGCAGGCGGGCAAATTGGCCAGGCATCTGCCTGTTTCGGACGCCGGGACGGCGGTGACACTTGGAGTCGGAAAAACCCTACGGCGATGGAAAATTTCGTCAGTCTGCGCCCATCGAGCAACATTGGGCCGGCTTGCTCTTGTCATTTGTTCCCTGGTGGAATGTTGTGGGGCCATGAAACTGCCGTCCAACGATCGCGCGCGGTGGCTCGCGCAGCACATTGTGCCACATGAACGGGCGATCCGTTCCTGGCTGGCCCGGCGGACCCACGATCTCGACATCGACGACATCGTCCAGGAGATGTATGCCCGCCTGGCTTCGGTGGAGAATGCGGAAAACATTCGAAATCCGCGACAATATGCGGCGCAGACTGCGATTTCCATCGCACTGAATCTGGCACGCCACGCCCGTGTCGTGCCGATGATTCCGATCGGTGATTTCGAGGAATTGGGATTGGCCTCTCTTGAACCGTCTCCGGAACGTGCGGTCAATTCGCAGGACGAGCTCAAGGAATTGGAGAATACGCTCCGAGAGTTGCCGCCGCTTTGCCGCACCGCGTTCCTGCTGCGTCGCGTCGATGGACTCTCGCAGAAGGAAGTGGCAGAGAAACTCGGTATCAGCGTCAAAACCGTTGAAAAATATATGGCTAGAAGCGTGCGCTTCCTGATCCAGGCCTATGGCCGCGGGGGCGCTGACGGCGCTCAAGTGTCTAAGAGTGGGGCGGGCGCGGTAGAGGACGATCGGACGCAGTTACGAAGATGACGGCCAGGCTTTCCAGCGAAGAAGTATATGACCGAGCCGCCAGTTGGGCCGCGAGGATCGATGCTGGCTCCCTGTCATCCGAAGAACAGGCCGTTCTTGAGGCGTGGCTGGCCGCCGATACGCGTCACTATGGCGCGCTGGCCCAGGCAAGCGCGCTTCTGGTGCCGGCACAGAAGCCGAGGTCCATGCGGGTTGTCGAACCGGTTAGGCCGCCCCGCCGTTCCTTTGTGCTGGGCGGCAGCATTGCGGCCGGGCTGGCCGTTGCCGCCGGCGCGGCAACCTATCTGACTCGAATATGGGACGAAGGCCGTTACCGCACCCGGATCGGCGAAATGCGGGTCATTCCCTTGAATGACGGCTCGGTCGTAACCCTCAATACCAACTCAGAAATCTTGGTTCGTTACTCGCAGCTCCAGCGCAATATCGAACTTGTCCAGGGCGAGGCCTTGTTCGATGTTGCGAAGAACAAGCAGCGGCCGTTCATTGTCCAGACGGGCACGACACAAGTTCGCGCTGTGGGGACAAGCTTCAGCGTAAAGGCGCTTCCCAACCAGCCGGTTCAGGTATTGGTGCGGGAAGGTATTGTCGAGGTCAAGCGGCGGGACGTTCCAGTAGCGCCAACGGTCAGGGTTGCCACCAACGGGCGGGCGATCGCGCCGATAGATGCGCCCATTGTGGCCAATCCCGTGGAAACGGCGGAAGTGGGCAGGGAGCTGGCCTGGCGGGTCGGCCGCATCGCCTTCCACGGTGAGCCGCTAAGCGAAGCAGCCGCGGAATTTTCCCGGTACAGCGCCGTTCGCATACAGATAGATGATCCGCAGGTCGCCAATGAGAAGGTGATCGGCCTGTTCGTCTCGACGGATCCCGTTGGATTCGCCAATGCGGTGGCTGTTTCCTTCGACTTGCGCGCCGAGATCAACGGCGAGCGGATCCGGCTCTCCCGAAAATAATTTGAAGGCCACCGTAGGGTTCCGGTGAGCATCGCGTGTCTTTCGTTCATAGCAGGCTGCGCAACAGAACGCGGCCTCCATGAGGGGAGAGCGAGATGCGTGATTTTACCAGTAGAACTGTTCTGGCCTGTGGCGCGGCCGCGATCGCGATCGCTTGCGCTTCGGCTGCATGGGCGCAGCCGGGTGGTCAAGGCGATGTCGAAGCTGTAACGGTGACCGGAACGAGCATTCGAGGCGTCGCGCCGATCGGATCCAACCTTGTTTCCGTCGGCCGCGACACGCTGGAAAAGACTGCCGCGATCAATGCCACGGAAATGACGGATACGGTTCCGGCCATCACTCAGGCCGGTTCGGCCGCCCAGGGCGAGAACACCTATTCATACTATGCCCCCTCGATTCACGGTCTCGGAGGCAGCGCAAGCAACACGACCTTGGTGATCGTTGACGGCATGAGAATGCCTGGTGGTGGCACGCAATTCGGCCAAACCGACCCCAATATTCTGCCAAGCAGCGCGCTGCAACGTGTGGAGGTTCTCGCCGACGGCGCCTCCTCCGTCTACGGTTCTGACGCGGTAGCCGGCGTGGTTAACTACATCACTCGCCGCGAATTTCAAGGTATTCAGGTCAACGGCAAAGTCGGCGTGGCGAATGCATGGAACAGCGCAGATCTAAACGCAATTGCGGGAACCGCCTGGGATAACGGCTCGATGTATGTCGCTGGCCAGTATTCCTATCAAAGCTCTTTAGCCAATAGCTCTCGCTCGTTCCTAAGCCGCGCTGACTATCGTCCCTTGGGACAGAACTTCAAAACCTTCAACTGCTCACCCGCGAGCATCCGAACCGCTGCATCGGGCACCAATGTTTTCCTTTCACCCGGTTCGACAACGACGGTCCCAAATACGTCAGCATTCGCACCCTGCAATAATTTCCTCAATGGGGATGTGCTGCCGAGTGCGGAGCGCATTGCCGGCCTGATGCGAGTGGTTCAGAATGTCGGTGATCGCCTGACCCTCACCGCGACGGCCGATTACAGTCACCTTCTGGGCAATCGCAACCTGCAAGAAGGGCTGGTTACCGGAATAACGGCTTATGGGCCAGGCTCCGGTCAGGGAGGCCAAATCAACCCATTCTTCCAAGCTCCGGCTGGCGATCCTGCGGCCACGCAGGAGTCAATTAGCTATGCGGCATTGTTGCCGGGCACGCAGGGTAGCCAGGGCAACAAATACGGTATTGAGCAGCAAAGCAACGACACCTTGTTCTTGTACGGCAATGCGGAATACAAACTCAGTACGGATTGGACCGCCAAGTTCAGCGATTCTTTTGGCCGCAGCCGCACCAACGACGCAAGGGTCGGGGCATTCTGCCCCAGCTGCGCGATTTTGGCGGTAAACGGCACTACTCAAGCAAACGCCTCGACCACAACGACCAGCGTGGGCGGAGCCAATATTATCGCGCTTAATCTGCCGTTGAACTCCAGTAACGCTCTGGACGTTTGGGGCGCCAATGGAGGGGCATCATCCGCCACGGTTCTCAAGCAGCTCTATTCCTTGAACCAGAATAATACGCATTGGAACAGCTACAATCAGTCGAAGCTGGAAGTGCAGGGCGTTCTTGCCGAACTTCCGGCCGGCGCACTGCGCGTGGCGGCGGGCGCCGAGTACATGTGGGTGACCCAGGATGTCGCGACGGTTTCGACCGGTGGCCTAGGTGCGTTGGGTGGTGGTCTGTCAAAGTATTTTCAATTCTCTCTCGCGCGCAATGTGTATTCCGGCTATGCGGAGCTGGTCGCCCCCCTGATTTCGCAGGACATGGGCGTTCCTCTGGTTCAAGGCTTCGATATCGACCTTTCGGCGCGTTATGACCGCTACAGTGATGTCGGGGAAACCTCAAATCCGAAGATTGCCGCCAACTGGACCATCAGCGATGATCTGAAGGTAAGGGCGAATTACGCGACGGCGTTTGTCGCCCCGCCTTTGGCGGCCATCGGCATCCCATCGGCCGGTTACAAGCGTATCGCTACCGGGGTAACCCAGCTGACGACGCTGATCAATGTACCGGTCTCGCTCTATCCGCAGGTCACGGGTATTCCTGGTTGTGCGGGCGCCACGATGACCTGCCAGCTTGGCTCTTCCGTCAATCCTGGCCTTTCCCGGACTTACGGCATCGGTCCCAACGCAAAGCCGGAAACCGGCAACAGTTGGTCGGTGGGCGTCGATTTCCATCCGTCCTTTTTCCCGGGCTTCAGCTCATCGGTTACACTTTGGAACAACAGGTTTAAGGCGGGCGCGGATGCACTGGGTCTTACCCAAGAGATCAACATTCCGTCGCTGAACCGCCTCACGCTGTGCCCGAGTGGTTGTACCGCGGCCCAGATCAACGCCTTCACCAATATTGCCAATGGAGGCACGCTGGATAGCACGTTGCCCTCAACAGTCTATTTTCTGCGCAACGATGATCTTGGGAATGTCGTGAATCTTCGCGTTCAAGGCGTGGATCTGAGCACCATGTATGATGTGGCGACGGATGGAGCGGGTGAATTTCGATTGGGCCTAGACCTGACATGGTTCACCAAGTTTACCCAGGACTTCCCTGGTGTGGTCTACAGCATGCTTGGAACCTCAGGATCCAATAATACCTTTCCCTCCGTTGCGGGACACGCACGACTTCAAGCTGGCTGGACGTTAGACCGGTTCTCTCTCGACGCGTTCGTGAACTACACCAGTGGCTATCACAATTGGAACAACAGCTCCCTCATCCCAGTGATAAGCAATTCTGTGGGCGTGCCGATCGGCGGAGGTGACAAAGTTGGCGCCAATACAACCCTCGACATACATGCCGAATACGCCTTTGGCGATACAGGCTGGTTCGGCGATGCATCGGCTTACGTGGATGTAAAGAACGTCCTGGATTCCGACCCGCCCTTCTATAGCGGGAACACAGCAGGCATCGGGCTAGGCGGTTATGGCTATAACGGCTTTCTCTCAAATCCGATCGGTCGGATCTTCGCCGTCGGGTTCAGGACCACTTATTGAGAGGCCTGTCGCACGTTACTGGCCCGTCATCCCCCCTGGACCGGGCCAGTCGTGTGAACCAGCGATTGCGGCGCCCATATTGCGGGCGCCGCAATCTTTTTCAATTTCCTGGATCGACAAATGGCGGGAGCATGATGCAAAAGTTCGTTGTTACGATCGGTGTCTTCAGCGCGATATCTCTGTGGGGTATTGGTGCGGTGATTGCCGATGGACCAGGGCTCTATAGCGACGCTCAGGCCCGGCAGGGTCAGTCCATCTACAACCAGTCCTGTGCAGGTTGTCATGGCGCCGGCCTTCAAAACGGCTCGGCACCCGCGCTGAAGGGTGAAAGCTTCCATGGCATGGCCAAGGCGCAGAGTCTAACCGTCGGCTCGTTGTTGCGGGTGGTGTCGCAGACCATGCCCAAGGACAATCCCGGCTCGCTCTCCAGCGAGCAGTATGACGCCGTTGTCGCCTATATTCTCAAACAGAATGGCTATACCTCCGGCGCCATCCCTCCCAGGGCCAGCGAAGCGGGCTTGGCCGTATCGCTGGCCCAGCTGGCCACATCGCCGCTTCCCAACAATGATCATGGTGTTTCGGCTACGGCGCCCACCATGGCGGAGAGTGTTCAGACTGCCCCCATAACGGCCGATGTGATGGTCACTGACGCGATGCTCAAGGGCGCCGCGGCCGACAAGGACAACTGGCTGCTATTTGGCCGTACCTATGAGAACCAGCGGTTCTCGCCTCTGACTCAGATCAACGACAAGACGGTTAAAAAGCTGGTGCCGGTGTCGATCATCCAGACTGGCATCTCCAATGGCTTCGAAGCTTCCCCCATTGTCGTCAATGGCGTGATGTACATTTCCACGCCTTACGACCATGTGCAGGCCTACGATGCGGTCACTGGCGCGGTGCTATGGTCCTACAATCCCAAGCTGGGCTATTCCAATCAATGTTGTGGGCCGGTGTCGCGTGGCGTGGCTGTCGCTTATGGGAAGGTATTTGTCGCGCAGCTGGACGGCATCGTGGTCGCCCTGGATGCGAAGACAGGCAAGGTTTTGTGGAAGAGCGATCCGGCCAAGACCTTGCCCAGCGACCCGGCCTTTTATTCCTTTACCCTCGCGCCTCAGGTCTATGATGGCATGGTGGTGGTTGGAAGTTCCGGCGGGGAATATCCGACTCGCGGGTTCGTCCAGGCCTATGACGCCAACACCGGTGCCCTGATCTGGCGCTTCCGCACCATTCCGGGACCTGGCGAGCCGGGGCACGAAACCTGGGCCGGCGAAAGCTGGAAATATGGCGGCGGTTCTATGTGGGATACGCCGGCGCTGGACGTCAAGACCGGGCTCTTGATCTTCGGCGTCGGCAATCCCAATCCCGACGCCAATGGCAGGCTGCGGCTGGGCGACAATGCCTATACCGACTCGGTTGTCGCGGTGAACGCCAAGGACGGCAAGCTCGCCTGGTGGCACCAGATCGTGCCGCATGACATGTGGGATTACGACCAATGCGCACCGGTTGTGTTCTTCGATGCCGATGATGGTCACGGCAATCTTGTGCCCGCGGTGGGCGAGGCGGGCAAGGAAGGCAATCTCTATATCTTCGACCGGCGCAACGGCGAGCTGTTGCGCAAATCTGACCCCTTCGTTCTACAATCCCCCAATCTCTACAAGCCGCAGAATAACGAGCCGGTTTATCCTTCGCCGGCGGGCGGGAACACCTGGTCGGCGGCTGCTTTTTCGCCGCTTACGCATAACTTCTATGTGCCGGGCGCGAACATGGCTTGGAGCTATTATCAGGACAAGGATGCCAAACCCTATACGCCCGGCACGCCGGTCGCCGGCCAGTTCATTGGCGGGCGCATGCACATCATCAGCGGGGTCGACAAAAGCGTCGATACCATTTCGGTCAGCGGCACCTTCTCGGCCATTGATGTCAATACCGGCAAGATCGCCTGGCAGTACAAGTCCGAGTATCCGATGATTGGCGGGGCATTGGCCACGGCAGGCAATCTGGTTTTCACCGGCGAACAGAACGGCGCGTTCGACGCCTTTGATGCCAAGACTGGCCAGAAACTCTGGCACTTCAATCTGGGTGTCGGTGTCACCGCTCCGCCCATCACCTATCGGGTGAACGGCGTGCAGTATGTGGCGGTAGCCGCGGGCGGGGTGGGCGCCAATGGCTATGAACGGATGCTGCAGCTAAAGGGACGGCCGCAATTTGGCGATGTCATCGCGATCTTTGCCTTGATGGACAAATAAAGCTCGTTTCGTCGCGTCAGCTGCCGTCTATAAGCACCTAATGGCGGCCGCGGATCCTCGGCTTCGCCACGATGCCCGTATCTGCTGATTGAGATGTTGATAGCGGGGTGGCTCCCGTTGCGCCTTGAATCCAAGGCGAACGCCGCGCAAGCAAGATCCAGTCGGTTATTGGGCATCATGGTCGCGATCATGCTGCTGGCAATAGTTTCACTGACGGCGGGGTAGGTATGGTTCGGGGTTAGTCCCTTTGCACCGCCCGTGGTTATGCGCAGTTTTTGGGGCGGCGGCAACTTCCGCATTTGAGGACTCTGTCTGCTTTGGGCCCAAACCGGGCATTCCAACATCTCTCCATAAAAAGATGGTGAGGGCCGACATGAACCAGGCGGCAGCCTTGCGTCAGGTCAGGACTTAGCTTGGCGGGCAAGGCCACTTGGCCCAGAAGTCCGAAAATTCGGCCATTTAGCGCGAGATTCCCCTGTAAATGCAGGTCACTGCCCTTGCCGACTATCGCTCGGACCGGCATCGTTCCAACGGGGAGTAGGCAGGATGGCTGAAGAAGCCGAAGGGATGATTTCTGACGCACAGCCGTCTGCCGCTGGCGGCGCACAACGAGCGCGTCGCGACAAGAGTCCAAGGCTATTTGGAAAGCTTGGCCGCGCTGCCGCCCTCAACCCGCTCCAGTCAAAAACTCGAACTAGCACAACCGAGCCGCGCATGGCTAATAGTGGAGATCGAACAATGAAGCGCCGGCAGTTTCTGGGGGCAACGGCCGCAA
>Ga0134125_10003754_pt1 | contig 17496 bp, 18 predicted proteins | sample KB31751_FD_96464 | JGI IMG/M metagenome (GOLD analysis project Ga0134125, IMG submission 96464) | Terrestrial soil microbial communities with excess Nitrogen fertilizer from Kellogg Biological Station, Michigan, USA - KB3-175-1 | ecosystem: Environmental > Terrestrial > Soil > Unclassified ...
CTCTGCTCCCAAAGAGGAATACAGATTTTTCAAATTTCTTAACACCATTGGCCTGGGCTAAATACTTGAGGGAGAAGGCTTTATCTTCATGCTGAAATCGGCGCTGAACGAGAAAATCTCGATCAGCGCCGCTGCCGCCTGCAGTTCCGCCACTTTCATTCAGGCTTATAGAGGCTGCTTAGCGACTTTCGAAACATTTGCCGCCTGGAGTTTTCCGCCGGCGCCGGTTTCGATATCAAACGAAACCTCATCGCCTTCCCTCAACGACTTGTAACCCTCGGACTGTACTGCGCTGTAGTGGACAAAAACGTCTGGTCCGCCCTCATACATCAGAAATCCATAACCCTTTGCATTGTTGAACCATGCAACCTTGCCAACGTACTGCGTCATTCGTTCTTTTCCTATCTGGCCCGACTGATTTTGACTTCCTATGTGGGACGTGGGAAGGACAGAAGTGGATTCAAATCACCATTCTGCTCGTCGAGACCCGTTGGTACGAAGGCCTTCCGTCCGTCTGGTGCCGCTGGATAGACGCCTTCGGTCTGCTCAATGAAGTGGTGTGTCGGTCTCCAACATGAACCTATCGATACAATGTTCAGATGTCCGACGATCAGGAAGCCTTCCTTCCAATTCAAGTCCTCATCGCAGATGTCGCCAGAGCTCTCGTGGATGATGAGTCCGCCGTCCAGGTCACCATCCAGCAAATCGGACTTCAGACGGTTCTTCGGCTACAAGTCGCATCAAACGACGTTGGCAAGATTGTGGGCAAGCAAGGTCGCACCGCCCGTTCGCTGAGGACTATTCTCGGAGCGATCGGACAGTCCCGAGGTGTTCAATACAGCCTGGACATTGTGCAACCTCAGCGAGAGTAACGGTAGGCGGGACGCTCCAAATATTCCAAGAGTCAGCCTGTAAGTAGCGCCCATTCGCGCCGCCGATCATCCAAAATGACGCACGATAATCGGCGGCGCGGCGATTCCCTCCTCAGCCGCCCGACCTTCCCCCTCAGCACACGCCCAGCCAATGCAAACGAAAATTCTGCGATTGCGATCCCCATGGGAACAGTCCAGTGGGCCTCCGGCCCTCTGTTCCCAAAGAGGAATGCACGATTTTGCAAAATCTTAACTGCATTGGGGTGGAGCTAAATGCATGAGGGGGAAGAGCTTGCGTCCCTGCTGAAATCGGCGCTGAACGAGAAAATCTCGGCCAGCGCCGTTGCTGCCTGCCATTCCACCTCGCTTTTGTTTCGAAATCGAGTCGTCATCAAGGAAAGATCGAATCCTTCCCAGAATATCGTTGTTGCGTTCCACTTTTCTAATCAACCTGTCTTACAGACATAGGGAACCACTGCCAAAAGCTTGGTCGCGATGTTTGACATTTTATCTTCGGCGATATTCAGACAAGAACTCAAAGCCAGCATACGGCTGACTTTGCGGAGGGCTTCGTACGTCGTGCCATGCACAATGGCGACAACGTGATTTATTTCTGTTAGTCACAACCGGTAAACCACCAGGTTTGGCAATCCCAGCCGCACTCTAACCCGGGGTTACAAAGTTGGTAGGTTCCCGACGAACTGTCACATCCGCAAGCATTGCAAGTAGAGCCCTGAAACGTACCCCAATAGGGGTTTCCGCAATCGTACGCAAAAGCATGCACACCGGGATGTGCGCCGCGATAAACCAATACTATCGCCGCAATTGCGATCGCTCTGGTGAAAAACCTAAGACTCTTCATGGTGGCTTTCTCCTTAAGGTGGGGCTAATGCGCGAATTATCGTTCCGTTGAAGGAGTTTTGTCAATCAAAATCTCACCCGCCGACCAGCAAAAGAAAAAGTCGTCGCGATTATATTCACCTCCTATCCAAAACCGAGACAGAAACTATCGAAACATGAGACTTGTACAGTTCGGTAAGGCCTATGTTCAATGTCGGATCCGACAAAGCAAGACATACTACCTATCGAGATGCCCATCTTACGGGAATCCCTTCATAACGCACTCCATCTTCAAAGACCGTTGGTGTCCCTTGAAGTCCCAACAACTCTCCCAAACTAAGCCCTCTTCGAAGAAGAGATCGCACTCTCGGACTGTTGACGCAAGCGATGATTCTCCTTTCCCTTTCGGATTTACGGAGAGCGGATGAGCGCCAACGATTACAGTAGTCGCTTATGAGCGACTGTTCAGCACCGACAGATTTGTCAAACGTGAACTCGATTACTATAATCTTGCGACGCTCTCGCCGGACCATCATCTGTGCTTGTAGATCTTCCACCACCGCACTACTCAGGGCACATCCGGGATCATGGAAAACCACTACGGACCGCGCTTTGCGTACACGCTCGCGAAATTCTTGATCGGGCCCTAGGTCTCCTTGCGGCCTAGCCCAAACAGCAGAATCCGGGGGAGCGTGACATTGCCGCTGCCATTGAATGTGAAATGGATCCCAACCGATGGACAAAGGACCAATCTGACAGGAGTCAACTGCCTTATCTACAAGAGCCCTGGGTAGACCTGAAAGACCCCAAAGAATTCCTGTTTCCATACCTAAGTGGCGAGCATCGCAGGCAACTGTATATGCCAATTTGGTTCTTTGCTCAATACTGAGACTCTGTGGCGGCTCAAGATCCACTGCTGTTGCGAGCGGAGCACCGTCGGGACCCACCTCATTGTGTCTTCCTCTCCGAACCTCGGAGCTACCGTTTTGAACCGTGGAATCCTGCCTTTCGCTTGATCGAAAAACTTCTTTTATCGCCAGCGCTTGCCCCTCGCTCTGTAGATTCCTCAGAAGAAGCCGGACAGCACCTGCAAAATGCGGCTCAGCTTCCATAAGAAGATAGTTAGGATCGTGAGATGATTTTGCTCCACCCATCGACGCCGGTTTGTCTCTGCTAAATTGGAGACCCAAAAGCGTCAACAAGATTGCAAAGCTGGAACCTAGCCACAACCACCTACGATGACCAACGTTCATCATGACACCGTCGATTCGAGAATCGGGACAAATTCCGCCTACCCTTATCAATCATCGTGCCGATCTCGTGGAATATTCGACATGGTTGCCGGCGTACTTTTTGTACAGAAGCACCAACCATCTCCGAACTCAAGGAATATACTACCGCCTCTATTGCTCAGCTTCTCTGCACGCTCGAACGAGAACATCTAGTGTATGCCCTTCTGAAGTTGCAACTGCCTCATCAAGATAGCCGCACAAACGAGGCGCATTGACTTCCGGCTCGCTATAGCTTAATAAGCCAAGGGGCAATACATCGTCAGACGTAAATGGCAATCTTTGGTAAATCCGTGACACGCGCGAGGCATTCACAGATATAGGCGGTGTAAGCAACGCTCGATAGGTGAGCGAAGCCCCCACCGGGATGTGGCCGTTAGACCATTCGAATTCCGCAAGCTGAGCGAGGGCGACCCGATTATTATTGTCTAGGAACAATGCGCGCATAAGGTCCCGACGAGCGTTCACCAGATCTCCTCGCCTCGAATTCAAAGTGGCGTGAGCGACCCATGTGTACGAAAGAGTAGGAAGTTGAGTAAGAGCAGCTTCGGACTCTGATAGTGCCAAGGCATCAACGTCCTGAAAAACGTGAACACTCGCCAATGCTCCTATCTTGTTTGGTGAATCCGGGAGAGCTTCCAGATTTGAAATGGCCAACGCCAGCATCGACTGATATTCAACGGGTCGCCTTTCTTTTAGATCGGCAACCAACCGGGACTGGAGATATCGGGGAGCGCACGAAATTCCCCATGCGTATTCCTTCATAGCATCGTTTATACGATTATTGCGTTCAAACAATAGACCGCTGCTCATGTGGTAAAGAGCACCAAAGGGCTCTAGTTCGATCGCTTGATTAATCTCCGTTCGCGCCTCCGCTTCTTGCCCCAAAAGTGCCAGGAGCCATGCGAGATTGTGATGGTATATCGCCTCATTTGGCGAGCAACTTATGGCGCGACGATATGCTTGGATTGCGACCGAAGCCGCGTTAGCCTCGAGTTTTGAGGGAATTGCCTGATCTAACAAAGACTCGGGTGCAAATCCCTTGCCTTCCGCCCCGACGAGTGCCAATCCTTCTGCAGAATTCTGCAATGCATCACACTGCGTTAGCTTGTTCATGTCTTCGAGATACTTGACAGCAGCTTGAGCGTGCCCATGGGCAAACTGCTCTCGTGCGATTAGGTAATCACGTTGTTGCCACCACTGCCGAATGCCTACGATGCTCAGAAAAAGAGCGCAGGCAATGGTCGCTTCAAAATATACTTGCCGAAAGCTTCTATCCACCGTTTCGGCGGGATGGAACTGGTGATGCTGACTTTTTGAACTTGCGATAGCACCCGCCATCAGAAACACGATGATCATGACTGGTGGACAAAGCACCGTGCTTGTGTAACCCAGATCGCCGATAAAGAGAGAGATGAAGCCTACTCCGAGGATCTTCCCGCTTGTGGCGCTGGACTTGTTAGGGAACGAACCTGTTGATAACGTTGAACATATCGTTCCAGTAACCAGCATCAAGAGAGGAAACGCACCGAGTATCCCGCTCTGCAGAAGTACCTGCAGAAGCCAGTTGAAGGTGCGCGCGGTAAAAGGTTTTGCGTAAGGCAACGGGTGGCTTAGCAAACCCAACGGTCCGCAAAAACCACCAACGCCGATCCAGGGATGTTGCCGAAACGTTTGCAGGGTCGTTCTCCAGACATCCGCTCGTCCCGTTATACTTCGATCCAGAGTCAACTGGGAAAGCCGATGAATGTGGGTGGACGATACCCAGAGACATAGCAGGGCGAGCATCCCCACGCTTCCACAGACGGCGAGAACACTCAGCTTCTTCAACTTGTATTGTAAGGAGCGTCTACGACCAAACCAGAAGTACAGGGGCAAATATGCTGCGAGCCCCACATAGATTTCCCGCGAAAGCCCAACAGAAAGAGTGATTAGCGAACCGACGATCGAAATGATAGCTATCAGTCGGTAGAGCTTTTGTCGCGAAAGATAAAGAACTGCCAGGGAGAGCGAGAGGAAAGCTAGGGAGAGCGAAAGGCCATCTTCTTTCCCACTCCCCCCTATCATAGGGAAGTATGCCCTGAAGGGTAGGATTGCGGCGAAATCCAACTGGACCCATTCCTCATAGCGAATGATAGTTAATCCTATGTTCGCTACGGACAAGACAATGTTCAACGCCGCTCCGCATAGCAAGATAGGCAAGAGAGCAGACAGCGATTGGTAGCTGATGATGCGGGCCACCAGGTATGCGCTGACCGACGCCGCGATGACAACTGAGTATGCAGAGGCGTTGTAGAAATTCAACGAATGGGCCAGTTCACAACACTGCACTAGAACCATCAAACATATACCGACGTCTGCGCATTTTAGATCCAGGGCCTTGCGATGAGTCCTAAGCGTCCAGTAGGCAGCAATGAGACACAAGCCTGCCGCCACAAAAGGCGAGCTGCAAAAGTTAATTAATCGCACTATTGATTCCGAAAGGAACTCGAAGAAATACACTTTGTCCTCGCGGATACCACGTCTATATATTAAAACCGAGCATCTGCCCCAATCTGCTCTTTCGCACGAAATGACAGCTGGGCATGAACTCTACCAGACTTCTCAGCGATTACGTCTAGTTTGGCGTTGGACGTTCCAAGTGATCGATCACCCATGAAGTGACCTCGCCGTGCGTCTTTCGTAAGGTCAAACCTAACTGTTCGTGAATCGCACGATCCATTTCAGGATACCAATCCTCATCAGGTGGAGGTGATGCTCTCGCAGGCTTGTACTCTAATGTATAGGCATAGGCCCCACTCATACCAGTGTGGTCGACAACATCTGTTTCTAGGTCTAGCTCGATACGACCAACTAAGAAGGCGAATGGGCATCCTTTGGATTGCACCTGAAAACCTTTAGCACGAACAAAGTGTGACTCGCATGTAGAAATTGTCGACGTGAAGTCTTTGACGGGGATCATCTTGCTTGCAGTCCTCGCCGTGCGCACTAATTCGAAAGTCGTACCCAACTTTTTCTCTGGGTGGATTCGGAGTCCGAACCGCTCCGCGAGCAGTAGTTGCAGCATGTGGCGCTTTTCTATTAAAGCTTCTCGCTTGATAAGACGTGATAGGATCGAATCTGCCTTAGTGTCAGATTTCGCCGTGATATCGTAGTGAGTGCTTCCTGCCCAAGCTGGCACACCCCGAAGCAAACCAGGAATTTTTATGTTATATGCCGCTAGGATAATGGAGTCTAGAGTCATCCCTCGCGCAATGAAAACGCTGTTATCTGGAGGATTCTCCATGTACCTCATATCCGGTGCTGCAGCTTCCCGAATTGACGCCACATCAAAGTTAAGATGGGGGATATAACTGTTGTGGGCTTGAACACTATCGCCATCGCTAACCTTGGCTTCGCGTTGAGGGTGAGATTCGAGTGTGATTCCTAAAAACAGGAGCAACAACAAGAACGCGCGTTGCTGTCTGGAAATGCGATGCGACATTTCTGCTCGTCCTCTCAATGGACTGATAACACACCTACGGGATTGCGAACCAGCCACCCAAAGGGTCAATTCTTTCACGTGACATGAGAAGCTGTGTTTAACTCCCAACTGGAGTGACCTTGCATCTCAAATGTAGGCTTCCGGCACCCAGGGTCGCAGTTCGAACGTGCGACTTATTTAGAAGTGTCACAGCACTCTCGCATACTCTCCATGCGATATTTGTGCAATCAACGACATGTAGCTGTTCTTTGTCTACCTCATAGCTGAGCCGCAAGGGGAGTTCCTGCAGCGGTATGTTTTGCTCTCCTTGTTCAGAACCGCTGATTCCCCGTTCAGCTACGTTTAGGAGCTCTAGATGGTTGCTTAATCTCTCTTTCTGAAGATCGCTCTGTGAGAAATTCGGAGCCGATATCCCTGTAGGTAGTGCGCCGCTCGAAAACTTTTTCGATTGCACCAGATTAGCTATATTGAGTTCGTCGGCAGGATTTGCCAATCCCGACCAAACCTCTTTGATTTCGCCTCTATTGTTGATCGCTAGTATTGTTGGCGTCCCGGAGGCACTCAAGTTCATCTGGGCGTATTCTTTCACGGCGACGTCGTCCACACCCAGTAAACCGAGATATTGTCTGGCTTTTTCTCGCGATGGGACAGCAACATAGATCGGGACATGCTCTGTTCGGCCCAGATCGAAGAGCTTAGTGTGAAAATGTTCGCTAGCCAAACAGTATTGACAAGTGGGAGAGGAGATCAGCAGTAAGGTTAGCGGAGACCGAGAGAAGTCGACACCCTCGACGGCCATGTGAGAACCCGCCTGGGCGACGGGCTTTGGCGGCACGACTGGAACGTGCGCTTGACGATAGCTAGCCCAAGTATCGTACGCCCATAATCCCGCGAACACTACGATACAACTGACGACAGTGATGAAGATTTCTCGAAGCCACGTTGATTTGAGTCGGCCCATATCGTTTCCTATTACCATCCTTGAAAAGGGTTAAAACTGACTCCGCTGTGCATCAATGACATTTGGGACGTTGTTTTCCAACGTAAAGTAAAAGATCAAGCGGGTACGGAGCTGCAGAACCTTTGGATCGCCAACATATTTCCTAAAGCGCCATGCGCCCAGAGCAGTTGCTAAGGAGTTAGCTATGGCTTCATCGGGCGCTTGTAGAATGCTCACGTTCGACGGGGTTCCGGATACAGAAATTTGAATCTCAGCGACCGCTACACCCTGATGGTGGCTCTGAATGGAGCTGGTTGGGTACTGCGGCATAGGCGAAGCAACAGCTGATTGCCGAACTATCATCGGTGAGAGTTGCACGCTCGCTTGCGACCAGCCCGAGCAGGAGAAAGCAATCAAGATCGTGGAAACTGAGGCAAGTACTAGGCGGTTCATTCTGAGCCTTTCAAATGAGTTCGTAACACAGTGCACATGGCAGGCTAAACTTAAAGTGCTAGCTCATAAGCTGAAGGAGAGTTGGCGACCGTCGCGGGGGCTAAGAGTCGAATCTACGAATTCGCTAGCGCAGCGAGCTAGTCGCAACCTGACTTAAACTGGGTTAGGCAATCAGAGCCGCATTCGAACCCGGGACTACAGATTTGGTAGGTTCCCGACTCATTGTCGCATCCGCAAGCCAAGCAAGTACTGCCGTCAAAATAGCCCCATACGGCAGCACCGCAATTGAACGCAAAGGCATGTAGATTGGGGTGGCGGCGCGATAGGCCAGTAATGCTATGAGAATTGCACTTGCTCTGGTGAAAAACCCAAAACTCTTCATGGTGGTTTTCTCCTCAGGTGTGGCTGATGCGCGAATTATCGTTCCGTTGAAGGAGTTTTGTCAATCAAATTCTTACTTTACCAGGTCGCTGGATTGGATTATCGGCGGGGGAGGCGATTTCGTCGCCGACCCATCGCAAACAAAGTGAGCCGGTAGGATCCAGACATAGTGTGCTCCGCTATTGATTGAATCTGCGCCAAACTTGCGAATGAAATGATCGACGATTGGCGGGTCTCAGGAGAACAAGCGAGGATGTCAGCTTTAAGAAGGCACCTGCGAGTGGGCGTTACGTTATGGCTACGAGGAAGGGAGATTTCGGGCTTCGAGCCAAAGTCGTAGCGTGCCGAAAGCTTCGGAGTGCTTCCTCTCGAGGTATCGCGACACGCGTGACTTCTTGAGCGGGCGTTCTATGTATTGCTGCGTCACCGTGAGCGTCAAGGCATTCTTAAGGTTCTTGTGGACGATGAAGCTGCAGTACAGGTGATCATCGAGAGAGTCGGGACGCAGATGGTTCACCGGCTGTACGTGGCAGCGCGGGACGTGGCAAAGTGGTCGGGAAGCAGGGACGCACCGCCCGCTCGCTGAGAACCGTTCTCGGCGCAGTAGGGCAGACCCAAGGTGTTCAATACAGCCTTGACATCGTTCAACCTGCACGCGATTAGTAGAGCTACGGGCCTAATCGAGATGGAACCATGGGGTTTCAAAGGCATTGATATTGAGAGAAGCGCTGGTTCGCGCCGCCGACATCCAGAATGATGTGCGAAGTCGCCGGCGCGGCGATTCCCTGCCGCGTTATTCCCGTCCTTCCCCCTCAGCACAGCCCACCCGATGCGGACGAGATTTTGCCGTTCCGATCCCCATGAGAACAGTGCAGAGGGCCTCCGGCCCTCTGTTCCCAAAGAGGAATGCAGATTTTTCAAAATTTCGAACGCAATCGTGGTGGGCTAAATGCTTGAGGGAGAATGCTTTATGTCTGCTTAAAATCGGCGCTGAACGAGAAAATCTCGACCAGCGCCGTTACCGCCCGCTATTCCGCCTCGGATTTCAGCGATAAAGTTCTGCTATTTCCGACACGCCGATCTGTCGTTACCGGTAGCGCGTTCCGATGGTCAACGACATGGAATACCGCTATTTCTGCTCCGTTGCAACTCGGCACAACATCTCGAAAGCTTTCTCAAAGGGCGAACCAGGAACCAACTTTCTTTCAACGTCTTCGGGGGGAAGGCTTTTCATCGCTTCACCACTCCGATTCTTTCCGGCGAAAAAGAGTGATCCAAGGACATGAAACGTTCGTGTCGAACAGTTTCCCTCGACATCATTCATCACTGATTGAGGTGCCCCGACGATGTTGTTCTCAAGAAGGTTTGTAACTATATACGTATGGAATCCGTAGCCGGGGTACTGCGGCCTCGAGTAGAAGAAGCCGTTCATCTTGACATAGATTTCCCGGTCGCCGCTCTGAACCTTTTGCCATTTGTCGTCTGGTGATCCGATGGCGTGCTCTTGGATCTGAGCAGGAATGAGGGGACTTATAAAAATTAGGCCCAGAAACACCAACTGGAAAGCCCTCTTCATGTCCTGGTTCTCCAAGCATGGCACAACTTCACGGGGTCGGTTCATGTCCATATCCTACAGCGCACGCTGGCGCCACTTCGTCTGTTCCAAGGATCTCGGACTCCGCGCCGCCGGAGAATCCATAATCATCCCGAAAACTCCGGCGGCGCGCCCCTCAAGCAATTTAGCCCACCAGACAATCTGCATTCCTGCGGGAGCAATCCAGTGGGTCGCCGACCCTCTGCTCCCAAAGAGGAATGCAGATTTTTCAAATTTCTTAACACCATTGGCCTGGGCTAGATGCTTGAGGGAGAATGAGTTATTTCGCTTTCCAATTCGGCGCGGAACGAGAAAACCTCGATCAGCGCCGCTGCCGCCTGCAGTTCCGCCTCGCTTTTGATTTGTCCCAAGGCACACCTGTTTCTTCCCACAAGCCGACTTTCTCGATATCTATCGCGTAGCTGACGAGATTCTAGGTCTTTCGAGATCCCCGAGACTGTCGAGATTTCCCTCGAGAGGATCGCTTCAATGTTTGCTGAAGGAGTTTAAGATGTCTTTCAGCATCCCTCAATTCATTAGTGTCGGAGATGTAAAAACCGTGAACGACGTTATTACGAAGGTTCCTAATTCGGTCCACCGTGTCTAGGTCGTTCTGATCAAATACCTGTAGTGTCCTAACGATGCGTCCAATAGGGGTTCTTTCAACCTCTGCTTTATCGAAGAGCCGATTGGAAACGGCTCGCAGCTTCACCGCGCGCTCAAAGGCGATCCAATGCATCATGAAGGCTCCCAATGCTTCTGCGGATGCCTGTTGAGACTGATCCTTCTCCGGACTGGATTTCGATATGACCTGGCGGTCCTCACGAATAGCTTCCCAAGTGCTGAATCTTGAAGGATCCTCTAATAAGAGCTGGTCCACAATCTGTTCGGCAATCGAACGCTTTTCCACATCCCCGTGCAGATTCGTGAGGTACGGTTCAATGTCATCAGGTTTCGCGATGCTCAATTTTTGCAGGAGATCGTACAGCATATCCACCCGCCCAAGCGCCGCGTCAGTGGAATAAGACCCCGCTTCGGAAGGCATGCGCGAAAGAAGAAACGTAGTTAGATCGTATTGGTCACTGAAGGCGTGCCCTGCATCCGCGATTCGTTTTTCTCCAGCCTTTTGCAATCGTTCTAGGGCAATCTCTCCCGCCATCACGAGACCATTGAGTTCGTCGAGAATGGCAAACTCTTCGGTAGAGAGTCCCCCCTGTAGAGGCTTGTAGACGAGGTCGTGTTCGACTTCGGACCAAGCGTGCATAAGAACAGACGCGACTTGAACCTCGACTCGAGCATCGGCATACCGCTTTTCGCTCTCACTGAGAGACACGTCTCGAAGCTGGACGCGATAATGCGTAGCCCAGTAACCAGAAAACCTCTTCTCGTAGGTCGGCTGCTTTGTTGCGGTCTTGTCCGGAAACTCTTTTATCGGCTCATGGACACGGAGTAGTCCAGTGACGATCCTTTTGACTTGTTCGCGATCTGCTGGAAAGTACAGTGCGACACGACATCCCGCTAAGTCGACGATATCGACGAAGATATCCTCGACCGTTTTGTAATTCTTTTTCGCTGCCCGCTGGCGAATTTTGTCCTCAAGCCGAGAAAGAGACTTCGCTCTGGATGTCACAATCGCGCGGATGCCCGTCTCTCGAAGAGCGTTCTCAAGCCGTTGAGCTATAAGCCGAGCCGCCTGATCGTAGAAGTCGTATTCCTTCCGATAGCGAGCTAGAAACTCCGCAACTATTTCCATGGCGATTCAATATCCTTCGTGCCTGGGTATGGAGCATCAGACGACGTCAAGTAAGAGGTCAAAACCGAAGATCGAAAAGGAGGGCAAGTACGGATTCGACCGTCGATCTGTACGAGTCGATGTCATTGTCGGTGGGTTCAACTGTGGCTCGCTCATGAACGAGTTTGTTGCGGATGTTGTAGAAGTGGCTCACTCTTGTAAGTAGTGCCTTAGAAAGAGGTACATGCTGGCTGATCTCGTTGACGACATTCGCCCTGATTTTGAAGAGATTTTGAATGTAGGCGTTGTTGTACTTGCTCGGAGGAAACAAGTCGTCTCGATGGACAATGAATTCTTTGAGCGCAATTTCGAAGTTGCTGTCGAGGAGCATGAGAGCGATACGGTTCTTCGTTTCAAAGCGCTGGCGGGTAATGACCTCAACCGCCGCCATTGATTCGACCAAGCCAAGAGTCCAAGGCTGCGTTTGAATCTGCGACTTGTTCCGAGATTTTAGCTTCTCAACTTTTGGTTTGTTCACCCTTGGGAGGGCAGGCAGTACCAGCGGATGCCGCACAGAAGCATCCGCCACATCGACTTCCTCCACAGACCCCTTATCAAACTGAAACACCTTCGAATCCCAATCCTCTTTCAGCCGTCGCGATAGAGAGCTGTAATGGCTGTTCAGCTGGATGAGAGTCGGTCTTAGATGCTTGAAAACTTCGTGATCGAAGTTGATCGCATTCTTACTGCTGTTCCATGGCATTGCGTGCGCCGCACCTTGCAAGCGGACAATGGTTCGGCAGAGTGAAGCGTCGGGATGCGGGACACCGGCTTCGTTCGTTACGAAGTATCCCACCTCGCGAACCTTTAGAGCCTTAGCAATCAAGCGATGGTTGCAATAAACGTAGACACCGTAGTTTTCTTCTTCGGGGTCCCTATCCATGATGAGACCGGACGTGATGTTTGCGTTGATCTCGTAAATTTGAGAGGCGTCGAATGTGAACGTAGCGGATCGCCGTTGCTCGTCCGGGGGATATGCCCAGTGTTCAAACGATCGCTCAAGAATCTCGTCGCCGTTGACCTTGATTGTGCAGCCTTGGGCAATGAACCAACCGTATGTTTCGCTCAAATGCGTCTTTAGGGCTTCGACATCATCTAGCCCAAAACTTTTTCTCAGATGAGAAATGACAACGTCGGTGGTCTTAGGGCTGATGTCGGGCACCTGGTAATAGGCTAATTCCCACGCATCAGAGTCAAGCCAGTCCTTTGCTATGTCGATCTGAAACGTTCCCGCTTTGCCCCAACGGGTTCTAATTTGTACGAGCTCACCAAGAGCGATCCCGGCGCGTTTGCTGCCTACACCGAAGATGCCGATGACCTCGGAAGAGGGATCGTTCGAACTACCGCCAGGGGCGAGCAAGTTCCGAAGATTTTCCTGTTTTACGCCACCGGCATTATCTGTAACGGAAATAAGTTGTCGGTTTGCATCGAGCTGAAGCGCGATGACAAGCCCCGGTTCAAGCTTCTTCCCAACCCAAGGGTCGAGGGCGTTGTCGATCAGTTCACAAAGGCCAGTCTTTAGATCGTAGTCGCTGATGATCGACCAGAACATCCGCTTGCTGGGCGTGCCATCAAGTGGTCCAACCTCGGTCTTTGCTGTCACATTAGCCATAGAGCTCGATGTTCGAATGCGAAGTACGACAAGGCCATAATACAGTCCGCTTGTCATCAATGCTCTAATTTTGTGCGAGTTGTCAGGAAAGCTGCAAGTGCGGCGCCTCACCAACGAGCGGCAGCTCGTGCCTAGCGAGACGGCCTCTGTTTACCGTCCGCATCAAGATACAACGATGACGGCATTCCGCACGCATTCCAAACCAAATCGATTACTGGTTTTACTACTGGAGGCGATGGAGTTTGCAGTTCAGGCAAAATGGCCTCCGGTAGGAAGAGGTGTTCGTTCAAAACGGGTGACTGCTGCGTCTGATGGCGCCAGCTATCAAAGCCAAGTATCATCCCTTTGGTGTTCGTCAGAGTGACGGCGATTCCAATCGGGCCGGTGACGCCAATCTGCTGCAACAGAACAATGGCCCTTGCGACTCCTGTCAAAACGAATTGTTCAAAATAACTGGCGGGTATATATCTCTGCTCAGGAGCATTCGAAAGCTCACCTGAAAGGAGAACACCATCGACGATTTCGACAATCCCGTTCCGGTACAAGTGCATGTAAGACACCGTAGACGTGCTTTCCCTCTGTGTCGCAGAGACCAACTTGCCCTCCAACGTGAGGCGGTGTCCCCACGCTCCTCCACTGAGAGGGCGAAATTGATCAATAGGAAGCTGTTGAGCCACGTCGAATTGCGGATCGGAAAAGAAGGTGTCGAACGGAAGCAAGTGGAGCACGAACTTCGGTCCTGCATCCATTTTCACCGGTGTCATGTTGGCAATAATGTTTGCCAATCGTTCGGCCCTGAAGTTGCGCAGGCGTTCAGCGACCATATTGTTTTCGATGAATGCTCTGCGGAGCTGCTGCACGTCCAATGGATATTTGCCAGCGGCGGTGCGACCGAAGAATCGGTCGTTTCCTTTAAAGATGACGCGATGCGGCGCGTTCCAACTCTTCTCAATACGGAGAAGGAGAACGCTGCCAGCGGCACATCGAGTCACCAGTGGTGAGTAGCGAATACGAGGATCGAGTCCGCTATTAAGGATGTTGCCGAGCCTCAATAGCTCCGCGTCAATGTTAGTGACCCCAATTCCGGTGATTGCGACGGCGTAGCCATCTTCTTCATCGACCCCATAGAGGATATCTCCCCCAGAGGTGTTAGCTAGAGCGGACACATCTGCTAGGAATTCCCGTTTCGCATCATCACTACCGCCCGGAAGATCCCGCTTGAACTCCAGCGTCGTGTTCTCAGCCACGGAATTGGATACGAGAGCTTCAATATCTGCTGAAAGGATGTCGGCCAGTTTCTTCGCGATCATTCAGACCTCATGCACCAAACCCGACGAGGGTAGCTTCTTCATGGTATTTAGCTGAAGCCAAAGTAAAACTGAGTAGAGGAAGAGATGCTCAGATCACTGAGGTCTTCCCCGTTCGAGTATTTGGAGACATGGGTCAGCTTACCAGCTTGAGTTCTCCTGTAGATTATTACCGTGGAACGCCCTTCTCGTCGGTAACTCAAATCATTATGAACGGACTTTGAAAGGCACTACGGCACCAGTATGTGATGCCGGCGCATCGGATCGAATTGCATTTTCCTTCATTCGTGCAAACTGAAGAACGTTGTTGTGGCCTCGGAAGTAACCTTCTGATAAGCTAGTCAGCATCTCCAGGTCCGCCTCCGACAATCCCAAATGAACAGGCACGGATTCTAGGGGCATGACTTTTTCTTCTACGAGCAGATCAATCGTCCGCTTTAGTAGACGTGGACGCTCTGGCGTACGCTCGCCATCACCAGGTTCTGACTTCGCGCCCCACCGCGCGGAACGACGTTTGAATAAGGCTATCTTCTGATTCTCGTCCACAAGATCGAGTGCATGAAGACGCATGATAATTGCCGCCGCAGAGACACCCCAACGCCGTTTCAAAAGTAATAGATCGTCAAGAGTCGGGGGTATACGAACCTCCCTGGCAAAACTTTCCGCCGGAAGTAATAAAGCGCCCGCAAAGCGATGGGCTTGCTGTTCGAGCAGTTTGTGGCGTTCTGGCTGAGTCGAACGCTCAATATGCCGATGAAGTACGAGGTGTCCAATCTCATGGGCAAGGTCAAAACGACTTCTGAAACCGTTGTCCTTGTCAGCCGACAGCAAGATAAATGGCCGCGCTAAAGTTTCACTCCACGCTGAGAGGCCTTCGATTTGAGCAATACCCGTATCTTCACGTACTAGAATCACACCGGCACCTTCGGCGGCCAGCGCGAGGTCTTGAATAATCGAACTGCCCAAATTCCAAAGCTCGCGGCATTCACTCGCGGCCTCTTCAATATCTTGGTCTGTAAACTGCTCAGGTTCCGTATAGGAACGAATTGGAAGATTTACCTCTGGATAGTCGACGAATTCGGATAGAGCAATGGCTATATCTTGAGCCCAAGTCAAGCGCGCCTCTAACATCTCTCGGGCCGAGACATGAGCGGAAGCGTTGCTACGAAACAAGGGTAAGGAAAGCTTTGGGGAGATCGGGCGTGTAAACCATTCGGCGGTCACGTTAACCACCGTCGCGAGGCGTAGCAATGCATCATGCTCGGGGGCCTGACTGCCAGAACGCCATTTGCTTACGGTGGCTGGCGAAACGCCGACCATAGAAGCAAGCTGAACTTGACTGATCCGCCGTGCAGCAAGCATCTGCCCCAACCGTTCATTTTGAAAGGCCTGTACTCCGCTACGACTCATCGCGAAGTACCGTCTTTTTCAAGGTCCTTGCCAACGTTCGCCTTGAGCTTCGGACGCGCCATGTCATTCTGTAAAGATGCTGGCATATCGTATCGTTGGATGAACTTATCAAGGGATTCTCTGAACAGCCACTGCCGCATATGTCGGTCGGGAACGGCGATCTGCATCGTAATTGGCGCTTCCGGCTGAATGCGTAATGAGCCGGCAAAGCAGCCTACGAAGAATGCAACTGCATCGGCAGGTGCATCATATCCGCTGAACAGACCGGATTGGACGAGGGGTTCAATAGCCCTATTAGCTTCGGACATCTGTCTGCGAGTGTTACTGCGTCGTGCATTGTTCCACAGTTTGTCCTTTGCATTGAAGCGCGCCAGAGTGAAGACACCGGTGCGTCCACTGACAATTCCGCTGCCACGGATAGGGCACGGAGAAGCATTGTTAGCCGCCAGAGCCCGGTGGAAGGCTTCGTTCATGTGGAAGTGGCGTAGCTGTCCGACGACATGAGGCAGATGACCTTCGTCCATCCCCTGAGCTGCCGCATAAGCTCTTTGTGCGCCGACACTGAATGCCTCTTCGATGGCTAAAACAAGTGGGCGCGGTATGTTTTTCAGCAGCAGACCGTGGATCGTTTCTTTCTGTATCGCAATCACTCGCTTGCCCCCGCTACTTTCGTTAAACGGGATTATATCGCGTAAAAGTTTCGCAATGCAATCATCGACCGCCAGAAAAGTTCGTGGTACCTTCCTTGGTATGTCCATGTCTTTCCCGACCATGAACACCGTTACGCTGCTGGCGACAGTTCTGCTGGCTCTATGGGCTGCGGTGGTTACGTATCGCAGTTGGCGAGACAGTCGGGAGAAGATTCGCCTCGACCTGTTCAATCGTCGGTTCGACATCTACCTGCGGACCCTGTCCTTGTATCAAGAACTGCTCGACTGGAAAGACACAGATGAGCAAAAGGCGCTGGTAGACCCGTTTCTGAAGGCCAGCCGCGAGGCCCGATTCATCTTCCCTTCGAACTCGGGTGTTTATGAGTATCTTGAGGAATTTGGCCTTCACGCACTGGGAATCATCCATTCCAAAGCGCCGATGACGATGTATCCCGAAGAGGAGATGCCCCAGGAGCGAGCCGACTTGATCGCAGTCCGCTTGGAGCACGCGAAGTGGATTCGCAACTCCATCGGTAAATTGGAAGACCTCATGAAGCCGTACATGAGCTTCGAACGTTTGTAACGTCCCGAAGAACCCCGTCTGTATCTTGCACAACAATTGCTCTTTATAACCGATTTAGCCGCCGGCGCAGCACTCCGGCCATTCCGAGCACGCCCGGTCCGAGAAGCGCGATTGACGAACGCTCAGGAGTGACCAAAAGGCTGAATGACACATCGCCTCGCACGTATGAACGACTGAGGCTGGATCACGCGCACTATTTTGTTCGCCTGCGAACCACAGTTCCTGACCGCCGATGTATGTCAGGCCGCTATCGAAGGTGCCAGAGACTGCAATCATTAAGTTGGGGATA
>Ga0134125_10003756_pt1 | contig 17494 bp, 12 predicted proteins | sample KB31751_FD_96464 | JGI IMG/M metagenome (GOLD analysis project Ga0134125, IMG submission 96464) | Terrestrial soil microbial communities with excess Nitrogen fertilizer from Kellogg Biological Station, Michigan, USA - KB3-175-1 | ecosystem: Environmental > Terrestrial > Soil > Unclassified ...
AGCGTTATTGCAGCCGGCTCACCCGTCCCGGCCGTGCGACAATCGGCGTTGTCATGGTGGACGGGCGGGCTGCAGCAATCCTGCACTGGTATGCGTCCCATGCGCGCGACCTGCCCTGGCGGCGGCCGGACGCCGGCCCGTGGGCCGTGCTGGTCAGCGAGATCATGCTGCAGCAGACACCCGTGTCCCGGGTCCTGCCCGCCTACGACGCATGGCTGAAGCGGTGGCCGGAGCCATCGGCGCTCGCGGCGGCATCTCTGGCGGACGCGGTACGGCAATGGGGGCGGCTGGGTTACCCGCGGCGCGCGCTGCGCCTGCACGCCTCGGCCAGGGCGATCACGCAACGGCACGGCGGCGTGGTCCCGGATACGCTTGACGAACTGCTGGCCCTGCCCGGTGTGGGCGCCTACACCGCGGCGGCGGTCGCGAGCTTCGCCTTCGGGCAGCGCCACGCGGTCCTCGACACCAACGTTCGCCGGGTGCTGGCCCGCCTCGTGCGCGGCGACCTGCGGCCGCCACCGAGCCCGACAGCGATGGAGGTCAGGCTGGCCGAGTCGCTGCTCCCGGCAGAGCCCGGCCTGGCGCCGCAGTGGTCGGTGGCCGTGATGGAACTCGGCGCGCTGATCTGCACCGCCGACCGCCCGCAGTGCCCGGATTGCCCGGTTGTCGCCGAATGCGCCTGGCACCAGGCGGGGCAGCCCACCGCCGACCCGCATCAGGCCCGGCGGCGCAGCCAGGCGTACGAGGGCACGGACCGGCAGTGCCGGGGCCGCCTGCTTGCGGTGCTGCGGGAATCCGACGGGCCGGTCCCGGCCGCCCTGCTCGACGCGGCCTGGGCCGACGAGAGCCAGCGTGCCCGCTCGCTGGCCAGCCTGGTCGCGGACGGCCTCGCCGAACCCCTGCCCGGCGGCAGCTACGCACTGCCCCGCTGACCTGCCCCTCGCTTAGCCGGGCACTTCCGGGTCCGCCCATCCGGCCGCACGTGCCCCGCCATCGAGATCCATGTCCGCGGCCAGCGCCTCGATCCGGTCGATCAGGCGCATCCGCTGGCCCGTCATGGTGACGGTGAGCGAGTCGTGTTCATCGCGGACGCGCCGGATGGCGGCGTCGATCTCATCGGCGGCCAGTTTCTGCTGCCGGCTGACCACGATCGAGTCCTGCAGCATGGCCGTGGTCGAGGTCATCAGCGTGCCCACCTCCCGGGCCTGGCGGATACCCTGCTCGGCGGCCACGATGGTGGCGCTCGTCTCGTCCTGGACGCTAGCGATGATCTCGCGTATCGACTCGGTCGAGGCAACGGAGCGCTCGGCGAGCCTGCGCACCTCCCCAGCAGCCACTGGCCCGGGCCGGTTTCCCGGGCCCGGGCCAGTGGCAGCTACGAGCGGAGGCGCTATGCGGTGGCAGACCCACTGGCCGGCGAAGCGGACCCGCTGGCCGGCTGCTGCTTGGCCGTGGTGCTCTCCACTTCGGCCAGGGGAGCGTCCGGCACCGAGTCCGGCTTCGGCACCCCCTTGAAGGAGAACTGCGCCTCCTCGCCCTCGCCTTCGACGTCGACGATGACGATCTGGCCCGCCCTCAGCTCGCCGAACAGGATCTTCTCCGACAGCATGTCCTCGATCGACCGCTGGATCGTCCGGCGCAGCGGCCTGGCCCCAAGCACCGGGTCGTAGCCGCGCACGGCGAGCAGGGCCTTGGCGGTCGGCCGCAGCTCCAGGCCCATGTCCCGGTCCTTGAGCCGCTCGTCCACCTTGGCGATCATCAGGTCGACGATCTCGACGATCTCGTCCTCGGTGAGCTGGTGGAAGACGACCACGTCGTCCACCCGGTTGAGGAACTCAGGGCGGAAGTGCTGCTTGAGTTCCTCCTGCACCTTGTTCTTCATCCGCTCGTAGGTGCCGGCCGCGTCACCCTCACGGGTGAAGCCCATCCGGAGGCCCTTGGAGATGTCCCTGGTGCCCAGGTTCGTCGTCATGATGATGACGGTGTTCTTGAAGTCCACCGTCCGGCCCTGGGCGTCGGTGAGCCGCCCGTCCTCCAGGATCTGGAGCAGGGAGTTGAAGATGTCCGGGTGGGCCTTCTCGATCTCGTCGAACAACACGACCGAGAACGGCTTCCGGCGGACCTTCTCGGTGAGCTGGCCGCCCTCCTCGTACCCGACGTAGCCGGGCGGTGAGCCGAACAGCCGGGACACCGTGTGCTTCTCCATGTACTCGCTCATGTCGAGCTGGATCAGCGAGTCCTCGTCGCCGAACAGGAACTCCGCAAGGGTCTTGGACAGCTCGGTCTTGCCGACGCCCGACGGCCCGGCGAAGATGAACGACCCGCCCGGGCGCTTGGGGTCCTTCAGGCCGGCCCGGGTCCGCCGGATGGCCTGGGAAAGCGCCTTGATGGCGTCGTTCTGCCCGATGACCCGCTTGTGCAGCTCGTCTTCCATCCGCAGGAGCCGCTGCGACTCCTCCTCGGTGAGCTTGAACACGGGGATTCCGGTGGCGGTGGCGAGAACCTCGGCGATGAGCTCCTCGTTCACCTCGGCGACGACGTCCATGTCGCCGTCCTTCCACTCCTTCTCCCGCGCGTCCTTCGCGGCGATGAGCTGCTTCTCCTTGTCCCGCAGGGCCGCGGCCTTCTCGAAGTCCTGGGAGTCGATCGCCGACTCCTTGTCCCGCCGGACCTGGGCGATCTTCTCGTCGAACTCCCGCAGGTCCGGGGGCGCGGTCATGCGGCGGATCCGCATCCGGGAGCCCGCCTCGTCGATCAGGTCGATGGCCTTATCCGGCAGGAACCTGTCGCTGATATAGCGGTCCGCGAGCTGCGCGGCGGCGACCAGGGCGCTGTCGGTGATGGAGACCCGGTGGTGGGCCTCGTAGCGGTCTCGCAGGCCCTTCAGGATCTCGATCGTGTGCGAGATCGTGGGCTCGGCCACCTGGATGGGCTGGAACCTCCGCTCCAGCGCGGCATCCTTCTCCAGGTGCTTGCGGTACTCGTCCAGCGTGGTGGCGCCGATCGTCTGCAGCTCGCCCCTGGCCAGCATCGGCTTCAGTATCGAGGCCGCGTCGATCGCGCCCTCCGCGGCACCGGCACCGACCAGCGTGTGCAGTTCGTCGATGAACAGGATGATGTCGCCGCGGGTCCTGATCTCCTTGAGGACCTTCTTCAGCCGCTCCTCGAAGTCACCGCGGTAGCGGGACCCGGCGACCAGCGCGCCGAGGTCGAGGGTGTAAAGCTGCTTGTCCTTGAGGGTCTCCGGGACCTCGCCCTTGACGATCTTCTGGGCCAGGCCCTCCACCACGGCGGTCTTGCCCACGCCGGGCTCCCCGACCAGCACCGGGTTGTTCTTGGTGCGCCGGGAGAGCACCTGCATGACCCGCTCGATTTCTTTCTCCCGGCCGATCACCGGATCGAGCTTGCCCTCGCGAGCGGCCTGGGTGAGGTTTCGCCCGAACTGGTCGAGCACCAGGGAGGTGGAGGGGGCCGACTCAGACGGGGCACCTGAGGCCGCCGGCTCCTTTCCCTGATAGCCGTGCAGCAACTGGATCACCTGCTGGCGCACCCGGTTCAGGTCCGCGCCCAGCTTCACCAGCACCTGGGCTGCCACGCCCTCGCCCTCGCGGATGAGGCCGAGCAGGATGTGCTCGGTGCCGATGTAGTTGTGCCCGAGTTGCAACGCTTCGCGCAGGGAGAGCTCGAGCACCTTCTTGGCGCGCGGGGTGAACGGAATGTGCCCGGACGGCGCCTGCTGGCCCTGGCCGATGATCTCCTCGACCTGCTGCCGTACCGCTTCCAGGCTGATCCCCAGCGACTCCAGAGCCTTCGCCGCGACGCCCTCACCCTCGTGGATCAGGCCAAGCAGGATGTGCTCGGTGCCGATGTAGTTGTGATTGAGCATCCTGGCCTCTTCTTGAGCCAGGACGACAACCCTCCGCGCCCGGTCGGTGAACCTCTCGAACATCTTGTTGCTCCCTCACGCGTGCGGCCGGGGAGGCCCCGATGTCCGGCCCCTGTCCTTCCGCATGGTAGCCCGCTTACCTTAGGACCACGCTGCGCACGATTTGTCGTGCATGAAATGTTCCCAGGCAGGAGGGCGTTCATCCCATCCAACCCGGTCAAGAGGGAGACTGTTCCCTGCTACGCCGCAAGCGAACGCCAGGCAGAGATGAGTTTGACATCGAGATCTGGCGGGCAACGGGCCGGTTTCCGGCTGCCAGTTCGCGTGAGTCAGTGGCAGGAGAGGCGGGGTAACGACAACGGGGCTGTGGCCCGCATGCGGTTCTAGCGGCGGGGTAGCAGTTTGGGCACCCACCCGCAGATCACCTGCGGGCCGCCCCGGTGAACAAACTAGTGCGAGGACTCGTACTCTGCGATGATCGCGGCCGGAATACGGCCACGCTCACTCACCTTGTGACCGCGCTGCTTCGCCCATGCCCTAATTTCCGAACTGCGCTCGCGGCCTGGCCCACTGCGCGAACGGCGACGGCGACCACCGCCACCACCTGCGACACGGCGGGAGTGCTCAACGTACTTGCCGAACTTCTCGCGCAGATCCTTGGCATGCGTAGAGCACACATCGATCTCATACCCGGTGCCGTCAAAGGCGAACGAAACCGTCTCGGTTCCCTCGATCTCACCGTCGTGGGGAAGGTCGCACACGACCGTCACGACCGTCTTCTGTGCCATGAGGCCAGCCCTTCTGCTGGGGACGTTTAATAGGTTGACGAACAATATACCAAGACTGTTGCGTTTAGCAATTCAAGCCGTGAGCATTCAGCCAGTACAGTTCCTCATGCCGGGAGACATGTGAAGCAGCGCGCGCGATTGATGTAACTCTCTGTAATCAGAAGCCTAAGGGCCATCAATCGGACAGAACCTTCTGCCGGATGACGATGCAAACGATCTTAGGGGTGATGTGACCTATACCTTATGCTGGTCCGTGGATGGGCCGTGTGTGCCATCGCCGGGATCGTCATTCGAAGCGCTGCCGGTAATATCGCCCTCATCGCCGTCATCTTCGTGCTGGTCGCGGGGGCCCATCTGACGGCGCAGGAACAACGTAAGCCCGATCAGGAACGCGGCGGCCATGATCAGCGGCGGTGTCAGCGCCTCTAGATCGGCAAGCATCCCGGCGCCTCCTCTTTCGCTCGTCCGTGGCTGTACTTGGCATTGTTACTCATGTTGGCCCGTTCAGCGGACACCGATAGCCAGCCTGTGCGTAGCCGGGCGCTGAGAGTAGGCGTCCGGTGCGGCCGCGCCGGGCCGCCCAGATATATGGCCGCCCGCCACACCGGGATGCCTGCGCCCTGTCGGTACCGCGTGGCAGGATCAGGCGGCGTGTTCCACGCGGACCTGCATGTCCACTCGCGGTTCTCCCGCGCGTGCAGCAAAGACGCCGATATCGGAAACCTTGCCTGGTGGGCGGCCCGGAAGGGGCTGTCGGTCATCGGTACAGGCGATTTCACCCACCCCGCCTGGGTGGCGGAGCTTGCCGAGTTGCTGGTGCCCGCGGAGCCGGGACTGCTGGCGCTCAAGCCTGAGCATACGGCGAGGCTCCGGCGCACCCTGCCGCCGAGTTGCCAACCGGAAATCCGTTTCCTGCTGTCCACGGAGATCTCCACTATTTACAAGCGCGACGGCGCAACCAGGAAGGTTCATCATCTCCTCTACGCCCCCACGTTCGAGGCGGCGAGCGCCATCACCACGGCACTGGCCAAGGTGGGCAACCTGGCTTCCGATGGCCGGCCAATCCTCGGCCTGGACTCCCGTCACCTCTTGGAAATTACGCTGAACGCAGGGCCGGGGTGCTTCCTCATTCCTGCTCACATCTGGACGCCGTGGTTCGCCGTTCTTGGGTCGAAGTCGGGGTTCGACGCCGTGCCCGACTGTTACCTCGACCTAGCCGAACATGTCTTCGCCGTGGAGACGGGGCTCTCCTCGGACCCACCGATGAACTGGATTTGCTCCGAACTTGACCACTACCGGCTTGTGAGCAACTCCGATGCGCATTCACCGCCGATGCTCGGCCGGGAGGCAACTACGTTCAGCACGGCGGTGGACTACTTTGCGATGTTGCGTGCGTTGCGTACAGGCCAGGGGCTTGCCGGTACGCTGAACTTCTTTCCAGAAGGCGGCCGTTACCACGCCGATGGGCATCGCAAGTGCGGGGTCCGGCTGTTGCCCGCAGAGAGCGTGCGCCATGCGGGTAACTGTCCGAAATGCGGGAAACCGTTGACTATTGGCGTCATGAACCGGGTAGCGGAACTCGCGGATCGCCCGGAAGGATACCGGCCACCGGGAGCGGCGAACTCGGCCAACCTTGTTTCCCTGCCCGAGATCATCGGTGAGATCCGCGGTGCGGGGCGGCAGAGCAAGAAGGTCACCATGGAGGTGGACCGACTGGTCGCCGCGCTCGGGCCGGAGTTGCACATTCTCCTGGAGGCCGACACCGCCGATATCGGCCGTGTCGCGGGCAGCATGGTTGGCGAGGCTGTTACCCGGCTCCGTAAGGGCGAGGTGATCAAAGAAGCGGGTTACGACGGGGAGTACGGGGTTATCCGCCTGTTCCGGCCGGAGGAACTAACCGGCACGGAGACCCTGTTCGACATCCCGGCGGCCGGCGGCGAGGGACTGTTCGACGTGCCCGCGCCAGCAGTCGCACAGCCGGACTGCGCAGGGCTGGAAGACGCGGGACCGGGCGACGGACGGGCAGGCGCGGCGCAGGCGGGCGCCACATGGCCGGTCGGCGGGGAACCGGATGGCGCGGAGATGGGTGGCACGCCGCTGGGCGGCGCACGGAGAGGCGGGACGCGGGCAGGCGCGGGGCCGCCGGACGGTGGCCAGCTCGGCGGGCCAGAGCCTGGAGGGCCGAGCGTATGGCATGAAAATGGGCATGCTGACGGGTCAATGCTCGCGGGCCTCGACCCCAGCCAGCGAGAGGCCGCACAGGCCCCGGGGCCGCTGCTGATCCTCGCCGGGCCCGGGACCGGCAAGACGCGCACGCTCACCCGCCGGATCGCCGTTCTGGTCGCCGAGCGCGGCGTGCCGCCCGAGGCGTGTCTGGCGCTCACCTTCACCCGCCGGGCGGCCGTGGAGATGCGCGAGCGGCTCGCGGCGCTGCTGCCCGCACGGGCCGGCCGGCTGATGATCACCACATTTCACGGGCTGGGCCTGACGATCCTGCGCGAGCACGCCGACCGGGCCGGGCTGGACCCTGGTTTCGCGGTGGCGGACGAGAAGGCCAGGCTGGCGGTGGCGGTCGAGGAGGCCGGGTCGATGGCGGCAGGGCGGCGCCTGCTCGCCGAGGTGGCGCGTGACCCCGGCGCGGCGGGCGAGTTCGCTACGCTGCTCGCCTCGCGCGGCCTGGTGGATTTCGACGGCTTGATCACCCTTCCGCTGGCGATGCTCCGCCAGGATCCCGCCCTCGCGGCGACGCTGGCGGCGCGCTGGCGGTCCATCAGCGTGGATGAGTACCAGGACACCGATGCCGCGCAGTACGCCCTGCTCCGCTTGCTGGCCGGTGACGGCAGTGGCCTGGCCGTGATCGGCGACCCGGATCAGGCGATCTACGGGTTCCGCGGCGCCGATGTGGGCTTCTTCCTCAGGTTCGGGCGCGACTTCCCCGGGGCCAGGACCGTGACACTCACCCGCAATTACCGGTCCTCGCCGGTGATCGTCGCGGGCGCGATGCAGGCCGTGGCGCCTGCCACGCTGGTCCCGGGCAGGCGGATGACCGCTGCGGGCGGTCCGGCCCCAGGCGCCGCCGAGCGGATCACCGTGCACGAGGCGGCCTCCGACCGGGCCGAGGGCGCGTGGATCGCGCAGGCCATCGACAAGCTGCTGGGCGGCGCCTCATTCCATTCGCTGGACACCGGCCGCGCGGACGGGCATGCGGGCGGCAAGCTCGCGCTCGCCGATATGGCCGTGCTGTACCGCACCGACGCTCAGGCGGTGACGCTAGGGCAGGCCCTGACCCGGGCCGGGCTGCCGTTCCAGAAGCGCTCACACGACCTGCTGGGGCGCCGGGTGGCCGTCCCGGAAATCCTGCGGGAGATGGGCGGCGTGGCCGACCGGGGCTTGGGCGACCGGGGCCAGGCCGACCGGGGCCAGGCCGACCGGACCATGGGCGGCCTGAAGGAAACGGGCGACGCTGGCCTGAGGACTGGCGGCACGGGCGTAGCAGAGCGATTGCGTGCCGCGGTGCACCGGCTGGCGTCGCGATCGCCGGACATTCGGGCCCTTGGCCGGCGCACGTCCGGCGGGCTGTCGGCGGTGGACGTGCTGGCTGCCGGGGAGGTGCTTGCCCCGCTCGCGCGCCGGTGCGGTGACGACCTAGAGCGGTTCCTGACCGAAATCGCGCTGGGCGCCGAGGCCGACGCGCTGGATCCCCGGGCGGACGCGGTCACGCTGCTGACGATCCACGCCGCCAAGGGGCTGGAGTTCGGTGTGGTCTTCGTGGCGGGGTGCGAGCGGGACCTGATGCCGCTCTGGCTCCCCGGGAAGCGGCCGGTCCGTGGGAAGCAGCCAGACGGCGCGGGCGAGGGTCCCGGGGCGGCGGACACGGCCCCGGAGGCGAGCGACGCTCTGGAGGCGGCAGGCACGGCCCCAGAAGCCGCCGGCACGGCCCCGGGAACGGCCGGCACAGCCCCTGGAACGGCCGGCACAGCCCCAAGGGCGGCTGGCACAGCCTCAGGGGCGGCTGGCACGGCTCCGGGGCCAGGGGCCGCGGCCTCGGTGGCGACTGGCACCGACATTGCGGAGGAGCGGCGGCTGCTGTTCGTCGCGATGACCCGTGCCAGGTCGCACTTGTTCCTCACCTGTGCCGCGCGGCGGCGCAGGCACTCGGCCGTGACCGAGACCGGTCCGTCGCCGTTCCTCACCGCTGTCGATCCCCGGCTGCTCGACCGGCCCACGGTGCCGCGCCCGCGCCGGCCCGAGGTAAGCCAGCCGCGCTTGCTATGAGCCCCCGGGACCCCTCGCTAACGGCCGAGGACCACGCCGCCGTTCGGGGAAAGCACCTGCCCGGTGACCCAGCCGCCGTCCGGGCCGAGCAGCCAGGCGATCAGCGAGGCCGCCGGGGCCGCTGCCGCGAGCAGAGCAAGCTCACAAGTGCAGCAACATGCGGTGGTTGCCGAGGGTGTTCGGCTTGACCCGGTCGAGGTCCAGGAACTCGGCAACGCCCTCGTCATAGGAGCGCAGCAGCTCGTCGTACACCTCGTGCGAGACGGGTGTCCCGTCGATCTCCACGAAACCGTGCCGCGCGAAGAACCCGGTCGCGAAGGTGAGCACGAACACCCGGCGCACCCCCACCTCCCTGGCGCTGCCGAGAAGGGCGGCCACCAGCCGGTGACCGATCCCGTGCCCCTGCTCGCCCGGGCGCACCGCCACCGTCCGGATCTCGGCCAGGTCTTCCCACATCACATGGAGCGCGCCGCATCCGACGACCTCGCCGTCGACGGCACGTTCGGCAACCCAGAACTCCTGTACGTCCTCATACAGCGTCACGGTCGCCTTGCCGAGCAGGTGGCGAGACTCGACATTGATGCTCACGAGGTCGGCGATCGCCCGCACGTCCGGTGTCCGGGCCCGTCTGATCATGTAGTCCATCGCGCGCAAACCCTAGCCCGGCCCGGGCGGCACCGCAGTCAGCGGGCCATCCGCGCAGGTCAGGCGGGCCAGGTGAGGCCTCGGCCGGCGCACCGTCAGGCGCGCCGATCTCAATACGGCATATCACGGGCAGATCACACCCGCTCTCGGTCCCCATCACATGCTTGTGAACTGCGGGAATACTGATTCCCCAATTCGCCTCCGACTTGCAAGGACCCCCTAAGGGGGGGCCCGCTTATTGCGAGCTGGCCCCTCACAAGCCTGGCGCTATGCAAAGATTCACTCGTTCCGGGTGGTGGCCCCCGCAGGCCCCATTAACTTGCGGCGCCGCACCCACGCTGATCGCGCCCCCGGCAGCCCGGCCAGAGCAGTACGCCCGGCGAGCCGGCACGAGCGGCGGTTCGCCGAGGAGAGGAGACCGGGTGGAGCACTTGCGTCCCCGCAAGTACATGCCAAGTGGTCCACGAAGTGCTTACCGCAGGTCCGGGCGGGCCTGGGGACGGGTGGCTACCGTACTCGGCGCGACCGCGCTGTTCAGCCTCATCCTGCCGTTCGGCATCGGGGGCGCCGCGCCCAGCCAGCCCATGCCCAGCCTGAAGGACCTGGTTGCCCAGGCCAGAGCGCTCTCCAACGAGATCAACAGCCTGAACGAGCAGTACAACGGGCTGCGGATCCAGCTCACCCAGGCACAGACCGAGGCGAGGATCGCCCAGGACACCTACGTGCGGGATCTCACCGAGCTCAGGGCCGGGAATCTCGCCGTGGGCCAGCTTGCGGCCCAGAGCTACATGAACGGCGGGCTGACCACCCCGCTGGAGCTGCTGACCACGAGCACCGCGTCCACCCTGATCGGCCGGGCGGCGTTCGTGCAGGTGCTGCAGCAGGAAAACGGCGACCAGGTGAGCCAGATCGCCGAGGGTGTCGCTGCCGCGCAGCGGGCTCGCGCGAGCGCCGAGCAGCAGACCCGGCGGGCGAAGCAGCTCACCGCGCAGATGGCCAGCAAGCGGCGGCAGGCGCAGGGCAAGATCAACCTGCTGAACAGCTCGGTGTTCAAGAAGGCCATGGCCGTGTTCAACCAGACCGGCAACTACCCGAACATCAACATCCCGACCGCCAACACGATCGGCGCGCAGGCGCTGCGCTGGGCGCTGTCCCGGCGCGGTGACCCCTACGTCTGGGGAGCGGCGGGCCCGAGTTCCTTCGACTGCTCGGGCCTGGTCCTGTGGGCCTACGCCAAGGTCGGCATCAGCCTGCCGCACTTCACCGGCGACCAGTGGAACATGGGCGTACACGTGGGCCGCAACCAGCTCCAGCCCGGCGACCTGGTGTTCTTCTACCCCGACATCGGTCACGTGGGCCTTTACATCGGCAACAACCTGATGGTGGACGCGCCCGACTTCGGCGAGGACGTGCAGGTCCAGCCGGTCATGTGGAACGTCTACGTGGGTGCCGTCCGGATCGTCGGCTGAGAGAACGTAGCGGGCCGGTTGGCCGTAACGGGCCCGCTACGCAGCGGCTCTACTCGGGCCGGACCATCGGGAACAGGATCGTTTCCCTGATGGTCTCGCCGGTGAACATGATCAGCACACGGTCGATGCCGATGCCCACCCCCCCGGTCGGGGGCATGCCGTACTCCAGCGCCTGCAGGAACTCCTCGTCCACCACCATGGCCTCGGGGTCGCCCCCGGCGGCCAGCAGTGACTGCGCGGTGAGCCGGGCGCGTTCCTCCACCGGGTCGATCAGCTCGGAGTAGCCGGTGCCCAGCTCGGTGCCGAACGCCACCAGGTCCCAGCGCTCCGCCAGCCTGGGATCCTCCCGGTGGGCCCGGGTGAGCGGGGACACCTCGACCGGGAAGTCCCGGTAGAAGGTCGGCATGACGGTGCGCCGCTCGACCAGCCGCTCGTACATCTCCAGCAGGACCTGGCCCCGGTTCCATTTCGGCTCGACCGGCACGCCTGCGCGCGCGCACAGCGCCCGCAACTCCTCCTCGCCGGTGTCCGGGGTGACCTCCTCGCCAAGCGCCTCGGACACCGCGCCGTGCACGCTCTTGACCGGCCAGTCGCCGCCGATATCTGCCTCGCTCCCGTCCGCGCGGTGCAGCTGGGTGCCGCCAAGCGCATCCTTGGCGGCCCGCTGGATCAGCTCCCGGGTGAGCGTGGCCATGGTCATGTAGTCGCCGTAGGCCTCATAGGCCTCCAGCATGGTGAATTCCGGGTTGTGCGTGGCGTCCACGCCCTCGTTCCGGAAGTTGCGCCCGATCTCGTAGACCTTCTCGATGCCGCCGACCACCAGCCGCTTGAGATAGAGCTCCAGCGCAATCCGCAGGTATAGGTCCAAGTCGTAGGCGTTGATGTGGGTGGTGAACGGCCGCGCGTTCGCCCCGCCGTGCACCCGCTGCAAGATAGGCGTCTCGACCTCGATGAACCCGCGGTCGTGGAGCTCTTCACGCATCGCCCGCGTCACCGCTGCCCGGAGCTCGGCCATCCGGCGTGCCTTCGGGTTGACGATCAGGTCTACATAACGCTGCCGGACCCGCGACTCCGGGTCCGTAAGCCCATGGTGTTTTTCGGGAAGCGGCCGAAGGGCCTTGGCCGTGATGGCAAACCTGTCGGCAAGGACGGACAGCTCACCGCGCCGGGACGAGATGACCTCGCCTTCCACGCCGATGTGATCCCCCAGGTCCACGTCCCGCTTCCAGGCCGCAAGCGCGTCCTCGCCGACCCGGTCGGCAGACAGCATCACCTGGATATCCCCGGTGCCGTCGCGGATGGTCGCGAAGCACAGCTTCCCGGCGATGCGGGACAGCATCACCCGGCCGGTGACACCCACGTGCTCACCGGTGGCGGTGTCCGCCGCCAAATCCGGGTGCCTGGCGCGCACCTCGGCGATCGTGTCGGTCCGGGGAAAGTCCACCGGGTAAGGGTCGGCGCCCTCGGCGAGCAGCCGCTCGCGCTTGGCCAGCCGGACCCGCACCTGCTCGGGCAAGTCGGCCGGGTACTCGTCGTCCTCCACGCCGACGAGGCTACCGGCGCCGCGACACGGGCAGGACCGATTTTTGGCCGGGCCACGGCCCGGTGACGGAGGAAACCGGGCCATGGGCCATCAGGGGTTCCAGGGGGTCGCGCCCCTGGGCCAGCGCTGCAGCGGGGGATCCGGGCGGCTTGCCGCCCGGGGCTGACACCGTCAGCCGCTGCGCATGTTGCGCTCGAACACCAGACGCAGCCCTATCAAGGTCAGCCATGGCTCGTACTCGTCGATCACGCTGATCTCGCTGAGGACCAGCGGGGCCAAGCCTCCCGTGGCGATGACGGTCACCGAGTCCGGATCGTCGGGCGCCAGCTCCGCGACCATTCGCCGGGCGATCCCCTCGACCTGGCCGGCGAAGCCGAAGATGATGCCGGATTGCAGCGCCTCGACCGTGTTCTTGCCGATCACGTGCTGCGGCCGGGCCAGTTCGACCTTGAGCAACTGCGCGGCGCGGCGGGAGAGGGCATCGACGGAGATCTCGATGCCGGGCGCCAGCGCACCGCCGACGAACTCGCCGCGGCTGCTGACGGCGTCGAAGTTGGTGGAGGTGCCGAAGTCCACGACCAGGGCCGGCCCGCCGTAGAGGTGCACCGCGGCGACCGTGTTCATGATCCGGTCGCTGCCCACCTCCTTCGGGTTGTCCATCCGCACCGAGACGCCGGTGCGGACCCCGGGTTCCACGATCAGCGCAGGGATGTCGCCGTAGTAGCGCTGGCACATCTCGCGCATCTCATGCAGCACCGACGGCACGGTTGAGCACAACGCGATCCCGCTGATATCCGGGTCCTTGAGGACGTTGCTCTGCCCGATCAGCCCCTGGAGCACCACGGCGATCTCGTCGGCGGTGCGGGCCGGGTCAGTGGCGATGCGCCAGTGCTCGACGACCTCCTCGCCCTCGAATACACCCAGCACCATGTTGGTGTTGCCCACGTCAATCGTCAGCAGCATGGCACTCCCTCACCACCGCGAATCCAGCTCGGCAGCCTCCAGGGCGAGGGATACCGTTGATGATCATGGGGTGGGCCGGCCGAGGGTCAGCGGGGTGTTGTCGATCAGGCGGGTGGTCCCGACCCGCGCGGCTACCAGCAGCAGGGCGTCCCCGGCGAAACCCGGCTTCACCGGGGTGAACGTGTCCGGCTCGACCAAGGCCAGGTAGTCGGTGACCAGCGGCGGGTCGGCCTTGGCCGCCTCGTCCAGGACCTGCTGTGCGGCCGCGAGCACGGCGTCCGGGCCGGATTCGCGGGCCTGCCGGCCGGCTCGCAGGGCACCGGACAGCCCCAGCGCGGTAGTGCGCTCGGCTGCGGTCAGGTAGGCATTCCTGCTGGACACCGCCAGGCCGTCGGGATCACGGACGGTGGGCTCGCTGGCGATGTCGACGCCGAGGCACAGATCTTCGGCCATCCGCCGGATCAGGGCAAGCTGCTGTGCGTCCTTCTGCCCGAACACCGCGACCTGCGGGCCGACGAGCTGGAACAGCTTGAGTACCACGGTGAGCACGCCGGTGAAGAAGCCCGGCCGTGAGGCCCCCTCAAGTACCTGCCCCATCGGGCCGGGGTCCACGGTGATCAGCTGTTCCCTGGGATACATCTGGGTGTCGCCGGGCGCGAACACCAGCGCCACCCCCTCCCGCTCGCAGATCGCCAGATCTGCGTCGAGATCGCGTGGGTAGCGGTCCAGGTCCTCACCGGCCCCGAACTGGAGCGGGTTGACGAATACGGAGACCACGACGCTTCCGTATGGCCGCGAAAGTGCCGCGGCCCTGCGGAGCAATGCGATGTGACCTTCGTGGAGGGCACCCATGGTCGGCACCAGGACAATAGGAGAGCCGAGCAGCTTGCGCCCGACGGTCATGCCCAGCCTGGTGCGGGCCAGGACCGGAGGCGTCACCGCGGCGCTCCCGCCAGTACTTCTAGAAGGCGCTGGGCGTCCGGCGGGGCCAGCATGCCCGCTGCCAGCGCCCGGTCGGCGGTGAGCCGCGCCAGCGCGACGTAGGCGCGCAGTGCCTCGGGTGAGGCCCGCTGCAGCGATGCCACGTGGCTGGCCACGGTGTCCGCGTCGGCGCGGGCGACCGGTCCGGTCAGGCCCGCGTCCCCCAGCACAAGCGCGTTGTCCAGCGCGGCAGTCAACAGCGGCCGCAGCATCCGCGCCGGGTCAGGCACGCCGGCCATGCCGAGCAGTTCGGCCGCCTGGACCACGAGCGTGACCAGGTGGTTGGCCCCGCTGGCCAGGGCCGCGTGGTAGAGCCCGCGGTGGTCCTCGTCGATGAAGACCGGCTCCCCGCCCATCTCGATGACCAGGCCCTCCGCGACCGGGCGCAGCGCGGCCGGGGCGGTGACCCCGAAACAGATCCCGGCCAGGCGGTTCAGGTCGTCCGGGCGGCCCGCGAAGGTCATCACCGGGTGCAGCGCCAGCGGCAGCCCGCCCCGCCGTGTGGTGGCGTCCAGCACGCCGACGCCGTAGCGGCCACTGGCGTGCGCCAGCAGGCGGCCCTCGACCGGAGCCTCGGTGGCGGCCAGCCCGTTGATCAGCCCCGGCAGGGAGTCGTCGGGCACGGTAAGCAGCACCAGGTCGGCCTCGGCGAGCACCGCGGGCGGGCGGCGGACCGGCACGCCCGGCAGCATCGCGGCCGCTCGCTGGACCGAGGCCTCCGACACCGCGGAAACGGCCACGACCTTGTGCCCGGCCCTGGCCAGCGCGGCGCCCAGGACGACGCCGACCTTTCCGGCTCCGATCACGCCTACCCTGAGCCGGGCAGGATGCGACTGACTCGGGTCCACCGGGCTCGCCATGGATTCTTATCCCTCTCGGTCCAGTCCTCACGCGTGGCCGCTGAACGGGCCGTGCGACAGGTCAGTGGACGCCGGATGGCAACGATCAGCATAGCCGCGGCGTCCTGCACCGCATCGCGGCGCGCGCCGCGGGCGTGAGCGGGAAGATCCGCCGCCGGGCCTGCGAGCCGCTTAGAGTCGGCGGTGTGTGGATGACCTGGCGCCAGGCCATGCAGGCTGCGCTCTACGGTCCTGGCGGGTTCTACGTCAGGGGCGAGTCCCCCGCCCGTCACTTCCGCACCTCGGTGCACGTGTCGCCGGGCTACGCCGAGGCCGTGCTGGAACTGCTCCGCGAGGTGGACACGGGGCTTGGCCGGCCGGAACGGATCGACCTGGTGGACGTCGGCGCTGGCCAGGGCGAGCTGCTGGAGCAGGTGCTGGCCGCGGCGGCGGAGCATGAGCCGCCCGGGCCCGGGCGGGGCTTGGCCGGGCGGATTGCCGCTTGTGCGGTGGAGGTGGCGCCACGGCCCGCCGTGCTCGATCCGCGGATCCGCTGGGAGCGGGTACCCCCGGCCAGCATCACCGGGCTCGTGATCGCCAGCGAATGGCTGGACAACGTCCCGCTGGACGTGGTGGAACTGACCCCCGCCGGCCCGGCCGTGGTCCAGGTGGACCCGGCCACCGGCGCCGAACAACCGCACGGCGAGCCCGATCCGGCGGATCTGGAATGGATTCGCGACTGGTGGCCGCTGCGCGGCTGCGGGGAGCGCGCCGAGGTGGGCAGGATCCGGTGCATCGCGTGGGCCGGGGTGATCCGCAGGATCGACCGAGGCGTCGCGGTGGCCGCCGACTACGGGCACCTCAAGGCGTCCCGGCCCGGGTACGGGACCCTGACCGGCTACCTGGACGGCCGGGTGGTGCCCGCGGTCCCCGACGGGTCCAGGGACATCACCGCGCATGTGGCGCTGGACGCCTGCGCCGTGGCAGGCAAGGCGGCGGGTGTGGGCGAGACCGTGCTCACCACGCAACGGGCGGCGCTGCGGGCGCTGGGCCTGGACGCACGGCGTCCCCCGCTGGGGCTCGCGGCCGACGACCCGGAAGGTTATGCCCTGGCCCTGTGCCGGGCCTCCCAGGACGCCGAACTGGTGGACGCCGCGGGCCTTGGCGGGTTCGGCTGGCTGGCCCAGGCGGTCGGCACGCGCCTGCCCCGGCCGCTGGCGAAGCTGGCCCACACCGCGGCCGATTGAGCGAGGGGGCCTGGGCACACCGAGCGCCCGTTTGCGGTCGCTCGCGCCAACGCCCACATTCTTGTGTGGTAGTTGGCGTCATCGCCCACAGACGCAACGAGGCAGCGGCCGTGTAGTCGGGCCGGACGGGCCACGGGAGCGTGGCAGCATGGGCGGATGCATGAGGGCCAGGCGCGGGGGGAACCCGGTACGGGCCGCCAGATAGAGGCGGTCACCGGCGCCTGGCTGCCCGGAGCCGCCACACCCGGAGCCGCCATAACCGGGGCTGGCGCGCCCGCGATTGCCGAGGCTGGGACTGCCCGGGCCGGGACGGGCGGCGAGCCGGAGTTCCTCATCAATCTGGGGACGTCGCACCCGTCGGCGCACGGGATGCTGCGGCTACGGCTCACGCTGCACGGCGACCGGATCTCGGCGGCCGATCCGGAGATCGGGTTCATGCACCGGGGCGCGGAAAAGCTGTTCGAGGCGCGGGATTACCGACAGATCATCGTGCTCGCCAACCGGCACGACTGGCTGGGCGCGTTCGCCAGCGAACTGGGCGTGGTGCTCGCCGCGGAGCGGCTGGCAGGGATCGAGGTGCCGCCCAGGGCGGTCTGGGCCCGCACCATGCTGGCCGAGCTGAACCGGGCCCTGAGCCACCTCGCCTTCCTCAGCTCCTACCCGCCGGAGATCGCGGCCGCGGCAGCCGAGCCGGGCGAACGCGGAGACCAGGGCGAGCCCGGAGAGCGGGGCGAGCCAGCGGCGGCACGGGCCGCGTTCGCAGCACGCGAGGCCATCCAGTCGATCATGGAGGAGATCTCGGGCGGCCGGATGCACTACATGTTCAACCGGGTCGGCTGCCTCAAGGAAGAGATCCCG
>Ga0134125_10003758_pt1 | contig 17489 bp, 19 predicted proteins | sample KB31751_FD_96464 | JGI IMG/M metagenome (GOLD analysis project Ga0134125, IMG submission 96464) | Terrestrial soil microbial communities with excess Nitrogen fertilizer from Kellogg Biological Station, Michigan, USA - KB3-175-1 | ecosystem: Environmental > Terrestrial > Soil > Unclassified ...
CTGGATGACAATCCTTATTTTGATCATTGTTATTTATATGTAGTGATGGAAGGCAACTTATTATGACACCATTTTAAGCTTGCAGATGATGCTTCCGTCGCTGATAATCGAATCTGCACCTTCAACATGTCGCGGGAAGAAACTTAATAGTGTAAAAACGATGACAAACCAGGGCACGCCAATAATTAACGTACCTGTATAATTTGTCCGGTAAGCTTCCAGTCATTATTTACCTTTTCAAGCATGCGGACTTCGAAGGTATTACTAACAACACCCGAAGGCGTCGTTGAGGTTTCATTATGGGTCACCAGGGCATTGTTACCATGAATATGCATGGTATAGTTTGAATTTTTAGAGGTTTCGCCTTTACCCATATTTTCTTTTGCTGCATAGGCTATTTTATCAGCAGGAATAGAAAATGTTTTGCCATCCGCGGTTATAATAATTATCGTGCTAAACGGTTCAATTTTCCAGCAGGCAACATGAGCCGCAGAATCACCGGAACGCCAGGTAGAGGATTCTTTTTCCAATAATCTCACAATCTGAGTGGAATCATTTGTTTGACAAAAACTGCTTTTCCCAAAAACCAGGAGGAAGAAAAGAATACAACTGCTTTTCATTAATATTATTTGAGTATTAAAGATAAAAAATATTTTTACCTGGCAGTAAAGAAGCTTACATGGAAGATTTTTTTCCAGGCATCCCTTCTCCCAGCCTGCCAGTAAAAAATAAGTTATGGGATGCTCTTCTCAGCTTATTAGGGCATTCATTAAAAATTCAGGTCGGCGGAACACCAACAACTGCTGAAATAGAAATTACGCCACTTATGCTGCTACACGCTGTAAGATCGCTTTACACGGAATGGAAGAAGTGACTTTTAAGGTATGATATTCCTGAAGGGAAATGGAAAAATAATCGCCGGGCACAAGATGGTTGGTTTCATCACCTATGATGATATCACAATTGCCTTCTACAATTAAAAATCGTTCGTACTCATTATGATGAACCTCGCGGGGCGTTTGGTCTTTGATCCAGGCTATGGCGGTAATCATCCCGGGTATGTTGCCAATAATTTTTATAAAAAGGTTCTCGTCTGAACCGGTACAATTCATATCCGGCCGGTTTAACCATGGCCTCTAATCTTCCAGCTTCGAATTTTCGGTAAGTGCCGGCGGAAAAGAAACCGCCTCACCGCTTTTCAAACGTTCAGAATAATCAATCGTAGCCATCAGAAGTGGTTTAACTACCGGGCTTGGTTCAATAGCGCAACGGTTTAAAATTACTTTAAACAGTAGAGCGAAAATATTGTAAATTATTATAGTTTATGGCTTGTCGAAGTGTTTTTGTTTGTCAGTTTTGTTAAGTATATTACTCCTAAAAGCAGTAGATAATTTCTTTTCAAAGAGAATTAAGGGTTGCCACCTATAAGAGGCCCGTTTCTGATTCAATCACTTTTTCAACATTTACTTTTCAATTAGTTCCATTAATTTTCCAGCTTTCTTATTTATTATTAAACAACACGAATGATATCATATTTCCAGGCATCCCTCTCCCACCCTACGATTCATAAAGTAGGCAATAAGTTATTAGATGAGCATCTAAGTTTATCAGAGCATTCATTAAAAATAGATGATGAGGTTTTGGATAACTTATTAATGAATTATTTTCTGAAACCATTTGAGAAAGTAAATGAAATTTACCGTTTTGATCACCCTACCGGGGATTTGAACCTGAATGAGGTTTATCATTTTGCAGAAAAGATTTTTAATGATAAAGACGCGTTTCATGAAAACAGCCGGCAGATAGCAAAGCACTTATACGATATCTCAAACCATCCCAAAATAAAATCCGGTGAATTGTACCTGTGTTATTTTACCGACCTGCAAATAGAAGGCGAATCAATGGATGCTATCGGAATTTTTAAATCAGAATCAAAGGAACCTTATCTGAAAGTGGTTCAAAAATCCAAGGAGTTTGAAATCAATTATGAAGAGGAAGCTATCAATATTAAGAAGCTGGACAAAGGATGTTTGATCTTCAATACGGAAAAAGAGGAAGGTTATAAAGTGGCCGTGATTGACCAGACAAACAGTACCGAGGCGGCCTACTGGATCGATGATTTTTTGAAGTTAAAGATCAGGAACAACAATTATACGCAGACCAATACAGTATTAAAAGTTTATAAAGATTTCGTGACGAATCAGATAGATGAGGAATTTGAAATTTCGAAGACTGATAAAATTGATTTGCTGAACCGTTCCATTAAATACTTTAAGGAAAAAGAGCATTTTGACCTGGACGAATTCTCAAATGAAGTGCTCGCACATGAACAAGGGATTGAATCATTTAAGCGGTTTAAAAAGAATTATGAAGATGAGTTTGAAACGGAGATTGGTGATTCATTTATGATCTCTGATACAGCCGTGAAAAAACAGGCCAGGGTATTTAAAAGTGTTTTGAAGCTGGATAAAAACTTTCATATTTATATTCATGGCAACAAAGAACTGATTGAAAAAGGATATGATGAAGCAATGAAAATGAGTTATTATAAAGTTTATTTTAGAGAAGAGAATTAAAATTTGTTGGTCGGAAATAAAAAGTGTCACTGGCCACAGAGGATTAAAAAGGACATTGCTTTATTTCTTTGTTTACTGTAGGCAAATATACCTTTAGTATATATCTTTGAGAAAGGTCCGAATTATGTGAAATTTATCTTTAAAAATGGATGAGGATGTTTTTCAGGAAACAGAAAGGATCTCTTCAAGGATTTCTAAGAATAGAAATCGTTATATCAATGAAGCAGTAGAATTTTATAATCTTCTTCAAAAAAGAAAAATTATTTCAGCTCAACTAAAAAGGGAATCAAAAGCTGTTCGTGAAGAATCTATGAAAGTGCTGAGAGAATTCGAAAAATTGCAAGATGAAGATTGAGCAATATGAAATTTGGATTGCTGATCTAAATCCCCGTTTTGGTACAGAAGCAGGTAGATCCAGGCCTGTAGCCATCGTGCAGACGGATTTGCTCAATACATTTCATTCTCTACAATCATTTGTCCCATAACTACCAATGTAATCCCTGATGCAGATATTTTACGCGTCCATTTAAAAAAGGGAATGCGAAACTAAATGAGAATTGCGCTGTCATAATTGATCAAATACGGGCGATCGATAACAAACGCCTTTTAAAAAAAATAGGGACACTTAATCAAGAACAAATAGATTTTATTAAAACTAACCTTGCAATGGTTCTTGATTTATAATGGAAGAATTATTTATTAAATAAGTGGCCGAAAATTTATTCTTACAAATTTCATTCATGTAACTTCCGCAGTCCTTTTTTCACTTTATAGAGTGGCTGGTGAAAACACCGGTCTTGGAAGAAGTGATTTTAACAAGCATTTTACAGAAAGGAATTATCACGCAAAGTAAAAATCATATAGGTGCCTGGCTGGTAAACACTACCAGCGAAATACTTTCTTCTTTTTTATTTCAATAATCGTAACTTGATCTTTCAAAATCTACTCTACGTTTTCAACAATACAGTTATGATAAAATTAAGACTCGCCTTGCTGCTGGCGATAAATTGCTTTGCTTTATGCGCATTTTCCCAAACTTATATTACCAATGTAACCATTGTGGATGTGGTAAATCAGAAACTGATTCCTACGCAAACAGTGGTCATCAAAAACGGCATCATTTCCAATATTCAGCCTTCCAAAAAAATAAAAATCCCATCCGGCGTTGCCGTTATTGATGGAGAAGGAAAATACCTTATGCCCGGACTAACAGATGCACACGTGCATTTTTTTCAGAGCGGCGGGATTTATACAAGGCCCGATGCCATTGATCTTCGCAAATATCATCCTTATGAAAAAGAAATAGATTGGGTTCATAACAACATGGAAGATTTCTTAAGGCGTTATGTAAAAGCCGGCATTACCTCGGTGATAGATGTAGGAAGCAATTATCATTTTTTGCAACAGAGAGATTCATTTGAAAATAAAACCTATGCTCCTCATATTTTTATGACAGGGCCGCTGCTCACTTCTTATGAGCCACCGGCTTTTAAGGATCTTAAAAATGAGGAACCTTTTATACTTGTAAAAACAGCGGAAGATGGCATAAAAGGCGTGCAGGCGGAATTACCGTATCATCCGGATCTTATAAAGATCTGGTATATCGTAAGCCGCAATAAAGACAGCATTGAAATAAGCGCAAAAGAATTTGAACCGATTGCCAAAGCAATTATTGATGAAGCGCACAGACATCATCTGAAAGTGGCCGTACATGCTACACAAAGGATTACTGCCCAGCTTGCGGTGGAAAGTGGCTGTGATTACCTGGTTCATGGCATCGAGGACGAAATCGTATCGGATGATTTTATCAAATTATTAAAATCAAAAAACATCATTGATTGTCCGACGTTGATCGTTGAGGACGGTTATTTTAAAACTTTCGGACAGAACATGAATTATTCAGCTTATGATGTGGCCGTTTCAAATCCAGAACAACTGGCATCCATACAAGATCTGAAGCATGTGGATACTGCTCTTGCGCATTTATATAAAAACAGATTTAACATGCCCGCAATGAAAAACATGTTGTCGCATGAGGATTCCGTAAGAATGGTGAATCTTAAAAAAATGATCGATGGCGGCATTACCATTGTAGCAGGAACAGACGCCGGAAATATAGGAACGCAGCATGCTTCCTCATTATTTGATGAGTTAAAAGCGATGAAGGAAAGCGGACTGAGTAATTGGCAAATAATTCAATCGGCTACCATCAACCCAACAAAAATATTGGACAAACAAGCCAGCCTGGGCAGTATTGACGTTGGTAAAAAAGCAGACCTTGTATTGTTGAATGCCAACCCTGTTGAAGATCTTGATAATATTACCCATATATTTTTAGTTATCAATAAAGGAACGGTGATTCATCCTTTCTAGTGTTGCGCTTGATGTGTGTTAGCGCGTTACAAAACTGAAATTAAGTAACGGCTAGACACCGGTCTCGAGATGCGGGGGAGCATAGGGTTTGTAGACTGTTTAATCCAAACACGACACGAAATAATTACGGGTATTATTCATTCAATTTTCTGAGTCCTTTTTTCACTTAGTTCAAGTTCATTTCCTTTGACGATTGATTTTCTAAAAATCAACAATAGGATAACAATCGCAACGCAAAGGATCAGATAGTTATAAGCGAGCGTTCTTTGTCCCGGGTTGGGAAGAAACGTCAATAAGCCGGATAGGGCAACAGAAAGTACAATATACGATCCTCCGCTGGTAATGCCGCCCGCAGTAGCAGCGTTTTTGGGAAACCTTATCAGGCAGTGAGTAAAGAAAAGGTTATACAGGACACCTTCTATCAAATGAATAACAATGACAAAAATCATTAAGAGAAATATCGTTGCCAGGGAATCTAAAACGCTGAGCATTAAAAGGATGATTGCAGCCTGAATGAAAGAGAAGATCATGGCCTTTTTAAATAAATTACGAATGCCCATCCACCTTCCGATAATACCTCCTGAAAAAAGTGCAATTCCCGAAAATAGTGCACAATACCCGGTAGCAACAGCTGAGAGATGAAACACTTTATCAACAATAAAAGGAACCGCTATGTTAAATGACATGACCAGGCAAAAACTCAGTCCAAGGATTACGAGGCCCACACTGAAATCCCTTGTTTTTATCAGCTTTAAATAAACTTTAGTAATCGGCTTCCAATGAAAGTGTGTACGATATATCAGCGATTCTCCACTGTATTTTAGTTCCGCAATCAGCAGGATCGTGGCATAAATAGCGAGAAAATAAAAACAGGAAGTCCATCCGAAATGCACTTGCAGAAAACCGCCGAGGTACGGAGCAACGATCGGTGCTGTCCCCCACACAATCGTTAATAATGCCGTATAGCTTTGCTGTTGCTTACCTGAATAAACATCTACAAAAAAAGTTCTTTTACCCACAGCAATAAAGGAAACACAAAGGCCCTGAAGCACGCGACAGGCATCTAACAGGAATAAATTGCGGGTGAATACAATGAAAATATTCGAAAGAATGAATAATACCAGTGCAATGATAACGGGCTTGTAGCGACCGAAACTATCCATCAGGCTGCCCGCAAAAAACTGTCCTACTCCATAACTGATGAGGAAAACTGATAAGGTCAATTGAATCTGGGAAGGTGTTGCGTGGAAAACCCGAACCATTTCCGGAAAAGAAGGCAGGTATAGATCAGTAGCAAATCCGGACAACGGAACTAATCCAAAAGCAGCTATGGAAGCGGCTTTGCGATTAGACATATTGATGTGTTTCATCTATAAAAATAGAAATTACAATGATGGTAGAATCGGTAAAATTAAATGAATTGAAGAAACCGGCTCAAGGAAAATAAGAATGCTTGTTATTTTGTGACTATGCTGATAAACTTCTTAGTGATCAGCATTTACAAAAAAAGTTCGCTATCGACGACGAGAAGGAATAATATAAGTTTTGTTAGATAGGAACCCTAATCGGGACCATGAAAGGAAAAATCTTGCCGCGGAATATCTACAGTCAAGTAAGAACGCAAAAGTAATTGCTGATTTCTGTTCACGTTTCATTAACTTTATGCTTCCTCTAATTCCTGTTCAAATGTTTGGAAATCAGAGCATTTAAAGCTTCAAGAGTGAATGCTGGTTCGTATCTTACAAATAAAGCCGTTTTTCACTATATGAAAAAAAGTTACAGAAAATTATTTTTTGTAAATACAACGATATTAATTGGTGTATTGCTTACCTTCATAAGCGAGGCACAATTCATTACCCAATGGCAGGTAACTGCTAGCAATGAAGTTATTAAGATTCCGACCACGGGTTCCGGTTATGACTACACGGTAAATTGGGGTGATGGCAGCACAAGTAAAGCAACAGGAGATGTTTCGCATACCTATACAAAACAAGGCATTTACAAAGTAAGCATATCAGGTAACTTTCCCCGAATTTATTTTAATGATACCGCTGCTGGTAAAGATAAAATTGTTGAAATAAGCCAATGGGGGACAAATGAATGGAAGAGTATGAGTGGCGCCTTCATGGGATGTGTTAACCTAAATATAACCGCGACCGATGCCCCGGTTCTTTCTGGTGTTACTGATATGTCAAACATGTTTTATAATTGTGAAAAATTGAACCCAATTGGTGGTGCAGCTGTTGCAATGAATAGTTGGCAAACAGCGTCCGTAAAGAATATGACAGGATCGTTTCGTGGCGCAAAAAACTTTAACCAAAATATTACTAATTGGAACACCGCTAATGTAACGGATATGTACGGTATGTTTGAAGAAGCCGCGGCGTTTAATAAGGATATAGGCGATTGGAACACAGGTAACGTAACAAGAATGAGAAATATGTTTTTGGGGGCAACAGCTTTTAACCAGGATATAGGTGGTTGGAACACAGCTAAAGTAACAGATATGGGGTATATGTTTTATGAAGCAACGACCTTTAACCAGGATATTAGCGGTTGGAACACAGCCAACGTAACAAAGATGGGCAGTATGTTTTTTGGATCATCAGCCTTTAATCAAAATATAGGCCATTGGAACACATCTAAAGTAACAGATATGTATGGGATGTTTTGGGGAGCGAAAGCCTTTAACCACGATCTCGGTAACTGGAAGATTGCTAACTCACCAAATATGCTATACATGTTGGATAATTCTGGTCTTAGTATAACGAACTACGATAATACCCTGATTGGCTGGGCACGACAGGCTCCTTCAGCTAATTTAATTTTTAGTGCAGAAGGTCTTGCATATTGTAAAGGGGCAGATGCCAGAAGCAAATTGATATCAACTTATAACTGGAAAATATTTGGTGACTCATTGTCTTGTGCTTTACCATCCGACCTTATGCCAAAGGTATTTCCTAATCCTACTACCGGAGCGGTAAGAATAAGCAACATCAGAATTGGTGACGTGATATTGTTGACAGATGTAGTTGGGCAAAAGCTGTCTAGTCAAATGGCAACGGATGAAACACAAAGGTTGAATATAGACTTAATGGCGAACGGTATTTACCTTATTTCCATAATGCGTAAGGGGAGAATTGTTATCACCCATAAAATTACGAAACTCAATTAATTGGCGAATTGCGGTTGTAAAACTTAAAGGACTTTTGCCAATACTTCATTCTCGTTTTCAAACCGGATGAAAATATTACTTAATCTGAAACTGAAAAGATTGAGTTAGACTGCTGTGAATAGAGAATACACGCCTTCTTAAGAGGCACCCAAAATACAAACTCCCCTTATTTCTTGCTTTACTTTACGGATGGTGCTGAGTCATAAAAAGTCATGGAGAATGTGGGCGGTGAAGATCTCAGTTATTTCTGGCGCGGATGGTTTATGACGAATTCAAAACTCGACCAGGGAGTAACTGATGTAAAATTTGAGGATCATGATCCAACAAAAGGGGCATTAATCACCCTGGTGAATAATGAACAAATGGTGTTGCCTGTGCCATTGCTGATCCAACAGGAAAACGGCAAGACAGATTCCCTTACCCTTCCGGTAGAGATCTGGCAGCGCGGAGGAACCTGGACTTTCCATTATCCTTCTACGTCGCCCATCAAAAAGGTAACGATTGATCCGGATCATGACTATCCTGACATAAATCCTGCAAACAATACTTTTAAAGCCGCTCCTTTAAAACCGGTACCACAGGGGCTTTCAGCAACAGACGTAATCAGCAATTATCTGAAAGCCATTGGTGGAACTGATAAAATAAAAGCGATCAAAGATTATTCTTACACTGCCAGAGGAAACGTGCAAGGACAGCAAATAGAATATGTAAGTAAATACAAAGCGCCCGACCAGATGCTTTTGATGATCAGGCTGGCGGCTTCTAAACAGGTTTTACAACAAGTTTTGGTGAATGGCAACAATATCACCTTGTCGTCAATGGGACAGGAACATGCGCTTGACAGTGCTACAAAAGACCGGCTGAAAGAAGAGGCAATGCCTTTCCCGGAAATGGAATTTGTAAAGCCGCCATACCAGTTAACCTTAAACCCGATGATCACTGACGTGGATGGAAAAGATACTTATGTTGTAGATATAACGGGTCCATCCGGTGAAAAAATGAATGAATATTTTGACGCCAAAACCGGTTTGAAAGTGAAGAAAGAAATAAATACACAGGCCGGCACTTCAGGAGTCATTTATGATGATTATAAAGAAGTGAACGGAATCATGGTTCCTTATTCCCAGACCCTTTCCCAGGGGATCGACATTCCTTTAAAGGCTGCTGATGTCAAAATAAATAGTGGTTTAAAGGAGGATGAGTTTAAATAAACTTAGTTATTAACCAATAAGAAAAGGAGCGGCTGATTGGCTGCTCCTTTTTCATTCATCCATTGATTTTCACCATCCATCTGATATTTTATTTGAAGTTAAAAATGCAATGTTTCTTTACAGCAAACTCTTAAGCTTCCATTAAGCATTATTGTAAATCACTTTTAAACAAATAAAAAAAACAAATGAAATATCTTGTACTGCTTTTTCTACCCAGTGCTTTTTTTATTTCAACGCAACATGCCATTTCTCAAAAAAGAGACACCATTACCATTACCGCATCGAATATAAATCACAATGCTGTGAAATATGGTGAGGTGAGCTACCTCGTGTATAATAAAAAAACAAAAGAAAGTGCGGCAACCAGCTTTTATGTGGCCAATATGATCGTGGCGCCTATAATGTATAAGGGTCAGCCGGCTATTGCCATTACACAAAAGTGGGATGCGAGAGATACCATTGCACACACTGCTTATACGGTTTTACAATCATCTGACCTTTCCACACTTTTCCATGAAACCTCCTGGATGCGTTTGCCTTATTCAACGAAATTTGATTTTGCCGCCCGTAAGGTATCCTTTGATGGGACGATCAGTGATTCTTCCAGGAGAAAAATTGAAGAAGCGTTCAATGAGTCTTTTGAGCAATATAACCTGAACTGGCATTCAGATCTTTTTATTTTTACAGCTTTGCCTTTTAAAGAAAATTGTTCTTTTAAAATTAATTTTTATGATCCTGGCTTCGGTAAGCCGCAGGAGGTGGTTTATGACATTACGGGAAGCGAGCTACTGCCCACGTTTTCGGGCAAGAAGATCGACTGCTGGGTAATGGAATGTAAATATGCGGGAAACGATTATCAAAGATTTTGGATAGACAAAAAAAACAAAGTGGTGGTGAAAGAAGAAGATCTTTTCAACTCCCGATATAGGTATAAAATTAAACTGGAGGTTGCGGAAAATAGTCATCATGTGGACTAATTAAACGATTTGGAAGACAGGAACTTGAGAGCTTGAAAATAATAATTAGCCTGATCGATGAGGGGTTTTGCAAGATATGGGCAGTTGGAGATACGTACTGCCGCCCCGGAGTTTTACTACAACTTATTAAAATCCGTTGTTACAAATTGCTCCGGGCCTAAGGCTGTGAGGCTTTACGAACATTTATTTATTTGGTACCCCCAGCTCATAAAGGCATTTAACATTGACACATTTCAAATATTTTTTGCCTTTGTTTTGAAGTAATGAACAATCAGTATTAAATTTATTCGCTTTTTGGAGAATATAATAATATTAATGTTCTTTTGCAAGGATAAAGAAAGGGATACATCCGCTCTTTATTCATCTTTTTATGACGTAAATGAATTTATTTTATGGTAAAAAAAATACTGTTGGCAATATTGATTATTCTGCTGGTAATTCAATTTATAAAGCCGAAAAAGAATATTCATCCCGGGCCTCAGCCTGCAGATATTTCTACACTATATCCTGTTCCTGCCAATGTAGATTCGATCCTTTCTGTAGCCTGCAAGGATTGCCATACTAATAACACACGCTATCCCTGGTATAATAATATTCAACCGGTAGCATGGTTTTTAGCCAATCATGTTACCGATGGAAAAAGATCTTTTAATTTAAATGAATTTGCAACCTATCCGGTGGCGAGGCAGTATGATAAAATTGAAGAAATAAAAAAGCAAATTGATAAAGGTGACATGCCTCTTTCCTCTTATACCCTTATTCATAAAGATGCCATACTTACCGATGCACAAAAAAAGACGATTACTGGCTGGAGTGAAAACATTCGGGAGCAGATGGAAGCAAAATATCCAAAAGACTCTTTGATAAAACGCCGGCCTTCAGCATCTCCGGCTGCGAATAAATAATCGGATTGTGAGATAGCGTTACCAGCGAATCACCGATAAAAAAAAGCAGGTACTACTTTGAAATTTTATAAAAACGTGTATTTTTAGAAAAAAAAATAAAATGCCTTTGCCAAAACTTTCCGCTATGAAATGGTTTATACCGGTTTTTGTTTTATTAGCCATTTCTTGTACAAAAACCGTTGACAAGTCTTCTGCGAAAAATATTATTTCATTTTATTTAAAGAATAACGATGGAAGTACATTAGATACCTCTAAAGTTGAAATACACATCACCGGTGATTCAATAAATATAATGCTTCCACCGGGAACCGCTCTTAACGGACTTATTCCCGATATAAAAATAACCGGGGTATCCATATATCCTTCATCAGGCACTCCCCAAAACTTTAGCAAACCGGTTACGTACACAGTAACCGCACAGGATGGCACCTCAACAATTTATTATGTAACCATTGGCTTTCAACCTGCAAGGAATATGATATTTGCCGGAAGCAGCGATCACAACTTTTATGCGCTTGATGCACTTTCAGGTAGGTTGATATGGAAATATACAGGAGGCGGATGGTTTTCATATGCCAGTCCAACTTCAATTCACGGAATTGTATATGTAGGCTGTACTGATGACACGGTTTATGCTTTTGATGCGGCAACAGGTGCAGTAGTCTGGAAATTTGGTACCGGTGGCGCCATTGAATCCAGCCTGGCTGTCGTAGATGGTATTGTTTACGTTGGCAGTGATGACGATTACTTCTATGCGTTGAATGCACAGACAGGCGATATGAAATGGAAATTCAGAACGGATGAGAATGTAAGTTCCAAAGCATCTGTTTTGAATGGAGTGGTGTATTTCGGAAGTTCTGATGCCCGCATTTATGCGCTTGATATTACCAACGGAAGTCTTAAATGGAAATTTACGACCGGTGCAATGATAAACCAGTCGGGCGTTGTGATCTCAAAAGGTGTTCTATTCACGGGCAGCAGGGATGGAAATCTATATGCCCTGGATGCTGTCTCAGGAAATCTTAAATGGAAGTATAATACCAATGGCATTTCGCTTGAACAATCCACCCCATCTGTTGTTGATGGCCTTGTTTATATTGCAGGATGGTATAATATTCCATCATTTTCCATAGCCGGAAGCGTTTATGCAATTGATGCATTGTCAGGTTCCCTGGTTTGGCAATCATTGAATGGACTTGGCTTCTCTTCCAGCCCTTACCTGTCAGGCGGCCGGCTTTATATATCGGCAGACGATGGAAATTTTTATACGTTAAATGCTTCCTCAGGTGCTGTGTTGTGGAGCAAGCCTATATTGCCCAATGGCGCAGGGGCTACAGTTGCTAATGGTGTGGTGTATGTAGGCGGAGGCGGTACTGGCTTCATTTACGCCTTTGATGCAGTAACAGGAACTGAAAAATGGAAATTTCGTGTGGGCTCAGAAGGAATTGCAACTTCTACTCCTTGTGTAATCGGAAATGATGGTGAGATTTATTCACTGGGCGATTCCGGGAGCAAGTTTTAAAAAGACTTTCAGCATGAATCGGCATTACTTTTTTGACATCTGGTCACGCCAGATTCCCGATGTTCTCGCCCATCTTTTCAAAAGAACTTAGTCGATAATATTTATGATTGTTGCCTGCCTTGCAGTTATTTTCCAGGCATCCCCATTTTTTATCCATACATTGGTGAAGCGCCGGCTCACAGTCTTGCCTGCATGCATGGAAGCTCCTTTTGGCTGAAGCGTTTCAAGCCCCATTACAATCGCAATTCCGTTTACAAATGTTATTTTTTCAATGTCTGCTTTAAAAGAAGAAACATTGCCGGCCAATCCTTTTCGAAAGATTTCAAACACTTCATCTTTTGTTGCTATCTTGTTCATGGGATTGGTGGCAACAAATCCGGAAGCAAAAAAATTAAAAAAAGCAGGAAGATCTTGATTCAGGATAGCCTCCACTCTTTTATTTTCGATATCCCTTATTTCAGATTCATTCATAGTATATCCATTTACAAATTAAAATTAAGTTTTGAAATAAGGTGTCAATTTTTAGAAAGTTACAAGTTTAAAGAAAGATTGACCACTTACAACCCGGGCACCTTTAAAGAAATTTTGTGTAAGGCAATAAAAGAGCAGATCAGTCCGACTACAATAATAAAGCTTCTGAGCCAATTCATCGGAACCCATTGTTTCCACGCTGTTTTAATTGCTTCCAGGTTGGTTGAAATATCGGATTTGAACATGATGTCATTTCTTGGATAAAAGTATGCAAAAGTGAAAACATCGGCCAAAACGTATAAGATAAATGCGACCAATAAAAAAGTTCTTATCTGCGATGAAGTTTTCCAAAACAGGATCAGCGACAATAAAGCAAGTACCTGGTTGACGGGAGAGAAAACCCTGAAAAAAGTTCCTGGGTTTACGCTTTGGTAATAATCTCTTGTTGTTTGGATGGATTCAGGAAAATGAGCGCCCCAGGCAGTGGTATCAACAATTGAATTGTACATGTTTACAAATAAAACTCCACTTGCAAAAACAATAGAAAGATAGAGGAAAATGATTTTCATTTTAATGACGTTTTTCTGCAAATATCTTTAACGAAAAGTGCGCGAAATTGTATAGAACGGACATTTTTTTAAAAAAAAATCACTGAAAAATGTGTCCCTTTAAAAAACTCTTTTGCTTTTTATATTCACCGGGGGTAATACCGGCAAAATCTTTAAAAACCTTTATAAAATGCGACTGATCAGAAAAGTGGCTGCGATAACAAATTTCAGTTAATGAAAGTTTTGGGTTCTCCATCAGTGCCAGGCTTTTAAGATAATTTTTATAGGTTAAGATATGTAAAGTATTCATGCCTGTTAATTGATAAAATTTCCTGGAAAGCTGGCGTGGCGAACAATACAAGGTTTTTGAAAGTGAATCAACGGAATGTTTTTTCTCCGGCTCATTCTTTAAAAACAGATCAATAGCATTTGCCGAACTTATGGTCCCGCTTGTTTTTTTTAACAGCCATGCTCTAAAAATTAAAACTCTTTTTTCAAAATCATTTGCTTCATAAAGCTGATGCCAAAGGGTATTAAAAAATGGATCTATCAAAGTAAGATCGATGGTTCGGTTTGCAAATTCACCGGCATTAAACCTGAACAAATGCCGGATAACAAAGGGCTGAAACCGCACTCCAAAAAATGAATGATAACCCGGTACTGTTAAAAAGATCGGCTTTGTATTAAACCCGTTGATAAAAGATTTTTTTACAGAAAGAGAATCGCTTCCGATCAGGGCAGTAAAAAGATTTTGTGAAAAATTAAAAATAATTTCCACGGTACCTGAAGGCAAAATAATTTCATTTTTATAAGCCGGAGATCCGGAGGATTGCCATACCAGGCTAATGTAATTTTTGAGAATTGAATTTTGTGGAATGATAAATTGATTGTCCATACTACATTATGAATAAAAGCGAAGCACCCTTCATTTTTACCGGATCTCAGAAACTCTTTTTCAATAGCACTAACAGATGGAAAGTTAAGTGTTTCGTTTTATATTTACGTAAAATGGAAACCAGTTAGCTTTTCGCTTTTGCAGAAAAGGCAATTCAAAGTATTCCTTTGTTTATTGCAGGTTTTTGAACCTTTTTGGTAAAGACAGCAACTGCGGCCCTAACGAATCGGGTCACATTTTTACGCTTTTAGTTAAACAGGAATTCACACTATTTCTCTGTTTGCTATCTGTGTTCGTAACGATTGGTAAAATACGACTGCCGCGGAATTAGCGAAAAAAAAACCAAATTAAAAGCATGTTTGCAGCGACAAGTGCACTTCCATGAATAACCGCTTTAATGAATACTATGTGTTTTCGTCGGCTTCAAAATCTTTCATCTGCTGTTGTAAACTTTTTATCCTGCTCCTCCAAATCCGGAAAGACCAAAACAGAAGCTGAAATAAAATAATTGCGAGTGCCACCAACAGAAATCTTTTTTCTCTCGTAAAATGTATTACCGACGTAAAAAAGATGATCAGGCAGATGCTGTATAAAAAAGAAAAAGCGAGGGAAAAAACAGCCAGGCGTTTTACGCTGAAAAAATAACTGCTGATGGATAGTTTTAAATTGAAACCGCGGATTGGTTTTGCAATTGAAATATAACCTAAAACATCATTCCCAATGTATAATAATAGCCCTGTTACCAATACAATATTTGCATACAACGGTTTTTGATCGCCATCAAACCAATCGTAATAAATGATCAAAAAGAACAAGAGAAAGATCAATTCCACGATTAGCTTTTTCCGGATCTTTTTTAAGGTGGGATGATGGGTTATTTTGGTCATTTTTGACAGGTCGGTTTTGCTTTTAGATGCTCCGCCGGCATTTTGCCAATCTGATCTTAAATCATTTAGTTCCATAATTTTTATTTTAGTATTTGTTTCAATTTATTTTTGATCCTGTTTAGCCTAACGCCTGTATTGGTTTCAGTTATCCCAGTTATCGCAGCGATCTCCTGGTAAGAAAAGCCTTCGAGGAAAAGTGAGATGAGCGCTTTTTCTGTATCGTTCAAGGTGCGTAAAGCACGGAACATCCGCTCCTCATTTTCTGAAACTTGCTGCGGGACGTCGGAATGTATTTGCTCGGGCATTTTATCCAAATAATCAACTCGAAGCTTTTGTTTCCGGTAAATGGCTATTGCGGTATTCAGTGCGATTCTATACATCCATGAGCTTATTTTGGATTCTCCTTTGAATGACGGAAAAGACTTCCAGAGTTGGTAAACGATTTCCTGGAACAGATCTTCCTGATCTTCTCTGCTGTCCCGGTATGTTTTGCAAATTTTATAAATGATTCTTTGTTTTTCATGGATCAGGTTTTCAAACTCTTTTTCCATGCTATCATTCCTGTTCGTCATTCTTTTGGAATTAATGCTCTTTAAATATAAGTTGCTTCCTTGACAGAAAAACTTACACTTTCGGAAAAACTATTTTGACAGAAGAAATATATATGTGTTCGGGGCACTGAGAAGATTTGATGAACCGGTTGCTGAAAATACCAACGCTGGCAGAACGATTGACGTTTTTCGGTTCACAGATAATAAATTTCGATATTGTAAAAAAAAGTATAGCTTTGTTTTCCGACCCTGCTAAGACTCCCACTTATTGATTGCCACCAGAAACTTATCAATTTATCATCCTAAAATTTAAACAAATGAAAAAGATCTTATCCGGTTTATCGGTTGCAATGTTTTTTTTAATTGCCTGTAATAATTCCCCTTCAGCGACTACTGCTGCCAATTCCGGCACCCAAAATGATGTAAACATGGCTAATAATCTTAAAGTTTACAAAGCAATTGAAACAGGAGATGTGAGCCCGATAGACACGCTAATTGCCAGCGATGCAATTGATCATGATGGTCCCAATGGAACTGAGGTAAAAGGAAGGGATAGTATTTTGAAAATGCTCAGTGAGATGCATAATCATGTAAAAGATCTAAAGATTGATGTAATTACGAGCGCAACTAATGGCGATTACATTTTTGCACTGGTGCATGTTACCGGTACAACGGCAGACTCGTCTATGGGCATGCCCGGAAAAAGCATTGACGAAAAAGGGGTGGATGTTGTAAAACTGAAAGACAATAAACTGGTTGAACACTGGGGATTTTCAGATGATGTACAGGTTGCTAAAGAAATGATGGAAATGCATGATAAAATGAGTGCGATGGATAAAATGAAAAAATAATTCTGCAAAGGCACTTTCATTTGTAAGTAGAAATCCCCATTATTTGTTTGTTTGCTATTTCACGACATTTTGAACCTTCCCTTCTAAGAAAGCTTTTATATTATTTACCACTACATTCATTAGTCTGTGACGGGCTTCAAAAGTTGCCCAGGCAACATGCGGGGTAATCAAACAATTTTTTGTATGAAGCAGCGGGTTATCTGCAACCGGAGGTTCGGTAGATAATACATCCAATGCCGCGGCTGCAATCCTTTCATTATTTAAGGCTTCCGCGAGATCAGGTTCATTAATAAGGCCTCCTCTGCTGGTATTGATCAAAAAGGCTGTCGGTTTCATAATGGCGAGTAGTTTTTTATTTACAAACTTTGCGTTCTTTTCATTCAGCGGGCAATGGAGGATTATAATATCGGCTTTATGAAAACAGTTTTTTTCATCAACAAATGTGACGCCCTCCATTTTATCTCTTTCAGGGTACTTGTGAGATGCGATTACCTTCATACCAAAAGCAATCGCTATTTTGGCTACCGCTTTTCCAATCTGTCCAAAA
>Ga0134125_10003759_pt1 | contig 17487 bp, 14 predicted proteins | sample KB31751_FD_96464 | JGI IMG/M metagenome (GOLD analysis project Ga0134125, IMG submission 96464) | Terrestrial soil microbial communities with excess Nitrogen fertilizer from Kellogg Biological Station, Michigan, USA - KB3-175-1 | ecosystem: Environmental > Terrestrial > Soil > Unclassified ...
GCGATGACGGCGCCGCAAATGTCGTCGACATGCACCAGCGGCCGCCACGGCGTGCCGTCGCTTGTCATGCGGATGCATTTGGTCGTCCATGCCAATCCGGCCAGATTGTTCAGCACGATGTCGAAGCGCATGCGCGGCGAGGCACCGAAAGCGGTGGCATTGCGCAGGAAGGTCGGAACGAAGTTCTGGTCGGCCAGCTTCGCGATGTCGCGCTCGCTCAGAATCTTGCATCGCGCATAGGCGGTCTGCGGATCGACGCTCGAGGTCTCGGTGCGCTCGGCGTCGCCCGAAGCGCCATAGGTGCTGCAGGACGAGCTGTAGATGAAGCGCCGTACGCCCGCCTGTTTCGCTTTCTCGGCCAACGCCACCGAGCCCTTGAAATTGATGTCGTAGGTCGAGCTCTCGCTGAATTCGCAGAGCGGATCGTTCGACAGCTCCGCCAAGTGGACGATGGCGTCAAAGCCGCGCAGCTCGTCGATGCCGAGGCGCCGCGTATCGCGGCAGAGCGTCGCGGGGCGATTGCCGCCATCGTGATAGAGCAGCCCCTCGCTGTAAAACCCGGTGTCGAGGCCCACGACATCGTAGCCGCGGCTCAGCAAGCGGGCCGACAGGCGGTGCCCGATATAGCCTTCGGCTCCGGTCACCAGGACGCGCGGCCTCTCGCCGCCGGCACGGCGCGGGGCGACGGATGATCGAGCGTCGATTACCATATTTTCCATGGCGCCTTTCCCGTCTGCCAGAGCTCTTCGAGGACGTTCTTGTCCCGAAGCGTGTCCATGTTTTGCCAATATCCCGTGTGCCGATAGGCGGCGAGCTTGCGGTCGCGCGCGAGCATTTCGAGCGGCCCGCGCTCCCACACCGTGTCGTCGCCGGCGATGTAGTCGCAGGCTTCGGGCTCGAGGACAAAGAAGCCGCCATTGATGTAGCCGACATCGGCATTCGACTTCTCGCGGAATGCATCGACGAACGAGCTTTCGGAATTGATATTGAGCACGCCGAACCGGCCCGGCGGCGCGACCGCCGTCACCGTCGCATAGGCGCCAGAGCGCTTGTGAAACGCGATCGACGCCCCGACATCGAGGTTTGCGACGCCGTCGCCATAGGTCAGGCAGAAGGTCTCGTCGCCGAGATAGGGCCTCACCCGCTTCACCCGGCCGCCGGTCATGGTGTGCTCGCCGGTGTCGATGACGGTCACGTTCCACGGCTCGACATGATTGCGATGGATCTCGATGCGGTCGTGCTGCAAATCGAACGTCACGTCCGAGCAGGCGATCATGTAGTCGCGGAAGAACGCCTTGATGATGTTGAACTTGTAACCCCCGCAGATCACAAAATCATTGAGGCCGTAAGCCGAGTAGATTTTCATGATGTGCCACAGGATCGGGCGTCCGCCGATCTCCACCATGGGCTTCGGACGCACGGCGCTTTCTTCGCTGATCCGCGTTCCAAAGCCTCCCGCGAGGATCACAACTTTCATGTGGCACCTCTTCGCGCGCTGGCGATCTCGGCGGGACCGCGAACTCAATTTTCTAGCGTTGCTCGGACTCAACCATCGAAAGAGCCGCGGCCGTCCTCCGCAGGGCGTTCCAACTGACGCCAAAGAAATATTCTTCCTGCTCGGCACGGAGACGGTCGATCAATCGATTTTCCGGAAGCTCGATATCGTCGTAAGTGAGAACCCGATCGCGGGCGACATCGCTCACCAAGCGGCAGCCGGCGGCGAGACCCATCGGCAAAAGCCGGTCGCGATGCGTGACATCGGCGTTCTCGGCTTGGCCATAGGTCATGTACCAACCCATGTCGTCGATGACCTCGCCACGCCGCAAATCGCGCTTTGCCGTCGCCACCACCTCGACGCAAGGCGGTCCCGCCGGCGCGATGGCGGCATCGTGGAACAACGCAGCACGCGCGACCGAGTTCGGTACCTCGAAATGGCAAAGGTGGTAGGGCGTCGAAAAGCAATAGAGCGGCCCCTCGCCCAATTTGTAGAGGGCGAGGTAGTGGCGCTGCGCCGGATGCTCCATGACGCCGAGCACGAAGACACCCGGGGCCGGCGACGCGCCGACGACGTAATCGATGATGCCCGCCGTATGCATGAATGCCTTGGCGGGAAGCAGCTCCGCCGCCTTCTCGATCGGCGTTCCCGCTTCGACGGTCGGTCCGGTCATGCCGCGGCGCGGCACATGCATGCCGGTGGCGTTGGCGACGAGCGCCTGCTCGAACGAGATTTTCGTGCCGTCGGCGAAGGATGCGACCATATGGGGCTTTTGCCCCCAGCGTTTTGCGAACTCCACCTGGGTGGTTGGATTGCGATAAGGATCGTGCAAGCCCTTTATGCTGCCGCACAGCACCGGCCGAACGCCAATGCCCCGAACGAAGCGGAAGAGATTCATGATGACGCCGGGCTGATCGCCGTCGGAATTGGAATAGACGACGCGCTTTGCGTCCGCCTTGCGCTTGAGCAAGGGCCCGACCGTCCCGTCGAGCTCCGCGTTCATCAAAATGACGTGCTTGCCATTCTCGATCGCCGCGCACACCACCGCCGCGGCATAGTCAAGCGAGCCGGTCACCTCGATGACGACGTCGATCGCTTCGCTCTCGCAGACGAGACGCCAATCCTCGGTGATCGCGGGGATTCCTGCCTCGATCGCGGCCTGCAATCCGCCGGGCGTATCGACTTCGCGCCATGCGCTGCAGGCTTCGCGGCAAGCGCGCCGAGCCGAATCGAGATTGCGCGCGACGATCGCCGCGAGACGGATGCCGGTTGCAACGGTGATGATCTGGAGCGCGATCCCACGCCCCATGAAGCCGGCGCCGATCAGAGCGGCCCGGATTGGACGACCGGCGCTCTCAATGCGCTTCAAGGCGTCGTCGATGATGATCACGGCTCGAAAAAATAGCGAAACATGCCTAGTGACAGTGTGACATTGCGGTGACCACCGTTTTGTCACAATAAAGCGACAACGCCTTTTCGACACAATCGCGTTTTAACGTTTCGACACGGGTCATCTGATCGACTCTCCGGGTGCGCGCGGCGCGGGAGAGGCCGAGGGTGAACTCGCCCATCTTCGCTGGTGACATGATGGCAGTGCGAACATTTTGGACCGCACTGAGAACGGCATCGCACACCCATGGCGCGCGCCGCCCCGACACCGCGGCACCGGCGCCGCGCGAGGTTTGGGGCGCTTATTTGGCGACCATGGCGGGCGCAGCGCTCGCGCTCCTCTCTTTGCTGTGGCTTGGGCTCGCCGCCTTCGATCATTTCGACCTGCTGCCGCCGCCCCAGCTCTCGAACAATCTCTGCATGGATCAAAAGCTCGCGTATTTCCGCGCGCATCCTGTCGAGGAGCCGACCATTCTCGCCACCGGTTCGTCGGTGACATGGCGCAATTTCGACAGCAGCGCCGTGCTGCAAGCGAGCGGTGGCCGCGCCGTCCCGCTGAACGGCGCGTTTTGCGGGCTGAAGATGAATCAGACCGCCTATGTCACCGAATACCTCGTCGGGCGGATACCCAGCATCCAGGAGGTGATGACGATCCTCGCGCCGCAGGATCTGATCGACTGCAAGACGACCAATCCGCGCGTGTTCGATCCCGCCGACGTCGACGATTTCGTGTTCCGGCGCAGCTCTGAATTCGCGTTCTATTTGAAGTATTTCGATCCGCTTACCCTCATCAAGAACGTGTTCATCCTGCGCGCCATGCGAACGGGAGGGCTGCCTTTCGATGAGATCAGGATGGATCGCTACGGGGATGCGCCGCTCGACACGAAGGCCAGCCGCGATCTCACCTACGGCGCTCTGCCGCCGCCCGATCCAGTGTGCCTCACGGCGCTGCACAAGCTCGCCGCGGATCTCGGCGCGAATGGCCGCCGGCTGATCGTCGTCACCATGCCGCTCGATCCCGAATGGAAGACGCAATACGATCCCGACGGCGCGGTGATGCGGAACATGACCCACCACATTCGCCAGGCGCTTGCCGGCTCCGGCGCGGTGTTCTGGGACGCCAATCACAATTTCGTGATGGACCCCGACGCGTTCATCGACGCGATCCATATCCGTTGGTCGGCGGCAAAGATATTCTCCCGGGCGCTCATCGTTGCGACGGGATTGGGCGGCGGATCACAAGGCAGTTCGACGGAGTAGCGTCGATGCTGTTCAATTCGCCGGTCTTCATCGCCGGATTTCTGCCGATCTGCCTCGCCGGCTTCTACTGCTTCGGCATGATGGGCCGCCAGCAGCTCGCACTGGCCTGGCTCACCGGCATGTCGCTCGTTTTTTACGGCTGGTGGAACGTCGCCTTCGTGCCGCTGCTGGTCGGCTCGATCGCGTTCAACTTCCTGCTCGGCCGGCTGCTCGCCCGCTCTCCCTCGAAGCGCCTGCTGCTGATCGGCGTCTTGGGAAATGTCCTGCTCCTCGGCGTTTTCAAATACACCGGCTTCGTCGGCCACTCGATCAACGAGATTTTCGGCACGACCTGGCATATCCCCGAGATTGCACTGCCGCTGGCGATCTCCTTCTTCACCTTCCAGCAGATCGCGTTTCTCGCCGACACCTATGACGGCGTCGCCGAAGAGCCGCAGGCGCTCCAATACAGCCTCTTCATCACTTTCTTTCCTCACCTCATCGCCGGGCCGATCACGCATCACCGCGAGATGTTGCCGCAATTCAACGACCGCGGGATTCTGCGGCCTCGCCTCGATCTCATCTCGACCGGGGCGACGGTGTTTCTCGCCGGGCTGTTCAAGAAGGTCATCATCGCCGACGGGGTGGCGGCCTATGCCAAGCCGGTCTTCGAAGCCACCGCGCACGGCGCCGCGCCTTCATTGCTCGAGGCATGGGGCGGCGCCCTCGCCTACGCCATGCAGATCTACTTCGATTTCTCAGGCTATTCCGACATGGCGATCGGCTTGGGGCTGCTGTTCGGCATCAGCCTGCCGCTCAACTTCGCCTCGCCCTACAAGGCCGCGAGCATCATCGAGTATTGGCAATCCTGGCACATGACGCTGACGCGGTTCCTCACCGCCTATATCTTCACCCCGATCGTCCTCGCCTTGACGCGCAAGCGGCTTGCGGACGGCAAGCCGGTACTGCGGCCGGGACGCACCTCGCTCTCGACCTTCCTCGTCCTGCTCGCGGGGCCGACCATGGTGACGATGTTCGTTTCCGGCGTCTGGCATGGCGCGGGATGGCAGTTCATCATCTTCGGCCTGCTGCACGGCGTGTTCCTGACCATCAACCATGGTTGGCGGACGCTCAAAAGCCGCTGGAAATGGTGGCGCGATCTCGGGCTGCGATCGGTCCGGCATGCGGCGAGCGTGCTCACCACCTTTCTCTGCGCGACGCTCGCACTCGTCTTCTTCCGCTCGGCGGATGTGCCTACGGCTATGCGGATCGTCGAGGGCATGATCGGCTGGAACGGAGCAGCGTTGCCCGACCTTTTCGACCGTATTCCTGTCCTCCGCGCGGCGAGCCAAGCCTTGCATCTCCCGATCTCCACCCTCCCGTTCTTCTCGGTTCACGAGCTCTACTGGCTGCCCATCTTGTTCTGGATCGTTTGGTTCATGCCGAATGTCGAGCAGTGGATGCGGCACTATCGAACCGCGCTGAACGCCAAGCTTCGCGCGATTTGGTACGAAGGATGGATTCTCGACGGCACGCCGCTCGCCGTCTGGCGCCCGACCGTCGCCTGCGGCTGCATCGTCAGCGCGATCGGCTTGTTCGCCCTGTTGAAGGCGTTCTCCCATGCGCCGACCGAATTCCTCTATTTCAAGTTCTGACGAGGATTGCTGGCATGACCGAGCTCGGCTGGTTGCCCGTTCATCCCGATCTCTCCGCGGCGATAACGCAAGCGCGCGGCCTCGCTTCCGCCGGCGACCGTCTCAACGCCGCAATCGCCCTTGCGGGATTTCGCCGCGATTCGCTGGCAACGCTGCGGATCGACAAGCTCGCGCAAGAGGCGCGCAGCGAGGCCAAGCCGCCCGAGAACTGTCTCGAGCGACGCGTCGCCATTCTCGCTTCCTCGACGGTCGAGCCTCTGGTTCCGGCCATTCGCGTCGCCGCTCTCCACCGCCGCCTTCTTCTCGATATCGAGCTCGCGCCTTATGGCCAGTTCCGCCAGGCAGTGCTCGACCCTCACTCGTTCCTCGAGGCGATGCGGCCAGATTTCGTGCTGTTCGCGCTCGACGAGGCGGCGGCGCTGGCTCCCTTGCCGATTGCGGCAAGGCGCGACGAGGCCGAAACGGCGCTCGATCGCGAGATCGAGGCGCTTGCCGCGCTGTGGCGGCGCGCGCGGGAGCGGTTCGGCGCGGTGGTTCTGCAGCAGACCGTGCTGAATACGCGGCTGCCCTTGTTCGGAAGCTACGATGCGAACGTCGCGGGCGCGCCTGCTGCACTGATCGACCGCTTCAACCGGAAGCTCGCCGACGCGGCGGCCGACGCCGGCGTGCTGCTGGTCGATATCGACCGGCAAGCGGCCTGGTCCGGGCGGGCGGCCTGGAGCGATCCGGTGCGCTGGCATCAGGCAAAGCAGGCGATCGGCCCCGCGGCCGCGCCGCTCTATGGCGATCTCGTCGCGCGCGTCATCGCCGCCTCCTGTGGCCTCTCGCGCAAATGTCTCGTCCTTGATCTCGACAACACGCTTTGGGGCGGCGTTCTCGGCGATGACGGGATCGACGGCATCGTTCTCGGCCAGGGCAGCGCCGCAGGCGAAGCCTATCTGGCGTTTCAGCGCTTTGCCGCGTCGCTGGCCGATCGCGGGATCGTTCTCGCCATCTGCTCCAAGAACAACCCCGATCTCGCCGAAGAGGTGTTCGTCCGCCACCCGGAAATGCATTTGAAGCGCGAGCGGGTCGCGGCGGTCATGGCGAATTGGGACGACAAGGCCACCAATCTGCGGCGCCTCGCCAAAACCCTCGAACTCGGGCTCGACTCCTTTGTCTTCGTCGACGACAACCCGGCGGAGCGCGCCATCATTCGGCAGGAATTGCCGATGGTCGCCGTGCCGGAACTGCCCGACGATGTCGCGCATTATGACCTCGCCATCGCCCAGGCGGGATATTTCGAGGCCGCGGCCTTCACCGCGGAGGATCGCATCCGCGTCCGTCAATACACCGAGAACGCACAGCGCAACGCCGAGCTTGCGAGCACCACGGATATGGAGGGCTTTCTCCGCAGCCTCGAGATGACGATGGAGGCCGGACCGCCGCGCCCCGAGGACCTCGCCCGCGTGACGCAGCTCGTCAACAAGACCAATCAATTCAACCTCACCACACGGCGCTACACCGAGGCGGAGATGGAGCGGCTGATCCAGGATAAAAGCTGCGTGATCTTGCGCTTTCGTCTGATCGATCGGTTCGGCGACAATGGCCTGATCGCGGTCATTATCGCCAGGCCGCATCCGGGCGAGAGGAAGACGCTGCAGATCGAGACCTGGCTCATGAGCTGCCGCGTTCTTGCGCGCGGCGCCGAGGCGGCGTGTTTGAACGTTCTGGCCGACGCGGCACGGCGCGCCGGGGCGACGGCGTTGCTCGGCGAATATCGACCTTCGTCGCGCAACGCGATGGTGCGCGAGCATTATCGCCGGCTGGGATTCCAGCCGGATGGCGAGCAGCCCGGCGGCGTCACGACTTGGCGGCTCGAGCTTGCCGATTTCGCCGAAGCTAAGACTTTCATAAGGATCCGCGAATGAGCACGATGGCCGATGACACCCTCGCCAAGCTTCAAGACATCTGCCGCGAGGTGTTCGAGGACCCGTCGCTTCGTCTCACCTCCGAAACGACGGCGGAGGATGTTCCCAATTGGGATAGCTTCAACCATCTCAACATCGTCGCGGCGGCCGAGCAGCGCTTCGGCGTGCATTTCCGCACCAGCGAGATCGAAAGCTTGAAGAATGTCGGCGACTTCGTCGAGATGATCGACAGCAAGCGCAAACGCTGACGTTGCGCAGCGCCACGGACGCCCGTCAGCGCGTTTCGGGTATTCGGATCGAGCCCTTCGCCGGCTCACGCGTGCAGGTCGGTTCATTTGTATGCCGATATCGAGGAGAAGCTCAGGCATGTGTCCTGGTCGGCTTTCGCAACCCAAACATCGTAGTAACCGATGCGCCGACACCACGCATAATTTCCCCAAATGTTCCTGAACGTCGGGTCCTCTTGAAACCATCGCAGCACGTCGATCTCTCTCAAAGCTTCCGACTTCCCGCACAAGATGCTGGGGTCATCGCAACGCTCGACGAGCACCACGCTCGGTTTCCAGCGCTGCAAATCCTCGTCGGCGGCAGTTCGTGTCAAGTGCACCACGTCGGACAGGCTCGCCAATCGCGCCTGTCTCAGCTTTGCATCTTTCGTTTCCTGGGCGTCGAAAATCGCCTCCAAGGTCCAAAAGCCGTAGTACCGCGATGCCCATGTCAAACGGCGGTCGAGCACGAGATCGAAGCTGATCGCGTTCGGGCCTAAAACCACGATCGCGGTGCCGGCGCGCAGCGCATTCGTCACCGCCACCTGCGGACGAGAATAGTCGGTGTCGTAAGTCGCCGCTGCTCTCGCGAAATGGACGGGAAAGTAAAGGAAGGCGGTCACCAGAAAGCTCGCGAGCGCCACCGCGGCTGCCGGCCATGCTTGAAACAACCGGTGGTTCGGAGAGCCCACCCACTGTGTAAATCCATCCGCGAGCATGATCGACACGAGTGTTATGAAATAGGCATCTGCCGGAAAGAACTGGTAGGGGTCTCCCTTCTCTTGGATCAGATAGCCGATGGTCGCGCCGATCCCGGCAATGACCAGCACAGCGCAGAGCGCGCGATACTGCAGGCGCCGCTCCACCACGGCCCACAACGCCAGGACCGCGAGGACCTTTGTCGTACGGCCAGGGACAATCAATGCTCCGATTGGAACGTGATAGAAGCTGTTATAGGCAAGGTAGTTGAGAGGCACCACCTCGGTAATGTAATCACGCGCAAAGATCCAGATCGCCAGGCAATAGATGAGGCCGGTGAGCACCGCGCCAACAGCCTCCGGCCTCAAGAAACTTCGCCGAATGCCCTGGCGATAAGCAAGGAGGAGTTCGACCCCCGCCACGATGAGAAGATGGTGAGGTTTCAAGGCGAGTGCGATGAGAGCGGCCGAGCCTGCCGCAAAGCCTTGCCAGCGCGAAGGCGACGCTCCATCGAGACGCATCGCCGCGATGACGAGATACGGCAGCAGCAGCAGCACCATGATATGCTCCCGCTCGCCAACATCCATCCAGCGAAAGACGCTGGTCGCGTATAGGATCGAGGCCGCAAGCCACAGCGCCATGGTACCGGATCGCGGGCGCGCCGTGCGCCGCAACAATGACGCGCACCAAGCCACCGACAGCAGGATGAGCAGCCCAAGGCAAATCTGCATTGTTGCCGGAAGCGAAACGCCAATCACGCGACTCAAGATTACCGGTATTTCGGACATCCAAATAATCGTTGGTGGATTCACCTCGACGATATCGGTTCCGAGGCGTGCTCCATCCAACACGCGGCTCGCGACATAGGCACACCAGGCTTGGTCGCCCCAAATTGGCAGAACGGATAGGCTCACGGCAGCCATAGCGGCGACGGAGCCGCCAATGATTGGGAGCGATAGAGCGGCGACCAGCGCTCGCGTTCGACCTGTCGTGGGAAGCGAAGAAGAGACGTCCTTCAGCACCTTGCCCCCTTTTCCGTCATGACTGACTCGGGACCGGCTCTCGACAAGTCGTCGCGGGTTACGCAGCCGCAAAATCTCTGAAGACCGCCCTCGACGGGCACTTGGAATGCCGCCAATGAGATTGGCGCCAGCAGCATGTTCACTCAATCAAGCGGAGTATACCCAACCAAAAACCATGTGCGTCTCTCTCTTTCTGCTGGCGCTCAAAATCATCACAGATTTGTCCCGTCGGGCGTGGACGGAATCGCATATGCATATATCGAGACATGAAGTCCGCGTCTTGAAATCGAGCCGGCTTTCAACCTGCCTTCAGGCGTTGACGGACACTTGCCGGTCGTAGCACCGGGGCCGGCCGCGCACGCGGCGGCAAGCGACAGCCGCGAACATTTCCGAACCCTTTGTTTCGATCAGACCGGGAGAAGCGGTGCGGTACGTCAGCGTCTTTCTTAACGCGGTGGGACTCCAACATTGGGCACGCCAAGCCAGGCACAAACTCCGCGCACGGGGGATGCTCCGCTGGCAACCTCTTGTCCCGGAAAGCGACTTCTTCCAGTGCGCGCTGAACGCGATCAATATTCTCAAAGGCTCCGATCATCGCCTCGGTGACTATTTGGAGTTCGGCGTGAGCCGGGGAACATCGTACGCGTGCATGCATCACGCACTTCGCCATGCGGGCGTGAAACATGCTCGGCTCATCGGATTCGATTCCTTCGAAGGCTTTCCGAAGGAGGCGGCGCATCAAGGATGGGAGCCGGGCGCGAGCGCATCAACCCTCCCTGCGACGGTGCGCTATTTGAGAAAAAAGGGAGTACCGCGAGAGACGATGAATTTCGTCAAGGGATGGTATGCGGATACGCTAACGGCTCGGACGAAGGCGCAGCTCAAGCTGAACAAAGTAAGCCTGATGATGGTCGACTGTGACATCTACACCTCCTACGATGCGCTGTGCTTCTGCGCGCCTTTGATGGCGGATAAGGCAGTGATTTTCTTCGATGATTGGGGTTGGCGTGCCGACATTGGCGAGATCGGCCAAAAGGAAGCGTTCGAAGATTTTCTCATGGACTTCCCGGAATTTTCTGTGCAGCCGCTGCCGTCCTATCTCGACCAGGCACGCGTGTTCTTGGTCACCAGGGCCGCTCACGCAAACGCTATGGTCGCTCTCTTGGGAATCCTCTTTGCCGGATGCCCGGCGTGAAGCAATCGCGGCAATAGCACGGGTGCACGCCCAAGCCGCGGGCGAGCGCCGGCTCTGACACGATCGGTGCGGCAAGCCAGGCAGACTGATCAGCTCGGTCATCCCGAGGATTGATGCGTTGCTTTCGCCCGGCCGTTTGCGCCGCGGCCGGAATTCGTCGCCGCATAGAGAAGAAAATATCCCAAGCGCAACACGATACCGGGCGCGAGGCTGCAGCGCAGCGCCTGCCAGGCCTGCCGCAGCGCCACGGCGCGATCGCCGGCCTTCCATAGGCGGCGGGCCCGCGCCATCGCCTCGACTGCGGCCGCATGCATGGCACTGCGGCAGGTTCGCCGCGCCTGTTGCGGCGGCACATAGGTCGATGCCAGGCGGATCGCGCGCCGCTGATCGACGACATTCTGGCCGGTTCTCACCTTCGCGGAGCTATCCGCCTGGGCGTGAAGCCGAAAGCACGCGAAGGGCTCCGGCTCGTAAAAAATGCGCGTCGCGAGAGCGATGCGAATCCACATATCCCAATCGGCGCAGTGGACCAGCTCCGGACGGAATCCGCCAAGGCGCTCATAGGTCGAGCGCCGCACCGCCATGCCCGCGAATTGAATCCGCTGATTGAGGAACAGGCGATCGGCGAAGTCGCGCCCTAGCACCGTCCGCTGCGGCGCCTCGAGCTCGCTCAAATAGCGGTCGCCGCTGTAGCAGGCATTGCGCCCATGCTCGTCGATATGCACGATCCGGCACAAGGCGGCGCCGATATCGGGGCCGACGAAGAGACCGTTCCAGGCGCGCGAATAAAACCCGGGCAGCACCAGATCGTCGCTGTGGAGAATATGAACCCATTCGCCGCGCGCGCGGCGAATGCAGGTATTGAAATTCTCGATGGGACCGACATTGTGCGGCTGGCGATGGAACTGGACGTGGCCTCGGCCTAGCTCGCGGACCAGGGCCTCCGGATCGTCGCGGTCCGAGCAATTGTCGACGACCTCGATCTGCATCTCCGCGATGCTCGGCTCGCGCAGCACGCTGCGTAGCGTTTCGCGCAAATAATCCGTGCCGTTATAGACCGGGATCATGACCGACCAGAGCGGCCGCGCTGTCCCTGGTGGGAGTGGATCGATCCGCGGCACGGCGGCGAAGCCCTCTACCATCCGCCCGCCTCGCGGCGGCGCGGCAGGCTCCCGCACAGTTTCGACCTCTTCACGCATGACCGATCCGATACGCCACGGCTGGAACACCCTCCTCCCGGCTAAAGCGCGAACAGGGAGTCGCTCACGGCCTCGCCGGGCGCGATCACCCGCGGCCGCGGAATCGGAACAATGAAACGTCCGCCCGCTGCGCGATACCGCTCCTGCTGGCGAAGGATTTCGCCCGCGAAGTTCCAGGCGAGAAGAAGCACGGCGTCGGGCTTGTCGGCGAGAAGCCGATCCGGATGCGCGATCGGAATTCGCTGCCCCGGCATCAACTTTCCCTGTTTGAATGGGTTCGCGTCGACGACATATTCGAAGAACCCCGGGCCGAGATCGAGATAGTTGACGAGCGTCGCCCCCTTGGCGGCCGCGCCATAGCAGGCGATCCGCCCGCCTGCGGCCTTCTCCTTGCGCAGCAGCGCAACCAGAGCCGATCTCAGCTCGCTCGTCCGGGCGGCGAAACTCTCGTACCAGCCGGGCCGGCCGACTCCCAGCGCCGCCTCGCGCTCCCACAGCGCGCGCAACCGCTCGCTGCGCAGCGGATCGCGGCTGACGATGAGACGCAGCGAGCCGCCATGGATGGGCAAGCGCTCGGTATCGTTGAGATGAAGCCCGTGGCGCCCGAACAGCGGCTCGAGCCCGTGCAGCGTATGATAGAAGAGATGCTCGTGATAGATCGTATCGAATTCGCAAGACTCGATCATGTCCACGGCATAGGCGAATTCGAAGACGGCAACGCCCGTCGGCTTCAGCACGCGGGCGAAGCCGGCGACGAAATCGTTGATGGCATCGACATGGGCGACGACATTGTTCGCGATCACCACATCGGCGAGCCGGCCTTGCGCCGCCAGCGCTTCGGCGATGCGCGTGCCGAAGAAATCGGTGAGCGTCGCGATGCCGCGCGCACGCGCCGCATCGCCGGGACCGCGTGCGGGATCGATTCCGAGACAGGGCACGCCGCGCTCGACGAAATTGCGCAAGAGATAGCCGTCATTGCTCGCAACTTCGATGACAAAGGAATGCGGGCCGAGGTTGCGCTCGCCGACGAGCTTTTGCGCCAAGCTCGACGCATGGCGAAGCAGCGCGGGCGAGGATGAGGAAAAATAAGGATAATCGCGTTGGTAGAGCTCGTTCGGCGGGATGGTCTCCATGACCTGCAGCAGCGCGCAATCCCGGCACAGCGCCACCACCAGCGGATAGCGCGCTTCGTCCTGGGCGAGATCCGCCGCGGTGAGGAGCGCGTTGGAGACCGGATGCCGGCCGAGATCGAGAATGACGCGCAGATCGCGTCCGTCACAGGACCGGCAACTCGTTATCGTCATCTCCGCATCCTTCCCGTCAGAATATCGGCGACAGGCACGCCCCGCGCGCGGCGGGAGATCGTTATCTCATTTGGCTCTTCGCGCCCGATCGCTCATGGATGGCAGGCCGGTATGTAATAGGTCGCGCCGTTGATGAGAACAGCGAGCCAATGCTGAGGGTTGCCGGCGGCGCAAGGCGAATTCGTGAAGGTCGCCGTGTTCCGTCCGGCATGGGGCACCTGATTGGAGAAAGACAGCCCGGCCTCGGTTTGTACCTGGAGGCGCGACACGCCGTGATCGCAGGACTGGTGCACGCCCGCGCAATCGCGATACCACGAGGTGAGCTGGCTGGTATCGAGATCGCCTTTCGCCGTGCCATAGGCAATGACGCCGATCATGTTCACCGGGCCGACCGCCGCGCTGCCGCGCTTGGTCACGCCGACGGCGAAGCCGGGATGGGCGGCCCTCGCCGAATCCTCGATCGCGACATTGATGAAGTTGATGTCCTCGATCGGCTGATGGGGGCTGTTGCTGGCTTGGACAAGGTCGACGCAGTTGGGGCTCGAGCCGAAGGAGCAGTCGAGCTCGCCGCCGATCCACGCCCAAGAGCTGATCTTGAAATTGCCGTCCTGCTGATTCTCGCTGGCGAGCGTCGCGGCTGCGCGTCCGGGCAGTCGGCTCGTGTTGTTGATCAGAGTCGTTTGCGTAATGAAGACCTCCTTCATTCCATCCGGGACGGTGAAATTAAAGCTGTCGCGTCCCGCGTGCCAGCAGGTGACGTTCTCGACATCGAGGCTCTCGATCCACCAATTTGCCGCGCCTGGTTCGGCGTGGAAGCAATCGCGGCCGGCGCCTGTCGAAATGATGTTGTGAACATAGCTGTGATTGCCGCCCGAGATGCGGATATCGTCGCGCCCCTTGGCGCGGCCGGGATGGACGATCTGGAATCCCGCCAGCTCGCCGCCATTCGATCCGGTGTCGCTGTTGAACGGCGCATAGAGATTGAACAGGTCGGTATCGTTGTTGCGCGGAATGAAGCGGATCCAAACGAGCCCGCCGGTGGATTTGAGGCACATATTCGGCAGCGCGATCGTGTCGGAAATCAGATAGCCGGTTTCCCCGCCCTGGCTCGGAGGCACGAGGACGCAAGTGTTGGTGTTCGATCCGTCGCCGCCGGGCGCGACGAGATTCGCCGCCGCCTTGATCGCCGCGCGAAACGCCTCGGTGCTGTCCTTCGCTCCGGTGGGGTCGGCGCCGTAATCGAGCACCGAAATCGGGCCACGCTTTTCGACGCTGGCCGGGCCCTGCGCGGCGGCCGGCAGAGGAAGCACGAAGACGAGGAGGAGCGCCGCGAATTTCCGCATGGCCGATGGGCCTTACCTTAACCAAACGAAGGCGGGCGGCACCACACACGTTTCGCGGAGGGTCGCGACGCGCGGCCGGCGGTCACCGATTGGTCACATGCTTGCGCGCTTAGGCCGACGGCCGCCCTTCGCGCAGCACCTGCTCAACCGACGCGCAAAATTCGCGCGCTCGAACCTGCCAATTCAACCGCTCGTGGAGCGTTCGCGGGTTGCGGCGCTCGCCGCTATCGCCGATCCGGCGAAGAATGGCCGCGATCTCCGCGGCGCTCGCCGCTTCATAGAGATAGGGCGCGAGCGCGGCGGCGCCCGGGACCGGCGTCGTCACCACCTCGATGCCGGCGCAGATATAGTGGAAGAGCTTGTCCGGGCTGATATAGCGCGTCATCCCGTCATCGAGACGGTAGGGTGCAAGCCCGACCGCGTAATTGCCAAGTATCTCCGGAAGCTGGGTGAATTCGAAACGGCCGTGATAGCGGAGATTTGCGTGCTCGCTCGTCAGCCGCGCGATCGCGCGCAGCGTCTCCGGGTCGTTGTCGTAGACGGAGCCGTGAAGGTCGATCGTCACGCCCGGTTCCCGCGCGGCGAGCGCGGCGAGGAGATTGAAATCGGTACGCCGATCGAAAGAGGCCGTCACGACGACCTTGTTGTCGAACGCCTTGGCATCGCCGCGGGGCGTCAGATGCGAGGCATTGTCGGAGAAAAAGCTATTTGGATAAAAGCTTTGGAGGTCTCGCGAGCGGACACAGGCGGATCGCGCGATGGCGCGGTAGGCGCGGTCGGTCGCCCACCATTGCAGCCGTTTGAGGCCGGCGGCGTCATAGAGCAGCCAGTCATAGACGTCGTAGATCCAGACGAGGTCGCGCAGCTGCGCCCAAAGCCGCAAGACCACGTCGGGCCCCGAATTTCCGGTCGAGTTGACGACGATGCCGGAATTCCCGTCGATGAAACCGCGCAGATGCCGCGCGGCGTCCGACAGCGAATCCAGCCGGGTCGCGGTTGCGAAATCGGCGCCGCTGCGGGCCTCCATCGCGCCGCGTCCGAGATAGAGATGCGTGCAGGGATGACCCAAGGATTGGAGCGCCTCGATCAGGTAGCGCCGAAAATCCGTGGCGAAGGGCCGGAATGCGATAAAGACGAAAGCGACAGTCGCGTTGGAGCCCGGCATTCTGATGCGCGTCCTTTGCACCGTCGACGCCCCCGCCACGCAGCGCGCGAGACGCCCGGACGATCGCCCGTCTTTTGCCGAAATGATCGTCGAGCGCGTTCGCTTGTGGCATAGTTTGTCGGCAATGAGCCGGTCGTCAAGCTTCCTCCATCGCGTGGAGCCATTGCTCCCGATCCGATCGTCCCAGGCGCTGGTGCGATTGGCGGTCTCGAATGCGGCCTCGCGCTCGGTTCTCAATCGCAGCTACAACGCGCTGAGCTGGAAGCAAAAGCGCTATTTCTGGCGGCTGCTCGGCGATGCCTTCGACAATCGCGCCGCGGGAGGGGAGGACCGTCATTGGACGGTGACGGTCGGCGGGCGCGCGATCCGATTGCCGCTCGAGGCCGATCGCATAGGGCTCGATTGGCTGCTCGCCGTGTCGTTTCTCGGCCATGACGCCGAGGTCAAGCAAACCTATCTCGCATTTCTTGCATCGAAGCAGCGGCCGGACCTGTTCGTCGATGTCGGCGCGAATTACGGGCCGAATTCGCTGATCTTCCTCGCCCATGGCGTGCGTACGATCTCGTTCGAGCCCAATCCCGCCTGTCACGATTACTTTCGCGAATGCGGCCGGCTGAACGGCGTTGCCGTCGACATCCGGGACGTGGTGGTGGGTGATTCGCACGACACTGTCGATCTCGTCTTCGCCGAGGGCGAGACCTGGAACGGTTCCGCCGAACCCGAGGTGCAAAGGCGATTGCGCGAAACGGCGGGCGCGCGGCTGCAAAAAATCTCCGCCGCGCAAACGACGCTCGATGAGGTGCTCGCCGCCGATCCGGCGAGCCGCATGCTGGTGAAAATCGACACCGAAGGCTTCGAAGATCGCGTGCTGCGCGGCGCTCGCAAGACCCTCGAGACCCGCAGGCCGAGCGTCATCTTCGAAGCCTGGCCGGAGGCGAGCGTGCGCGCCGAGCTCTTCGCCATCCTCGCAGCGGTGGGTTACGCGGTCTTCCCGCTGCCCTGGCGAGGCAGCGCCGACCGCCCGCTGAGCCGGGGCGAATTCGAGACCGCCATCGGCATGAATTTCATCGCCCTCCCGGCAACAGACAGCTGATCGCAGCACATCGCCTTTCGGCCGCGCGACATCCTTAAGGCTCTTTCGAGCGGCCAGACCCGGTCCTGCGCGAAGCCCGCGCCCGCTGAACGCTCATCTCGTACCGCGCCAGCACCTGAAGGCCGATCGCGAAGGCGATGAGGCCGACGATGACCCAATAGAGCATGACAAGCCCCTAACCTGCGGAAGAACAACCCGCGTAGGATTTGAGGCCCGCCGATCGTCAAGAAAACCGCTGCAATCCCGATAGGCCTATTTGCTTTTGCGAAACAATCGCGGCCGCTATTGGGGCAGGAATTTCTCGGTATAGAGCTCCGCGAGGGGCGGAAGCGTGTCGAGAAGATGGAGATCGACGAAGGACTCCGCCACGGCGGTGAGCGCTTTCGGCTCGAACCGTCCGGTCAAGGACAAGGCCGGCGTCTGCACGTCATAGGTCTTCGCCGCGATATCCGCGGGAAGCTTGGTGTGCGGCATGCTGAGGCGGATGGTCTCGTCCTTATGGGCGCGCGCGAA
>Ga0134125_10003760_pt1 | contig 17485 bp, 16 predicted proteins | sample KB31751_FD_96464 | JGI IMG/M metagenome (GOLD analysis project Ga0134125, IMG submission 96464) | Terrestrial soil microbial communities with excess Nitrogen fertilizer from Kellogg Biological Station, Michigan, USA - KB3-175-1 | ecosystem: Environmental > Terrestrial > Soil > Unclassified ...
CCGCCCGCCACCACCGGCAGCCGTCCGCGGCCTGTAATTTCGTGTAAAGCCCTACGCCCGGCTTTGGCAAAATCTCCCGCCGTGAATACCCGATCCGGTTCCAGCACGTCAATCAGATGGTGAGGAATGCCACGCCACTCGGTCTCCGCCAGCTTCGCTGTCCCGATGTTGAAGTATCTAAAGATCTGAACGGAATCGCAATTCACGATTTCGCCATCAAATCTCTCGGCGATCCGCAGTGCGAGTTCGCTCTTTCCCGATCCCGTCGGCCCCACCACCGCAACCAGCGGATGGTTCACACCCGATGATGCTTCTTCAGGATTTCGAAACGGCGGGAATGAACTCATTTTTCGGCTTCGCGTTATACAATGATGACAACAGGCCCGGCGCGATGCGGAACGGGAATTGCTCCCTCCGCGAGCGTGGGCACAGGAAGGCGATTTCCCGTATGAACGGCCGCACGCATACCGCGTTTTTCATTTTCGGCCTGGCGTGTTTAGCCGCCATTCCCGCTTATTCCCAGGCTCCCGGTAATGCACCGGCTCCGGTCTCCGGCGCGAGCAAGGCCGCGACCAGCGCCGCAGCCACCGCGGAAACCCCCACCGAGGCTAAAGCCAACGCCTATTACAACTACGGCATGGCGCACCTCTACGCCGAGGAAGCCGCCCGCTACGGCGGCCGCCGCGAGTACGTCAACAAGGCCATCGATTATTACAAGAAAGCCATGGAACTCGATCCCACCGATAGCGTAGTGGGCGAGGAACTGGCTGAATTTTATCTTCGCTCCGGCAGTGCGGAAAAGGCTGTCGATCTGGCAAACACGCTGATCAAGCAGAACCCCAATGACGCGGGCGCCCACAAGATCCTGGCGCGCATGTACGCCGCCCAACTCGATCCCGAACAGGGTAAGGTCGATGAGGCCGCGCTGAAGAACGCGATCGAACAATACGAAAAGGCGGCGGAAATCGATCCCAAGGACGCCGAGAGCCTCTCCTCGCTCGCGCATCTCTATCGCGTGGCTCGCAATGACGCGGCCGCTGAGAAGGCCTTCAAGGCGGTGCTTGCGCTTGATTCCGGCGATGACGATGCTCTCGTCGGGCTCGCCGAGCTGTATGCGAGCCGCAATGATTTCGCGTCCGCCATCGCGCTGCTCGAACCGGTTTCGGGCGAAGACGCCGACAGCAACACGCTACAGATTCTGGCCGAACTCTACGAAGACAGCCGCAATTTTGGCAAAGCCGCGGATATCTGGAAACGGCTGCTTCCCGTCGCCGCGGGCCTGCAGGTTCGCAAGCACTATTGCGAAAACCTGGTCAAGGCCGGCCGCATCGATGAAGCCATCACCGCCTGGACCGAACTCGCCGCCGCTGAGCCGAAAAACGCCAATGACCTGATTGAGCTCGCCGAGCTCTGGGGCTCGAAGCATAACTACGCCAAGGCTCACGAGGTGCTGGATACGGCAAAGACCGTTGAGAACAGCATTGGCGTCCGCATGGCCGAAGCCGAGCTCATGGATACGGAAGGCAAGACGCCCGAAGGCATTGCCGCCGTTGAAGGCATTCTCAGGGAAACGCAGAAATCGATTTATACCGATACCGAGCGCGCGCAACGCATCTCCATGCTGGGCTCTCTCGCCAACATGCAGCGTAATGCTGACCGGACTGCGGACGCCGTCGCTTCCTACCAGCAGATTGCCGATCTCGATCCGCAGACCGCCGCCATCTGGGAAGGCAGGATCATCGAAACTCTGACGGACGCGAAGGATTTCAAAGGCGCCCGCGCCGCCGCCGACGCCGCGCTGAAAAAGTACAGTGGCGATAAGGATATTCAGGCCGAGCATGCTTCTCTGCTCGCCACGCTCGGCGAATACGATAAGGCTCTCGCCGAGTTGCGCGCCCTGCCGGATTCCGATAAGGACGTGCAGATCCTGATCAACATCGCCGAAGTGCAGGAAAAAGCGAAGCGCTATCATGATGCGCTTGCGACGCTCGACTCCGCCAGCATGCTTGCCACCGCCCCCCAACAGAAGCAGGCGATCGTCTTTATGCGCGGAGCGCTCTACGAGCACGAAAAAGCATATGACGAAGCGGAGAAAGCATTCCGCGCCGTTCTCAAGACGGACCCCGATAATGCCGGCGCTCTCAACTATCTGGGCTACATGCTGGCTGATCGCAATGTCCGGCTCGACGAGGCCCAGCAGCTAATTTCGAAAGCCGTCGATCTCGAGCCCGATAACGGAGCCTATCTCGACAGCCTAGGCTGGTTGCACTATCGCCAGAACCGGCTCGATCAGGCTGCCGACGAGTTGCGCCACGCGCTCGACCACATCAAAAAGGACCCCACGGTTCACGATCACCTGGCCGAGGTGTACTTCAAACAGGGCAAGTACAAGGAAGCCGCCCAGGAATGGGAGCTGTCCGTTTCCGAGATGAAGACCGCGTCACCGTCTGACGCGGATCCCGCTGAGCTGAAGCGCATCACGCAGCGCCTCGACGAAGCCAAATCCAAATCGAAGTAAAGTTCACGGCCGCAGGCTGATCGTCAGGTTCTGCCCCGCCGTCAGTTCGAACGCGTCCGCCAGTCCCAGCCGCGGGCCGAGCAGCGTCATATCGTGATCCTGCCTGCGGTCGTCGCCGGTAAGCGCCACGGCCTTGTACCGTCCCGGTGCCAGACCGCCAACCAGAAAACCGCCGCGGTTGTTCGTCGCCGCCACGCGAATCGCGCGGAAATCGAAACGCGCCGGAATCGGGTCCGGCAGCAGCGCGATCTTCGCCGCAACCGGCTTCCCCGCGTCATCGGTCAATACGCCGGAAACCGTCGCCGGCTGATCGCTCAGCACAACCGTGATCGTCGAATCAGCGGTGCCGCCATCGAGCGGTATCAGCGAGAACGGATAACTCCCGCCGGCATACCGAATCTCCGTGACAGCATACCCAGCCGGCACGGCAGGACGTACCGAATATTCGCCCGGCACATCATCGAGCCAGAACACGCCTTCCGGAGAAGCCGCTATCGGCGTCGATTCACCACCCGGATTCGGATAAGCGAACTGAATGGATAGACCGCCTGGCAGTGTTCCTCCGCCCGCAAGTCGAAACTGCCCGATCGTTGAAATCCGGCCAACGGCGGACGGCAATGGTGTCACAACGAGCCCGGCAATATCGTGATCCGTGATGGAAAAAGGCGTATCCAGCCGGACCATCAGCATGGAAACGCGAAAACCACCGTTTACAGTCGCTTCCTTCTTATCGACGGGAATGGCGGCTGATCGTACCCGATAATCACCCGGCGGAAGACCTTCAATGACGAATTTCCCGCCAGCCAGCGTGCCAATAAAAATCTGGCCCGTTCCGGCGGACTCCACGTCAATCGTGTCGCTCTTCGCTGCTGCTCCCTCGGCTTCGCCCGAGACGCGATAGAACGGCCGCCTCACGAGCGTGAAATCCGCGCTGCGGTTTTCGCCGGACGCAACCGTTATCGGAATCGCGGCCGCAAAATCCGCCGTTCCGGGAAAGAACGTCTGGACGTAACCCTCATCGGCGTGCTTCGGCGGAAGCGGCTTTCCATTCTTGTCACGCTCGATGAACAGGTGCAATCCCGGCTGTGGACTCGCGCAGATGATGTAACGTCCCGGCCCCAGGCCGGAGAACTCGAAGCTTCCATCTTCGTGAATCACCGAGACACTGTGCCGCGCCGCCTGCCCGTGTTCAGAGGCGAGGGCGAATCTCCGCACGCCATCTGTAAAATCCTCCTGCAGCAGGGTTACCGCGAATCCCGCATGACGCCATTCCGAATCCGGCGCGCTGATCCTGCCCGAAATCGTGGCGGCCCGGACCAGTTTGAAATTGTGGATTGCCTGATCCGCCGTTATCTGAATCCTTGCGCTGTCAGGATTCGTCTTCTCGAATGCCAGATATCCCTTCGCTTCGATTTCAACCGCGGCGCTCCCCGGCGCTGCGGCATCGAACGCGAAGTTCCCGCCCGTGTCTGTATACCCGACCTGATCCCCAATCGAGACGGTCGCGTCTTCAATCGGCAATCCCGTCGCCGCGTCCGTCACCTGGCCCGACACCACAACCGGACTCTGCCCCCACATCGCACTCGATGTAAGTGCGAGCAGCAGAATCGCGAAGGGCTTCACGTCCCGCTATTCTAGCTCGAAATTCCGTTTCAGAAGGACCCGGCTCCGGCGCGCTGTTGTAGAATGGGCCACGCGAATGAAGCCTTCCCGCGGCATCCTCGCCGGTTTCCTGCTCTGCGCCGTGCTTTCAGCGCAGACCCCTTCGCCACCAACCGCTGAGGTGACTTCAAAAGACGCCCCATTCACATTCAAATCCGGCGTGAACATGGTTCCCGTTCCCGTAGTCGTTCGCGACAGCGGCGGCCATGCGGTCGGCAATCTGGGAGCCGGCGATTTCCAGCTTTTCGACAACGGCAAGCCGCAAATGATTTCCAAATTCTCAGTCGAAAAACTGACGAATGATGCTGCGGCGCCCGCTGCCTCGAAACAGCCGGAGAGGCCCCCGGTAAGCGGCGAAACCCTCGTGGATGCGAAGACCGACGGCATCCCCGACCGCTTCGTCGCCTACCTCTTCGACGATCTGCACATGAGCCCTTCCGATCTGATCTACACGCGCGATGCGGCCAGACGCCAGATTGACTCTGCCGGGCGCGCGATGGAGCGGGTGGCGATTTATACGACCTCAGGACAGCCACTTCAGGAGTTCACCAGCGATAAGGAGAAGCTGCACAGCGCCCTCGCCGCGATCGGTACTGGCCGCGCTAACGCGACAAAGTCCTTCCAGCAAAACTCCTGCCCGCCGATGACTTATTACATCGGCGATCAGATCACGAACAAGCGCGACGATGATGCCCTGAAAATGGCTGCCGCTGATGCCGCGGTATGCGCCAGTCTGGATCCGCGGACGCAGTCTGATCTGGCCATCGCGATGGCAAAGCAGGCGGCACGGGAAGCATTCCTCTATGGCGACAGGGAAACGACGGCTTCTTTGGATACGCTTCGCAATCTGGTCAGCAGGATGGCTGCGATACCCGGGCAGCGCACGATCGTACTGATCTCATCGGGATTTCTGGTGCTGGAAGACCGCCGCGATGAGCAGACGTCAGTGATCGAGCGCGCCCTCCGTTCGAACATCGTTATCGGAGCGCTCGATGCGCGAGGGGTCTACGTATCGAGCATGCTGGCCGATGCGAGTCAGCCCGGCGTGAATCCCGCTACGCTTACACAGAAAGATTCCTACGTGAAAACGGAAGCGATGATCCAGTCCGACGTGATGGCAACAATTGCCGAGGGCACGGGCGGCACTTTCTATCACGGCACGAACAATTACGACGAAGGCATCTCCCGCACCGCCGCCGCGCCCGAATATTTGTATGTTCTCGGCTTTTCCCCGCTGGATTTGAAACTGGATGGAAAATACCACGATCTGAAAGTCACGCTGAAAACCGCGAAAGGCATGGATCTCCAGGTCCGCAAGGGCTATTACGCGCCCAGATATGCGGCCGATCCGGCGGAAAAGTCCAGACAGGCGATTGCGGAAGCGGTCTTTTCGCGTGACGAGGTGCACGAACTCCCCGCCGCGCTTCACACGCAGTATTTCAAGACCGGCGACACCGACGCCACGCTGGCGGCCATCGCGAACGTGGATGTGAAGAAACTCAATTTCCGAAAAGAAGGCGGGCGCAATCTCGACAACCTGACGGTGGTAACCGGGCTCTTTGACAACGATGGAAACTACGTCAGCGGCGTGCAGAAAACCGTCGAACTGCGGCTTCTCGATGACACGCTCGAGAAGCGAGTCGGCTCCGGCATCGCGGTGAAGACCAGTTTTGCGGTGCACACCGGAAAATACGTTGTGCGCCTGGTGGTGCGCGATTCCGAAGGCCAGTTGATGTCGGAACAAAGCAGTCTGGTCGAAATCCCCTGATGCCCCTGCCTGCCCGCAGTCTCGTATTCTGCGCCGCCGCGGCTGTGGCGATGCTGAGTGAAACGGCCATTCGTCTTCACGCCCAGGACGCCGCCGGTCTCACCATCCACGCCGAAACCCGCGTCGTGCTGGTCGATGCCGTTACCGTCGATAAGAAAGGCAAATTCATCCGCGATCTCGCCGCCAAAGATTTCCGGCTCTGGGAGGACGGAAAAGAACAAAAGATCGCGGGGTTCTCTCTCGAAAGTTCCGGAGTCTCCCCCGAGCGTCCCGCCGCGCACTACATTGCGCTGTTTTTCGATACATCCACCGCGGATCAGGCGAGCCAGGTCACTGTGCGTCAGCAAGGCATTCGCTTTGTCGATGGATTTGCCAGCCCCGATCGCTACATGGCGGTGGTCAACTACAACATGAACGGCGGATTGCGTGTCGCCCGGAATTTCACAACCGACCGCGACCAACTGAAGAAAGCGCTGAGCGAGGTCCCTGCAGGTTGGAGCCCGACTCCGATCGCGCCGGGAGACGGCGCGAGAGCGCTCGGCCGCAACGGCAGAGGCAGAGGCATCGCCGCTCCCGCGATCGACACTTCTGGTTATCGCAATATGCTGGCGTCGCTGCGCAGTCTGGTCAATTCGCTCGCGGTCATTCGAGGGCGCAAGGCGCTGGTGTTTTTCAGCGGAGGTATTCCGCCGGCGGAAGATCTGCTTACGGACGTGAAGGCAACAATCGACGCCTGCAACAAGGCGAACGTCGCTGTCTACACCGTCGGGTCTGGGCCTGCAGGCGGCGGAGGATCTACCGATGCCAGTCTTTCTCCCGGTCTTGCGCAGGCAACAAACAGGCTCGATGTGGGTACCCAGGATTCGAACATCACGCGGGGCCTCGCGGAGGGCACCGGCGGCATCGCGTTCCTGACCACCAACAATCTCGCCGAGGCGCTCGGCAGGGTCGCGCAGGAACAGGACGAATACTACCTGCTGACTTACACCCCTGCTCTCGAATCCGCCGAGGGTTCGTGCCATGAACTTCGCGTGAAGGTGGATCGCAGAGATCTCGAGGTGCGCGCGCGCAAGCAAGGGCTATTGCACGTCGAAACCGCCGGACGCCCTTTCCGGAAAGCCCGCCGGCAAAGATCTCGAAACACGCGCCGCGGGCGATGCCGGCGGCAACATGACGGCGAAGATGCAGCTTCCCTGGTTTTACTCGGCGCCCAATATTGCGCGGGTCAGCCTCGCTATGGAGATCATGCCCTCCGCGATGAAATTCGAGAAGGAAAAAGGCAAACTGCACGGTGAATTGGATCTCGCCGGCGTCGCGTACAAACCGGACGGAAGCATCGCCGCGCGGCTCAGCGATGCCGTGAAGCTGGAGTTCGATTCCCAGCAACAGGCGGACGCTTTCCTGAAAACGCCCTACCACTACCAGAACCAGTTCGACATCGCGCCCGGCCACTACACCTTCCGCATCGCCTTCAGCTCCGATAGTTCGGGAACGCATGGATTCGGCAAGGTCGAGATGCCCCTGACAATCGATCCCTGGAACGGTCAGACGCTTTCGATCAGTGGACTCGCGCTCAGCCATGACGCCCATCCGGCATCCGATCTGGCGGCCGGTCTGGACGTGTCACTACTCGAAGGCCCGCGGCCGCTCGTATCGAGAGGAATGGAGGCCGTTCCTGCTGGCTCCCCCCAATTCCATGCGGGCGAACCCGGCTATTTTTACTTTGAAGCCTATGAGCCTCTGCTCGCCGCCGCCAAACCGGATGCTCCACCGCCGGTGGTCGGCATGCGTGTTCGCGTGCTCGATCGCGCCAGCGGCCAGCAGAAGCAGGATACAGGGTTCCGGTCAGTGGGCATTTACGAGCAGCCCGGTAACCCGGTCATTCCGATTCTCTCCACCCTGCCGGTGGCCAATCTCCCACCCGGAGCCTGGCGGCTCGAGGTCAGCGTCATCCGCCAAACCGGCGATCCTGTAGTCCGAACCACCGACTTCGATATCAACTGAACCCGGGTGAATCCGCCGCCACTATCCGGCTACAGAACGTCCGCGAATCCCTTTTTCATCTGCCGGAAAAACAGCCCGCCCAGAACGAACACCGCCACGCCGAACACCCCCGCCGCCACCATATCGTGCAGCGGACGCCCCTCATTTCCCAGCAGCATGTACCGGTAAGCGCGCACGAAATACGCCATCGGATTCCAGCGCAGGATCCAGTGTCCCCACTTCTCGTAATTAGCTTCAGGAAGGAAGATCGGCGTGAGCCAGAACCAAAAGGTCATCACCACCGTCACCACCTGTGCGGTGTCCCGCAGATAAACCTGGAGACCGGCCGCAATCCACCCCACCCCGATCGAAAACAGCGCTCCGAGCAATGCCCAGACCGGCAGCAGCAGCAGCGCCGGCCCCCAGCCCCCCACCACGATTCCCGCCACCACCGCGGCAATCACCGTCACCACCACATGGCTCGCCAGCGACGAGAGGAAGATCGCAACCGGCAGAATCTCCGATGGGAATATCGTCTTCGTAATCAGGTTCGAGTGCTCCACAATCGAGTTCGATGCCCGCATGACTGTTTCGCTGAACAGAAACCACGGCAGCATCCCCACGAACAGCACGAGCGAGAAGTGGGGGACCGGATTCATCTTCATCGTATGGAAGATAAACACGTAGCTCAGCCACAGCACCAGGGGGTGAATAATGCTCCAGACCCACCCCGCCGCGGAGCCGATATAGCGCTGCTGAAAATCCCTCTTAACTAATTGAAACAAAAGACTTTTACTTTGGATAAGGTTGCGCGCGAAATGACGGCCTGGTATACTAGTGGGCAAGCCGGGATGGTAGCAGTGATTTGGGTTGACTTGCAACCTTAATGAGTGTTAACCTGAGTTTCTTGATTTAAGCAGTAGCACGTGGCCGCCCTCATGGGCAGGGACTCTGAACGCCGCGCGATTTCAAAAAACTAATCCCCCACAGGCGCCGCCTCCGAATCGTAGCTGTTCCATTACGATGGGCGTCAAGGAGAAGGTATTTGAAGCAGGATTATTTCATTGTTGTTCTGGCCCACTCGCTCCACGGACGCCTCCGCCGTGTTCACGTACCTCATCGTTTTCTATACGGTGCGTTCGGTGTCCTTGGATTTGTGATGCTCTGCCTTTTCGGCGTAGCGGGCAGTTATGCCAGAATGGCTCTGAAAGTCTCCAACTACAACGCCCTTCAGCACGAAACCGACGTTCTTCGCGAACGGTACGATACCCTCCAGAAGCAGGTCAAGCAGACCAACCAGCAGTTAGCCACCCTCCAGGTGCTGGCAACCGAAGTCACCGCCGCCTACGGAATCCGCAACGAAATCGCCGGGTCACCGGATCTGAGCAGTGAGTCTCCCCTCATTCCCACCATGGGCGAAACGCTGGCCGAGTACAACTACCTTCGTACGACTAACCTGAGCCGCCGTAATCGCACCATTTTCACGCGCGGCGATACGAACGTGCTCCCCGGTCTGTGGCCGGTCACCGGCCGCCTGATGGGCGGTTTCGGCGAGCGTACCGACCCCTTCTCCGGTGAAGGCGCGCGCCACACCGGCGTCGATATTTCCGCCCCAATGGGAACGCCCGTCAAAGCAACCGCCGATGGTGTCATCGTTTCCGCGGGCTGGAACAGCGGCTATGGCCGTTGCGTCGTCATCGATCACGGCAACGGCTATCAGACCCTTTACGGCCATCTTTCGAAGATCGACGTGATGGAAGGCGAGGAGATTCGGCAGGGTGAAACGCTGGGCCTGGTTGGCATGACGGGCCGCGCCACGGGTCCGCACCTCCACTACGAAGTCCGCATCCACTCCACACCGGTGAATCCGTACCGTTACCTGGCGCATGCCTCCGTGACGCGCACGGTCTCAAACTCGAATTCGCTGTTCTGATCAGTTTTGACTCTCCGGCATCCGGCGGTTCCCTACGTACTCCCGTTTGCTGTCTTCATCGCCCTTCTGGCGGTGCAGACAGTGTTTCCCATTTCCCCAGCCATCCGCCTCCTTATCTGTCTCGCGGCGATCGCCGCGGTCTCTCTCCCCGTCCTGCGCACGGCGCCGACTCGGCCGCTGCAGAGCATCCTCCTCGGCCTTGCCGTATTCTTCGTCTGGATCGGTCCGGACGTTCTCGTCTCAGGCTGGCATCATCTCATCCTGTTCGATAACCCAATCACCGGCCATCCCGTAGGCACCACGCCGCCGAGCTCGAAAAATGATGCCGTATTTCTTTTTTTCCGCATTGCGATCAGCGTCGTCGCGGTCCCGATTCTTGAAGAGCTTTTCTGGCGCGGCTGGCTGATGCGCTGGCTGATCGATTCGAAAGACTTCACCCGCGTCCCGCTCGGCGCGTATGCGCCCCAGGCCTTCTGGTTCGTCGCCGCCCTCTTTGCCATCGAGCACGGCTCCTTCTGGGACGTCGGATTCATCACCGGCATCATCTTCAACTGGTGGATGATCCGCACCCGCAATCTCTGGGACTGCATCCTGATGCATGCCACGACTAACGGCGTATTAGCCGCATACGTCGTCATCGGCGGTCACTGGCAATACTGGCTCTAGCCCGCAAATATTCGATGCAAAGTTTCGGATAACGCCGTGCAATCCGGCTCGGCCAGTCGCCCCAGCCTGCGCACGATGTCCTGTTTCGCGAGAAGATCGATCCTGCCGGGCCAGCGACGAAATCATCGTCAGCGGTATCCAGCAATATGACAGCCGGGCGCACTTTGCCAACCCGCGCCCTGGTGGAAGTCTATCCGTAACAGAACGACATCCCCTCGCAAAAGTGTCATTCACAAGATCATCATACTTCCAATCGCCATACCATCCGTGGTACTCAGCACCATTCAAACCGGGCATTTTCCTCCGCCCGCTATAATCGGTCTTAGCACCCCTGAAAACCCAATGATCCAGCTTTCCGGAGCCGGGAAACGCTTCGGCCCCCGCGTCCTGTTTGAAGACCTGAACTGGCTGATCACGCCCAAAGAACGTGTCGGCATCGTCGGCGCCAACGGCACCGGCAAATCCACTCTCCTCAAGGTCCTCGGCGGCATCGAATCCCTCGATTACGGCTCCGTCAACGCCGCCAAAGCCGTCCGCGCCGGCTATCTCCCGCAGGATGGTATTCATCTCACCGGCCGCACCGTCTTCGCCGAGTGCATGTCGGTCTTCGAATTCCTCCGCGCTCTCGAGCAGGAGCAAAAAGACCTCGGGCAGCGCATGGCCGAGCTCGATCACGAAAGCCCCGAATACCGCCAGATCGCCGACCGCTATCACGAAATCCAGGATGAATTCACCGCCCGCGATGGCTACAATGTCGAATCGCGCGTCGGCTCCGTCCTCGCCGGTCTCGGCTTCCCGCGCACAGACTGGGAACGCCGCGTCGAAGAATTCTCCGGCGGCTGGCAGATGCGCATCGCGCTCGCCAAACTCCTCCTCGAAGAGCCCAACCTGCTGCTGCTCGACGAACCCACCAACCACCTCGATATCGAAGCCCGCAACTGGCTCGAAACTTATCTTGCGAACTACCCCCACGCGTTTGTCCTGATTTCGCACGACCGCTTTTTCCTCGATGTCAGCGTCACGAAAATTGCTGAAATCTGGAACAAGCGCGTCCACTTCTACACCGGCGGCTATTCCAAATACGAAACCCAGAAAGCGGAAAAGCGCGCCCAGCTGGAAGCCGCATACAAAAACCAGCGCGAGCGCATCGAAGCCCTCGAAGCCTTCATCAACCGGTTCCGCTATCAGGCCACCAAGGCGAAGCAGGTGCAGAGCCGCATCAAAGAGCTCGAAAAGATCGAACGCATCGAAGTCCCGCCCGATGAGAAGACCATCCACTTCCGCTTCCCGCAGCCGAAGCCGAGCGGCCGCATCGTCGCCGAAATGCACGGCGTCGCGAAGAGTTACGGCGAGAAGCTCGTCTTCTCGAACGCCACCTTCCACATCGAGCGCGGCGACCGCATCGCGCTCGTCGGTGTAAACGGGGCGGGGAAGTCCACCCTGATCCGTCTGCTCTCCGGCGAAGAGCCGGTCTCCGCCGGCGAATACACCCTCGGACATAATGCCGAGCCCGATTATTTCGCGCAGGACCAGTACAAAGCTCTCAGTCCCGATTCCACTCTCCTCGACGACCTCGCCTCCGTCGCATCGCGCGCCTCCAACACCGAGCTGCGCAACATCCTCGGCTCATTCCTCTTCTCGGAAGACGACGTCTTCAAACGTATCGGCGTGCTTTCCGGTGGCGAGCGCAACCGCTACGCCCTCGCCCGCATGCTCATGACGCCGAAAAATTTTCTCCTGCTCGACGAGCCCACCAACCATCTCGATATCCGCGCCAAAGACGTTCTTCTGAACGCCCTCCGCGAATTCAACGGTACCGTCGTTTTCGTCTCGCACGACCGCTACTTCCTGGACAATCTCGCCACTCGCGTGATCGAAGTGGCCGACGGCGTCGTCACCCCCTATCCGGATAACTACGAAGACTATCTCCGGCGGAAGGCGGGTGCGGCCACACCGGTGCCGGTTCCCGTGCCCGCGAAAGCCGAACCGCAGCCGAAGCAAACCCACGCGAAACCACCCCAGCACCGGCACCCGAAGCCTGCGCCTCAGCCGCAAAAGCAGCAACAGCCCGAGAAGGCGGCGCAGCAGGGAACCGGCCGCCTCAACCCCATCAAGCTCCGTCAGATGAAAGAGCGCCAGCGCTCCATCGAAGACGAAGTCACCCGCCTCGAAGTCGAAATCGCCGATTTCGAACAGGCGCTCTCCCATTTCCAGAGCGCCGATCAGAGCATCGAAATCGCCGGCATCCTCGAATCCCGCCGCAACGACATGACCAACCTTCTAGCCGAGTGGGAGCAGGTTTCCGCTACTATCGAAGCCAATCGCTGAAAATTTGTGATAAATTGGGCTACTCTGGAGCACAAATGGCGCTCGATCCCCAAACGGTTGCCCGTCGCTGGTTTGAAGAAGCCTGGAATCAGGGTTCGGAAAGGGCGATTGACGAACTCTCCGCCGCCAACGTGGTCGGCCACGGGCTCGGCGAAGGCGGCAGCGATGCCATCGGCCGCGAGCACTTCCGCGTCTTCTGGCGCAATCTCCGAACCGCGCTGCCCGATCTTCACGTCCGTGTGGAAGACACCATCACCGAGGGCGAGAAAGTTGCCATCCGCATCGTTCTCGAAGCCACCCATCTGGGCGACGGCCTCGGCGTGCCCCCCAGCAATGCGCCGGTGAAAATCTCGGGGATCATCATCGCCCGGGTTGTGAACGGCCAAATCGCCGAAGCCTGGAATAACTGGGATCAACTCGCGCTGCTCCAGCAGATCCATGCGGTTCCCGCGCCGCAGCCGGCCGACCGCTTCCTCTCTGCCCAGATCTGACCGCCTAAACTTTTTTCTCAAGTTTGCCGATACGTTCATCAGGAACTTCATGAACGTTGAAATTCTCATCGTCGAGGATGAGGGGCTGATCGCTCTCGACCTGAAAAAACGGCTCGAACAGGCCGGCTACAAGGTCGTCGCGGTCGCGGATAATGGCGAAGACGCCATCCTGAACGCGGGCAACCTGAAGCCGGACGTCATCCTCATGGACATTCGGCTTCGCGGCCCCATGGATGGCGTCGAAATCGCTGACGAGATCCGCAAGCGCTTCTATATTCCCGTCATCTTCGTCACCGCGCACGCCGATCGCGAAACGCTCGATCGCGCCCGCATCACCGAACCCTTCGGCTACATCGTCAAGCCGTTCCACGGCATCGACTTCCGCGTCCAGATCGAAGTCGCGCTCTGGCGGCACAAAATGGAGCAGAAGCTGCGTGTCAGCCAGGCCTGGCTTTCCGCCACGTTCCAGAATGTGGCGGACGGCCTGATCGCCACTGACGAAGCCGGCAATATCGCGCTGATGAATAAGCCTGCCGCCCTGCTGACAGGCTGGGATATCGAAGAAGCGAAGGGGCGCTCGCTCGATGAAGTATTTCGCCTTAGCGATGAAATCACGGGCCGCCCGGTCGCAAATGCCGCCACGCCGGGCTTCCACACGTTTATCCTTTCGCCGCGCGGCGATTTCGATCCGCCGATCATCGAGGCCGAAATCTCGGAGAACCGCGACGAGGGAAAAGCCTTCGGCGTCATCGTCGCGTTTCGTGATATTACCGAACGCCGCAAAGCCGAGCGCCGTGACCGTCAGATTCAGAAGATGAACGCCCTCACTCTGATGGCCACCGGTCTCGGCCGCGAACTGGCCGAATCGCAGAGCCGCATGGACGAATCGATCAAGTTTCTGATCGAGAATACACAGGGGGAAACTGCGCGCCTTCTCTGGGATGTCTACGAACACTCATTGCAGCAGCAGACGATCGTCCAGCAACTGATCGCGCTCGGCCGCACCGATTCCGGCCGGGCCGTCCCTCTTGACCTGAACGCCGTGCTCGCCGGCCTTCGCGAACCCATCCGCAAAACGCTCGGCGTTCACCGCACCGCGACATTCCATCTGCGGCAGGGAATCCCGCTCATTCTGGCCGATCCCGCACTCCTCCGCGAAAACGTACTGAGGCTGATCACCGATTGCCGTCACGCCACGGCCAAGGGCGCAATGATCGAAATTTCCACCATGGCGCACAAATCCGGTATTCAATTGGTGATTCGCGATGATCGCAAAGTCGGCATCGCCACGAGAGAGCGTGTCTTCGACCCGTATTACCAATCGTCACCCGGCAAACGCAACCCAGGCTTCACCCTCGCCCTCGTCTGCCAGTTCGTAGCCCTGGCTGGCGGAACCATTGAAGTGGAAACGATCGAGAACGAAGGCTCTGCCTACATCATTCGCTTCCCGGCGGCGACCGGAATACTGGCGCCACCGGAAATCGATCACGCGGAACTCACCGCCGCAACCGCTAGCGGATATTGATCTTCAACTGGGCATCCGAATGCGAATGCCGCCAGTTCCAATAGTTCTGCTGGTCCCGCGCCTTCAATTTGTCGAACTCCACATCTTTCCGATGGTGATCCTTTAGCCAGACCCGATAAGCCTGGTTCTCATGGTCATTCCACTCGTGATCGTCGTTGTGTTTCTTATCGTGATAGCGGTGATCCTGAGCGAACGAAACAGCCGGCGTCGTCAGAGCCAACCCCGTCGTGAGAATCAAACCGGCCAGCGAAGCATTCAGAAAACGTTTCATAACGATTCCTCCTCCATGCTTACTGTGCAATTGGTCCGCCATCATACGAAGTCTTTAGATGTGCGGTATGTAATGGAACCGAATCAGATAAATATTTCGCCCGCGCCCGTGGTTGGCAACTTTCAGCAGATCCACCACCCCCGGAAATCCCGACTCCCGCGCCAGCATCGGCGTAATATCCGGCAGCCCGATCGGCGTAATCGAATCGACTTCAATCTCGCCGTCCTCCATCCGGTACCTGCCGCCAACCTTCACGCGCGGCCGCTCCCACATCCGGACACTGCACGTGATCTCTCCCCGCCGGACACCTTCGCGCAGCCGCTTCGTGAACACCATCTGTTCAGCCGATCGCCTTCTTCACCAGCGCCGCAATCCGCTTCTCTTCCGCCGGCCCCAGATCCGTTACGGCATAAGCACTCGGCCACATCCGCCCGTCATCGAGCTTCGCCTGATCGCTGAACCCGAGTGTCGCGTATCTGGTCTTGAACTTCTGCCCGCTCTGGAAAAAGCACACCACATTCCCGTCCTTCGCCCACGCCGGCATCCCGTACCACGTTCGAGGCGAAAGCTCCGGAGCAGTCACCTGGATGATCGCATGGATCTTCTCTGCCATTCCCCGATCCGGCTGCGGCATCGCGGCGATCTTCTCCATCAGATCGCTCTCACCATCCGCGCTCTTGCGCGGCCCGCGGCGCTTCTCCACGATGTACTCCTTCATCGCCGCTCGTTCGTCGTCCGAAAACACCGCCGCTTTTTCTCGCGATTTCATCTCATGAGCGTATCAACGCGTGACTCAAAAAGGGGACCACCGTTGCCGCTGGCTCCGTACCTCCCGCGCATTCGCGCAACTCGGCCCGGATGGAGCCCAAACTCACCGTGTGGCGTCCTTTTAATACCATAAACGGGCGATAATGAAGGATATGACTGGCGAACACGCCAAAGCCACGCGCATTAAAGCGATTCTACAATCGCACGCGCAGGAGCTGCACTCTGCCGGCATCCTTCACCTGGATCTGCACGGCTCGGTTGCGCGTGATGAAGCCACCGCTGATTCCGACGTGGATCTCATTGCCGACTTCGATCGTGCGAAAGCCCTGAGTCTCTTCGATCTGGTCGGCCTGCAACTCCGTCTTTCCGGCATGTTGAATGCATCGGTTGACCTCTCCGACCGCCGCTTCCTGAAAGACGAAATCAGGCAGCGTTCGGCACAGGACGCCGTCGTTGTCTTCTAAGACTCCGGCTATCGCGCTTCGCGACATCATCGAAGCGATTGGATGGATTGAGACTTTCACGGCGGATATGGATTTTGAGACCTTTCGCGAAGACCATCGCACAATTGCTGCGGTAGAACGAAAGCTTCTCGTCATCAGCGAGGCTGCGATACGTCTGGGCGATGAGGCCCCCATACTTTGTCCGGACCAGCCATGGCCGTCGATACGTGGTACAGGAAACTGGCTGCGACACTCCTGCGATCGAATCGATATTGAAACGATTTGGCGTACAGTAACAAACGATCTTCCGCCCCTCAAAGCATCGACAATAGCGGCCCTGAAGTCTCTCCCACCGGAAGCGAGCTGAATTCGCCGTCCGAATCAATGATCGCGGAAGTCAGGCAGAGAAGCCTTATGTCCCCTGAACGTTTCGTGCCGCCACTTTCTTGGGATGACCTGTCCGACGCCGGAGCCGAATCGCAGTCTCCGGCGATCAGTCCAAATCCACCGAAGATATCTGCCCACATCGTCCGCTGGCAGATATATGACCGCACCGGGCCGCCGCGGTTGGAACTGTCGCAGCGAGGAATGTCCCGGCGAGGAAATGACGGGCCGCCGAACGCCTGATACGATACACGAAAGCCATGGCGTATAGAAACTCAGCTTGATTGAGGCTGTCATATTCTGAGTGGGATCCGATCCAGAACCAAAGCACCCCATCAGGTGTGTCAACGCCTATGGATCGGTAGTGCAACCCAACGCGGGCTGACCAAAATCTGCCCACTTCTTGAAGTGGAGGGATGGATGCCGCGGATCGCGTTGAAGAAGCGCGAAGGTTCGATCGGAAAGTTCTCTGACGAGAACGGGCAGAGCGTTGTAGCGATTCCAGAAAGCCGGGGACGCGTGGTGGATCAAAACTCTGTTGACCGGCCGGAAGCGTGATCTTTCAGGGCATTCTCCGCCAGAGTATCGAGTTTTCCGCCAATCGCGTCGGTCTCGAACTGCCGATCCCAGGAGATGGCGTCAAATTCGATGAACCACTGGCGAAATGCCGCCAGGTCGGACGGCGAAAGCCCGGCGATATCGCCCTCGATCTTCTCCACTGTGCTCATGAGGAAACCATTTCAAA
>Ga0134125_10003762_pt1 | contig 17476 bp, 16 predicted proteins | sample KB31751_FD_96464 | JGI IMG/M metagenome (GOLD analysis project Ga0134125, IMG submission 96464) | Terrestrial soil microbial communities with excess Nitrogen fertilizer from Kellogg Biological Station, Michigan, USA - KB3-175-1 | ecosystem: Environmental > Terrestrial > Soil > Unclassified ...
GGCCCGCGTTTTTCGAAAGCGAGTCGCGTCGAAAAGGCGTTCCCACAGCTTACAGGTCGGATGCGCCGGCGGACGTCAGACCGTGGCGGGAGCCAGTTCTGCGAGTGCCGCCCGATAGGCCTCGATCGAGCGCGCCTCGCCAGGAGCGGTGATGAAGCTCGCGCGGATGATGCCGTGCACGTCGATCAGGAAGCTCGCGCGGTTCGCAAAGCCCTTGTGCTCGAGGAACACGCCGTATTCCTTGGCGACGGCACCGTGCGGCCAGAAGTCCGCGAGGAGGGTGAAGTCATAACCCTCCTTGTCGGCGAAGGCACGAAGCGTCGCCTTGGAGTCGACGGAGATCGCGAGCAACTCGGCATCGCTACCTGCGAACAGGGAGAGATTGTCTCGCAACTCACAGAGCTCGCCCGTGCAGGTGCTGGAGAACGCGAGCGGGAAGAAGACCAGTGCAACCGGCTTCTTGCCGCGGAAGTCGCTCAACCGCACATGCTCACCGAACTGATTCGCGAGTTCGAAATCGGGTGCCTGGGTGTCGTTTTCCAGAGCCATGATGTCGCTTCCTTTCGGCCACCTCGGCCGTTCAGACCGGGCGATTCGCCCGGCAAACACGATTGGCCATCTTACGCCGACTCGCGCTCTACCGCTGGATGGCGATCTCGAGCCTCAATTCGCGCGACTCTCCCGGCTGCAGGGCCAGCTGTCCCGGCTTCTGGGCGAAGTCGGCATCGAAGTCGAGCGGCGACGTCATCCCGAACCACGGTTCGATGCAGACGAACTCACCGGGCGCCTTGCTCCACACCCCGAGGATCGGAAAGTCCGGGAAGTTCACGGTGATCGACGGTGCCCCGGGCGCCGTGTACCGCACCGAGCGACTCTCAATGCTGTCGAAGATCACCGCATCGGCGGCGAACAGCGAGTCTCGCAACTCGAGGGTGGTTCCCAAGACCGGAGTGGGGAAGCCCTGCGGCAACAGCAGGCCATCCTGCAGCCGCCTTATCGGCGCGGGTTCCTCGTGATCGAACTCGATCGTGTGCGAGTCACGAGAACGCGCACCGGGCAGGGGCCAACGGAACCCCGGATGCGCTCCGAGCGAAGCATGCAGCGTCGCGTCCCCCGGGTTCTCCAGTCTGTAGCACACCTCGAGCGTGCCGCCGGTGAGCGTGTACCGCAGCTGCAGCACGAAGGGAAAGGGAAACTGCCGCCTCGTGCGCTCGTCGTCGACGAGCGTGAAGGTGAGGCTCTCGTCGCCCGAGCGCTCGACCGCAAACGGCAGGTCGCGCGCGAAGCCGTGCTGCGACATTGTGTACTGCCGGCCGTCGACGGTGAGTCGGTCATCCGGCACCCGCCCCACGATGGGGAACAGAACTGGCGCCCGCCTCGCCCACTCGCTGCCGCCTTGCCAGAGCAGCTCGCGCCCCTCCGAATCGCGAAGCGAACTCAGCTCGGCTCCGAGCTCGTTCACCGAGAGTGCGAGATGCTCGTTCTCCAACTCATAGAAGGTCATGAGGAGAGGCTAGAACACGGCGTCCGCGGGTTCGACCCGCCGACCGTGTCGCGAGAGGCGCACCCCACGTTCACGGCACAACTAGAATTGGGCGGGCTTCGCACTGAGGGCGCCGATCGAAACCCGATTCTGCGTTCGCGAGGCACTTCTCCGTCCGCCAACAAGAGCGAGGTCAAGGATGACGGTCAACGACCAGGACCCATATTCGGCGAATCACATCGATCAGGATCCAGAGGAAACCGCCGAATGGCAGGAATCCCTCGATGCTCTGGTCGCGACGCACGGGCGCCAGCGCGGCCGCGAGATCATGCTCAGCCTGCTGAAGCGCTCGAAGGATCTGCAGCTCGGTGTTCCGATGGTTCCGACCACCGACTACATCAACACCATCGCCCCCGAAAACGAACCCGATTTCCCCGGCGACGAAGAGATCGAGCGTCGCTACCGCGCCTGGCTGCGCTGGAATGCCGCGATCATGGTGCACCGCGCCCAGCGCCCGGGTATCGCTGTCGGCGGCCACATCTCCACCTACGCCGGCTCGGCCACCCTGTACGAGGTCGGCAGCAACCACTTCTTCCGCGGCCAGGATCACCCGAGCGGCGGCGACCAGGTGTTCTACCAGGGGCACGCCTCCCCCGGCATGTACGCCAGGGCCTTCCTCGAGGGCCGTCTCGACGAGAACCAGCTCGACGGCTTCCGCCAGGAGAAGTCGCACCCGAGCGGTGGCCTCTCCTCGTACCCGCACCCGCACCTCATGCCTGAGTTCTGGCAGTTCCCCACGGTGTCGATGGGCATCGGTCCGATCAACGCGATCTACCAGGCTCAGGCCAACCGCTACCTGACCAACCGCGGCATCAAGGATGTCTCCGACAGCCACGTCTGGGCCTTCCTCGGTGACGGCGAGATGGACGAGGTCGAGAGCCGCGGCGCGCTGCAGTGGGCGGCGAACGACAATCTCGACAACCTCACCTTCGTCATCAACTGCAACCTGCAGCGCCTCGACGGGCCGGTTCGCGGCAACGGCAAGATCATCCAGGAGCTCGAGAGCTTCTTCCGCGGCGCCGGCTGGAACGTCATCAAGGTCATCTGGGGTCGCGAGTGGGACAGCCTGCTGTCTCGCGACAGCGAGGGTGCGCTCGTCAACCTCATGAACGTCACTCCGGATGGCGACTACCAGACCTACAAGGCCGAGAGCGGCGCCTACGTGCGCGAGAACTTCTTCGGCCGCGACCCGCGCGTCGCGGAACTGGTGAAGGACTACACCGATGACCAGCTGTGGAGCCTCAAGCGCGGCGGCCACGACTACCGCAAGGTCTACGCGGCGTTCAAGGCGGCCACAGAGCACAAGGGCCAGCCGACGGTCATCCTCACCAAGACCGTCAAGGGCTACGGCCTCGGGCCGTCCTTCGAGGGGCGCAACGCGACCCACCAGATGAAGAAGCTCACCCTCGACAACCTCAAGCAGTTCCGTGACGTCATGCACATTCCGATCACGGATGCGGTGCTCGAGGCAGACCCGTACCGCCCGCCGTTCTACCACCCGGGCCAGAACGACGAGGCGATCCAGTACCTGCAGGAGCGCCGCCGCGCGCTCGGCGGGTACCTGCCGGAGCGCCGCTCCCGGTACACGCAGATCTCGCTCCCCGAGGAGAGCGCCTACGAGGTCGCCAGGCGCGGCTCCGGCAAGCAGGAGATCGCGACCACCATGGCGTTCGCGAGGCTGCTCAAGGATCTGCTGAAGTCGAAGGAGTTCGGCCACCGCATCGTGCCGATCATTCCGGATGAGGCCCGCACCTTCGGCATGGACGCCTACTTCCCCACCGCAAAGATCTACAACCCCAACGGGCAGCACTACACCTCGGTGGACCGCGAGCTCCTGCTCGCCTACCAGGAGAGCGTGCAGGGGCAGATCCTGCACGTGGGCATCAATGAGGCTGGCGCGTTCTCGGCATTCACCGCGGCGGGCACCTCGTACTCCACCCACGGCGAGCCGCTCATCCCGGTCTACATCTTCTACTCCATGTTCGGCTTCCAGCGCACAGGAGACGCGATGTGGGCCGCGGGCGACCAGATGGCGCGCGGGTTCATCATGGGGGCCACCGCGGGTCGCACCACGCTCACCGGCGAGGGCCTCCAGCACGCGGACGGGCAGTCGCCGCTGCTCGCATCGACCAACCCCTCGGTCGTCGCGTACGACCCCGCCTACGGTTATGAACTCGGCCTCATCGTGAAGGCGGGCCTCGAACGGATGTACGGCGGCAGCCATCCGCATCCGGATGTCATGTACTACATCACCGTCTACAACGAGCCGATGAAGCAGCCGGCCGAACCCGAGAACCTCGACATCGACGGTCTTCTCCACGGCATCTACCTGCTCAATAAGGCAGAGAACGTCGGACCGAAGGCGCAACTGCTTGCCTCCGGCGTGGCGGTGCCGTGGGCACTTGAGGCCCAGCAGTTGCTCGCCGAAGACTGGAACGTGGCCGCTGACGTGTGGTCCGTCACGTCGTGGGGCGAGTTGCGCCGCGATGGACTCGCCGCGCAGGAGCACAACTTCCTCAATCCCAACGAACAGCCCCAACAGCCGTACCTGACAGGCAAGCTGGAGGGCGCCGAGGGACCGTTCCTGGGGGTGAGTGACTACATGCACGCGGTGCCCGACCAGATTCGCCAGTTCGTTCCCGGCGACTACCTCACGCTCGGCGCCGACGACTATGGATTCTCCGACACTCGCGCGGCCGCCAGGCGGTTCTTCAAGATCGACGGACCGTCGCTCGTCGTGCGCACTCTGGAGGCCCTGGTCGCACGGGGCGAGATCGACCCGGGTGTTCCGCAGCAGGCGATCGATCGCTACCGACTGCACGACGTGACAGCGGGAACCACCGGCTCGGCCGGTGGCGAGAGCTAGACGACAGGAACACGAGTAGATGGCACCGGTGGCGCGCAGTAAGGAGCAGACGCTCGCGTGGCTGAAGACCGTCTCCGGCGAGCTGGCGACGGCGACGCTGAAGCGGTTGGATGACACCCTTCCCTGGTACGGCGACATGCCCCCGGGGCGGCGTTCCGCGGTCGGACTCGTGGCGCAGGCGGGCATCACCTCGTTCATCCACTGGTTCGACGACCCGGATTCCACGCCGTGGATCGCGGCAGACGTGTTCGGCGCGGCGCCGAGGGAACTGTTGCGCTCGGTGAGCCTCACCCAGACGCTGCAGCTCATCAAGGTGACCGTCGAGGTCGTCGAAGACCGCGTCAAGGGCCGCGACGAGTCGCTGCGCGAGGCGATCCTGCTGTACTCACGGGAGATCGCCTTCGCAGCGGCGGATGTCTACGCCCGTGCCGCCGAGGCACGCGGCCTCTGGGACGCGCGGCTCGAGGCGCTCGTGGTCGACTCGATTCTCAGCGGCGAATACGACGACGAACTGCCGTCCCGCATCGCCGCGCTCGGCTGGCACGGCCACGGCGAGGTGTGCGTGCTCGTGGGCACGGCACCGAAGATGCTCGACGTCGACATGCTGAGGCGCACGGCCCGCCATCTCGACGCCGACGTGCTGATCGGCGTGCAGGGCAGCCGACTGGTGCTCGTGATCGGTCGGGCGACGCCCTACGGCAGCGAACCCACGGACGCCACCGCGGATGCCCAGGTGCCGTTCCTCGACATCGCCAACGCCCTGGAGCCCGGCTTCGGTGACGGCTATCTCGTGCTCGGACACGAGGTGCCGAGCCTCGTCGACGCCTCGCGCAGCGCCAAGGCCGCACTCGCCGGCTTCGCTGTGGCCAGGTCGTGGCGCAACGCTCCGAGGCCCATGCTCGCCGACGACCTGCTCCCCGAGCGTGCCCTCGCCGGCGACGCGCTCGCGCGATCCACGCTCGTCAACCGCATCTATCGGCCGCTGCAGGCTCACTCCACCGAACTGCTCGCGACGCTCTGGTGCTACCTCGACAACGGCCGGTCCCTCGAGGCCACCGCGCGCGAACTGTTCGTGCACCCCAACACCGTGCGCTACCGGCTCAAGCGGGTATCCGAGGTCATCGGTTGGGATGCGACGGGAGCGCGCGAGTCGCTCATCCTGCAGGCCGCGCTCATCCTCGGCTCGATCGCCGAACCCGATGGGCCGCTGCGGCGGCGCTGACCCCCGCTTGAGGAAACCACCAAAGCTCGACGTGTTCATTAGGCTTAATCCACCGCCACCCCCGTTACTTCAGCAGAGGAGACTTGATCTGTGATCGTCGTCGTATGCCCCGGTCAGGGCTCCCAGACCCCGGGCTTCCTCGAGCCCTGGCTCGCTGAGCCGCGCTTCAGGGAGCACCTCGAGTCGCTGTCTGACGCCGCGGAGCTCGACCTCGTCAAGCACGGAACCGTGTCGGATGCCGACACCATCCGCGACACCGCCGTGGCCCAGCCGCTCATCGTCGCGGCGGGACTCGTCACTCTGGCCGCCCTGCTCGAGGGCCGAAGCGAGGCCATCGACGGCGTCGCCGGCCACTCCGTCGGTGAACTCACCGCCGCTGCAGCAGCGGGAATCCTGAGCGAAACGGATGCCATGACGCTCGTGCGCGAGCGTGGCACAGCGATGGCGGAGGCCGCGGCGCTCGCGGAGACCGGAATGAGTGCCGTCCTCGGCGCCGACGAGAGCGAGCTCCTCACCCTGCTCGGCGAACTGGACCTCGAGCCCGCCAACTTCAACGGTGGCGGTCAGATCGTCGTCGCGGGCACACTCGGTGCCCTCGCGAAACTCAAGGAGAATCCGCCGAGCGGCTCGCGGGTCATTCCGTTGCAGGTCGCCGGCGCCTTCCACACGCGCTACATGAAGCCCGCCGTCGAGCACCTCCGTGCCGTTGCCGGCGGTCTCGAGCGCAACGATCCCACGATTCCGATCTGGAGCAACCACGACGGCGCTCAGGTGACGTCGGGCAGTGACTTCGTCGACCTTCTCGTGGGCCAGGTGTCGTCGCCGGTACGGTGGGACAAGACAATGGAGGCCTTCGCGGCCGCCGGAGTCACGGGCGTTATCGAGGTCGCACCGGCCGGCGCGCTCGTCGGCCTCGCGCGGCGCGGACTCAAGGGAGTGCCGACCGTGGCGATCAAGAGCCCTGACGACCTGGCTGCGGCCCACGAACTGATGGACAGTGCACGATGACCCACCCCACGCTTCAGCAGTCCAGCGGACCTCGCTTCACGCGCATCTACAGCTATGGCGCAGCCCGCGGCGACCTCGTCGTGCCGAACGACGATCTGGTGGGCCCGATCAACTCGAGCGACGAGTGGATTCAGCAGCGCACCGGCATCATCACGCGCACCCGCGCCTCGCACGAGGTGCTCGCCGTAGATCTCGCGACGGATGCGGCGAGGGAGGCCATCGAGAAGTCGGGTGTGGCTGCCGCCGACATCGACCTCGTGATCATCGCGACCATCAGCAACTCGCGACAGACCCCGTCCATGGCCGCGGTCGTCGCCGATCGGGTCGGATCCAATCCGGCAGCGGCGTACGACACGAACGCGGCCTGCGCCGGCTTCAGTTACGCGGTCACCCAGGCCGACGCGCTCATCCGCACCGGAGCCGCACACTATGCGCTCGTCATCGGCGCGGAGAAGCTCTCCGACGTCGTCGACCCGAACGAGCGCTCGATCTCCTTCCTCCTCGGCGACGGCGCCGGCGCCGTGGTGATCGGCCCGAGCGAGACACCGGGCATCGCCGCAGCGGTCTGGGGTTCCGACGGCTCCAAGGCGGATGCCGTGGGAATGAACGCGACACTGGTCGAGTTTCGAGACGGCACGGCCGCCTGGCCGACCCTCCGCCAGGAGGGACAGACCGTGTTCCGCTGGGCCGTCTGGGAGATGGCCAAGGTGGCCAAGCAGGCTCTCGAGGTGGCAGGCGTCACGGCAGACGACCTCGCCGCCTTCATCCCGCACCAGGCGAACATGCGCATCATCGACGAGTTCGCCAAGCAGTTGGGACTCCCCGATACCGTGGCCATCGCCCGAGACATCGCGACGACCGGCAACACCTCGGCCGCCTCGATTCCGCTGGCGACCCACAGACTGCTCGCCGAGCATCCGGAACTCAGCGGCGGGTTGGCGCTGCAGATCGGCTTCGGCGCCGGACTCGTCTTCGGCGCTCAGGTGGTCGTACTGCCGTAATGGCGGGCCACGGCAGCTCGCTGCCCTAAACTAATTCACGGTCAAACGACACCCCAAGGAGAATCACAATGGCATTGTCCACCGAAGAAGTTCTGGCCGGCCTGGCAGAGCTCATCAATGACGAAACCGGCATCGCGACCGACACCGTCGAGCTCGACAAGTCGTTCACGGACGACCTGGACATCGACTCGATCTCGATGATGACCATTGTCGTCAACGCAGAAGAGAAGTTCGACGTGAAGATCCCCGACGACGAGGTCAAGAACCTCAAGACGGTCGGCGACGCAGTCAGTTTCATCACCGCAGCACAGGCGTAACAGCGGCTGGGGTCGGCACTCCAACGAGACCCGGCCCCGCCACCGTACCCACTTCGGCAACCGCACCGCCCGAATCCACGAGAGAGATGCAATGACCACCAAGAAGATCGTCGTCACCGGGCTGGGAACTTCCTCCCCCCTCGGCGGAAACGTCGAAGACACTTGGCGTGCGCTTCTCGCTGGCGAGTCCGGTGTGCACTCCCTTCAGCACGACTGGGTCGAGCAGTACGACCTGCCCGTCACCTTCGCTGCCGAAGCGCGCGTGCGACCGGAGGAGGTGCTTGACCGCCCCGAGGCGAAACGACTCGACCCCTCGTCGCAGTTCGCCGTGATCTCTGCCCAGGAGGCATGGCTGGATGCCGGTGCTCCGGATGTAGAGCCAGAACGACTCGGCGTCGACTACGCGACGGGCATCGGGGGCCTGTGGAGTCTCCTCAATGCGTGGGACACCCTGCGCGAGAAGGGGCCGCGGCGCGTCTTGCCCATGACCGTGCCGATGCTGATGCCGAACGCAGCGTCCGCCGCGATCTCCATGAAGTTCCACGCGCGCGCCTTCGCGCGCACCGTGGCTTCGGCCTGCGCCTCGAGCACCGAGTCGATTGCGAACGCCTACGAGCACCTTCAGCTCGGGCTCGCCGACGTGATCATCGCCGGCGGCACCGAATCCGCGATTCACCCCATCACGCTCGCCGCCTTCTCCTCCATGCAGGCTCTGTCGAAGCGCAACGATTCTCCCGAGACCGCATCACGCCCGTACAACATCGACCGTGACGGCTTCGTCATGGGCGAGGGTGCGGCCAGCGTGGTGCTCGAGACCGAGGAGCACGCGCTCGCTCGCGGCGCCCACATCTACGCAGAGCTCGCCGGCGGCGGCGTCACCGCGGATTCGTACCACATCACGGCCAACGACCCGGAGGGTCAGGGAGCGTCCCGCGCCATCGCGCTCGCGCTCGACCACGCGGGCGCCTCCCCGGATGACGTGGCCCACATCAACGCGCACGCCACGAGCACCCCGGTCGGCGACGTCGCCGAGTATGCGGCGCTCAAGGTCGCCTTCGGAGACCGCCTGCACGACATCCCGGTGTCGGCCACGAAGGGTGCGACCGGCCACCTGCTGGGCGGTACCGGTGCGCTCGAGGCGATCTTCACCATCCTCGCCCTGCAGGAGCGCACGGCGCCTCCCACGATCAACCTCACCGAGCAGGACCCGGCGATCCCGCTGGATGTGGTGACGTCCCCGCGCGCGCTTGGCGACGGACAACTGCTCGCCATCAGCAACTCCTTCGGTTTCGGCGGACACAACGCCGTCGTGGCATTCAGGAGCATCTAAGCCGGAACTCCCCCGGCTCTCCTTATGCGTATCGCCATCGTCAGTGACTATTTCCTCGACTACGTCGGGGGCGCGCAGACCTCAATGCGGCAGCAGCAGCTTGCGCTCGAAGCGGCTGGACACACCGTGGTCATGGTCTCCGCGTCACGAGGCCTCTGGTTCGGCGGCGTGCGCGAGGTGGCCGACGGCATCCGGATTCACCCCAACTTCACCATTCCCGGCCTCCAGCTGCCGATCATGCCGAACAATCGCCGCAATCGCGCGGTGCTCGAACGCTTCTTCCGGGAACAGTCCATCGATGTGGTGCACCTGCAGACGGAGTTCGCGCTCGCCCATGCGGCGACCGAGGTCGCCCGAAAGTTGGGCATCCGTGTCGTACACACGGTGCACACGTTCTACTGGGCAAGCGACGGTGGGCCTCAGGCCTCTGTCGCGTGGTTCCTCCGCTGGGGGCTCGAACTCGTCTCGAAGTCGACGATTCCGCGACTGAATTTCACTCCGCGCGCGGCGGACAATCTGCTGCGGAACCTCACGCTCGGAATGGCGCTGCTCGTCGACCGCGTCGTGTCGCCCTCCGCCCACCAGGCCAGGGACCTTGCCGATGCGGGGGTTCCGGGCGAGATCGCCCTGGTGCCGAACCCGATCGCAACCTCGCCGCGGCCATCCGCGCCGCTGCCTGCCGACGGTACGCCGAACTTCCTCTGGGTGGCGAGGTGCGAGGGGGTCAAGCGGCCGCTCGTCTTCGCTCGAGCAGCCGTCGCGGCGCTCGAGCGCACGGGCGACGCGTTCACCGTCGACTTCGTCGGTGAGGGCGCAGAACTCGCCGAGCTGAAGTCGATCGTGGCCGGGCATCCGCAGATCCGAGTGCGAGGCGCGCTGCCGCACGACGCCGTTCTCGACCTCATGGATGCCTCATCCGCGGTCGTGCTGACCTCCCTCGGTTTCGACAATCAACCGATGACCATCGCCGAGGCCGTCAGTCGTGAGCGTGGCGTGCTCTACTGCGATCCGAAGCTGCGGGAGGGACTGCAGCACGCGGGCTTCCTCTCCGAGACGCCGGACGAGGCGGGCCTCGCCGACGCGCTCGTCGCGCTCGTCACCGACCGCACCCTTCTGGCGCAGATCTCGAAGGGGGCGCTCATCGATCGCGAGGCGTTCGCACCCGCCGCCTACGTCGAGCGCATCGTGGATGTCTACACGTCCTGACGCCGTGAAGACCGTCGCCGCTCCCGTCTTGCCACATTCAGGATGCCAGCGCTTGCAGTGAAGGTGCCAGCCCGAGATTGCTGCTGAAGCGGCTCGCGGCTCCTGCATTTGGCGAAATACGCGCGGCAGCAGTCGTCATCGGAGCTGACTGAGTTAGCCGACCTTGTGCAGCCAGATGACCTGGCTGTCGTCGCTCGCGTGCCGGAAGGCCTCGAGCTCGTCATCCCAGGCCTGGCCTAGCGCGAGGCGCAGTTCGCGATGCAGCTCGAAGGCGTCTGACCCGGCCAGTTCCATGGCGTAGCGCACGCGGTCCTCGGGGATCACGACATTGCCCGCGGTGTCGAGCTGGGCGAAGAAGATGCCGAGGTCCGGCGTGTGCATCCATCGACCGCCGTCGCTACCCGGGGTCGGGTCCTCCGTGACTTCGTAGCGCAGGTGCTCCCAGCCGCGGAGGGCCGAGGCGAGAGCGGCGCCAGTACCCTGGCTGCCCTCCCAGTAGAACTCGGTGCGCATGGCGCCCTTGAGCACCGGCTGCTCTGCCCAGGTGAAATTCACGGCGCGCTCAAGGGCGCGCCCTGCTGCCCACTCGATGTGCGGGCAGAGTGCACGAGGCGAGGAGTGCACGTACAGCACTCCCCGAGCGGTTGCTGCAGCCACAATAACTCCATTCGGTTGAGGTGCGACTTCCCCATCGACCTCTGAATGGTGTGCTGCTTCGTGTTCAGTTGAACGGCATCCGAACGAGTCACTAGCCGTTGCTTGAATTATCCCCGATAACGGGCACAAATAACAACTGTGTGATTACTGTGTCTCGCGCGCGGTTATATACTCCGTATGGTTTTTACGATTTCAGGGCGAGGGACATGTCGGTTCGAGACGGAGCGTTGGCCATCCTCACGCTCGGCCCGGCCTACGGTTTGCAACTGCACGCCGAGCTCGCGGATCGGGCGCCGCACCGCAAGCCGGTGAACGTCGGGCAGATCTACGGCACCCTTGAGCGCCTGGCGAAGCAGGGACTCGTGGCGGATGCCGGGACAACCGACGATGGACTCCCCCTGTACGCGCTGACCGATGACGGCGACGGCGAGGCGCGCGTGTGGATGCGCGAACCCGTGACCGCGCCGCTGCCCGAGTGGACCGAGATGCTCGACCAGATTCTCATCACGAGCTCGCTCGACCCGGCGGCCGCAATGACGCTTGCGCGACGATACCGGCGCTGGTGGGAGGCGGATCTCACCGCGACGCGGGATGCGCTGCGGTCGGATTCGCCCGCGCCCACGGAGCAACCGCGGCAGGACAGGCGTCTCGCCGTCCTCGCGCGGGAGGCACTCGCGGTGGCGGCTCTCGCTTGGATCGGAGCCGCGACCTCGGCCATCGCCGAGAACGATTCCGCCCGCGGTTACTCGGGCGTGAGGCCCAAACGCGGACGCCGGCCCGGCGCGTGATCACTTGGCCTGCGCGTAGTTGTCTACCGTGGCGATGGTGAGGGGAAACTCCACGGGCAGGGCCCCGAAGAGCAGGCGGCCGGCCTGGACGGCCGACTCTCTTGCCGCCTGCTCTACTGCGGGAGCGGCATCCGCGGGGCAGTGGATGACGAGCTCGTCGTGCATGAAGAAGACGAGATGGGGGCCGCGAGTGAACCACGCGTTACCCGCGAGTTCGTGGAGCGACTGACGGAGAGTTGCCATCCAGCAGAGTGCCCACTCGGCTGCGCTGCCCTGTACGACGAAGTTGCGAGTGAAGCGGCCCCAGCTTCGAGCCTGCCCGCGCGCCCGGCGTTGCTCGGCATCCGTCGCGTGGTCACCGAAGGCGGCCGCCTGAGTCTCGCGCCACTCCTCGCTCGGGGGTGGTGAGCTTCGACCGAGTCGCGTCGTGACGATCTCGCCGCGCTCACCCGCCCTCGCGGCGTCCTCGACGAGGGCAATGGCGCGCGGGTACGCGCGTGCGAGCCTGGGCATGAGGCGCCCACTCTCCCCCGTCGTCGAGCCGTACATCGCCCCGAGCATCGCGACCTTGGCCTGATCGCGACTGGCCACCGCACCACTCGCCACGATCGCGGCGTACATGTCTTTCGACCGGCCGGCTTCGGCCATGGCGCGGTCGCCGGAGAGGGCGGCGAGGATGCGTGGCTCCAGCTGGGAGGCGTCTGCGACCACGAGTTTCCAGCCCGGTTCGGCGACGACGGCCTCGCGAATCTGCTTCGGGAGCTGCAGGGCTCCCCCACCGCCCTTGCTGGCCCAGCGACCGGTGACCACGCCGCCCGGCACGTAGTCGGGGTGGAATCGGCCGTTCTGAACGTTGGTGTCGAGCCAGTGCCAGCCGTTCGCGCTCAGGAGTCGGGCGAGCTTCTTGTACTCGAGCAGCGGCGCGATCGCGGGGTGCTCGATCTTCTTGAGTTCCCACGAGCGGGTGGACGAGACCATGATGCCGGCGCGAGCGAGCGCGCGAAGCAGTTCGGGCGGCGAATCGGGGTTGAGTTCGGGCGCACCGAGCTCATCACGCACGCGCGCGAGCACCGCCGCGAGGCCCGCCGGACGCTCGCCGGGCCGTGGCCTTGGGCCGAGGTGGCGCGCGAGCAACTGCTCGTGGAGGTCCTCGCGCCACGGGAGCCCGGCGTGCCGTATCTCGGCGGCGACGAGCGCACCTGCGGACTCAGCCGCGAGGAGACGAGCGATCCTGCCCGGATTCACCGCGGACTCGATCGCCTGGCGCTGCAGCCGAAACTCCTCGACCGGATCCTGCTCGGGCGCGGCTGCCTGCGCCTCGAACTCGAAGAGGGCGTCATCCGTCACGCGCTCGATGGACTCGGCCGGCGCCGAGTCCCAGGAGTTGACTGCGGCTCGGGCGAGCGCGGAGTCTGCGGTCAACTCGGAGTTGCGCAGGATCGCGTGTGCGAGCCGCAGGTCTACGCAGCGCTCGACTCGCACGCCTGCCTCGAGCAGCGCGCCGTACCAGTGGCTCGTGTCGTCCCATACCCAGCGCGGATGCTCGGTCTCCAGCCGGGCCACCGTCGCCGCCAGGGCGCCGCGTGCAACCACGTCCTCGGCGACCAGCGCGCCGCCGTCATCGAGAGTGCTGAGCACCGCGTCGCCCCGACCCTCACCAGGCGCGGAACCGACGACAACGTGCACCTCTCCAGTCTGCCGCCCGACGCCGACATCCAGCGCCCCTCCCCGCCACCTTTCGGAAATTCAGGAGAATGGCGCGCTCAGGCACACGTCGCTGGCGCAAGGACGCGCCTCGCAGAGCGGCCGCGCGACCAAAGTCCTGAATTTCCGAACACACTCCCGGGCGGGAGGGAGTGAGGGGCAGCTCGGCGGGTCAGGCGTGGAGGAGGGCGCCGGAGCGGTTGAGCACGTTCTTCTCGCCCGCCTCGATCGGCACACCGAAACGGTTCTGCCGCGGGGGCATCGGGCAGTTGAAGGCGTAGGAGAAGGCGCAGGGTGGGATCACGGCGCGGTTGAAGTCGAGCGTGATCGTGCCGTCGGCGTTCGGGGCGACGAACAGGAAGCGCCCGACGCTGTAAGTGGAGTCGCCGTTCGTGCTATCGGCGAAGACGAGCTGCAGCGCGCGCCCCGACTTGAAGGCGGCGAGGTTGTAGTCCACGCCGTCCTTGCTGAATGTGATCTCACCCGGAACGGTGAGCTCGCGCGTCTTCCCGTCATCCTTGAGGTGTTCGAAGCCGACCGTCGCTCCGCCGGGGATCTCGGTGAATGTCGCCGTGATCACCCACTCCGGATTGTATGGAAAGACGTCGATGCCACCGAAGTCGCGAATGCCCTCCGACTGCGCGTCCCACACCCGCAGCGCATAGCTCCCCGCCTCGCTCGCGATCACGAACCCGGTCACGGTGTCGCTGAACGTGATCTCGCCGGGCGCATCCGAGTCCTTGCCCGCCACGACGGCAGAGCCGTCTACGAGTTCGCCGTTCACACGAATCCCATCGGATGCGGTGGCCGTGACTCGCAGCCCCGACTCGCCTTCAGGCAGCGGTGCCCAGACCCCGGGCACACCGTAAATAGTCTGCTCCGAGTCGATCCACTGCGTGTTCACGAGAGCGAGATTGCCCTTCGGCTGCACGACCGCGAGCTCACGCCGCTCGTGGAACAGTGCGAACTGCTCCTCCGGCGTGGGCGGGGTGGAGGTGTTGTGGGCGTTGTCGGTCATGAAGTCCGTCCTTGTCGAAGTCACCGAATGCAACGAGCGGTGACGCGAGAATATTGCCTGCCGAGTGAGGGCCTGCCGAGTGAGGGCCTGGGGCTTGACGCCTAGGGCTTCCAGACCATCAGCACGACGACGAGCAGAAGAAGCAGCGACACGATGCCGGATCCGGCCGCGATCTGCGGATAGCGCGCCTCCTTGCCGCTTCCGTCCTTGGTGACCTCACCTGCCGCCTTGCGCAGTGCAGGAACGACAAGGAAGAGGTTCAACAGCAGCGCGACGAGGTACGCGACCGTCGAGAGCCAGATCCAGGTGGTGCCGAAGGAGAGATGGTACTTGGGGTCGCTCATGCCGAGGAGACCGAAACCGAGGACCACGACAACGAGCGAGATGAGACTGAACACGAAGACTGACGTCGCGAGGGTCTTCACCTGGGCGCCGTTGCCTGCCCGGATCGCCCGGAGGCCGGTCATCGGAAGGATCGCCATGGGACCGACGATGAACACGGCCGTGACGACGTGCAAGACGTTGAAGAGAGTATCCATGGCTACAGGCTAGAGCCCCCGTGAGCGGGAGTGATGGAGGCTCGGCGGTGCAGACGAATGGAGAGTGCGCGACACAAGAAGAAGCCGGTCTCCGCTAAGCGGAGACCGGCTTCTGTCCAGCTAATAAACCGCTGTTAAGCAAGCTATTAAAGCGGGCGGATGTTCTCCGCCTGCGGGCCCTTGGGACCCTGCGCCAGGTCGAATTCGACCTTCTGGTTCTCGTCCAGGGACTTGTATCCGCTGGTCGCGATAGCCGAGTAGTGCGCAAACACGTCGGGGCTACCGTCCTCGGGGGCGATGAATCCAAAGCCCTTCTCTGCGTTAAACCACTTTACGGTTCCAACTGCCATTTCATTCTCCTTCAGGAGGTCTTCGCGTAGCCCCGACTGCCGAGGCCACTCGTCGCGGTGTTCATCGTCCGCTCCCGAAAGAAACATGCGCCGGAAGGCGACAAGCATTCAAGATCTGCGAGGTACAGCAACTGCATGAGCAAGCGTAGCCCATTGGCACGCATTTGGGGGATATTTCCTTTCATTACGATTCGGCAACTGTCGCGGCAGTTCAGGACTCCACGACGACCTCCTCGGGCGACTTGTCTGACCGCCATCCGCGCCAGGAAGGCTGACGCAGGTGGCCGCTCGCCGTCCACTCCGCGAAAGCGACCTCGCCGACCCGAGTGGGTGAGACCCAGTGCGCATCCGATGCCTCCGCTCTCGGAACATCGGTGAACGGGCTCGTCTTGCGTGCCAGCCTGCCGAGTGTGACCTCGAGCTCCTCCAGCTGTTTGTCGCCGAAGCCCGTTCCGACTCGGCCGACGTAGTGGAGACCCTGCGCATCCGGGATTCCCAGCAGAAGGGACCCGATCGTGCCCGCACGCCTCCCCTTACCCGGTCGCCATCCGCCGATCACGACCTCTTGCGTGAGGTGGTGCTTGATCTTGATCCAGGCGGCCGACCGGCGACCCTCGGCGTAGGTGCTGTCGCGCTTCTTCGCCATGACGCCCTCGAGACCGAGCTCGCGGCTGCTGCTCATGGCGTCTTCGATGTCGCCCTCGAAGGAGGGCGGAACCTGGATGGGGCCGGCCGAGCGAACGACGTCTTCCAGCATCCGCCGCCGCTCCCAGTAGGGATGCTCGGTGAGCGATTCGCCGTCGAGTTCGAGGATGTCGAAGAGCAGCAGTTGCACCGGCGTGCGCCCCACGGCCTTCTGCACATCTGCCTTCCTGGTCAGCTTCATTCGCGTCTGCAGCAGCCCGAAGTCCGGTCGTCCCTTCGTATTGATCGCGACGATCTCCCCATCGAGCACCGCGGAGCGGCCAGCCAGCGCGTCGGCCATCCGTTCGGCGACATCGGGGTAGCTCACCGTCACGTCATTCGCGTTACGGGTGAACAGGCGCGTGCCCGCCCCGCCGACCGCCGCGATCGCGCGGATACCGTCCCACTTCATCTCGAAGGCCCAGTCATCGTCGTCGCCGAGTCCGCCTTCGCTGCCGAGCGTCGCGAGCATGGGCGCGATGAACACCGCCGTCTTCTTTGGCGACGTCGCGCTCTTCGCGTCAGCCTTCTTCGACACCGCACTCGTTGCCGTCGCGCCGTCAGCGTCGGCGCCGGGCGAGTCCTTCATGAGGTGGATGAGCCAGTTCTTCTCCGCGCGCCCCTCCCCGCCCGTGTGGATGAGCGCGTACTTGCGCGGGCCGCCGAGCCCACCGCCCGGGCGTCCGTGGAGCGTGGCGATGACCTCCTTGCCGTCGCGCCACTTCTCGAGTTCGTACTCCCCCGCATCCCAGATCGTCACGTCGCCCGCGCCGTATTCGCCCCGGGGAATGGAGCCCTCAAAGCTGCCGTATTCGAGCGGGTGGTCCTCGGTCTGCACGGCGAGGTGGTTCTGCTTCGGCGCGGTGGGCACTCCCTTCGGCAGCGCCCACGACACGAGGACGCCGTCGTGTTCGAGTCTGAAATCCCAGTGCAGTCGGCTCGCGTGATGCTCCTGAATGACGAAGGATGTGCCATCGGTCGAGGTGACCCGACCCTGCGGCACCGGCTCCGGCGTCTTGGAGGCGTCTCGCATGGAACGGTATGTGCCGAGTCGGTCCGTGGTGTCGTCGCCCACGGACGGTTCGTCCGCGTGCCCGGCTGAGAGGTGGGCGAGCGGATCGGCTCGCCGCTTCATCCGCCGCATCACCTGCTGGTAGTCCAGCTGCGCGAGATCACCGTTGTCGAGCTCCTCCCAGGTGCGCGGCACCGCCACGGTCGGACGGAACCGTCCGCGCAGCGAATA
>Ga0134125_10003763_pt1 | contig 17466 bp, 11 predicted proteins | sample KB31751_FD_96464 | JGI IMG/M metagenome (GOLD analysis project Ga0134125, IMG submission 96464) | Terrestrial soil microbial communities with excess Nitrogen fertilizer from Kellogg Biological Station, Michigan, USA - KB3-175-1 | ecosystem: Environmental > Terrestrial > Soil > Unclassified ...
ACACGACGCTATGGCAATTGAAAGGTTCAGCAGCATCCGGCGCATCGGCGCGGTAGCGGATTTGAAGCGCGCCATCTATGAGGCCGTCAGCGGGCAGCCATCACTTCCATGGCGCTCATGCGTGCCGAACCGTGGCGTAGGCGCGTACCGGAAAGGTCCCCATTCCCCTGACCTTGACGGGCACGGCGGTAAACGTGAAACCCGCCGGCGGGAGTTTCTCGAGGTTGCAGAGATGCTCGACGATGGGAATATCCGCACCGAGCAGGGTAGTGTGGACCGGGCGAGCCCCGTCGCCCGTGTCGTCGATGTTGAGAGAGTCGATTCCCACCAGCGTGGCGCCCTCGTCGCGCAGATACTGAGCCGCGGAGCCGGTGAGGAACGGATGGCCCTCGAAATACCGATCCGTCCCCCAGTGCCGTGCCCAGCCGGTGTGCACCAATACGGCCTTGCCCCGCAGGTCGAACGGCAGGAAGACCTCGCGATCGACCACGCGGTCGGCCACCCCCGTCACGCGGACGACCACCGCTTCCAGATCTGCCAGGCCGCACAGCTCCAATGCGGAAATGTCTCTGCCATGCTCGAAGCGATGGAATGGGCTGTCAAGGTACGTGCCCGTGTTGGCAACCATCTGGATCTTGCCGACGTGGAATGTAGTGCCTTCGGAATAGAATTTCTGTGAGGCGTCGCGGCTGAGGAAATCGCAGACGACGGGTGCTGGTAGTCCCCGGTAGGTGACGATTCCGTCTTCGATCGTGTGACTGAGGTCGATGAAGTCCATGGCGGCACCGGCTTCCGCCGCCGTGTGGAGACTGCCGGCGCGCTTGTGCGGCTCCTCGATGATGTGTTTGTTGAGGATGCGAGCCTCCTTGACCATGAGCAGGCGCAGGTCCTTCACGATCAGATCCGCGAGAATGCGGTCGTCGATGTCCTCACTGTCGATGTCCAGGCGGAAGTCCTGACCCTGGATGCCGCCGCCATTCCAGAAAGCAATCTCGAAGTCGAACTTCACTCTTTTCTCGATACGCATGGGATGCTCCTGCAATTCCGATTGCACCGTCGGCCGCAATTCCAGGAGTTCCAGCGCGGCGGTTGACAATGACGCCGGGTTGGCACTCACGCGTGCGGGACGCCAGTCATGTCTGGACGTTCACGCCCGCTTTCTTTGCAAGCTGGCCGATACGCAGGTACGGGCGATGGACATCGAGGCTGCCTCGGTTGACGTTTGCCTGCCGTCATGATCGCGCAAGCACGCCGATCGTAAAAGCCTGTCGCCTGAGGCGTCACGGATGCAGATTTTCATGTGGCTGCATGGGGCAGGCGGCGCAAGGCGAGCGCCAGTGCGGCGATCATGAGCAGGCTAAGCGTGACGTCGAAGTATCCCGGCAGCGCGAAAAAGTAGCGTGCGATCAGCGCGGTATAGCCGAGATTGGCGAATAGGAAGATGGCGGCTATCGGCATGATCCGACGCCCGGCCGAATCCGCAAACGGCGCGAGGAACCAGAAGAGGAGCGCCTCGATCAGGCAATTGAAGGCCGAAAACAGACCGTAACCGAAATACATGTCCCAGTAGCTGCGGACATAGCCCGAGAAGCTGAAGTAGTGGGTGCGCATTGCCTGCATTACCGCGATTTCTTCCGGTCCGTGTTTCGGCTCGTAGGTGAGGAACAGGGTGCCGTGGCCGATGAACTGGACCAGGGCTACTACGGCCGCGATGCGAAAGACGGCGGCAAGTTTCATAATCGGCCTGCATGAGAATATTTATGCCGCAGCCTATCCTTTGACGTTGAAAAAATCAAGTCACAGATTGCAAATATAAAGCAAAATGCGATAAGCTTCCCATATGAAGAGCTATCGGCAATATTGTGGGCTCGCCAAGGCCTTGGATGTGGTGGGAGATCGCTGGACGCTGCTGTTGGTCCGTGAGCTCCTGATTCGCGGCGCGTGCCGCTATACCGATCTGCGGGAAGGACTGCCCGGCATCGCGACCAATCTGCTGGCGACGCGCCTGAAAGAGCTCGAGCAGGCGGGAGTTCTGATCGGTGAGCAAGCCCCGCCGCCGGTTGCGGCCAAACTGTTTCGGTTGACAGCGCGCGGACAGGCACTCGCTCCGGCAGTCAGAGCTCTGGGCCTTTGGGGTGCTCCGCTTCTCGGTCAGCCAAAACGCAGCGAGGCGTTTCGGACCCACTGGCTCGCGTTGCCGGCGGAGATGCACTTGAAGGATCATTCCCCGGAGCAGGCGCCGGTGTCCATCGAGTTGCGAACGGGCGATGCACCCCTCGCCATCGAAGCAGCCGAGGGGCAGGTTCGGGCCCGGCCGGGGGCGGCAGAAGCTCCCGCCCTGGCGCTCTCGGGCAGGCCCGAGCTCGTTTTCGGAGTACTGATGGGCAAGATGGGTTTCAAGGCCGCGCAGGAGGCCGGCATGTCGCATCAGGGCGATCCCGGCGTGCTGAAACGAATTCGCCCTTGAGCTGGAGCAAGAACGAGCGCGGCGACGGTTGCCCCGATCCGCTGTGAGGAAACACCTACCCAGTTCGGATATATCCTCTGGACGCGGAATAAATCGTGGTGCTGCACGGAACGCGCATCGGCCAGGGCCAGCGGAAGCCCGTCTGCGGAACCGCCGAGCGGACGTCACACCTGGAGTATTGCGAATCGACGCGAGCCGGCGCGATGCTCGCACTTCAGATCGCGCAGCGTCTGCGCGGCAGAATTGTCCGTGAAGTCGGAATGAACACGCAACACCGGCGGTCGATACCCGACGAATTCTTCTGCGTCGGACTTCGAAGAGCGCAGAGTTGGATCGAAGACAACGACGTCGCGCGCACCGGCATATGAGCGGTGGGACTATCGATCACGGACAACCAACCCTTCCTCGAGCGGCAGCTCGCGGCTCGAGACCACGAAGCCCGCCCAGTAGTAGGGATGCTCGTAGGGGTGGCGCCCGGCGCTGACCTGCGCACGCAGGCGCTGCTGCGCCTGCCGCAGGGCGCCCGCGACATCGCCTTTGTGAGCGGCGAGCGCGAGGTACATCCCATGCATGAGTTGTGCGGTGCTCTCGTCCTCGACGCGCCACAGACTCGCGATGACCTGCCTGGCGCCGCGCTGCTGCACGATCGCGCTCAGGCCCTCGATTTCGCGGCCATCATCGGCCTGTCCCCCACCCATTGCGGTCTGGCACGCGGACAGGGTGACGAGGTCGAGCCCCGTGAAGTCGAGTCCGGCGAGTGTATCGAGCATCAGGCGCGACCCGTCGCCGAGCACCAGGAAGGAGCGCATGGCGTTGCCGGGCCGCAGACTGAAATGGGTTCCCACGTGCAGCACCGTGAAGGTATGGGGCGCGTGCAGTGAGGTCTCGAAGCGTTGCGTGGTGAATGCGCTGTCCGCAAAGCCCTGGCCGGGCAGGGCGCCACCGCCCGCCGCAGCGCCGCGACAGACGGCTGAATGTGTCGCAAGTCCGGCGATCGGTCCATTGACGACGTAACAGAGCTCGTCGGCCATGCCCGGCAGGGGCTGAAAGCCGTCCACCGCTTGCGTCACACCAAACCCGAGGACGCGCAAGGATGAGCCGTCGGCCGCCGCCGCGGGGGAGGGCGGCGCGATACCGGCGAGCGTCTCGATCGCATAGTGGTCGGCGAGGTAGCTGCCGTCAGGCGCCTCGAGCGCACCGAAGGGCACATAGCGCAACGGGCCGTCGAGCCACAGGAAAAGATGGGTGAGCTTCTCCTGCCGCGCGATCCGGTCGAGCGGCCGGGCGAGCGTGTCATAGAGCGACCGGGCGGCCGCATCGATCGGTGCACGCCGTCCAATGAGGTCGAGGAAGCCTCCTATACGACGCTGCAAATCATGCGCATCCACGGCTACTGGAATCTCGAGCTGCGTCTGGCGCGTCGCAATGAGCAGGCGCACCTCCTTCTCCGTGAGCACATAGATGGCGATCGCAGAGTCTGCGGGAGCGTGTGCGATCGCGTGTTCGAGACTCTTCGCATCGATGCGCGCGCCGGCGATCGCAGTGCCGACGGTCGCCTGCCCGTGGGAGGCGATGAAGTGCTGGATTCGCCGTGCGCGTGCGCCTTCGGCCTGTTGGGCGCGTTTGAGCAAAGCGTCCAGTTGCTGACGCTCCGCTGCGGTGATGCGGGATCGCAGCTGCAGACGGCGCAGGAGGTCGATCTTCGCGCCCGCGGCCGCATCGACCCGCAGCACCGCCGCATAGCGGCTGTCGAGGGTGTGCTCGAGATCATCGAGAGCCGGTCCGCTGCCCCGCACGTCCCATGCCGCGGCGCGCGAGGTGAAATCGTAGAGCTCCTGGGCCTTGAGGAGCTGCAGCACTTCGAGGCCCTCATCGATCCGTCCGCTCTGCATCAGCCAGTCCGCGACCGCGCGATACATGCCGATCTTGTCGAGGAGGAAGCCGCGATCGAGACGCTCGTCCTCACCGCTGAAGTACTGGCGTTGCCGCTCGATCTGCGCGATCGCGCGCTTGCCGAAGAAAATGGCGAGCGGCGCGCGCCGCTGCGCATTCAGGGCGCGCGCGGTGATGAAGTACGCGCGGGCGAGAGGCTCGGGTGTGCCCAGGCCTTCGGCTGCCGCGATCGCCGCCGTGCCGAGCGAGACGGCGTGCCCGGGATCGCCTCGCGCCAGGCTGAGCTCGCTCAAGTTGTCATACACTGCCGCACGCAGCGCCGGATCGACATCCCGCGTGCTCGCGAGCCGCGAGCGCGCCTGCCCGCACTCGCGGCCGCCGGCCGCTGCGTGCTCGCGGATATCGAGCCCGCAGAGCTCATTGACCACGCGGAGGATCGTTGGGTGAGTATCCGGCAGGCGCGACCCAAAAAGTCCGAGGGCCTCCGCGTAGCGCGCGCGGCTCTGGGGATCTGCCCGCCGCGCCGAGGCCTGTGCGAGCGTCTCCATGAGATAACCGCGCTGCAGTACCAGCGCCGGCTCGGCGTGGGTGGCATCGAGGCCGGCGTCGAGCGCCGCGACCGCCTCATCGACATTGCCGAGATCCAGTTGCAAGCTGGCGAGGCCGCGGTAGTAGGTCACCCGTGTGGGCAACTCCACATCGGAGGGACTCTTGGCGACGATCCGCCCGATCTGCTCGTAAAGGTGCCAGGCCTCCGGCAGCCGGCCGAGCGCGCGCTCGATGTCGGCCAGGCTCTGCAGCGAAGGGACGAGCGCCGGCGCATCAGCGCCGAGCGTAGTCTGGCCGAGCGCGACGGCCTGTTGGGCCAAGGGCAATGCCTCCCGCGGTCGGCCGCGCGCATCGAGCAGTGTGCCGAGTTGGGTGAGCGCCGTGAGCTGGTGCCGCTGCAGAGGGCCGCCGTGGTCGGTCTGTGCGAGGCGAATCGCTTCGCGCGAGGCCGCCTCGCTGCCGTCGTAGTCCCCGAGCCGCTCGTCGATCCGCGCGAGGAACACGTATGCCGGCACGAACTGGCCGATGCCGGCGCTCAGGCGCTTCTCGATCGCGATCTGCCGGTTGGCGTGCGCCTTGGCATCGGTGAAGTTTTCCTCGCGGAATGCGAGATTCGTGTACACGTTCTCGACGGCCGCGCCCGCTTCACTCACGAGATCGCCGTTCTCGGCCAGGATGTCGTGCTCCTGCTGCAAAGCGGCGCGCGCCTGCGGAAACTCGCCCCGCGACACCCTCGTCAGGGCGAGTCCCACGAGCACCTTCTGCAACTCGATCTTGTGCGCCCCCGGGACGCGCTCGCGGATGCGAAGCGCGCGCTCCCATTCCTGCTCCGACTCGGCATTGCGGCCCTCGCGCCGGTAGATCCAGGCGTATGCGACGTGGATGTCGGAAACCTCGGGCGCGTCGCGGCCGTAACGACGCTCCAGAATCGGCTGCGCAAACCGCAACAGCGGCTCCGCCTCGGAGAACTGATTGAGGTACGCAATCATCGGCATGGTGAGCGAGCCGATCCACCAGCCCAGCTCCGGCGATTGCACACCGTACTCGCGCGCGACCCGCGGGATCGCCATGCACATGATCGCGACCGTCGCCTGCGGGTCCGTCTCCGCCTTCTGCTCGACCTGCCGGCGCAGCTCGGGAATGGGTGTCTTCAGGTCGAGGGGCGCGGCGGCGGTCGCGCACAGAGCCGGCAGCGGCACGGTGTTGGCCGACGCCGAGGCCGAGCTCGAGCTCGAGGCCGAGGCTGGGGTTGGGGTTGGGGCCGGGGCCGGGCCCGCGGGATGAGCCGAGCCCAGGAGGAGGAGCAAGCCGACCGGACCGGCGAGCGCATGCCATCCCGCGATTGTTGGCTTGCTCGTCACGGCGTGCTCTGCGCGGCGATCTCGATCCGCAACACGCCGTCGCCCGGGACGCTCACACGGTGTTGAGTGAGGATGTCGCGCACGCGCGGCGGCACCGGTTTCGGCAGTTGCGCATCGATCCCCTCGATGCCGAGCGCCTCATAGCCCGTGGCTCGAACGCCCGCCGCGCGCAGCTCATCGAGGATCTCCATCTTCAATGCCGTCGGGTCGGCCGCTTCGATGCGGCTCACGTTCTCGTGCGGGCTGCGAAGCTGCTCCGTCCGGGGTGAGCCGTGCAGGAAGAGCGTGAGCGCCGTTGCAATCCCAGCGACGCCGGCCGCCAGCGCGACCCAACCGCCGGGTCGCATCGGTACCAAGAGTCGGCGCCGGCGCTTCGTGAGCTGCGCGGGATCAATGAGGCCCTCGCGGCGTGCGCGCTCGAGGAGCTGCGCCTCGCGCCGTGCGTCGCGCGCGGGGACCGCCACATCGGGTGCGTGCACGTTGCGTTGGATGAACTCGCGCAGCCGCTGCGCCTCGCGGGTCGCGGGGCGGCGCGAGTCCGTCGGTGCCCGGCCGGCGAGCGCATCGAGCCAGTCCTGATCCTCGTCGGTCATGCGGTTTCACCTGTGCCGAAAGCAAGCTCGTAGCACTCGGCGAGATGCAGCCGCGCGCGCTTGCGGCATTGCGAGATGAACTCGCGCGTTGCCCCGGGAGTGCGGCCGAGCAGCTCGCCGATCTGCTCGTGGGTCAGGCCGTCCTCGACGATCCACGCGATCACGAGAGCGTGCGAGGGCGATGCGGCCTCGAAGCGCTGCCAACAGCGTTGAAAGCAAGCGTCGAGCTGGGCTCGCGCCGCTTCGGAGTCGGGCCGCGGAATAGTCTCCTCCGACAACTCCGCGATCCGCAGCTGTGCCTCGCCCGGCTGATCCTCCGTGGTGTCCAGGGGAACTTCGCCCGTGGACTTGCGCAGGCGGTCGAGCAGCGCGTGCCGGTGAACGGATTTGACCCAGGGGAGCAATTCGGAGTCACCCTGGAAGGTGGCGCAGCGCAGCCACACCTTGATGAAGGTGTCCTGCACCAGGTCGCGGGCGGATTCGTGATCCTTGAGGCCGCGCAGGGAATCGCGGAACAGAATGCCGAAATAGCTGCGGTCGAGCAGTCGCAAGGCTTGCTCGATCGCTGCGCCTCCCTCGCGGCACGCGCGCATGAAGGCATACCGGTCCACAGAGACCCCAGTTCGCCGGGTGTGTTCTTTTATTCATAGCCTACGCCTACCCCGGGGGCCGTGCAAAGGCGCTCCGAAGTCCTGCATGGCCGACTCATTGCTGGCAGACCTTGAGCCCGATCCACTGCCCGATCCCGCACACCTGGCCCTTCAGCCAGACGTACGCCCCGGCCTTGGCGAGCGTATCGGCCTCCTGCTGGTACTGTCGCGAGCACGCATATCCCTGGGTCAGTGCCGTGTTGTTGTCATAGAGCACTTTCGAGTACATACAGTCCTCGAAGGACTTGCCGCTCTGGTTGGCGCAAACGGGCATGCGGGTGCGCAAAGTAGCATCGCTGTGCGCTATGCCGCTCAGACAACTATTGATGGAGGCCTGGGTCAGGGCGGAAGCTCGCTGGACGGTTTCGCGCGAGGAGGCGGTCGGATCCTTGCTTTCCGCATATTGATGCGCGGCTTTCGTGGCTCCCTCCTGCGCCCGTTGCCAGAGCGACGGGCCGGCGGGAGGAGCGGCGCCGCCAGCGCTGGGCGCCGCCGGTGGCGATGGCCGTGGTGGTGTGCCGAGGGCGCCGCGCACTTGCGTGCTGAAGCTCAACACGAGTGCTCCCTGTGAAGAGCTCCACCGGCAGGGTTGATCGTCCGTACAGCGCGATGGATCGCTCACCACGACATTCCTGGCAATGATCGCGTGCACGCGCGCGCTCTCTTCGTCGTGGTCCATCTCGAGAACCTCCAGGACCATGCGCGGATCGTTCGGCACGAGTGGGACATGCAGCGACTGTTGGCACTCCGTGCTGGGGTGCTTTCCGTCGCCGTGGCTGTCGCCTTTCAGATCCCAACAGATCTTCGTGCAGCGCGGCGCGGCAACCGTGGCGGGACGCGCGCAAACCATCACGTCCGGATAGACACTGGCCGGGTTGGTGAAGGTGCTCAAGAGATGCGCGGCGGCCGGATCCCAGAAACCTCCCCCGGGCGGCCCGGGCACATCGTGCACCCATACATCCGTAACGACCTCCTGGACGGTTTGCGCGCCCACTGCCCTGGTGACGAGGAGCAGTGTCAGGGCGAGCCACGGCCTCATGGCGGCACACTGTCACACTGGGCGACCTGGCCGGCGCCCACCGACTGCCCCTGATAGGTGAAATTCATCAGAGCGGTCCGGGCGCAGCCGGCGGTGGCTGCAGTGATCGCCGATCCGCAGCTCGTTTCTCCCCAGGGGCGCAGGTATTGGTAGTAATGCGTCAGGCAGTCGAGATAGTTGACGTCGGTGCGCGTGCCCGATGATTTGGGTTGCGACGCGTCGGGTGTCGCGGTCGATGCCGAGGAGGATTGAGAGGCGGACTGCGTCGTGCACAGGGACTTCGGCAGTCCCGGCGGGCAGGCGATGGGCTCGATCATGGTGCGCGCCTCGCGCCAGAACTGCTCAGGGCTTTCGGGCATGCAGCGGCTCTCATTGCCCGCCTCGTTGACGTACCGACGAACACAGGCCGCCAACTCCCCGGGATCGGTTTGTCGGCAGAATCTCTGGATCAGGTCCACGGTTTGTGGACCTTCTCCTCCCATGCCTGCTGCGGCCATGTAGCAGGCGCTCTCTGCGGCCTGCGCGTCCGAGGCTCCCCTCAGTGCGGCAGTGAAGTACGGGCAGACCTTGTCGACACCCTCGACCGGCACCTGCTCGCAGATCTTGTCGAACTTCTCATCGGGGCTGAGGCCGCCCCACCAGCTCTCGATGCGATCGATGAGCTCGTGCCCCAGGCGGCTCAGAGCGCCGGCCACTCCGCCGGCCGCTTCGGTAGTCGCCTGGTGCGCGGCGCGCGAGGCGGCATTCCCCGCCGTTTGCCCGAGCTGCTGCATGCACTGAGGCAGGAGCGCGATGAGCACGAAACCCACGAAGACCAGAGTCAGGAGGCGGCCCAGGGCGCTGCCCCGGCTTTTTCGCGGCGGGCGCATCGAGTCAGGCGAGCAACTCGCTGGCGGTCCGGTTGGCCGGCGCCTCGGCCGCGCGGCCCGGGGCGACGATGTGCCGCGCCGCCTCGTTGGCGCGCTCCCAGCCGAACTTGATGTCGTAGCTCCTCTTGATCACCACGACCGCGTAGATCGGGAACACGAAACCGATGAGCAGGACGGACAAGGCCACCACGGCCCACAGTTGCGCGCCACTAGGAACCTGCATGCGCGCGTCGGGGATGAAAAGCCAGCGGTCCTCCGCCTGACCGCGGCTGTCATCTCGCAGCGCGAGGACCTCGAGAGGTACGCTGGCCAGGGGACCATTCTTGTCCCCGTTGGGAATGACCGCTCCGACGACTACATTGCCGGCCTTTAGCGGCGCGAGCGTCTTCATGTACGCGAGACGCCCCGCCACCATGAATCTCGTCGCGCCGTCGACGGTGCCCGAATTCGGATATCCGGCGATCGTGACGGCGCGCGCCGTAGGAAATGGTGTCACATCGCTCAGAACGCCCGAGATGGCCTCCACCTGGAATTGCCGCGCGGTCTTCCCCGTGATGCTGAGCCAGAGGAGCCACGCCACCAGCGCCATGACGCCCATGTAGGCAGGCATTCTGAGGCTGGCCCCGAACACCATGAGAACGGTGAGCACCGCGATGGCGATGTAGATGTTGCGCGGGCTCTGCATGAGCGCAGAGAGATCTGTGGTGTTCTGCATGACCGCCCAGCCTTTTACGACCTTCCCGACGGGTAGGACGCAGCCCGGAGGCAATCGTCAGGGTCATTGGGCTCGTGACAACCCGCTCGAGCCCTGACGCCACGCCGGCGGCTGCGTCTCATCTCTCATGCTGCGCACGACCGCAGCCGATGAAGGGTGACCATGGCAGACCATCGATCGCGCACACGCACAGTGCCGGCCGGATCCGCGGCGGCTCGGCTGGCTCTCCTCCTCCTGGGTCTCGCTCTCCTGGCTGCGATGCCGGCGTCCGCTCTGGATTCCGGTGGTCAGGGACAGGCGCGCAGTCTCGGCGCAGCGTTCGCCAAACTGGCGCTCGACACCAGTGAGAGCAACTTCCTGCTGCAGAGCGGCCAGATTGCACAGCAGGCGTATCAGCGGCGGTTGCAGAAGGACCGGGCCGAACTGCCGCTTCTGCAGCAGGCGCTGGCCCGCCTTCCCGCCGACCAGCAGAATGTGGCGCGTCAGCAGGCAGCGGTCACCTTCAATCAGGGCATGACCGATCTGCGCCAGCGCATCACGGCGTGGCAAAAGAGGGGCAGTCCACGAGGCCCGCAGCGCGCTGGCAGACAGGCGGCTCAGAGTTACACGGTGCCGCCCACCTACGTGTCGCCGCCGCCCTACACGCCTCCGCGACAGTCGAGCCGTTTCGAGCGCCTTCTGCTGCTGCTCCTGGCCGGTGCGGGTATAGGGGCTGGTGTGATTGTCGTCGCGCGCCGCCGCCGCGCCGGTGGTCCGGCGTTGCCTCCGGACGCCGAGGAGATTACGTCACGCTCGATCGCGACCGCACTGCCGGCAGACCCGGAATGCTTCCCTGCGATGCCGGCCCCGGCATCAGTCGTACCCCGGCCCGTTGCCACGGCAGCCGCAACGCCTGTGACGGGCGATGCCAAGGAGAGACTGCTCGGAGAGCAGACCGCGAAATACCAGGCGACCCTGACCGCGGCGATGGACGAGCTCACGGCCACCCAGGTCGCGCTCGAGGAGCGCAAGACCCTGCCCGAGCTCTTGCGCAAGGATCTCGGCCGCGTTGGCACGCTGGCGCATGAGCGTCTGAAGAAGCTGCTGCGCGAAGAGACTCCGGGCGTCGGCAAGGCGATTGGCTCCGCGTTGCTCCTCATGCCGCTCTGGCGCCGGTTCTGGCGCGCCGGCATCGGGCTCAAGATTCTGATGGTGATCGGCGCGTGGTGGCTTCTGGGGGCCATCGCCCGGATGATGGTGGCGGGCCTGTACCTCGCGCCGGTCCTCATCTATCTCTTCATCGCGGCGCCAGTGTGCTTCTTCTTCGCACGCCGCGCGCAGACGAGCGGCACGGTGAAGGAGCTCGAGGCCAGCGCCGCGAGCCTGCAGCACCCGACGCTCATTCATGTCTATCCCGACCAGGCGCCGGGCCCGATGTGGGCTGTGCGTTTCTGGAGCGCGGCGGGCAAGTCCACGTGCGATGAGACGCAGGTGAACCTGCAGAACGTGGACCCCGGAGCGGCCGCGGGCGCGAGCTTCCTTTCCTTCGGTGATATGGCGACCTATCGCATCGGCGCGGATGCAGATCCCGTGCTGGTCGCGAGCAAGCCAGGCGGGCTCATGAATGCCCACGCGCCTCTCTTGCAGAGGGCGGTCATGGAGTGTCGCAACGATCTCGTTCCCATTCTCAAGCACGCGCACTTCTACGGGCAGCTCAAATGGCGCGAGCGCCGCCAGCGGGGCGAGATCCCGCGCCTGGAGGGGCTGCTCGGCAACGTCAAGCGGCTCGCCGACATTTGGGCGTCGGTCTACGTTTCTGACAAGGTGTTCGAGTTCCTGATCCGACGCATCGATCTCTTCAACCTGCGCGACCCCGCCACGCCCGCGGGACTCCTGCTGCACGGCTATCCCGGCAACGGCAAGGAGTTCCTGGCGCATACGATCGCGAACTCGACGTTCGCTCAGCTGGTGAAGCCCACCGCGGATCAAGTCTCCTCGGCGAAGGAGGTCAAGGCTTTCTGGGCCAACGGCACCACGAAGACTCCGGTGGTGCTCTTCGTCGAGTACGCCGATCACCTCTTTCCCAAGCCCGGCTCCGAGCAGGACAGTCCCGGCGCGCGCGAGGCGACGCTCGCCTGGATCGAGGAGTGGACACGCCGCGAGCCCCGGCAGAGCGGCGTGTGGGTCGTGATGACGGCGCAGCAGGAGAAGAACGTGCATCCGCGTCTGCTGGCGCTCCTCGGCAGCTCGAAGATCGAGGTGACCGCCCCCGAGACCGTGGCCGATCGCGCGAAGCTGCTGGCCCTCGCGTGCGTGGAGAATGAGCTGCCCGGACGCGCGCCGCAGTGGCTGATCGAGGGTCTGGGCGGGGCCTCGGTCCGTGAGCTGCGCGAGATCGTGCGTGAGACCAAGGTGCAGTGTGTACCCAACGCGCCTCGCGATGAGCACTGGCGCGCTGCGGTGGCGACCGTCCGGGGCAATGAGGGCGTCGACCGCAGCAAGACCTGGGACCGGCTGGTGCTGCCCGCGGACATCAAAGATCAGCTGAAGCGCGCCGCACGCATCCTGCGCGAGGCGGATCGCTACAAGGGCGCGCGGGTCAATGTGCCCAACATCCTGCTCTTCGGCCCGCCGGGCACCGGCAAGACCGACATCGCACGCACCTTTGCGAACGAAGGCGGAGTCAAATTCATCGGCGCGACTACCGCCGATCTCAAGGGTCAGTACCAGGGGCAGTCTCCGCACCTGGTCCGCGACCTCTTCAGCCGCGCCCGCGCAAGCGCACCCTGTGTGCTCTTCATCGATGAGATCGAGTCGGTCGCACCGCAGCGCGGCTCCGCGAGCGCCGACACCTACACCCAGGAGATCGTCACCGAGATGCTCGCGCAGATGGAGGGCGCGACCAAGTCGGACCGGTCGGTGATCATCCTGGCGGCCACCAACATACCCGAGCGCATCGACAAGGCCATCATGGATCGCTTCACGAGCAGGATCGAGATTCCGTTGCCGGATGAGCCGGCGCGCACCGAGATCCTGCAGCGCCTGATCGCCGACCGGCCCTGCGCTGCGGCGCTCGATGTCGCGGAGATCTCGGCGTTCCTCGCGAAGCGGCTCAATCGCAAGAGCGGCCGCGACCTCGTCATGATGGTCAATCGCGCGATGGAGCGCGCCGTCACCGAGAGCGACTCGCCGGAGACGGTACGCCTCACGCGCGATCTCCTCCTCAAGGAGGCGCTGCCGCAGGCCAAGGAGGTGTCGGAAGCCGCGCTCGCGCAGATCTGGGAGAAGATCATCCTGAAGCCCGCCGTCAAGCAGGACCTCCTCGACAAGATCCGCGTCTTCAACCGCGCGGACAAGGCGGCCCCGAAAGGGTTGCTGCTCTACGGCCCGCCGGGCACCGGCAAGACCGAGATCGCGCGGCGCATCGCGGATTCCGCGAGCTGTTACTTCATGTCGCTCAAGGCGCCGGACCTCAAGGCGGGCTATGTCGGTCAGAGCGGCGAGCGCGTGCAAAAGATATGGGAGCAGGCGCGCGCCCGCGGGCGTTGTGTCATGTTCATCGACGAGTGCGAGGGAGTGTTCGCCCGCCGCGGTGGCACGAATGCGGATTCGGCCTCCGAGGAGCTCGTGCAGGCGTTCCTCGCCGAGTGGGATGGGGTTGGCACGGAGGATCAGCGCGTGTGGGTCGTGGGCGCGACCAACCGCAAGGACCTACTGGACGATGCGATCACCTCGAGATTCGGCGGGGAGGTCGAGATCGGGCTGCCCGAGGCGGCCGAGCGGCTGCAGATCCTGCGGCTCGAGATGCTGAAGCTCGAGCGGCCGGCCGAGGTCCCTGAGTTCCTCGGGCAGGGGACAATGGGATTCTCCGGGCGCAATCTGTCGCGCCTCGCGAGCGATGTCTGTGCGCGCGCGGCGCAGAACGGCGGGACCATCACCGAGACGCTCTGGCGGGAAGCCATCAAACGCCTGCGGCCGACCGAGCCTGTCGATTCGGGGGCGAGCTGGGATTCCCTGATTCTGGCGTCCGATACACTCGCCAAGCTCAAGGGGGTCTGCGAGGCGCTGCGTCACGTCGAGACGCTTCGCAAACAGGGCGTGCCCGCCCCGAAAGGCGCACTGCTCTATGGGCCGCCAGGAACGGGGAAGACGCAGATCGCGCGCACACTCGCGAACGAGAGCGGCCTCGCATTCATCGCCGCCTCCACCGCAGATCTCAAAGCAGGCTTCATCGGCCAGTCGGTGCAGAAGGTGCGCGAGCTCTTCGACCGCGCCCGCGGTCGCGCACCCTGCATCCTCTTCATCGATGAGATCGATGCCATCGCGCCGACGCGCGGCGGCAGCGGCTCGGATCAGTTTACGGTGGAGATCGTCAATCAGCTTTTGCAGGAGATGGACGGCATCAAGCAGACCGACCGGCATGTCTACGTTCTCGCGGCGACCAACAGGCCGGAGACGGTCGATGAGGCGGTGAGATCGCGGCTGAAGGATGCCATCGAGATCCCGAACCCCGACCACGAGCAGCGTCAGCAGCTCTTCCGGCTGTTCCTGGGCAAGCTCAAGACCAACTTCGATGCGGACGAGATGGCGGCGGAGCTGGCACGGCGTACCAGCAATATCGGCGGCCGCGCCATTTCCGCCATCGTCGAGCGCGCGGCACAGGAAGCGGTGAGCCGGGCGATCGCGCAGGGCGCGCCCGACCGTGTGGTGCTCATGCGCGAGGATCTGCTGCGCGAGGTCGCGCCGCGCGGCAAGGAGGTCTCCGATGCCGACCTGACGAAGATCTGGGAGCGGATCGTCCTGCAGCCGCAAGTGAAAGCCGATCTCCTCGACAAGATCCGGCTCTTCAACAGCGGCGACAAGGCCGCGCCGAAGGGACTCCTGCTGTATGGGCCGCCCGGCACGGGCAAGACCGAGATCGCGCGGCGCATCGCCGACTCCGCGAGTTGCTTCTTCATGTCGCTCAAGGCGCCCGACCTCAAGGCGGGTTACGTCGGGCAGAGCGGTGAGCGTGTCAAGAAGGTCTGGGAGCAGGCGCGCGCCAGGGGACGATGCGTCATTTTCGTCGACGAGTGCGAGGGAGTCTTCGCACGGCGCGGCGGCAGCAGCGGCGACTCCGCCAGCGAGGAGGTCGTGCAGGCGTTTCTCGCCGAATGGGACGGGCTCGGCACCGAAGGCCAGCAGGTCTGGGTGGTGGGCGCGACCAACCGCCGCGACCTGATCGATGAGGCCATGGTCTCGCGCTTCGGCGCCGCGATCGAGATCGCCCTGCCGGGCGCCGCCGAGCGGCTGCAGATCCTGAAGCTCGAGATGGAGAAGCTCGAGCGCTCCGCAGACGTCCCGGCGTTCGTCGGCGAGCTGACGAGCGGCATGTCAGGACGTAACCTCTCCCGGGTCGCAAGCGACGCGTGCACGCTCGCGGTGAAGCAGGGCGGCACGATCTCGGATGATCTCTGGCGCGAGGTGTTGAAGCGCCACACGCAGGCGAAGAGCGAGGCGGTCGACAAGGGCGCGGGTTGGAGCTCACTCGTGCTGGCGCAGGAGACGCTCGAGAAGCTGCAGACGCTGTGCGAATCATTGCGTCACGTCGAGGAGTTCACCGCGCAGGGCTTCGAGGTGCCCAAGGGCGCACTGCTCTACGGTCCTCCGGGCACGGGCAAGACGCAAATCGCGCGCACGCTGGCCAACGAGGGCGGTATACCGTTCATCGCCGCGAGCACCGCGGATCTCAAGGCCGGATTCGTGGGCCAGTCCGGCCAGAAGGTGCGGGAGCTGTTCGAGCGCGCCCGCGGGCAGGCGCCGTGCATGCTCTTCATCGATGAGATCGAGGCAGTTGCCCCGGTCCGCGGCGGTCCTCGCGCGGATGCGTTCACCGGGGAGATCGTCAATCAGTTGCTGCAGGAGATGGATGGCGTCAGGAAGAGCGAGCGCCATGTCTTCGTCCTCGCCGCGACGAATATCCCCGACGCCATCGATGAGGCGGTGCTGTCACGGTTCCCGGAGCGCGTCGAGATTCCCAATCCCGATACGGAGCAGCGTGCACGGCTCTTCAGGATGTTTCTCGGCAAGCTGCCCGTCGACTTCGATCGCGATGCGCTCGCCGCTGAGCTCGCGCAGCGCGCCGACGGGCTGGGCGGGCGGGAGATCCGCAACATCGTCCAGAAGGCGTCCCAGAAGGCAATTCACCGCGCGGCCGGCAACCCCAGGAAGGCGCAACTATCCAGGGAGGACCTGATCGCTGTGATGCCGTCCCTCACGCGACGCCCCGAGCTGGGGTGGTCGCGCGGCGAAGGCCATCCGTCTCATTGATTACGGGGTGTCAGTATGCCTCTGCAAGAACAACGACGTGCGCGGCCGCAGGAGCGTTCGCGAGAGGAGTCGCGGCGGGAGTCGGCCTCGCAGCCACGGACGGCAGACCAGACTTCCTTGCAGGAAGCGAGCAGTGCGCGCCAGCGTCAGAGCGATATGGGTCTCGAGGAAGCTCAAGTCACGGCCGGTAAGGATGGCGCATGCAACATACGCGTGGAGAAGATCCCAGTCCCGTTGCCCAACGCCATACCCTGCCGGTTCGCGGTCACGACTGCGGCATGCAATGTCCTGGACGTCTCCATGGAGCAGAAGAGCTACCGCAAGTCCTATCAGGGCACGTCATCGCTGCAGACGGACATCACACCGGTCGCTCCGATCGGCACGAAGGGCAAGCTGATGGTGCGCGACTTGACGACCGGTGAGACGCTGGAGCAGCCCTGGACGTGGCGCGCAGGCGCGGGCGGAGGGTCGGGTCTCTGGGAGCTGGTCAAGCGCCTGTTTGCCTGATCCTGCCGCTGCCGTCCCTGGCCGTGCTCAGCTCATCAGGAGGCGGGGATCAGCAGAAACGCGCGCTTCCAACCCGGGTCGCGGGAGTCGGTCCCATTCACCGCAATCCAACCGTTCGCGCTGATGCCGACCGCCTCCTCGAAAGTCACCAGCCCTACCAGCGGATCCGCCGGATCAATCATGGAGTTGAGGTCATGCATCTGCCCGTTCTCGTAGAGGAATGCACGCGACGCTGCGTCGCCCTGCGACAGTCCGACGATCTGTCCGTCGTCATTGATGGAATTCGCCGAGCTCGTGGAGTCCCCATCGAGCGTGCCGAGATCGATCATGGATCGCTCGTGATAGAGGAAGGCGTGCGTGGGGGCTCCCGAGGACGAGTCGGTCCGCGAGCCACCGACGATGTCGCCGCTGTTGTTGATCGCATACGCCGCACTGTAGCCGGCGCCCTGCAGCCCGCCGAGATCCGTGATGGCGCCGCCCTGCCATTCGGTCGCGTGCATTCCGCTCGAGACGTATGTGCCATTGCTGTAAATGC
>Ga0134125_10003764_pt1 | contig 17465 bp, 14 predicted proteins | sample KB31751_FD_96464 | JGI IMG/M metagenome (GOLD analysis project Ga0134125, IMG submission 96464) | Terrestrial soil microbial communities with excess Nitrogen fertilizer from Kellogg Biological Station, Michigan, USA - KB3-175-1 | ecosystem: Environmental > Terrestrial > Soil > Unclassified ...
GATACATGGCGCGGCCGATCGCAAATGGCGTCGGCAGGAAGAGCGGATTGACCAGGCCGGCAGAACCCGCGAATTGCCAGATCGCGAGAACGACGAAAAGCGCGGTCCAGCCTGCATAGCGATTAACCCCCGGCGCGAACCCGGCGCCGCGAAATCGCACCGGCCGGGTCTCGACTGCCGTTTCACTTGCAGTTTTTTCATTTGTAGCTTTGGCCGGCGATATCGTGCGTTCAAGCATCCTGCACCTCGCGCTCGGCATCGATCGCCTCGTTGCGGATCAGCGACCACAAGTCCGCCTGCAGCGCGAGCAGCTTGCTCCGCGCCTCCGCGCCTCCGCGATCACTCCGCGTCATCGGCATGGTAATGACCTCACGGATGCGGCCAGGACGGCGCGATAGCACCACGATGCGGTCGGCCAGCCGCACGGCTTCTTCGAGATTGTGCGTGACGTAGATCGCGCCCATGGCACCGTCCGCCAATAAGCGGACGAAATCCTCCATCAGCAGTTCGCGCGTCTGCGAATCCAAGGCCGACAGCGGCTCGTCCATCAAGAGGATCGCAGGCTTCACCGCGAGAGCGCGCGCAATGCCGACGCGCTGGCGCATGCCGCCCGACAGCTGCTTCGGATAGGCGGCGCGAAAATCCGTCAGTCCGGTGCGGCGCAGGGCATCGTCGACCAGCGCGCGGCGCGCGGCCACGGAGAGCGCCGTGTGGCGCAGCGGAAACTCGACGTTTGACTCTACAGTGCACCAGGGCAACAGCGCAAAATCCTGGAACACGAAGGTCAGCGGATTGAAACTGTCGGCCGCCGGTGCGCCGCGCAGTTCGGCCACGCCCTTGGCCGGCTGCAGCAGGCCGCCGAGGATGGAGAGCAGCGTGCTCTTGCCGCAGCCCGACGGGCCGACGATTGCCACCACCTCGCCCGCGCCGACGGTGAAGGACACATCATCAAGCACCTCGAGTGTGCCGAAACGATGGGAAATATGATTGGCGATCAGGTCCATTTAAGATGTTTCGCTTGCTTTCTTCCCGACTATCTTCGCCGCATTCCGTCATTCCGGGGCGATGCGAAGCATCGAACTCTGATGTGCAATTGCACATCTGAGAATCTCGAGATTCCGGGTCTGGTCCTTCGGACGATCCCGGAATGACGATGCAACAAACGAACCCGGCCATGACGAGACCGAGCATCAATCCGGCTTCACGAAATCTTTCGCTATGATGCTCTCGGCATTGAATCCCTTATCGACAAAGCCCTGCGCTTGCAGCCATTTGATCTGGTTGTCGACGTTCTTCACGTCGAGTTTGCCATCCGGGTCGATATAGGCGCAATTCCCGATCACCTGTTCGACCGACAAGTTGGTATATTTGCCGATGATCGCGAGCAGCGGTTTCGTCTGCTCGTTGATCTGCGCCTTGCCGTCCTTCACGGAGGCCAACACGACGTCGTGATATTCGCGGTCGGCGCGGTCCAGCGCAGCGAGCAGTTTTGTCACCAGCGCCTTGTTGGCGAGTGCCTTGGGCGAAGCAAATACCGCGCCCAATTGCCACGGCGTCTCGTCGCCGACCCAGCCCAAGAGCTTGGCGCCACCACTATCCATCAGCTTGCGCGCGGTGGAAACCGGCAGCAGCGCAGCATCGACCGTCTCGCCCTTCAGGGCGGCCGCGGCATTCGACAGCGATTGCAGCGGCACGATCTTCACCGTGGAGAGCTTGAAACCGTATTTGTCGGCGAGCAGCCCCAACGAATAGTGAAAGCTGGAGCCGACTTGCGTCACCGCGACCCGCTTGCCCGCGAGGTCTTTCGGCGTCCTCAGCCCGGCCGCATAGGCCTTGTTGCTGGCGAAATAGCCGATCAGGGGATATCCCGGCCTTTCGCGGCTCATCCCGCCGATCACCTTGAGCGCGCCCTTGCCGGCGAGATTGTAGAGCCCGGCGGTGAATGCGGTGATGCCGAAATCAACATCGCGCGAGGTGGTGGCGACCGCGATCGGCTGCGCGGCATCGAAGAACTTCAACTCGACGTTCAACCCGGCATCGCGGAAATAGCCCTTGTCCTGTGCGATGAAGACGGGCGCGGATGACGAGAGCCGCAACACGCCGATCGTAGCCTTTAGTGCCTCGTCGGCTCTTGCCACCGCCCCGCTCGCCAACACCAAAAGAGCCGCGAGCGCGGCGCGCGCCAATCCATTCATCCGGTTTCCTCCACCCAATATTCTCAAAGCCCTTGCGGCACGGCCTGATCGCGCCCGATAAAGGCGCCTTCGCGTCGCAGCGCCTGTTGCAGCTTCTCTACCGCAATCTCGCGAACGAGCGTATTGCCCGAAAGCGCTAGGCTTGCGGCGAGCCCCGCCGCCTCGCCCATGGCGAAGCAGGCGCCGGAGACCCGCGCCGCGGATTGCCCCTCATGCGTCATCGAGGCGCAGCGGCCGGCGACCAGGAGATTGTCGATCTTGCCAGGCAGCAGCATCCGGTACGGCAGCTCATTGAAGCCGCGCGATTCCGGAATCGGCGGGAATTTGAAGATCACGTCACCGGAAGCATGGACCTCCATCGGCCAGCCATTGACCCCGATCGAATCGCCGAACGACGCGCAGGTCAGCACGTCCTCGCCGCTGAGCTGATAGGCGCCGACCAGGCGGCGCGTCTCGCGGATGCCGAGCTGCGGCGGCAGGTCGATGATGTAGGAGTTCTCGAATCCCGGCACGGTCCGCAAGAACGCGAAAGCCTCCAGCGCCTGGCGGCGGCCGTCGATCTCGCCGCGCGTGAGATCGTCCGGATCGACACCGTTGATGGCGGCCCCATCGTCGCGCGCAAGCTGCGTAAAGTTCACCCGCCATTCGACCGCATGGCGTTGCGGGCGCACGATCGCGCCCTTGCGCGGAAATTTGTGCGTGCCTCTTGCTACCGCGGCTTCCATCGCCTGCGGGATGGTGCGCCACGCTTCGCCCGCTCTCTCCGGATCGATTCCGTTGAGACGGAACATCATCGAGGGGTAGAGCATGTGGCCCTCGCCGTCACCGAGTTCGAACGGCGCGCCGGCCCAGGCCGCCAGATCGCCATCGCCCGAGCAATCGATGAAGATGTCCGCACACACCGCCTGCCGGCCGGCCTTGGTCTCGACCAGCAGCGCGCGAATGCGGCTCTCGCCATCCATCACTACGCCTGCGCCGAGGGCGTGAAAGAGAATTTGCACCTTGTGCGCGGCGAGCAGCTCGTCGGCGGCGATCTTATAGGCCGCGGTGTCGTAGGCCTGCGCTAGGATCTTGCCGAGCACGAGATGCGGTGCGTTCAAACCGCCGAGCCGATCGATGCGCGCCAGCAGCTCGGAAGCGACACCCTGCACGACCCGGTGCATCGCGCCGTGCACATTGGCATGCAGCCCGCAGAAATTGGTGACGCCGGCCGCCGTGCCCATGCCGCCCAGAAAACCGTAGCGCTCGACGAGAATTGTGCGGCGGCCCGCACGCGCCGCCGCGATCGCTGCTGCAATTCCCGCAGGCCCGCCGCCGAGGACGGCGACTTCATACTCGCCGTAGATCGGCACGCGGCGGGCGGGTTCTTCGATGGTTTTGGCGGACAATTCTGGTTCCGGGCTGATCGATTGAGCGTGCGGCCCACGCAGGCTGCGATAGCTATCTCGCCAAAGCAACCGCCGATGTAAAGGCCGCAGTCGCGGAAGGCCACCCGGCGCTGTAGAATTGATTGGACTTACTTGAGCAGTCCGGGAGGGGGCCACATCCCAATGCGTATCTGCATTTTCGGCGCGGGCGCCGTCGGGAGCCATTTTGCGGTACGGCTTGCATTGGCTGGGCACGAGGTTGGTTGCGTGATGCGCGGGCCGCATCTTCGAACCGTGCAGGCGGACGGCCTCGTCCTGCGGGTCGGCGACGGCGAGCTTCGCGCTAAGGTCAAGGCCTCTGACGATCCCGCAGCGCTTGGACCGCAGGATCTCGTGATCAGCACGCTGAAGGCAACCGGCGTCGGCAGTCTCGCCGACGGCTTGCGAACGCTGCTGGGCGACGACACGCCGGTCGTGCTGGCTCAGAACGGGATTCCCTGGTGGTACGATGTTGGCCTGCCATCAGACCATCCGCGGCCGCCCGACCTCGCCTTCCTCGATGCAGGCGGCCGGTTGCGCGGGAGAATCGAGAAGCAGCGCATCATCGGCGGCGTGATCTTCTCATCCAATGAGGTGATCGCGCCGGGCGTCGTCGCAAACCTGTCACCCGACCGCAACCGGCTTCTGATCGGCGAATGCGACGACCGCGCCAGCGAGCGCATCGCCGAGCTGCGCCGGATGCTGGATGGCGCGGCGATCGAATCACCGCCGGTCGGACAGATCAGGGAGGCGATCTGGTCGAAGCTTCTGACCAATATGTCGCTCTCGGTGCTGTGCCTCCTGACCGGCCAGACGGCGCGCGCGGTGCGCGATGATCCGGCGATGCAGGACGTGATCCCGCGCCTGCTCGACGAAGCCAACAGCATCGCCCAATATTACGTCCCGCAGGTCAAGCGGGTGACGCGAAGCGGACCCGCGCCCAACCACAAGCCCTCGATCCTGCAGGATTACGAGCTCGGCCGCCCCATGGAGATCGACGCGCTGGTGCGCGCGCCCGCCGCTTTCGCCAGAGCCGCGGGTCTGTCGACTCCCATGCTCGATCTGGTGGCGGCGCTTGCTGTCCAGAAAGCGCGCGAGAAGGGGCTGTATCAGGTCTGAGATCGCGGCGCCGTTACAGTGCCTCCAATCCGAGCCGGCGAAACAGCTTTCTGTCCGCCGCATCCTCCGGATTGCCGGCGGTGAGCAGTGTGTCGCCGATGAAGATCGAGTTGGCGCCGGCAAAGAAGCACAGCGCCTGCATCTCGTCGCTCATGGCCGTGCGCCCCGCCGACAGCCGCACATAGGAGGTCGGCATCATGATGCGTGCCAGCGCGACGATGCGGACAAAGTCGAGCGCATCGACCGGCGCCGACTGCGCGAGCGGCGTGCCGGAAATCGGAATCAGCTTGTTAATCGTGACGCTTTCCGGAGGCGTGGAGAGATTGGCCAGCGTGACCAGCATGTCGACGCGGTCGCTCTCGGTTTCGCCCAGGCCCAAAATGCCGCCGCAGCACACCTTCATGCCGGACTGCCGGACGTTGTCTAGCGTTTCCAACCGATCGGCATAGGTACGGGTCGAGACCACGTTCGGATAAAAGCGCTCCGACGTATCGATGTTGTGGTTGTAATAATCGAGCCCCGAATCGGCGAGGCGATCCGCCTGCTCGCGATCGAGCATGCCCAGTGTCATGCAAGTCTCGAGCCCCTGCTCCTTCACCGCGCTGATAATCTCGACGATCCCATCCATGTCGCGCGCTTTCGGACTGCGCCAGGCCGCGCCCATGCAATAGCGCGTCGCCCCACCTTCCTTGGCCTTGCGGGCCTCGGCGACGATCGTGTCCACATCCATCAGTTTCGACGCGGCGAGCCCGGTCGCATGATGGGAGGATTGGCTGCAATAGCCGCAATCTTCGGGACAGCCGCCGGTCTTGATGTTGAGTAGCCGGCTCAACTGCACGCGGTTGGGATCGAAATGCCGGCGATGAATGGTCTGCGCCTCGAACAGGAGATCGTTGAAGGGCTGGCGGTAAACGGCCCAGGCCGCCTCGCCGGTCCAGCGCTGCGCCTTGATCGGGAGCGCCGCGTTCGCATCGTCCTCTACGTCAAGCATTCACCTTCTCCAACGATCCTTCCGAGCATTTCAACATCGCAGGGCGGGGAATGCCGCACCAGCAATGTCCGGCCGGATTACGCAAGAGTTGATCGCCGGGTCAATGGTGCTTCACGGCGATTTGCTCGCTCCATGCCGCAAACGCATCCAACACCTCGTCCATGACTTCCGCGTCAGTGCGCCCGGAGCGTGCCGGCACGTGAAAGGAATGGTCCGCGCCCTCGACCGTATGCAGCAAAGCGCGCGGCCCGAGTTCGCCGACGACCCCTCTTAGCAGATCAGAATCCGCAAGCTTGTCGCGCGTACCCTGCAGAAACAGCATGGGGATACGAATGTCGGCGAGGTGCGCCGCCCGCTCGCGGGACGGCGTGCCGGCAGGGTGCAGAGGAAAGCCGAAGAACGCCAGGCCGACCACGGCGGGCAGCGCGCTCTTGGCTTGTGCCTGTGAGGTCATGCGCCCGCCGAAGGATTTGCCGCCGGCGATCAGCGGCAGGCCGGGACAAGCGCGGCCTGCCGCTTCGACGGCCGCGCGCACGGTAGCCTGCGCAAGCGCAGGCGGATCGGGCCGCTTGCCGCCCTTTTCCATATAAGGGAATTGATACCGCAGCGTTGCGATGTTGCGGATAGCAAGTCCCGCGGCAACGGCTTCCATGAAGGAATGCGTCATGCCGGCGCCCGCGCCATGGGCAAAGACAAAGCAGGCACGCGGATGCGCAGGCCGCGTCAGCAACGCGGAGACGGAGACCGAAGTGCCGACATCGATCGTCAGCCGTTGCGCCTTGTCATTCATCACGTCACGAGGCGTATCGCGCCATCTCGTTTTCATATCCTCTCACTCAGCGCCGCGTCGCGGCGTCGGCCGGCCCGCGATAATCCAGCACCTGCCGCAGCGTCAACTCGTCGACCATCATTTCGAATTCACGATGTGCGGCCTTGATCGCCTCTCAAGCGTTCGCCGTCGGGGTTCAACCGCTTGTTGGAGAACATCATCCGGAAGATATCATTGCGGGTTCCGGGGTAAAGTTGTGATCAGAAATCGACCGCGCCGCGGAGCCTCGTGGTATTTTCTGCGATTATTGCTGGACAAATGGCGCCCGGCTATACGCAACGTTCCGGCCTCGTTGACGTTGACGTCGCCACACAGAGGCGCATTCCCAAAGCCACCGCGCAATGCTATGCCGACCTTATTGCGGCAGGACGGAACAACCTGGTTCCCGCGGAAAGTGGCACCTTGATTGGGCGGTAGTGGCAGAGGGATGATCGAAAGAGTTCTTCTTGCTGACATTGGCGGCACCAATGCGCGGTTTGCGCTGACGAACGGCAGGACGATCGGGCCGATCGAACATCTGCACGTGGCTGATTTTCCCAGCGCGAATGACGCGATCGCGGCGGTTCTGGACCGTCATGCCGCAGAACCACCCGCAGCCGCCGTTTTGGGTGTCGCCGGACCGGTAGAGAACAATCGCTGCCACATTACCAACAGCGGCTGGCTGCTCGATGGTGCAGAGCTCACGAAACGGTTCGGTTTGGCGAGCGTGCATTTGCTCAACGATTTCGAAGCTCTTGGCTGGTCACTGCCCGGATTGCAGCCGGCCGATCTTTTTCGTGTTGGGGGACAGGCTCCGACACCGGGCGCGCCCATGCTGGTGCTTGGACCCGGTACGGGCTTTGGTACCGCCGGGCTCTTCATGCAGGACAACCAGCCGCTGGTGGTCGTCACCGAGGCAGGCCATGCGACGTTGTCGGCAACCTCCGAGCGCGAAGAAAAGGTCATCGCGCAACTGCGCCGGCAATTCGGCCACGTGTCCATCGAACGCGTTCTGTCCGGATCCGGTCTTGAAAACCTCTATCATGCGCTCGCGCTCGTCGATGGCGTCGCAGCACCACAGCGCGATGCCGCCGGGATCACCCATGCTGCGCTGGACGGCAGTTGCGCCGTCAGTGTCGCCGCGCTCGATATGTTCTGCGGCTTTCTCGGCGGCGTCGCCGGCAATCTCGCTTTGACCTTCTGCGCCCGCGGCGGCGTCTATATCGCAGGCGGCATCGTGCCGCGTTTCGCCGATCGTCTGACGCAGACCAGGTTTCGCGATCAGTTTGAGGGCAAGGGGCGCTACGACGCCTATCTCGGCGCCATCCCCACCAACATCATCGTCAAGCCCGATGCCAGCTTCATCGGGCTCAAGCTCTTCTTTGAACGCAGCGGATCGGCCGGGTGACTTCCTCAAGCGCCCGACTTTGCGCGGCCGCTTTTCTCGGCGGCGCGGCGCATGGCCTCGGCAAGAGCACCGCCGGAGGACTGCTCCTGCGATTTGCGGCTTGCGGCCGACTTCGAGGAGGAGGCTGAGCTCCCGCGTGGGGCCGCCTTGCCATCCTTCTTGCTGCCGACCTCGTCGTCGAGCCGCAAGGTCAGCGAGATCCGGTTGCGGGCGACCTCGACGTCCAGCACCTTCACCTTGACGATATCGCCGGGCTTCACCACCTCGCGCGGATCCTTGATGAAATTCCTCGACATGGCCGAGACGTGGACGAGCCCGTCCTGGTGCACGCCGATATCGACGAACGCGCCGAACGCGGCGACGTTGGTGACGGTGCCCTCCAGGATCATGCCGCGCTTGAGATGCTTGATCTCCTCGACGCCCTCCTTGAACACTGCGGCCTTGAACGCCGGGCGCGGGTCCCGACCGGGCTTTTCCAATTCACGCAGGATGTCGGTCACCGTGGGAAGGCCGAACGTCTCGTCGACAAAGGCCTGCGGCTTGAGCTGACGCACAATCTCGGAATTGCCGATCAGCGCCTTGATGTCGCTCTTGATTGCGGTGAGGATTCGCCGCACCACCGGATAGGCCTCGGGGTGCACGCCGGAGGCATCGAGCGGATCCTCCCCGCCGTTGATGCGCAGGAAGCCGGCGCACTGTTCGAAGGCTTTCGGACCAAGCCGCGGCACCTCTTTCAGCGCCTTGCGCGAGGCGAACTGACCGTTGGCGTCGCGGTGCTGCACGATGCTCTGCGCCAGCGACGGACCGATGCCTGATACCCGCGACAACAGCGGCACGGAAGCGGTGTTGACGTCGACACCGACCGCATTCACGCAATCCTCGACCACCGCGTCGAGCGAGCGCGCCAGCTTGGACTCGCCGAGGTCGTGCTGATATTGCCCGACGCCGATCGCCTTGGGGTCGATCTTCACGAGTTCGGCCAGCGGGTCCTGCAGCCGCCGCGCGATCGAGACCGCGCCGCGCATGGTCACGTCGAGCTCCGGCAATTCCTGCGAGGCAAAGGCGGAAGCCGAATAAACGGACGCGCCGGCCTCCGAGACCACGATCTTGGTCATCTTCAGGTCGGGCAGCCGCTTCACCAGTTCGGTCGCGAGCTTGTCGGTCTCGCGCGAGGCGGTACCGTTGCCGATCGCGATCAGATCGACGCGGTGCGCGATCGCGAGTTTGCCGAGGATGGCGAGTGCCTCGTCCCATTGCCGTTGCGGCTCGTGCGGATAGACGGCTGTGGTGGCCAGCACCTTGCCGGTCGCATCCACGACCGCGACCTTGACGCCGGTGCGGTAGCCGGGATCGAGCCCCATGGTCGCCCGCGCGCCCGCGGGCGCGGCCAACAAGAGGTCGCGCAGGTTCGAGGCGAACACGCGCACGGCCTCGGTCTCGGCGGCAGTCCACAGCCGCATCCGCAGATCGATGTTGAGATGCAGCTGAATCTTGGTGCGCCAGGCCCAGCGCACGGTCTCCAGGAGCCAGCGGTCGCCGGGCCGGCCCTGATTGGAGATGGAAAAGCGCTGCATGATCTTCAGCTCATAGGTGCCCGGCACCCCGGCCGCGGGCACTTGCGCTGGCGCCTGCGGCTCCGGCTCGATCTGCAGGTCGAGGATTTCCTCCTTCTCGCCGCGAAACATCGCCAGGATCCGGTGCGACGGCAGCTTCTGCAGCGGCTCGCTCCAATCGAAATAGTCCTTGAACTTCTCGCCCTCGATCTTCTTGCCCTTGCGCACGGTGGAGACCATGCGCGCCTTCGTCCACATCTCCTCGCGCAGCGCGCCGATCAGGTCGGCGTCCTCATCAAAGCGCTCCACCAGAATGGCGCGCGCCCCGTCCAGCGCTGCGGCAACGTCAGCCACGCCTTTCTCGGTGTCGACGAAGTCTTTCGCGACCTTCTTGGGATCGTTCTGCGGCTCTTTCAGCAGCAACTCCGCCAGGGGCTCGAGGCCGGCCTCCTTGGCAATCTCGGCCTTGGTGCGGCGCTTCGGCTTGTAAGGGAGATAGATGTCCTCCAGCCGCGCCTTGCTGTCGGCGGCCATGATCGTGGCCTCCAAGCCCGCATCCAGCTTGCCCTGTTCGCGGATCGAATCGAGGATGGCCTTCCGCCGCTCTTCCATCTCGCGCAAATAAGTCAGTCGCTCCTCGAGCGTGCGCAGTTGCGCGTCATCGAGCGCGCCGGTCAGCTCCTTGCGATAGCGCGCAACGAAAGGGACCGTCGCGCCGCCGTCCAAAAGCGTCACCGCCGCGTCGACCTGCTGCTCCCGAACCCCAAGCTCTTGCGCAATTTTTTGATTGATGTTTGCCACGCAAACTCCCTCTGGCGCGAAGCAGCCGAACCTGCCGGCTGCGAGGACGCCGCTTATGGACCAAGTCGGATTGATTCCTCAAGCAGGGGTGCGAAGCAAAGCACACGCCTCGGAGCTTGGGGATAATCGGCCGGGCGCGCCCGCGAGCGTTGCCACGCAGCCTGCCGGTGAGAGTCATCGAGGCCATATTAAGCTGCTGAAACAACGCGCTTTGTCGGGGCGAATGGCGATCCCGGCATGACTCGAACATGCGACCTACGGTTTAGGAAACCGCCGCTCTATCCAGCTGAGCTACGGGACCGCGCGCCCTCGAACGGGCAGACGCTGCATAGCAGAGCACGGGCCGAATCGGAAGCCTCCGGACGCAGCTCTTCCGCATCCGGTTCCTGCAGTTCGGTCTCAAGCCCCGCGCGGGGTCGGCCAACCGCCAATGCGGCCGCACGGCTTGATCGCCGGGCCGCCGGAATCAGCGCCGCGTAGGCCGACGGCGCCAGCGCGAGTCCTGTCTATTTCTGATCGACAACCTGTCTCAAGACGAGATCGGACAACTGCGTCACGAGCGCCCGCAGCCGGGCATTCTCCTCAAGCAGCGAAATTACGTCATTATCCAATTCAGCAGCATCCGGTGCGTCTTCATTGCATTGCGGCCGCGACGGCAGCACACGATCCTTGATCGAGCGCAAGTAAGCATTCCCCATGACTGACATCCCCTGGCCAACTGAACTCCGCCGAGTCAGGTCTGTTACGGATGCTTCAAAGCGTGAGCTGAGTCGGCGTCGAAATTTGGACCGTTCCAAGGGGAAATTGGAGCAGCGGTGCAGCGGCGAGTTGGCGCGCTCAATCGGCGGCACAAAACGGCGGCATACCGTCATGCGCGCATTCACATGAGTTAATCTGAAAGCGATCCTGCCGTCCGGAGCGGCGGGATCTCCGGCGCATTCCGTCGAGGGGCTACCCCTCAGCCGCATCGCGTGTTGGCCGTCAAGATATCGTGGAGCACCTGCTTCTGCATCGCCGGCAAGGTGGTCACCGAAATGTGTCCGAGGCCCGGGTCGCCCTTCAGGTCGATGTTCTTCAGCGAGCCGTGGAAATTCGCGCCGGGTTGCAAGCTCGTGCCGACGCCGCTCGAAACGTAGAAATTTTCCAGGCGGTGCACGTTCGCCGGAACGGAGCTCTTGATCACCGGATCAAGCGTCACGACCAGCGCGACGCGCATCCCCGCCTTGTTGAGACGATCGGCCATCATCAGCGCGCCGGTTGCACCGAAGGAGTGCCCCACCAGCGCAATGGTTTGGACCCGCCCGCTCTTGCAGTCGTCAATGGCCTCGCTGGCGAGCGACAGCGCGAACCTGTGATTGGCGACTTCCGTCTCCACGTTCTTTTCTTTGAGCTCTTGCGCGAGTTCGTCGATGCCGGGCGACAGCACGTTGGTGAAGCCGCGCAGCAGGAACACCTTTTCGCGCACCGCTGTCGCCGGATGGGGCTGTGATTGGGCAAGGCCGGCATGCGTCGGCAGAAAGACGAGCAGCATAACGAAGAGGCAAGCAGCAGCGCGCTGCATCGCGGATATCCCGATTCCCATTCCTATCGTAATCTTATTGCAATGGCACGGGCAGCGGAAGTGATCAGCAAGCGTGACTGTCCCGACAACGCTCCGCGTGATCAGATCACCACAGTTTTCTTCGCGCGCCGGCACTCCGCATCGGAGAAAACCTGAGAAACACCCGACGGTGACCCGCACGACCAACGCGGCGATCGGCAAGGCGCAAGCCTACCGGCCGCATCACGATTGCCCGCTGCCGCATCTCGGCGAGCCGCGGCCGGCAAGGGGGAGGCCCCGGAACCCGCGCTTGTCGACGCGCTTGTCAAGGCGCGTCTTGAGGCAGCCGACTGGACGAGCCGGGCGCTACCGAGCGTAGCGGCTCTCTTGACCGCCGGGCGGCGCAATGTCATCGCAGGAGCGCTACGCGGCGTTTACTTCCCCCTCATTTGACCGGCAGCGCGGGCAGCGCGTTTTCACTTCCATCCCAAGGGCTAGATCAAGGGCCATAGATGATCATCAGGTCGCTCGTTTTCGGCATGCTCGCCAGCGCAGTGGTGGCGCTGACCGCCTCTCACGCGGCGGACAACCGCACCCTGCTGGAGTCCAAGGAGTCGCTCTACAATAACATTTACGTGTACGAAGAGCCGCCGTCTTACGTCAGCATGACCTTCGGCCATAACCAGCGGATTTACACCGAGAGCATCTATAATACCCGCGACGACAAGGACCTGCCGGTCGCATACACCCGCTACATGACCGCGACCTTGATGTATGCGAAGAACGTGCATTCGATCCTGGAAATCGGTTTCGGCGGCGGCCGCACCGCCTGGTACCTGCACCGCTTCCTGCCCAACGTATCGATCACCTCGGTCGAACTCGACCCCGCAGTGCTGCAGCTCGCGAAGAAATATTTCGGCATCAAGGACGAGCCGAACTTCCAGGTGGTCAACCGCGACGGCCGGCTGTTTCTGCAGGAATCGAAAGACAAATACGACATCATCCTGATCGACGCCTATCGCGGCCCGTTCGTGCCTTTCCACCTGTTGACCAAGCAATTCTACCAGATCGTCAAGAACCACCTCGCCGATGGTGGCGTCGTCGCGCAGAACGTCGAGCCGTCGACGATGCTGTTCGACTCCGCGGTGAAGACAATCAATTCGGTGTTCCCGCAGCTCGATTTCTTCCGCGCCGAGGGCAACATCGTGACCATCGCCTATGACGGCGCCGAGCGGAAGCCGGAGGATTTGGCCGCCAACGCCCAGGAGCGCGACCGCACTTACGGCCTGCGCTACAGCCTCTCCGACATGCTCAACGAGCGTCGACGTATCAACCTGGCGGACGGCAGCGTCATCGACGCGAACGCCAAGGTGCTGACCGACGATTTCGCGCCGGTCGAAGCCTTGAAGAGTATCCAGCGCCACAACAGGAAGCTGCCTTGAAGAGATTGCCTCCAGTCCTGTTTTTTTCCATCTACGCTTGCTCGTTTCTGGTCGGCGCGGTGCTGATGGGATTCGAGATGCTGGGCAGCCGCTATCTGTTTCCCTATTTCGGCGGCGGCATCGGCACCTGGGCAAGCCTGATCTCGACGGTCTTGTGCGCGCTGGCGATCGGCTATTTCGCCGGCAGCGCCATCGTGGCGCGGCATCCCTCGCACCGTGCCATCGCCGTGGCCATCCTGATCGCGGCGGCCTATCTCGCCTGCGTCCCCGCCACCGCCGATCCCGCGATGCAGGCAATCCTTGATACGCTGGGCGACGGAGCGTCGGCGACGCTGCTCGCCTCAACCGCTCTGCTGCTCGTGCCGTTGACGCTGCTCGGCACGTTCTCGCCGATCGCGGTCAGCCTTTTGACCGGATCGGCGAACGAGGCCGGGCGCGTGGCGGGGCTGGTCTATGGCGTCTCCACCATCGGCAACGTCGTCGGCACGCTCTTCACGACTTTCTTCTTGATTCCGACCATCGGCTCGCGTGCCATCACCTATTATTTCGCCCTGGTGCTTGCGGCTTGCGCGGTCGTGCTTTTTCTCAATCCCGTCAAGCGGTCCACCTAATCGGATCATGATCTAGAGTTTCGGCGCACACCATGCGGCAGGCGAGTCCTTCTCGATCGCAACACCCTCGATCGCAACACCTGGGCGCGGCGCTGACGGCGGCGCTCCTCCTGCTGCTCGCGCCGGCCGCGCGCGCCCAGGAGAAGAGCGAAGCCAAGATCGAATTGTGGGACGGTCAGCGCGCGCTTGGGCACATCGCCGACCTCTTGCGCTTCACCCCGCGCGCGATCGACACACCAGGTCATCAGCAGGCGATCGACTACATCAAGGCCGAAATGGCCAAGACGAGCGCCGATGCCGTCACCACGCAGCGCTGGGTCTACAAGGACGAGGCCGGCAAATCGCATGCGATGACCAACATCATCGCCCGCTTCCAGCCCGCCAATCCGCGCCGCGTCATCGTCGCTACCCATTATGACAGCATTGTGCGAGCCTATCGGGACAAGCAAAACCCCGATGCGCCGATGCCCGGCGCCAACAACTCCGCCTCGGGTGTCGCCATGCTGCTGGAGACAGCGCGAGTGCTCTCCTTGTTGCCGAAACCCGCGGTTGGCATCGACATGATCTTCTTCGACGGCGAAGAAGGACCGAAGGCGCTCGGCGCAGGCGATCCCAACTGGCACGCGATCGGCTCGCCTTATTTCGCCGCGCATCTCAACGACTATTACCCGAAGACCAAGCCGGAAAAGGCCGTGGTGTTCGACATGGTCTGCGACCGCGACCTCGAGCTCAAGCCCGAACCGTTTTCGCTGGCCGCAGCCATGCCCGAAGTCAGGAAATTCTGGAGCGCGGGGATGGCGATCGCCCCGCAGGCGTTTTCGACCCAGACCACGAGCTATCCGATCAGCGATGACCACAACGCGCTCGCGAACGCGGGCATTCCGAGCTTCCTGGTGATCGATTTCGAGTACGAGCCCTATTTCAACACGACCCAGGACACGATCGACAAATGCTCCGCCACGAGCCTCGAGGCGGTCGGGCGGACGCTGCTGCGATATTTGTATTTGCCGTAACTCCCTCGCCCCGCTCTTCGCGGGGAGAGGGTCGGGGTGAGGGGCTCTATCCGTCCACCGAGCTCGTGGAAGGTCCCCTCACCCTAGCCCTCTCCCCGCAAGCGGGGCGAGGGAATCAGTAGAGCCCGCTCCCGCAGCATCGCGTCGAACGCGCGCTTGATGGCACGGACGGCGGGGTCCTTGTAGGGAAAGTCCGGATTGTCGTTGTGCACGAGCATGGAGGCATTCACCTCGAAAACGACCAGCTTGCCATCCCGGTCCAAGCCGCAATCGATGCCGAAATAATCGAGCCCGATCCGTTCACGGATTTCCCGTAAGCATCGGTAATTCGCTTCCTTGAAGACGCTGCCCGGCTCGGCCAGGAACTTCGCTTCCTCCTGCTGCATCCAGGCGTGATCACCCATGTCGGTGTTGTCGTGATGCAGCTTCCAATCGTTTCCCATCGCAAGGTGATAGGGCAGGATTTCGTCACCTGCAAAGATGAAGCGGTATTTGCGGAAATAGCCGTCTGCGGAGGCGTAGTCGATATATTCGATGACGTAACGGTCGCTATCCGCATGCTTGGCGAGAAAGCCCGCAAGCTCATCGAGGCCTGCGATCTTTTCAAAATCATCGCCGCCATGCGTACCGGCGGGCCGCGCCAGCACGGGAAAGGCGAACGGCACCGCGCGCGCCAGCGCCTCGACGGAGACATCGGCGCCGGCATCAAGACGCAGGATTCTTGGGATGCGGCAGCCGGCAATGTCCGGCAGCAGTTCTGCGACCGCATCCCGGGTCGTGCGCTGGACCTTGTCGGGATCGTTGATCACAGGCTTGCCGAGTTGTTCGACGAGAGCGGCGGCCAGAGTTAGAGTCGCGCCGGCCTGGTCCGCGTCCGAGATCAAATTGACGGCAAGTTGGATCTCCCCGAGCGAGGCGATGTCGACCTCGCTCCCCTCGAACAAGGCGAGCGTATCCGCATCATACGGCGCATCCGAGAACAGATAGTTGGAGGGCGTGTTGCCGCCGAAGGGTGCGTAGAGTGCGAGCACGCGGAAATCTGCCGGCGATTTCGCCGCCCGACGTCGGATCAGCGGCTGGATCTGTGCGGCACGCGCATAGGCCAACTGGGCGGCCTGGGCCTCGCCCATGTCCTGCCTGATGCCGCCGATCCAATACAAGCTTTCGGCGTCGCGTGGATTGATCTCGACCGCCGCCTCAAAATGCGACAACGCCTCCTTGGTCTCGCTCAGCGCGAAACAGGCCTTGCCAAGCTGCTGGCGAAGTTGGCCATCCTGCGGCCGCTCCGCGGCCAGTTCGGAGAGGAGCGCCTTGGCCACGAGATATTGTCCTGTGGCCATCAGAGCTTGAACGAGATTGGTGCGCGAGGGCCAATGCGCGGGGTTCAGCTTCAGCGCCTCGAGATAGAGCGTGATCGCGGCATGCGCGTCGCCCATTTCCAATTGCGCGTTGCCGAGATTACACCAACAGGCGGTCAGCGCGGGCTTGAGCCGCAGCGCGCTTTTGTACTGCTCGGTTGCGGAAGCGAACTGCCGACCGACCATATAGGCATTGCCGAGTTTGGCATGCAGTTCGACCAGAACGTCGACGGCGACCTGCTCGATGCCCGCTGCTCCTGCGCAATCAAGCCCACTCTTGTAGGCGGCGATCGCCTGCTCGATATCGCCGGCAGCATAGTGCTGCTGTCCCATCAGAAGCTGCCGGTTGACGTAAGAGGTCACCTGTTCGGTGGAGGCAATGACGGCTGAAGTATCAACACTCACGGAAAAAACTCTCGGTGGAACCCGTTCACCATGCCCACACCATGCCCAGGGCTTGGTAAACAAACCGTTGGGGTCGTCCGCCACGGCAAGGCGCAAACACTCCGCTACCTTTCCGGCGAATTGCCACAGCTAGCGGAGATCACAGTGCGTGTGAATCGGTGGAGACCTTGCCGAATAACGAGGGAACCGTTTCGGCCGGCTCCGGACCTGTCCGAAAAAGTCAAGTCGAAGGCGGACTTGAATACCGCAGACACCAGTCAGACATGGTCACGCCAAATTCGTGCTCCGTTGCCACAAAATGGCGACAATCGGACAACCAATTATAGCGAGAACGGTTTGGGGACCTGCGCCAGTGTTGGAGTCGCGTCAAGCTGCGTTGATTGTGGCAGCGACCGTGATGTTATCCGTGCTGCAGCCGTCGCGTGTCACCGCGAACTGGTGGACGCGGGCGCCGGCCGATTTCGAACAATGCGCGGCAGACGCGGGCAAGGCGGCCGCCAAAGAGGAAAGAACTGCAGCGCTCACCGCGTGCGGCGCCAAGTTCGCCGGCCGCCGCAAGCCCGGCGGCGGTTACACTTATTATGACTTCCTGCAGGACCGCAGCTTCGATATTGCCGGTCCCAATCCGACGCCGGCTGAACAGAAATATATCGATCAGCAATACGCGCTCTATCTGGAGCGGCAGCGCCGCGACAACATCGTCGCCGCCTTCGCCGCGAAACAGGAAGAGGAAGAACTGCAACAGGCGTCTGTGCAAACAGCGGAGCGCGTGCCGCTCCCGCACGCTCGACCGAGCAAGCTGATCGCCAGCCGGA
>Ga0134125_10003766_pt1 | contig 17461 bp, 12 predicted proteins | sample KB31751_FD_96464 | JGI IMG/M metagenome (GOLD analysis project Ga0134125, IMG submission 96464) | Terrestrial soil microbial communities with excess Nitrogen fertilizer from Kellogg Biological Station, Michigan, USA - KB3-175-1 | ecosystem: Environmental > Terrestrial > Soil > Unclassified ...
CCCTCGACCGTATGGACCTCGAGGCCGGCGCGCTCGATGGCGAGCTGGATGCGCGAGAGGTGCAGCGGCGCGCCGTCGGGGAACACGTAGCGCTCGGAGAACGGACCGCCCTCGGGGTCGCCCAGCTTCATCCGCGCGATCCCGTGGTTCAGCAGCCTGCCGCCCGGCTTGAGCAGGCCGGCGAGCTGGCGTGCATAGAGGTCGATGTTCACCTCGCCCACGTGCTCGACCATGCCGATGCTGGCGACCGCGTCGAACTGCTCGCCCGCCAGCTCGCGGTAATCCATCACGCGGATGTCGATCTTGTCGGCGAGGCCGGCCTCGGCGGCGCGCTGCCGCGCGAGCACGGCCTGCGGCTCCGACAGCGTGATGCCCACCACCTCGGCGCCGTAGCGGCCGGCCGCGATCCGCGTGAAGCTGCCCCAGCCGCAGCCCACGTCGAGCACCCGCTGGCCGGGCTGCAGGCCGAGCTTGGTGCAGACGAGGTCGAGCTTCGTCTCCTGGGCCTCCTCGAGCGTCGTCGCCCCACGCGAGAAGATCGCGCAGCTGTAGGTCATCGACTCGTCGAGCATCAGCTTGTAGAAGTCGTTGCCCACGTCGTAGTGGTGGCGGACGGCGGCGGCGTCGCGCTGGCGTGTGTGACGCTGGCCGCGTAGGCGCAGCTCGACCGACGGCGGGGCGGGAGGTCGCGTGATCCCGGCAGCGCGCACGGCCGCGAGCGCGAGGCGGGCGCGGTCGCCCCGCGGGAGCGGAGGCGGCTGCCAGGTGTCGAGCACGTTCAGCGCGGCGTCCAGGTCGTCGACATGGAGCTCGCCCGACACGTAGGCGCGGCCGAGGCCGAGCTCGCCCGGCGCCCGCAGCGCGTGAGCCACCGCCTTCGGCGAGCGCACCGTGAAGCGCGGCCCGGCGTTCGGCTCCGTGGCGGGCAGGCTGGTGCCGTCCCAGAACTCCAGGTCGAACGGCCGCCGTGGGAAGCGGCGCTCCAGCTCCTCTCGAAAGGGAGCGGTGCGCGCCAGCGCCATCAGGCGGCGCCCAGCGCCTTCGCCCCCTGGCGGTCAGGCGCGATCCGCACGACGTTCCACGCCAGGCCGACCTTCTCCAGGCCGCGGATGACCAGCGCCGACGGGTCGATCTGCCAGCGCCGCAGCCCGTGGGCCGCCGAGGTGGGAAACGCGTGGTGGTTGTTGTGCCACGCCTCGCCGAACGACAGCGGCGCGAGCCACGCCAGGTTGCGGGACTCGTCGCCGGTGGCGAAGCTCCTGCGGCCGAAGTAGTGGCAGAGCGAGTTGATGCTGTAGGTCACGTGATGGATCACGAGCATCCGGACGGCGCCGCCCCAGAGCAGGGCGGTGAGACCGGACTTGAGCGACTGGCCGATGATCAGCCCCAGCAGGAACGGCAGCGCCAGCCCGAGCAGCGCCCACGCCACGAACGTGCGGTCCACGAAGCTCACCACGGGGTCCTTCATCAGGTCGGGCGCGTAGCGCCGCTTGGCCCCGCGCTCGGTGTGGATGAAGAGCCAGCCCACGTGTGCGTGCGCGAGGCCGCGCAGCGCGCCGCGCACGCCGCCGCCGTGGCCGACGTGCGGGCTGTGCGGATCGCCCTCCTGGTCGGAGAACGCGTGGTGCTTGCGGTGGTCGGCCACCCAGGAGATCACCGGCCCCTCGATCGCGGCCGACCCGAGCACCGCGAACGTGAAGCGGAGCCAGGGGGTGGTGGAGAAGCTGCGATGGGTGAAGAGGCGGTGGAAGCCGACGGTCACGCCGAGTCCGCAGAGGACGTAGAAGACACCGAAGATCATGAGGTCGCTCGCGTGGAGCGCCTTTTCCCAGAGCTGCCAGGCCACGAATCCGAGCCCCAGGATCGGTAGAGCGGTGACGAGCGCGGTGATGAACCTGTCCAGCGACTCGTTTGCGACGGGCTCGACGTCGTCGCGGTTTGGCACTACCTCGGCAGCAGCGGACACGCAGATCCTCCTTGTCGACGAGTGGGCGCCCGACCCCGAGGCGCACGACCGCGCGCAGTCTAACCCGGGAGCCCCGCCCTGCGACCCCCCGATCGGGCCATTCTCAGCTTGTTTTCAGGTTGTGCGGCCGGGCGTTCTGAGACTTGTGGTTCGTCGCCCCGCTGCAGGAGTCCTGCGAGCCATGCCCCGCCGTGTGCCACTCCGCCCGCGAAGGTCGGTCCGCCGGGGACGATTCCCTCGGCCAGGCGGGACAGCGCCGGGCCGATCGGCGCACTCTCGCCGCGCTGCCTCGCACGGGCGGCCAGCAGGGCCGCGCGTGCGCGCGTTCGCTGCAGGGACGCGGCCCGCTCGCGCTCGCTCGTGCCGGGCACGTCGCGGGTGGCCACGAGCCATTCGGCCGACAGCGCCCGCTCGATCAGCTCGAGCACCACCGCCTGGTCGCCGAGCGCCGCCGCCTCCGGGCAGAAGCCGCCGAGCGCCCCGTAGGCGGCGCGGCGCAGCGCGATGTAGGCGGGTGGGCGGCCGATCGCCGGGAACGGGTCCGGGGCCATCGCGCGCGAATGCAGGATCACGGGCCGTGGCGGCTCGCCGGGCTTCGTGTGCGCCCCGGTGGCCAGCGCCACGCGCTCGGCGTCGAGGGCGGTCAGCGCGGTGTGGTCAGGCGGGGGTGAGCTCAGCGCGATCAGGATCGTGTCCGCGCTGGTCGACCGGATCGCCCGGTCGAGGCGCTCCCAGCCCTCGCTCGCGTCCAGGGTCAGGACCGCGCCCGGGTTCGGCGGCCGCTCGGGCCGGTGAATCGCCCGCCACCAGTCCCAGTGGCCGACCGTCGCGATCTGATCCGCCAGCGCCTCGCTCCAGTGGCCGCCCTTCGGCGACAGCTCGGCCAGCGGCTCGCCGTTCGCCAGCAGCCGGATCCTCGGTGACGTGACGCTCGGCGGCGGGATCGGCTCGTCCGAGCAGAGCTCGATGTCCAGCGGCTCGATCGGCGTGCGCGCATGCCGCGGATCGCCGCCCTGCCGGCGGCCGCGCTCGTAGGCGGCGCCGAGCATGAGCGTGAACAGGCGCGACCATGCCACCCGCGCCTTGCCGAGCTCGAGCAGCTTGAGCGCCGCGTGACCGAGCTCGCGCGCCGGTGCGCGCTGAAGGGCGAGGAACAGAGCGGCCTTCAGGGGACGCCGAGCCATCGCGCGATACGACCAGCGCTGTGGCAACGAGCCGGCCGCCCCGGGGCAGCGCCTGATCAGCCGCGCGTCCGAGCGGCCGTCGCGGCGTCCGTGCTCGATCGCGCGGCGCGCGTTCAGCGAGAGCTCGTGCGCGGATTCGGCTCGCGGCTCGTAGTGCACCTCCACGCCGGCCTCCAGCACGCGGATTCCCCACTCCCAGTCCTCGCGGCGGCCGAGCGCCGGATCGAAGCCGCCGAGCCGCTCGAACGTGGCCCGCGGCACCGACATGTTGCCGCTCAGCACGTCCACGAACGTGGGCACGACGGCCGTGCGCGTGGCCCGGTAGTGGTCCTCCCACCAGGCCGAAGCGCCCATCGAGGTGAGGTTGCGGCTGCGCGGCCGCGGCGTGCAGTGCCCGACCACCACGCGCTCGCGGTGCCAGTGCGCCGCCGCGTGCCGCTCCACCAGATCGGGCGCGGGCACCAGGTCGTCGTCGAGGAAGAGCAGGAGCGGCGCGGTGGCCGAGGCGGCACCCGCGTTCCGGGCGGCGCCCGTCCCGATGCCGCCGGTGTGGATCAGGTGCGCGCCTTCCACAGGCGCGATTGGGCCACGTCCGTCGTTGACGACGATGAGATCGAACGGGACGGTCTGCACGGCCAGCGCGGAGAGGCAGCGCTGCAGGGCAGCGGGGCGATTGCAGGTTGTGACGATGACGCAGATCTCCGGATCTGGGGTGTGGGGTCTGGGGTGTGGGGAACGACTGTTGACTCCCCACACCCCACACCCCACACCCGACACCCGACACCCCACACCCGACACCCGACACCCCACACCCGACACCCCACACCCACGGGTGCGCAGCCAGACGCGCGGCCCGCGCAGTCCGCCGCGCAGGTACAGCGAAGCGATCTCGCGCTGCACTCCCTGCACCCGGAGCCGTGCCCGCAGATACTGCGATACCAGCCACCACCACACGGCAGGCGCGGCCAGCTCCCGCTCCTCCACGAGCAGCTTGGTCAGCGCGGCCGAGAGGCCGACGCCGTAGCCGTGGATCGCCCGGACCAGCGCCGCGTGGTCCGGGCGGTGCCGGTGGAAGACGTAGGTGCCGGGGTCGTAGACGACCCGGTGACCCGCGGCGAGCACCTTGTAGAGCGCGTAGAGGTCCCCGCCCGACTCGGTGGGCGTGCCGGCGTCCAACTCGGGTGGGAACAGCTCGCCAAGGGAGGCCACGAGCGAGCGCCGGAAAACCATGTTGGCGCCGGCGCCCGCGCGTGTGGCCGCGGGCGGCGTCAGCTCGGTCCACTCGTGCACGCGGCGGTGGAAGCCGCGCGAGAAGCCGCCGGAGTCCTCGAACGCGAGCTTCGCGTCCGTGTCCAGGTTGAACGCGAACGCGGGACCGGTCACGGCGCCCACGCGCGGGTCGTCGAACAGCTCGGGCAGGTCGCGCAGCCAGCGAGCCGGCGGCATGCAGTCGTCGTCGATGAACGCCACGAGCTCGGACGTGGCCGCGGCCAGCCCCGCGGCGCGGGCATGGTCGAGGCCCCGGCGGTCCTCACGGATGTAGAGAGCGCCCGCGTCCTCTGCGAGCTTGCGCACGTCGGCGTCGCCCGGGTCGTTGTCCACCACCACGATCTGGTCGGGCGCCGGGTCGAGCAGCTTCAGCGCCCCGAGCAGGCCGGCGAGCATCTCCGGGCGGCGGTGCGTGCAGACCACCGCGGAGCAGGTGAGACGCTCCGCCGCGCGCTCGGCCACGCCGAGCCGCCGCCGCATCAGGTCCCGCAGGGCGAAGTAGGAGCGGTGGCCGTCGGCATGGGGATCCAGCAGCGCGCGTTCGAGCACCGGCCCGACCGCTCCCGGGTCGGGTACCCGGACGCGCGCCACCGGCACGCCGTTTTCCAGCGTGATCAGCACGCGGTGCTCGTCTGCCGTTGTCCCCCGGTCCAGCCGGTCGCCGTACCGGATCACACGCGACCTCACCGCTTCCGCGCGGTGCCCCTGCCCGTACATAGGCGAAGGGAATCTTGACTAAGACGGAGTACCTATGCGCCAGTTGAGGTAGGCGTTAAGAGCTCGAGCCTGTTCCCGAACGGGTCGTCCACATAGAAGCGCTGGAAACCAAGCAGATCGTCGTCCCAGCGCACGTCGCCCAGGCGCTCGGCCAGCGCGCGCAGCTGGGCGGTGCTCGCCACCCGCAGCGCCGGGTGCGCCTTCCGCGCGGGCCGAAAGTCGTCCTCCACGCCCACGTGGAGCTGGTGCGCGCCGCATTCGAACCACACGCCGCCGCGGGCGCGGAGCGGCTCGGGCTTCTCGATCTCCGGCAGCCCGAGCAGCCCGCCGTAGAACGCGCGCGCCTGGTCCTCGCCGCCCGGCGGGCAGGCGAGCTGCACGTGATCGAGCCCGGCGATCACCGAAGCACGCGGAACGAGGCCCGGCGGCCGGCGGTCACCTGACCGGCGCGGTTCTTCGCCACGGCCACGAGCCGGTAGCGGCCGGGCGCGAGCGGGCGGTGGCTGAGCCGCCCCGTGAACCGGAAGCGGTTGACGCCGGACCGGCTGGCGTGGCTGAAGTGGCCGCGAAGGCGCACGTAGCGGTGGTGGCGACCGCGGCGCACGTAGTGCTCGACGCGGAAGCTCGTCAGCGCCGGGACCGACAGCGAGTAGCGCACCAGCGTCCCCGTGAGGCGGGTGATGCTGCTGCCGCGGGCCGACGCGTTGAACGCCCGCGGGCTGAGCTTGAGCCGACCGAGCGCCAGGGCCGGGCTCCTCGTGACCGAGGGCTGCCGCTGCACCTGTGTCGGAGCCTGCGGCACCGCCGGAGGCCCCTGGAGCGACAGCAGCCGCGGCGAGTCGGTGACGGGCAGCGATACCGTCACGCTGTCCTGCGCGCGGCCGGTCACGTCGACGGGCACGGTGTGGCCGGTCAGGGGGTCGGTGGCGCTGAGATCGGCTGAGCGACCGTCCACCCCGCCGATCGTGAGCCCGAACGTCTCCGCGGGCATGTCGAAGCGAGTGGGGTCGCTGGTCGGCGCGGAGGGCCGGTAGTTCTTGCCGAGGCTCGTGGTCATCACGTAGACCGGGATCACGAAGCGGTCGTCGCTGACCTGGAAGGGGAAGAAGGCGAGCACGTCGCGATCGAACAGCGGCGGATGCGCGGCCGTGCCGTCGCCCGCGAACTGCCGGTTGCCGGTGAAGTCGTCGATCCGGCCCAGCGTGAGCGAGCGCGGCCGGCTGATCGTCGTGGCACCGTAGAAGCCCGACGCGAGCCGCCGCACCGAGTCCATCACCTCACCGCCGGCGGCATCGCCCGGATAGCTGCCGGTCTGGTGCAGCTTGTCGAAGAACGACTGCGGGACGAGGCCGAGCGCCGAGTCGGTGACCCCGAAGAGATCGACCGCGGTGGCGCCCTTGCCCGCGTACGCCACGAGCGAGCGCAGAGCCACCTTCGTCTGGAAGTGGAGCCGGTCGCCGGCGGTGAAGCCCGCGCTCGGCGCTCCGGCCGGGTTCATGTTGATCTCCGTGACCCAGGTCTGCGGCGCCGGGGCGCCCGGCGGGTGAAGGTCACGCGAGTGGGGCGTGCCGTTCAGCAGCGTCTGGACCGGTGACATGTCGCGCACGACGTTGTCCATGTCGATCGTGAGCACCTGGTAGTAGCGCGTGAACTTCGGCTGGGCGGTCAGGTAGTACTCGGGCTCGAACGAGTCGTAGGTGGGCGTGAAGCTCTCGTGCCAGTTGCCGCTCGAGTCCTGAAACCCGTCGACGTTTCCACGCGCATCAAGGGGCCGCGTGGAGTCCACCTGCGCGCTCGACGGGAACTGGCGCATGCCGCTGTACGGGTAGGGGTGCTTGTCGATCGCCGTGAGCCCCGGCGGCACGGTGGCGCCCGAGGGCCGCGGATCCTGGTTGGCGAACCCGTCGCCGATCCCGATCCCGCTCGCGCCGCTCGCGGGATCGCGGACTGCCGACACCGTGCGCGCGAGGATCGCATCGGTGGTGCTGCCGCTGCCGCCGTCGACCGGCGTGGCGTAGTAGGTGTTCACGTCGAGGAAGTCGGACGCGTAGGCGAGCTCGTTCCAGATCTCGACGTCGAAGGCGTCGCTTCCGAGCACGTCGTGGGCGGTGCGCGTGACCGTCCTGACGTAGTCGAGCCAGCCGGTCATCGTGCTCTCGAAGTCGGGGCTCGAGGGGTGGGGGAAGGGCCGGTACCTGAGCGTCGTCCCGGCGTGGCTGCCCGCTGAGAGCGCGCCGTCGAGCGGCTTCGACAGCGTGGCCCAGCCGTCAGGCCCGACGCTGGTGATCAGGTTTCCCGCGCGCTTCGTCTCGCCGAAGATTTCGGGGCCCGTGTCGAGCCCGCTGCGCCCGGGCACCGCGGCGGCCGCCGCCGACGAGGTGAGGTGGATACGGGTGGCTCCCCTGGCCGCGGACTGGTCGGTGGCCGCGTTGAACGTCCGCATCGGGCACGGCAGGTAGTCCGGCGCCTCGAGCACGATCAGCGGCCGGAGGCCGAACTGCTTCAGCGCGGCGAGGGTCTTGCGGAAGTCCGAGTCGTTGGTCAGCGCGCCCGGGTTGTCGTAGTCGAGCATTCCCCACGGCTCGGAGATCCGCGCCGTCTTGAAGCCGCTGTCCGCCAGCAGGCGCGCGGTGGCGGGCGCGTCCGCCGCGCCCACGTTGAAGTTCATGCCCACCGCGTCGAGCATCCGCGTGGCGGGCCAGGTGTCCATGTACGCGCGCCAGGGCTGGAGCCAATGCGAGCGGTCACCGAAGGACAGGTCGGTGAGCTGTGACGGGTCCGTATAGGTCGTCACCGAGCCGACGACCGGCGGATCGGCAGCCGCAGTCGCCGCCTGCGCCAGCACCAGCGCAGCCAGAATTGTCGCCAGGAGGCGCCACATCGAGCAGCGCCACCGTATCGAGACTGGCTAGATGATGCCGAGCGCGCCCAGCTTGGCGACGATCGCCGCCACCGCCTGCTCGACGCTGCCGCCCGCAACCTCGACGTCGGGCGCGCGCGGCGGCTCGTAGGGATCGTCGATCCCGGTCATGCCCTTGATGTCACCCGCGCGGGCGCGCGCGTAGAGGCCCTTCGGGTCACGCGCCTCGCACTCGGCCAGCGGCGTGTTCACGTAGACCTCCACGAAGTCGAGCTCGCCCGCGCCGTGCAGCTCGCGGGCGGCCACCCGGTCGCGCTCGTACGGGCTCACCAGGCTCACGAGCGCGATGGCGCCCGCGTCGGCGAACAGGCGCGCCACGTTCGCGGTGCGGCGAACGTTCTCGGCGCGGTCCTCGGCCGAGAAGCCGAGGTTGCCGTTTAGCCCGTGCCGCAGGTTGTCGCCGTCGAGCAGATAGGCCACGCGGCCCTGCTGCACGAGCCACTGCTCGAGCGCGGTCGCGATCGTGGACTTGCCGGAGGCGGGGAGGCCGGTGAGCCAGATGGTGGCGCCGCGCTGGCCGAGCATCCGCCAGCGCTCGTCGCGCGAGATCCCGCCCTCGTGCCAGGTCACGTTCGGCGAGCGCGCGTCCGCGTCGGTGATCGCGGCGGCCGCGGACTCGCCGGTGTGGGCGTCCACGATCATGCCGGCGCCGACGGTGTCGTTCGTCCCCTCGTCGACCAGGATGAAGCTGCCGGTCTGGCGGTTGCGGCGGTAGTCGTCGACCGACAGCGGCGCGCTCGTGCGCAGCTTCAGCCGGCCGATGTCGTTGAGCTCGAGCGTGGTGGCGGTCTTGTCGCGGTGGAGGCCGTGCACGTCCACGCGATAGCGCACGTCCTCGACCGTGGCCGTCACCCAGCGGGTGGTCTGCTTCAGCAGAACGCGGTCGCCGGTCGAGACCGGGCGGTTCGCCATCCAGCACACCATCGCCTCGATCGAGCGCGCCGTGGCGGGCCGGTTGTTGGGGCGGCAGATCATGTCGCCGCGCGACACGTCGAGCTCGTCCTCGAGGTGCAGGACCACCGACATCGGCGGGAACGCCTCCTCCAGCGGACCCTGCGGCCCCTCGATCGCGGCGATCCGGGTGGTCTCGCCCGACGGCGCCACGAGCACCTCGTCGCCCGGGCGCAGCACGCCCGCGGCCACCTGGCCGGCGTAGCCGCGGCGCTCGCGATCATCGCTCGGCCGGACCACCCACTGCACCGGGAAGCGGGCGTCCACGAGGTTGCGGTCGGACGCCACGTGCACGTGCTCCAGGTGGTAGAGCAGCGGCGGTCCCTCGTACCACTTCATCCGCAGCGAGCGCTCGACCACGTTGTCGCCGTGCAGCGCCGAGATCGGGATGAACTCGACGTCGGTCAGCTCGAGCTTGGCCGCGAAGTCCTCGAACCCCTCGACGATCTCCTCGAAGCGCGTCTCGGCGAAGTCGACCAGGTCCATCTTGTTCACGCACACCGTCAGGTGGGGGACGCCGACCAGCGACGCGACGAACGCGTGGCGCTTCGTCTGCTCGACCACTCCCTTGCGCGCGTCCACGAGGATCAGCGCGAGGTCGGCGGTGGAGGCGCCCGTCACCATGTTGCGCGTGTAGCGGACGTGCCCCGGCGTGTCGGCCAGGATGAAGCGGCGCCGCGCCGTGGCGAAGTAGCGATAGGCCACGTCGATCGTGATGCCCTGCTCGCGCTCGGCGCGCAGGCCGTCGGTGAGCAGGGCGAGGTCCACCTCGAGGTCGCCCCGCAGCCGGCTCGTCTCCTCGAGCTGCTGGAGCTGGTCGGCCAGCACCATCTTCGAGTCGTAGAGCAGGCGGCCGATCAGCGTCGACTTGCCGTCGTCCACCGACCCGGCGGTGGCGATGCGCAGCGTGCCCGCCCTGCGTTCGATCGGAGCCGCATCGGGCCGGCCGTCGCCCTCGATGAGGGTCAGGCGCTTAGAAATAGCCGCCACGCTTGCGGTCCTCCATCGCGGCCTCGCTGACGCGGTCGTCGGCGCGGGTCTCGCCGCGCTCGGTGATGTTGGTGGCGGCGATCTCGGCCACCACGGCGTCGAGCGTGATCGCGGTCGACTCCACCGCTCCGGTGCACGACATGTCGCCCACCGTCCGGTAGCGCACCGACGTCTGGAACGGCTCCTCGCCGTCGATCAGCGCGATGAAGGGGCTGAGCGCGTAGAGCATGCCGTCGCGCTTGAAGACCTGGCGGTCGTGCGCGTAGTAGATCGACGGCACCTCGAGGTTCTCCTCGGCGATGTACTGCCACACGTCGAGCTCGGTCCAGTTCGACAGCGGGAACACGCGCACGTGCTCGCCGCGGCGGATGCGGCCGTTGTAGAGCGACCACAGCTCGGGCCGCTGCGACTTCGGCTCCCACTGGCCGGCCTCGTCACGGAACGAGAAGATGCGCTCCTTCGCGCGGGCGCGCTCCTCGTCGCGGCGGGCGCCGCCGAACGCGGCGTCGAAGCCGTGCTCCTCGATCGCGTCGAGCAGCGTCACGGTCTGGAGCCGGTTGCGCGAGGCGCGCGGGCCGGTCTCCTCGGTCACGCGGCCCTGCTTGATGGAGTCCTCCACCGAGGCCACCACGAGCCGCTCGCCGAGCTCTTCCACAAGCCGGTCGCGGAACTCGATCACCTCGGGGAAGTTGTGTCCCGTGTCCACGTGCATGAGCGGAAACGGGAAGCGCGCGGGCCGGAAGGCCTTCTCGGCGATGCGCACGAGGACGACCGAATCCTTGCCGCCGGAGAACAGCAGCACGGGGCGCTCGAACTCCGCGGCCACCTCACGCATCACGTGGATGGCCTCCGCTTCGAGCGCTCGAAGATGGGTCAGCTCGTAGCTCACGGGCTAAACACTCTATTAGAGGTCGGATTTCGGGACTTTACGGTGACCGCCTGCCTCCCAGCGCGGTTGAGTATGCCTGGCTCATGCGCTTTCGCGCTCCACTAACCTGCTCGCGGCATGGAGGCGTCGCGACCCGAGGTTTCGGTCGTGGTCCCCTCCCACGAGCGGGGGACCAGGCTGCGATGGCTGTTGAACGCGTTGGAGGAGCAGACGCTCCCGCGTTCGCGGTGGGAGCTCGTCGTCGTCTTCGATTCGACCGACGATACGGAGGAGCTGGTGCGGACGCATCCGCTCGCGCCTCGGCACGTACGCCTGGCGCCGGGGACCGGTACCGCCGCGGCGCAGCGCAACGCCGGCTGGCGTGCCGCGCGCTCAGATCTGATCGCGTTCACCGACGACGACTGCCGGCCCGAGCCCGATTGGCTCGCGCGCCTGCTCGACGCCGCCCGCGCGAACCCGGGCGCGATCGTCCAGGGCGCCACTCGCCCCGATCCACTCGAGGCCGAGGTCATGAAGTGGGCGCCGCGGGCGCGCTCGATCGAGGAGAACGATCCGCCCGGCCCGCACGCGCAGACCTGCAACATCCTCTACCCGCGCGCGGCGCTGGAGGCCGTCGACGGTTTCGACGAGTCGATCCGCACGGCCGGCGAGGACCTGGACCTTGCTGCGCGGGTGCGCGCCACGGGAGCTGCGTATGTCGGCGCGCCCGAAGCGGTCGTCTACCACGCCGTGGACACGTTCTCGCTGCTCGGCGCCGTGCGTTTCAACAAGCGCTGGGAGACGCTGCCGCTCGTGTTCAAGCGCCACCCGGAGCTGCGCGAGCAGCTCGAGTACGGGGTGTTCTGGAAGCGGCGTCACGCGTTCCTGCCGGCGGCCATCGCCGGCGCGGCGCTGCACCGGCGTGAGCCGCTGCTCGCTCTGCTCGCCGTGCCCTACGTGCTGCATGCCCTGCCGCACCGCGGCACGCACCCGATGGGTCGCGTGCGCGCGGTGGCGGAGCTAGCCGGCCGCGCGGTGGTGGACGCCTCCGAGATGTGGACGATGGCCAAGGGGAGCGTCCGCTACCGGACGCTGATGCTTTGAAGCCGGCACTGCTCAACCCGTGCTTCTTCCCGGAGGTGCGGCGCGGGTCGGAGCGGCTGATCCGGGAGCTCGCGAACGGCCTCGTGGACGGCGGACACGAGCCCACGCTGATCACGAGCCATCCCGGGCGCCCGTCGCGGTCGCTGGAGGACGGACTGGAGGTTCTGCGCGTGTGGCGGCCGCCGGACCGGCGGCTCGTGCGGCGGGCGTATCCCGAGTACATGACCCACGTGCCGTTGTCCTACGCGGCGCTGCGAGCGGGCGGTTACGACCTCGCGAACGCCTTCTATCCGACGGACGCGGTTGCGGCCGTGCGCTGGAAGTCGCGGACGCGGCGGCCGGTGGTTCTCTCGTACGGCGGACTCCCCGACCGTCCGGTGCTCGCCGACAAGCGCCACAAGCTGCGGATCCTCGAACACGCGATCCGCGGCTCGGACGCCGTTGTCACCTCGAGCCGCACGGCCGCCGGCGCGATGAAGCGCTGGTTCGGCGTCGAGGCGCGGCCGATCTACCCGGGCGTCGACCTGGCGGCGTTCGCGCCGAACGGCGCGCGCTCCCCGGAGCCCACGATCTTCTGCGCCGCGCTGCCCGACGACGCGCGCAAGCGGGTCGGGCTGCTGGTGTCGGCATTCGCGCATGTGCGCCGGCAGCGTCCGGAGGCGCGGCTGATCGCCATCCGGCCGCGCGACCCGGCGGCGGTCGCACGTCACGGTCTCGACGGTGAGGGCATCACGCTGATCGATCCCGTCGCCGACCCGCGCCAGCTCGCTCCTCACTACGCGCACGCGTGGGTGTCGGCGCTGACCGCCTACCGCGAGGCGTTCGGGCTGGTGCTCGTCGAGGCGCTTGCCTGCGGCACGCCGGTGGTGGGCGCCGACCACGGTGCGGTGCCCGAGGTCGTGGATCGCGACGGCATCGGAGTGCTGTTCGAGAACGGCGACGAGCGCGGCGTGGCGCGGGCGCTGCTCGAGGGGCTCGAGCTGGCATCTGATCCCGGCACGCGCGACCGTTGCCGGGCACGCGCCGAGGAGTTCTCCACCTCCCGGCTCGCCGCCGAGTACGAGGCGCTCTATCTCGAGCTGCTCGGGCGTGGCTGAGCGGCTGCGAATCGGGCTCTTCGTCGACCAGTTCCCCGAGCTCTCGGAGACCTTCATCAGCGGCGAGCTGCTCGAGCTCGAGCGGCTGGGCCATGCTGTGCATGTGGAGGCGGCGTCTCACGCGCCGCATCCGGATCCGACGGTGCGCGCCGGTGTGTCGTATCGCGACGACGACGCGCGCGGTTCGCGCCTCGCGGCGCTCGCGTGGCTCGTGGCCCGGCAGCCGCTGCGCTGCGCCCGCGACCTGGTCTCACAGCGTCGCTGGCGTCGCGAGGAGCGCGTCGTCCCACTCCGTCGCCTGGCTCCCTCCGCGCGGCGCGTCGCGCGCTTCGGCGCTTCACATCTGCACGCGCACTTCGCGGCGGGCGCGGCCCTCGACGCGATGCGCGTCGGTGCGCTGCTCGGCCTGCCCTACAGCGTGATGACCCACGGCTACGACATCTTCCAGACGCCGGCGAACCTCCGCGAGAAGCACGAGCGCGCGGCGTTCGCGGTGTCCGCCTGCGACTACTCGGTGCGCTGGCTGCGCGAGCGCGTGGGCGACGCGCAGATTCTGCGGCTGGTCACCGGCGTGGACGGCGAGCGCTTCGAGCGGCGGAAGCCGTACAGCGACGGCTCGCACGTGCTCGCCGTGGGCCGCCTGGTGGAGAAGAAGGGCTTCGACGTGCTGATCGAGGCCGCGGCTTCGCTTCCCGGCGTGCGCGTGACGGTCGTGGGTGACGGCCCGCTGCGCGCCCAGCTCGAGCAGCGCGTCGCATCGCTCGGAGCGCCGGTGGAGCTCGCGGGCGCGCGCTCGCCGGAGGAGGTCAGGGCTCTGCTGGAGGACGCCACACTGCTGGCGGCGCCCTGCGTGGTTGCCGCGGACGGCGATCGCGACACCATGCCGGTGGTTGTGAAGGAGGCGCTGGCAATGGGCGTGCCGGTGGTGGCGAGCGACGAGGTCGGATTGCCGGAGGTGGTGAGGCCGGACTGGGGACGGCTCGTGACGCCCAACGATGCGGCCGCGCTCGCGACAGCCATCCGGGAGCTGCTCGAGCTCCCGCGCGACCGGCGTGCCGAGATGGGCCGGGCCGGCCGCGACTTCGTGCTGGAGCACTGCAGCCTGAGCGGCGAGAGCCGCCGCCTGGCGGCGCTGATCGCCGCCGCTCAGAGCAACAACGACCGGCTGCGCACGCTCCCGTAGATCAGCGAGCCGACGCTGACGGCGTCGGCTGCCACGTCGACGGCCGCGACGAGCGGCCCGCGCTTGCGGAACGGCCGGGCGCGGTTCGCCAGGTGGCGCGCGTACGGCGCCGCGGCCAGCAGCGGCAGCGGCGACCCCGTGAATGCCGCTGCCGCGACCCCCACCGCCGCGGCGTCGAACATCGCCGTGCGCCTGCTGAGGAACACGCGCCGGTAGAAGAACTGCTCCCGCAGCTCGGGGATGCGCGCGGCGAGAGCGTTGAAGTGCTGGGCGCGCTGCCGTTCGGAGACATACCCCGACGCGCCGCGGGGATGGACCGCGTGATGCACCAGCGCGTCGGGAGCGAACGCCGTCTGCGCGCCGGAGCGGCGCGCGCGCCAGCCAAGCCACACGTCCTCGGCCAGCTCGGGGTTGGTCCAGCCGCGCCTGCGCCCGTTCGACGACAGCCACACCTCGAAGCCGCCGACCCGCTCGAACAGCTCGCGGCGGATCAGCAGGTTTGCGGTCTCGTACAGGCCGGTCTCGCGCTCCACCCAGACGGTGCGGTCGAAGGGTCCAAGCTGCGCGGTGGGATCGGGCGCAACGGCGCCCGCCACCAGGTCCGCGGATTCGAGTCGTGGCAGCGCAGCCGCGAGCCAGCCGGGAGTCGGGTAGCAATCCGCGTCGGTGAACGCGATCACGTCACCGGTCGCCTCGCGCACGCCGATGTTGCGTGCCTGGCCGGAGCCCACCCCCTCTGTCTGCACCAGCCGCACGCCCGCCGCGCGGACGATCTCGGCGGTCTCGTCGGTCGAGCCGTCGTCAACGACGATGACGTCGAACTCCGGTGCGCCCTGCTGCGCCCCCAGGCATTCGAGGGTCCGCCGCAGGGTCCCGGCGGCATCCTTCGCGGGTATCACCACGCTGAGTTGTCGATGGCTCAATTCCGGTTAACCTTGACCGCGTAGTCGGGCAGGGGCTATGAGGGTGACCGAAAGGCTGTTGCGAGGAGGCAGTGCGGGTCTTGCCGGGCGGTTGCGCGATCGCGTGCGCTTCGCCGGCAATGAGGTGCGCTGCCCCTGTTGCGAGGGCCGCTTCGGGCGCTTCAAGGCCACCGACGGCGGGCCGCTCGAGCTCGAGTGCCCGCGCTGCGGATCGCGCCCGCGGCAGCGGATGCTGTGGCTGTTCCTCATGGCCGAGCGACTGCTCGCCGCGCGCGGGTTGCGCATCCTCCACCTGGCGCCGGAGCAGGCGATCGAGCGGCGGCTGCGGATGCTCGAGGGCGCCGAGTACGTGACCGTGGGTATCGCAAATCCGCTGGCCGATGTGCGCGCCGAGGTCGACTCGCTGCCTTTCGAGGACGGGTCATTCGACCGGATCCTCTGCAGCTACGTGCTGGAGGGCGCTCCGGACGACCTCAGGGCAATGGAAGAGCTGCGCCGCGTCCTCTCGCCCGACGGCCTGGCCGTGATCCAGGCCCCGGTGAACGCCGACCTGAAGCGGACGGTGGAGGCCGGAGGCCTGCGCGCCTACGGGCTCGACCTGGAGGATCGCCTAACGCAGGCCGGGTTCCGCGTGTGCGTCGTGCCGTATGCGGAGGAGATGGATGAGTCCGCTGCCGAGCGGCACGGCGTGATGTCTCGCTCGGGACCACTCCGCAACGACCTCTACCTCTGCCAGGTGCCGCGCGAGTAGCTACTTCACCAGGCGGTAGCTGATGTGGATCGCACCGCTTGGCGACTCGGAGCTGCTCACGCGCTCGAGCTCGTTCGTCTGGCCGTCGAACAGCCGCTGGCCGCCGCCGAGGAGCACCGGCGCCACGTGCAGGTGGATCTCGTCCAGCAGTCCGGCCTGCATGTACTGCTGCGCGACCTGGGCGCCGCCGGAGAGCTGGATCTTCTTGTCGCCCGCCGCCTCGCGCGCCTGTGCGAACGCCGCCTCGATCCCGTCGGTGACGAAGTGGAACGTGGTGCCGCCCTGCTTGGGCTGCGACTCGCGCGCGTGGTGCGTGAGGACGAAGACCGGGTTGTGGAACGGCGGGTCGTCGCCCCACCAGGCATCGGCGTTCGGATCGCTCTCCCAGGGTCCCGCGCCGCCGCTGAACATCCGCCGGCCCATGATGGTGGCGCCCACGTTTTCGACCGTCTTCTTCACGATCTCCGAGTCGGCGCTGTCCTCGCCGCCCTCGAGCCCGTGCGGCTCGCGCCAGCCCCTGGTGGCGAAGACCCACTCGTGGAGCTGCTCGCCGCGCTTGCCGAGCGGCTCCTCGAGCGTGATGTTCGGGCCGGCGACGTAGCCATCGAGCGAGATCGAGATGTCGAGGAAGAAAGTGCTCATGTGTCTCTCCTGGATCGTGTCAGTTGGAAGGGAGACTGGCGCACTTGCCGAGACTCATCGGCGCGCGGCCACCATGAGGTCGGCGACGACGACTGCCGCGAGCACCGCCGTGAGCAGGCCGCCGACCGCAAGCGCCGGCTGGCCGCCTCCCGCCAGCCCGATCACGACGCACACGGCGGCTCCGGTGAGTCTTCGCGGGCTGAGCGTGTGCGTGATGCGGTAGCGCAGCGCCGCCTGCGCGAGGAGGTAGAGAGTCGGGCCCGCGACGAGGGCCATCAGCTCCGCGGTCGTTACGTCGTGGGTGGTCCGCGTGATCATGATCTCGTCGCCGACCGCCGCGAGGATGATGCCCGCGATGATGAGGATGTGCCCGTAGGTGTACGCGTCGCGGGCGAGCTCCGTGCGGTGGTCGGTGGATTCGAGCGCCTGCTGCCAGAGGTGCGAGACCGAGCTGAAGTAGAGCCACCAGAACGCCGCGGTGGAGATGAAGGCCAGGACGAACGCGACGACGGTGGCGGTGTCGAGGTTGAGCTCCGACGTGGTCGCCCCGGTCACGACGATCGACTCGCCCAGGGCGATGATCACGAACAGCCCGAAGCGCTCCGTGAAGTGGGCGGTGCTGACCTGCCAATCGTCCGCGCTGACCCGCCGTTCGCCCGGAACCCAGTAGACGACGAGCGGAGCGCCGTAGTCGACGGCGAGCGCGGCGAGCCACAGAGCGGTGCGCGCCGGGCCGTTCGCGATGGCGCCCGCGATCCAGAGGACGCCCGAGGCGCAGAACCAGATGAGGATGGGCTCGGCCCGCGCGCGCTCGTGCGAGCCGCTCGGTGCGGCCACGAACGTGAGGAACGCGTGCCGCCCGACCTGGATCGCGACGTAGCTCGCCGCGAACAGCA
>Ga0134125_10003769_pt1 | contig 17458 bp, 17 predicted proteins | sample KB31751_FD_96464 | JGI IMG/M metagenome (GOLD analysis project Ga0134125, IMG submission 96464) | Terrestrial soil microbial communities with excess Nitrogen fertilizer from Kellogg Biological Station, Michigan, USA - KB3-175-1 | ecosystem: Environmental > Terrestrial > Soil > Unclassified ...
CAAGGTATATTCAGTAGACTTCTTCTTATTCATGGAGAACGAACTGGAGTTAAAGTAACTTTCCCTGATCCTAGAAATGATACGTTACGTGATTCATTAATACAGATGCTAGTACAGATAAGAGAGACTGTACATGGAGCGGCCACGTTAGATAAAGATGCTGAAGAGCTGTTAGATAAAATCTATCAACACAATGAGGGTATAGAAGATGTCCGTTTCGGCAGCTATAATAACCGCAGGTTTACTCACCTTATTAAATTGTGCCTTCTGGTTTCTGCTACGCAATTCAGAACTACCATTCATAGCAGTGATGTTATTATGGCTAATACTATTTTATCTTATGCTGAACTTATGATGCCGAAAGCATTAGGTGAATTTGGTAAGAGTAGGCAGAGCGATATCAATCATAAGATCATCATGCTTATCTCTAGTTCAGCCCGGCCGAAGTTTACCTTCGCGGAAATTTGGACTCATGTACATAATGATTTAGAATCTCCTGAAAGACTAAGGGAGTTAATTAATAACTTAGTACTTGCAGGAAAATTAGTACCTGTGAAAGTAACAGGAAAGCAGATGTGGATATGCAAAAGTAATTTAGGTATTGAAGGAACTGAGGAGGTAGATTATAATTTACTAACAGCTGAAGAACGAGCACAAATTTCATAGCATTCAATTCAATAGAGGTAATACAAATGAGTATATTCAATATCCCTAAACGATTTATTATGTTAGATTTAGAAACATTAAGTACTAAACCTAATGCTGCGATTGTAAGTATTGGTGCTTGTATCTGTGATAATACACAACGATTTATTGAAACATCTTTTCAAGCGCATGTGAATCTTAATACCTATTTTAATACATCAAATAATGCTTTTGATGTTAGTGGTGCTACACTCCAATGGTGGCTTAACCAATCTTCAGAAGCACAACAGGCTACATTCATTGCGAATGCTAGTAGTTTAGATGATGCTCTTGATAGTTTTGATACTTATTTAGTAGAGAACAATGCACAGAATATTCCTATTTACGGTAATGGTGCTGACTTTGATAATGTAGTACTTACACAGGCTTATGCTTTTTATTTCAAATCACTACCTTGGAACTTCAGAATGAATAGATGCTATAGAACTATGAAGAACTTAGTTCCTTCAGTTGAGATTACTAGAAAAGCTGGTGAACACCATAATGCTAAAGCAGATGCAGAAAATCAAGCTGTACATTTGCTGGAGATATTTGAAGTGATACAGAATGGAGGTATACTGAAATGAGTAATGCACTCACACCTTCACTAGATGAAGAGATAAGAGAAGATAGAGCTAAACCTCTTCCTATTATAAATAGTAAACAAGAAGATACTCCACACCAACGCTTTCGTAAGGATTTAGTTACTGTACTTACTGAGATTCAAAAATTTCTTATCGCTAAGAATGTTAAATATGGAGATTCAGCACTCACCCCTATTAACTGCTTCAGTAAACTTAGTCCTCTAGAAGGAATTAATATTCGCCTTGATGATAAAGTAAAGAGACTTCTCACTGGAGACGCCAGTGAGAATGAGGATGTAGAACTTGATTTAGTAGGGTATATAGTAATTAAACGAATCTTTATGCTGAGAATGCAGCGAGAAGGAAAGACTACTAAGAAGTTATCTCAATACTCTGAAGAAGAGATAGGAAGATTAAGTAGTTCTGAACTGGCAGCTTTAATAAAGGAGGGAAGATAATGAGCATATCAGAAGATAAGATACAGGAACTAGTAACTCTTCAAAATGAAGAAGATACTCGTAAGGCTGGAAGCTTCGATAACATATCAACCTATCAATGGCAGCAGATGGTATTGAAATTAGCGAAGCCCGGCCGAGATATACTCAATTCTCTCAGCCCTGCTAAAGTAGATATGTTACATGCAGCTGTAGGTATTGCGGGTGAAGCAGGTGAGTTACTAGATGCAGTTAAGAAAGCTGTTATATATAATAAGGAACTTGATGTAGAGAACCTTATAGAAGAGCTTGGCGATCTTGAGTTCTATATGGAACAACTGCGATGTAATGTATTAGTACTTACTACCCGCGAGCATTGCCTTAAAAAGAATTATAAGAAGCTGAATAAAAGGTATGCTAAAGGTTATTCAGATAAAGCTGCACATGAGCGGGCAGATAAAGTAGAAGATCAAGTACATGATCAGATATTTAAGCGGGATAAACAAGCTAAAGAATCTGCTGAAGAACCTACTCCCGCTCAAAGAGCGGAAGCTTACAAAGAAGCAAGTAAGCATCAGTATTCTATTCCTCCTACTGTAGAGAAACAAGAAGAACCTAGTGCATTTGCAGATGAATTAAGAAATGCAGATTTAATTACTGTGATTAATCTAGTTACTCTTCAATATACTGATATACCTACTAAACAACTTGCGATACAAGAATTGCATAGGAGAGGATATAGTAGTATAGAACAAGCGCAAGCAGATGCTAATTCATTTAATCAAACAGGAGAATAGAAATGGGAATCAGCAAAACAATTATTATCTGTGGATTTGTACCATGAGTATAAAAGTTATTTTATTCTCTCAAGACCTCATTGCACTAAATGAAGAGATAGCTAATCATCCTGAACTGCAAAGACGTATGACAGAAATGATAGCTAATGATCCTCAAATGGCAGGCTTTGAAGAAAAGATGGCAATGATATGTAGCTATGTAGGAATCAATGTAGACAGCTGGTTAGGTAAAGATGGCATAAATGAACTAGCCTCATTATGTACAGATAAGCTGAGAGGTAAGAGAAGTATACTTATTCTTCCTGCCTCATCAACTTCTCATTAGCATTAGTAATTCCCTAAAAGAAAAAGCCCACAACCTTAATTGGAAGTGGGCTTTTTTGTTATGTTACTTTCACTACTACTGGAGAACTTACTCGAACTCTAAATACTCCTAACGCATTAACAATTACAAATAGACTGAAGATACTAGTAGTGATTGGAGTAGCAGGAACTGTAATGGGACCAATAGATACATGGTCATCTACTACATAGTTCAATCCAATCTTAGGATCAATAACTGCATTATAAGCTGGAGCATCCATGTAGACAGTATTTTGCCGGAGTCTAACTTGATACTGATATACATTAGTTGCGGGCTGATAATTTCCATTGTCAATATAGATATCGTACTCTCCGGAAATAACATCATTCTGTGCTAGAGTAGTTGGAATAGCAAAGTCAAGTACAATTCCTGTATACCCTCCTGCCATAGACACCGGAGTCACTACAACTTCCTGCCAAGTTTTGCCGCGCCAATCTATTACAACTCTATCAAAAGTAGAAGTAGCAGCGAACTGATAAATAGTAAATCCAGTTGCCATAGTAGAACCTATACCCGGAACACTAAAATCAGCATTAGCAAGTACATTATCTTTAGGTTTAAATATCTGTATAGGTAATCCTCCTAACCCTTCTACCCTCAATATCTCAGATACTAAACTATAAGATATAGTTCTGAATCCATTATAGCTAGGATGCACTCCATCACCTTGAGTCATGCCGGACAACCAAGCTCCAGCGCTATCTGCTACTTTAGAGTTAACATCTACATATGAACCTAAGTTACCATTAGCTCCATTAATTACACCAGACAATTTAGTATTGTAAGTTTTGATTGCTAGTTGGCGCGCTAATATATCGCCGGCTGAAACAGTACTAGTAGGACTATAACCTAAAAGTGAAAGGGTAATAGACCACATTCCAGCAAGTCGTTGCCTCTTAAGAAGATACTGAACGTTAGTTAGCGCGGTGTTAATTACTGTTGCTATCTGGGCCGCCGAAGTAGCACTGTTAATTCCAGAGATAATATCGTTAACCCCAAAACTATTAACAATATAAACCGCGCCCGTACTAGCGGCATCTGCAATATTCTTTCTAGTAGCAGAACTGCCAGCACCTTCTCTAGTTACCATTTGTGTAGTAGTTTCTCCTGATACTCCACAGTTAGCAGTAACTTGAATTAAGCCATTACTAACTGCATTAACATGAGGAGCTCCTCGTTCGCCAGTAAATCCAATAGTCCCACTAGCTACCTTACTAACATCAAAGTTAGGATAGGAACTAATATTACTAATAGAATCTCCATAGAATGCAAGTTTAACTGGAGTAGCTGTACGAAGATTAGATAGTGGAAGAGTTATTCCAGCAGAGCTAACTAGTCCCTTAAGTCTACCAAAAGTATCTCTACTCACTCCACCTTGAGGTACTGTATTGTTACGATTTATATAATCTAGAAAATCTCTCATAACTATCTAATCTCCAACAGGTTAGGTTATTAAAAATTACTATCTGTGTTATCACTACCATCATTCATAATACGTTGAAGCTGTTGTGAGTACGGATTAGTGAGCTTATTCTTCAACTGTTCAGCTTGTGACATAGAGGCATTAGTATATTGGCGAGCCATAAACTGTGAGAATTCAGATTGCTTCCCGCCAGTTTTAGCATATACTTCTGCAAACTTATCTATCTGTTCTTGAGCAGGTTCTTCTCCACCTAGAATAGAAGTCTTAATAGCTTCTGATAATGTTTTCCTCTTAGCTGCATCATGGCTACGATAAGTATTAACTCTAAACATCTGATCCTGTACCATAGCTTCATCAAGAGGTTTACCACCTACCATACGTACTCCACTAGCAAGAGACCAAAGATCATGTTGCATAAGTAAGTTACCTTGATTACTTGTAGCAGTAACCTCACCAGTTGGAGAAGCAAATCCTCCTAGTACTTGTGCTAATCCGGCTAGCGGCCGGCTAACTCCATTGTGTTCCATAGAACGGAGTACTGTATTCCATACTGAGGCTCCCATAGCATTCTGTTCAATACTATCTTTAATATTAGTAAAGAAGCGAACACTACTTTGTACTATAGGAACTTTAGCAGGATCAGTAGGAACTAGAGTTAAAGACCTAGGATTAACATCGCCGCGTGAATACATGTTAATCTTAAGATCAGGATGGAATAGACTAAAGGTATTAGAAAGTGCTCCATAAGCTAACCACTCTCCAGCTTCTTTACCTGCTCCACTAAAAATTGCTTGATACATATCTGTATGATTAGTATTACCCCCAGCATTTCCTACTATATGAGTATTAAGTGCATTGAAGCCGGGCAATCCATTAATACCATATATGCTACTTTGCAACCGCATCATAGTTGCGGCGTGTTTAATATTACCATCGCTAACATGACGTAGAAGTTGCTGGATTAAATTAAACTGATATGTTTGAAACAATCCTATTGCCTGACCTACTGGACCCTGAAACAGAATTGGCCGCTGACTTGCCAGAAAGTTACCTTGAGTACGATTTACGAAAGTATTAATATAAGTAAGTGCGGTAGCCTCATCCATTATATTATGCTTCACTGCAATATCAGTAACTTGTTTCATGAAGTCAGCTGCTAGAAAGCGGTTAAATTCTTCCGCCATTCTATTACCTGTGATTCGTTCTCCAGTATTACCAATACCTCTAGCTACACTAATACCTTTCGCAAGTCTTTCATCAAGAGTCTTAGCAGAATCTCCAGCACGAATAGCAATTTGATCAAGTGTCTGATCATACTGATCCATGATGGAAGTAATAAAGCCATTCTTCTTATAGAACTCTTTCAACTCAGGTTGAGTACGTAAGCGAGTAAAGCTGTTAGCAAGAATTTTAGTAGAACTGAAGATGCTATCAGTTGTCCCCGGCATAACTACATTACCAAGTTTAGCAAGTTCTCCTACTGCTTCAGCATTACCACTTCTAATTGCAGAGAGTACTGCTTTGCTTTCTGTACCATAAAGTACCGCATGACCTACTGCATTGTTAAGTGCATTAAGTGGGTCCATCCGAAGAGCAAGAGAACCAATTAATCCATTAGCCTTACCAATGAAGGAAGTAAGTATGCCCCTTGGTACTGTACCATTCATAGCCTCATACAATTCTGCATTAACATAAGGCCCATCATAACCTGCTGCTTTTAGCGCGCTGTTAACTTCAGCAAGTTGATCAGGATGAACAGTATTGTCCCACAGTTTACCTACTTGAGAAAGTACCCGCGAAGATACTGCATCTAGTTGCTTATTCATACTAGACCAGAAAGGATATTCTTCTATCTTCTGAATATCTAACATCTGCTTCATAGTATTAGATGCAGGATTATTTACTGTATTCTCAGCGTAGCTAAGAGGTGAAACATACCCGAACTTACTTTTCGCCGCCTGTAGATTAGGTTCTGCAGAAGCTCTTAATACCTCCATCTGTCTGGAGTACTTGTGGCTAACTACTTCACGTACTGTGTTAGCTGCGCGCCGTAAATGCCAATCTAAGAAATCATTTACAATTCTCTTAGGATCGGTAACAGGTAACGGAGAAGAGGAAATACCGCGCCGCCGTAATTCTGTATTGATATAATTGTCATTAAGACTCCTTTCCCATTCATACTGTCCCTGCGCTTTAAAGTAATCTTCGCTCTCGCCCTTAGTAAGAACTTTAAGACCGGGAATATTAGAATCCTGAATTTGCCGCGTCAGAGTTTGTAAGTCTTTCTCATTAGCAGCATATATCATTTTACTATGCCCAGTTCCTGTAACACTATCATCTACTACAAAAGAGAAGTAGGGAGTATCTTTAGGATTTCTAGGAATAGGATAATATATATCAGGATCACGATAGTTAGGCAATCCTTCATTCGCCCGAACAAGAGCTAGTGCAGAAGTATTCTCGCCATTCTTCTTAATATGAGCTTCTACTAAATCAGCAACTACTGGGGACTTAATAGGAACTACTGAAGGTACTCCATCAGGTACATCACCTTTAGCATACTGCATGAATGTACTAACTGTACCATCTTTATTAGTTTGACGAACAAACTTATACCCCTGCGGCAAACTACGCAGCTGTTCATTAAGTACAGAGTATTCTATAGCAACGTTAGTATCTCCTGATAACTTAGCAAGATGCGGGTTGAAAGTATCTGATACTCCAGTCTTCCATTTCTCTATGAGCGAATGAACTCTTTGTCCAACAAATGCGCTCCAGCTTCCCCGGCTACCATAGTTTGCACTTTCAAAGCTAAGTAATGTGGCACTTGTATCACCGCCTGTTTGCAAAGCTCTATCAGAAATATTAGGTAACTCTTCACCAAGAACACGGGCTGCAATAGCATTAGCATTAGATTCGTAAAGCTTAGCTTTAGCTTTGAGCACTGCATTAGTATCCACAGTAAGACCTGAAGCATTCCGTACCCTTGAAGATGAAGATAATATTCTTGCATACGTAGGAACAGAATGCACATCTTGCTGTAGCACCCTTGCACCAGCAGCTTGTTGCATAGCTTGATAATCTTTCCTAGCATTATCACGAGCAAAGTATCCACCTTCACGCACAGTGCCATTAAGAGCTGACTCTTCCATATCCACAATCTTAGCAATTTCTGCACTAGTAGGTTTGGTAAGTCGTTTACTAACTGCATCAATAACAGATTGAGGAATTGGACGAACCAAGTGGCCTGCAAAATTATTAAATTCAGGATACTTGTTAATCTTATCAGGGTTCTTAGAGAAATAAGAAAAAGCATCAGCAAAAAGTTCGTGCGTATCATTGCGATATTGGATTAGTTTAGGGTCAGTAGACTTCCAGAGATCAGGACGCTGCTTCTTAGATACTTCTGCAACCTCCTGTGCTAGAAGGAGTAGGCGGCCATTTAAGTTCTGTTTGTTTACACCATAACTATCCAAGAGGGATTGAAATATACTGTGGCCCTCTTCATGTTTCAGAGTAGCAATATTAGCTGCAAGACTACGATGCAGTAAGCTATTCTTTGTCATTGCAATTACATCACCTTCTACGCTAGTAGGTTTCCCATCTGGTTTAGTAAGGGTATTACGAATGCGAGTATAGAAACCATTAGTACGAGCATCATCTACCAGATTGAAATTAATCCCAAAGTATCCTTTGAGTTTATCAATCATAGTAACTACATCAGTAGGTTGTTGTTCCCGCTTCAGTAGACGCTGATACACATCTAGTTTCTGCTGCTTAACTAATGAAAGTATATCATCAGCCCCATTAACTATATAAGCATCTCCGATAGCTCCATTAGTAGGAATTACTTTAATCTTTTCTAATCCATCTTTATGAGCTTTCTGAAGAAGAGGCAGATCATCTGCATGAACCATTATAGTTTCTTTAGCAGACTTATCCCACTTAGGTAACATCTCAGCCCAAGCATAACGAGCTTCTACTTGGTAATGCGTGGCGCCCATTATATTAAATGGTTGATATGGATTGTTAGTATTGTGATATAATTTGCCGCCCACTTTAATGCCGCGCGGATCAAGCACCATATTCTCGCCGGGCTTTAATTTATCGGCCAGATTAAGTATAGTAGGACGCTCATCAGAAATAGCACCAGCACCCTCACCACGGAGTTTGACATAAGATACTTTAGTAGTTTCATAAAGTTCCTTATCTTTCGGGTCTAGTTTCTCTAAATCATTACCATTCTTTTTAAGTTCCTTATTTATTCTAGACAGCTGAGACTCTACAGAGTTAACTGCATCAAGTCTGGAAGTACCCATAGCATCTAGAAGATTGTTTCTATTGCCTCCTAAATTATTAAGTTTAAATGCATTGAATAAATTTTCAGCTAATACTCCATCTCCTCCAGAGAGGTCTTGGAAATCACTACGAATATCTAGCATTAACTTATTCTTAGTCTTATCAGCAGTTACAGTAGCGCGCTGAACCAGATCACCTTGAGTAGGTAATGCTGGCATTTCATCTAATTGTTGAGCGCGAAATAGTATTCTGTCTGAAGCAGACATATTAGAAGTAGGTACATCATTAATAGTCCACGGAGCTAATTCTTTCTCAGCTGTTGCACCGGCCCGCTTAACTTTGCTTATTGTACCAACTGCACTAAATACGCCGCCTACAGCACCGCCTAATGCTGCACCTATTGCAACATCCCAAACTAGATCATCACGATCTCTTCCTTCTAGTACAGGGCTATTGAACATAGTTGCATTAACAAAGGTAGTGAATATAGCACCTTCTAATGCATTTTGCTGTACTCCAGAAGCAAGAGCTTTTAGAGTATTAGTTTCAGTTACAGCGAATATATTACCAGTTTCCCTGATAGTCTTAACTGCATTATCAATATTACCCTGTCTATTCGGGGCCAGCAAGCCTAATGCATTACCTGTGAGCTTACCAAACTTACCCTCACTAATAGCAGTTTGCAATACTTTCTGACCTGCATTAAGCACCTTAACTCCAGCCATGCCGGGAACAAGTGAGCCTAACATAAAACCCATAGCATCTACACCAAGCTTATGATCTTGGTAATACATACTAAGATTACTATCATAATTGCTAACTACCTGACCGAAATCAGATTGCTGATATTGTTCGCCGCTACCTCCTGTAGCTTTATCAGCCCAGTTACCAATAGTAGGAAGTATATTATAAATCTCATTTACCCCCGCAGCAACACTAAGAGGTATAGCTTTAGTAATTACATCTGAAGCAGAATCTATGAATGACTGATCCCCTGCTACAGCATCATTAAGAGATGTGTGAGCAGAGGAAGCAGTAAGATAACTAGGTATAACTGAAGATGTACGTTCTTCTGCGCTGAGAGAACGAGAAGCACCTACTAATTCTGAAGGAGTAGACATAGCTATTTAATTTCCTTTTGTATTTTACCAGCAACGCTATTAGCAAGCGCAGCAGTTACTTGTTCTACTTTAGTTCCATCTACCTTTTTAAATGAGGTAGGTAATAGACCTGCCGCATTACTAAGATTAGTAGGCCCACCTATAGCTCGGGAGATAGGATTAGTATATGCATTAGCAACCTTATCTAGGAAAGATACTCCACTATGTAATGGGCCGCCAGCTGGCTGTGGCAATAATGCACCAAAGCTATCTTGTTTATATCCAGTAAGCTTCTCTAACCCACCTGCGTTATTAACACCCACACTAAGATTAGCATACTGATTATAAAATTGTGCAGCCTCATTGATAGTACCTTTTCCAGAGACAACTACTCCAACAAGCCTATTGTACATATCAGTAGGTTCAATAGCTTGAGTAGCAATGTTGTCAGTAATTTGCGGGCCGATAACTTCATTCCACAATCTGTTCTTCTTAATTGCAGCTGAAGCACCTAAAGTAGACCAGCTTACAGGAGGAGTAAGTGAAGAAGCAGAAGCTGTAACATTAGATTGATCAGATTGTATTTTCTTAAGTACTGATTCGTTAGCAGCTATAATCTTATCTTGTTTAGTCTTAGCTTCTTTAATAGCTTTATCTGCACTCCATACTTGTTGCTGTATTCCTAATATCTTTTCCTCTGTAGGAGTAGTAGGTTGGTAACCTATCTTAGCCCGGAAATCAGCAGCTTCGACAGGATTAGTACCTTGTACTACTTTACCAGTAGCAGAGATATCCATACCCATAGCAATAAGCTGTCTTAAGTTATCGCCTACAGGACCAGAAGCATTCATCTGAGACTTAATCAGATCTTTATCTTTTTCTGCAAAAGGTTGCATACCATTAGCTAGGCGCGCCTGATTAGCTAAGTCAAAAAGACTATCAGTTATCTTTTCATTTTTAGCTTCTTTAAGATCAGCTGCTTTTAACCTATCTCTAGCTTCACGTTGAAACGCTCGCTGTTCTTCTTGAGCTTTAATATTATATTCATTAACAGAATTCTGAAGCTGTTGCTGAGACATGTTCATTACTTTACCGATGCCGTCAGCATTAGTTTTCAGAGCTTCTATCTTAGTACCTATAGCACGAACACGCGCGTCATTAGCAAGTGCTTCAGTTTGGGAATTAATGCTGTCAAGAGTTTTAGCTTCTTGAATTTCAGAGGATGTTTTACTAGAGGCTTGCATTAATTGATTAACTGCGGCAAGCCCTTCGACTGCATTCTTCTTCTTATTAGCTTGCAAATCTGCTCTAGTTTGCATCATAGGAATAGTAATCATTCCTACAACTTGTTCTAGAAAAGAGCCATTGTTAACTCTATCTATCTCATTCAGTATATCATCCTGCTTTTTGGTAGACTTAACTATAGTATCCAGTAACTCATTACTAGTCTGTTCAAAGTTAGTAGTCTGCGCTCTGCGCATATTAGCTTTCTGAGTTTCCAGTTCAGCTAACTGTTCTTGTTTAAAAGCATCAGCAGTAGTATGTACTCCTTTTGAAGAGATAACAGTTCCCTTCTCTTGAAGGCCGGCAGCTTCTTCAAGTAGACTAGATTGTTGTTTTACTAAATCTATTAGAGAAGCTTTCTGCCCCTCTATTTGTTTAGTGTTACCCCGCAGCGCATTTATTACTGCATCTGAATCAGCCATCTTAACTCCTAGGATTTAACGTATACGCAGCTTTACGAGCATAGTTAAATAGATTTCTGTATGTTTGATAAGCAGCTGCATACTGTCCATTACGGATTTCTCGTACCGCAGCTAGAATATAATGTTCATACATAAGCTTAAAAGTCTCTTCACTTCTAGCTTGCTTCTTAAGACATTCCACAATAGCAGGAGCTTCTTTATAATACCTAACTATATCCATAGGGGCATGTTCAGCTACCCAACTATCCCGGAAATTCCTAAGAGTTTCTAGTATATCTCCATCATCAGCCTGTCCTGCATATTCTACAGCAGCAGTAGTAATGAAACATTTCTTACTTTTCTGCTTAGTAGTAGTGGGTCCAAGTACTTGATCAGTTATTACAGGAGAAGTTACTTTACCTACCTCACCAACAACTCTAGCTAAAAAATCATCTACAAGCATTTGATTAGTACTGCTATTAAATAGCCCACTAGATTGCTGACCTTGTGTAAGACTCTGGAGTCCATCACTAGATTGCAGCAATTGGTTAATCATTCTACTTACAGCTTCTTCACTAAAATCAGTCTTTTGAGTAGTCTGATTAGTTTGGCCGCTGAAGTTAGAAGTAGTGCTAGTAGGCAAGAAACTACTAATCATATTACCTACATCTGCTATTCCGCTAAGAGCACTACCAAATCCACTCATTGCTCCTGCCATTCCACTCATGATATTAATTCCTTTTAGCTAATATAGTTAGACGTTTTCTAATATAGAGATTATCTCTTAGGTAGCTTATAGATACCAGTGGGGATTCGTTTCTGTATTTTCCAGTTCCACAGTATTCTCCTTCTTGCAGCTTGAATTATTATCTTTTTCATTAGGCATTTAACATAGGTATAAAAAACATAACTCGGTCATTAACAAAATAACCTATCCGCTGTGAACCTGCGCCGGGACTAGCTCCAGTTATAGAACCTGCACTAGCACTAAGCCATATTTTCTGTCCTGCTACAGTTATAGATGTATTATACTCTATCCAACCTAGTGTTTTAACTTCTCCATATTGTCCCGCGCCCGCTGCTATACTAACAAATCCATGAGCTTCACTAACTCCATAAGCAGCAGGTCTAGCTTGCGTTTCTCCTGCGTTATCGAAGAAATTAACTATTGTTCCAACAGTCATACCAGAATTAAATTTAACTATTCTAGCATATTTCTTATCTATGCCTTCTGCAATAAGCTTCATACTGTTATATACAATAAGAAGTTCTTTATATAAAACAGGATCAGCTATATTGCTATCAGGAGAAGCAGGTAGGTTAAAATCAAAACTAAAGTCTTGGGCCATTATAACGTCCTGATATATTAAATTGTAACTCTCCTGATACTAAATTGAATCGGCCAATAGCTAGTAAAGAATGATTTACAGCTGTATTGTGAAAACGAAATGCCTGAGTAAGGCCGGCCGGATTATATCCATTTAGCGTGCCAGTAACAGGAGACTCAAATGTCTTACCATCAAGAGTAGGTAGATCGTATAATACAAAGCTGTTAATCGCATTAAGATTTTCAAATTCTACTCCTTGAAGTTGTATATAATGACTACGTACATATTGATACTTACCAAGTAAAGCTACACCATCACTGCTAGCATCAGATATGTCAGTATTAACCACGGAAACAGAACCATCAGCTTTAAGTATGCCAATGCTTTTCTTAGGAGTTTCATAAATAGTTTGATCGTATAAGTTAAATTCAAAGCAAGCTACATGATCTATCTTAAGTTTTCCTAATCTTTGCAACATACTATCATACACTAACGCATAATTAAGAGCACTAGCTCCATAGGAGATTACTAAATACCTATCGGCCACCCATGCAAGTTGCTTCTTAATTGCGGTAGCAGGAGTAGTAATACTAAACTGCAAAGTATTTTGATTAAAATCTTCAATACGAGAACCCGATAAAAACTCTGTAACTTCAGGTAACAGGAAATGAGCTTGTTTAACATCTATGTTTTGCAATCCAGAAGTAGTATAAGCAAAAGCATTCGGAGAATCTAACGCTGACCCAGCAGCAAGTGTAGTAGCACTCAATCCTCCTGAACCTACTACTTGTACAAACTGAAACGGAAATCTATTATTAGCTTGATATATTGCAGCTACAGCATTCTTTTTAGTAAGAAATATAATACCGCCGTATACTGTAATACCTAGTGTAGTATCTCCCTGCGCTCCTTCAATAACACCGCCGCCAGCTCCAGTAGCTAGAGAAGGTACAAAATCTGTTGGATCAATCTGGCTACTCCAAGCAACAGAATTAGATACTCCATACGCAACTAAGTATCCAGAAGCTCCAGCAATCCCATATATTGTTGCTGCATTCAATCCGGATAGAGTTACCGGATCAAGAGTACCAAGGGTGAAGTTATATTTATAACACCCAAGAGCATAGAAGTAAATATAAGTAACACCTTTTACATAAGCTGTAGTGATAGTTTGGTTAGAGTAGCCCGGGATAGAAGCTAATTGAAACCAAGCAGAATCACCAAAGCGAAAACGGTATATAGCTCCGGTATCTGTAAAACCAAGTAAGGCAAGAGAACCAGAAGAATCAGTTACATTGAATATGTATTTAAAATTAAATACCCCAGATACAGCTGGTATGAATGGGAGGTAACCAATGCTCTGATACCCTTGCGCAGTAGGAAGCACATTATGCGCATAATATAATTGGGCCGGATCAGGAGCTACTCCAGTTTGAATAGTCTGCGGAGAGTTCTGATCGCTGCCCCTAATAATAACTGTACGTCCTAGTAATTCCGAAAGCAAAGGAAAGCTAGCACTAGTTAAGTTTATCCTATGCGATATTAATGCCATGGTTATTTACTCTTATTATCTTCAGTTACGTTATGGAAGTTATTATCTTTAGGAAGTTCTTGTACCCAATCTATTCCACACTTGAGATTGATTTGGGCCTTTGTGCATTGGAATAAGATTTCTTCAATTTCTGCTTCCGATTCTCGTTGCGCTGTATCAAGTTCTCCTTTGTTGAAACAGATGTCTGATTCTGTAGGCACATAGGAGGTGAGACTGTTGCTGGTTGCGGGCAAGAGGGTGCTACTTGGACTACTTCTCTGCTTGCGCAACTTGTCAATAATAGTATTAAGATCAGATATCTGCTTTTCATAAGTAGTATTCCTAGCGAGTGTTATCTTCTTTACTTTCTCTTCTGTTTCAAGAGCAAACTGTTCTGACTTCTGTTTCTCTGTTTTAACATCTACAATCAACTGAGCCTTCTCTACCCGCAAAGCATCTATACGTTCTGATTGTGTATAGATGAATGCAGACATAATTAGTATCAGCCCAGATAAACCTCCTACTGCGTATCCCATGTTATGCTACTCCAGTGGAGTTAAACAACTTAGCTTCAGCGAATCTCCTTCTTGTAAGTCCAGCTAACACTTCACCTGCTTGTTTATTCCATCGGATGAATTGATTAGCTGCGCCCTCATAATCTTTGTTATTTAATTTCTTTAGTAAGGTACTGCCTTTAAATGCGCCGCAACCTACATTAAAAACAAAGCAAGCTAGAGCATCGAATTGATTTTGGTTAATAGGTACTCGAACATATTTATTAACACATTCTTCTACCCATTCCATATCTTCAATTAGAAGTTCTATCGCTTGCTCTTGAGTAATGACTTGACCAGCTCTTACTCCTTCGGTATGCCCAATACCTATAGTCCAAACATCATTAGGAGTAGGTTTATAAGCTACTAATCTACACTTCTCAAAATCTTCAACTAGTGCTCGCCCGGCCGGACTAACTTTCTTATAGTCTTGAATCATTTGAATCCTCTTCTTCGTCATCTGGGTTATCCACAATACCAGTATTTTCCCTTCTATGATTAAGAATCTTTTCTGTCATTGACTTAGTAGTAAATCCTCTTAATATGTAAGTAATTATACCTATTACTGAGGTAAGCCAACCTATATTCTTTTCATCTAGAAATGGAGAGAATATTTCCATATTAGCTTGGAGTGCTCCAAATACGATAAGAGCTACTGCAAATATTTGAGTCTTACTGAATGTCCAGCTAGGTCTACGGATAAGGGGTATTCTCTTAGTCATTTCGGAAGGAACTTACTTAAGTTAAGTATACTGAATCCCAGTAAGGCTGCTGCAAATGTACCTACTATTGCGAATCCAAAGAATGCTTTCCAGAATAATCCTTTAACTTCTTTATAATCACTTAGCAACTGTTCAATTTCTCTATGATGATTATAATGTTTTTCAGGTTCTACCCAGAATGAATTCTTATGGACCTCTAAATGTTTACATACTGCCTCAGCAACTAGGTCTATTTCTTCTTGTGTCATAACAAATACTCGAAGAATACAACTAGATTAGAGAAAGAACTTAGCTCCTAATACTCCAAGTGCTATAGCAGTGAAAGTATAACCGGCCCAGATAAAGGAAGAAAATTTACTTTTCGCTACCCACATCAGAATACTATCAGTGCCAGTATCTACTACTCCATACGACTTCATTACATCTGCGTGAATAGCATCTACTTTATCTTGTAGTGTATCCACTTTATCTTTAACTTCATGAAGAACATCTGTAAAATTTTCGGACATTTTAATACTCCAGTTAAAAACTACATAACCAAAAGGCTGCTACTATACCTACTAACCAGATCATGGAATCTAAATCAATAAAGTTTCCAGTATCTGGGTGCTGCTTATACTCTCGTAAGCAAGCATAACCAAACGAAAGTATACTTACTAGTGCCATTACCCATATTGAATTACCGCTGAGTAATGAACCTATTAACACTGATCCAGCACCTGCTGCTAAATGGGCCGGCTGATCCAACCAATCTTTATTACTCAATCTGATTCCATATACTACTATCATGATGCTGGTTCCTCTCGCGCAGGTAGTCCTGCTATATACTCTTCTAGTTCAGGTATTGGTTTAGTACCTGCTTGCACTTCTTCTAGATACTGTTTACAGTAAAGCCATACAGCTGCGGACCAATTTACAAATGTAATACTTAATGCCTGTAATGGATTTTCTGTACTAGCATAAGCTCGTGCAGTATTAATATTATCGAATCCTGCATCTGTACATTCTTGTTGTATCCTAACATTTACTGCATTCTCAAATACTTTACTAAGATCTGAAATCTTCTGAGGTAATGGATCAGCTATCACAGTAAAGTTAGGTGAGAGGGTTTCAAAGATTGGATACATTACAAAGTTATTAGGATATCCCGGAAGAGTACTATTTTTAATATCTAGATATCTTTGAAACTCTGCTCTGAATTCAGCTTCAGGTACTGGAAGTTCGGAAGCATATATAGTTTCTGTTATCATCTTCCTTACCTCCTTAGTATTTAATACACTGCAACAATACTATACTAGGTTGCATAACATTAAATGGAGTTGACGAACCAGCACTAGTTGTATCTATTGCAGATTGAGTTCCAGAACCCGGAGCTGATCCACCATTACCAAGAGAACCCCCAATTCTAAATGGAACATATTGATGCACATGAGTAGCTAATTCAGCAGCTGTCATTTGATGTGCTTCTTCTCCACCTACAGCTGCAATAGTATTAGCTAGTATTCCAGTTCCAGTTCCGCCGCGGCCAACTACAACTCGCCTAGCCATGTTAGGTACATTAAATGTATTTACGCCGTCACCGCTTCCATAAGTAGTACTTAGATATGTCCACAGTGCAGCATAAGTAATTCGGCTAACTGCTTGCCCATTACACTCTAACCATCCAGTACGAATGCTAGCAGCTTTAGCAAACGTACCTATCATACCTACAGAGAAGCTTAATGAATCTACATACTGTTTAGTTGCAGCTTCCATTGCAGCTACTGGATCATTAGCAAGAACTAATCCAGCAGTTCCAGTAAGAGTAAGTATTGCATTAGCTAGAGTAAGTGCTTGGTTAAATGTAACAGTAGCATTAAAGGTACTAGCGCCAGTAACAGTACCTCCATTCCAACTAGCTAAAGCTTGCGCGCCCGATACATAAAGAAACCAATTTGACTTTGTACCTGAACC
>Ga0134125_10003770_pt1 | contig 17458 bp, 14 predicted proteins | sample KB31751_FD_96464 | JGI IMG/M metagenome (GOLD analysis project Ga0134125, IMG submission 96464) | Terrestrial soil microbial communities with excess Nitrogen fertilizer from Kellogg Biological Station, Michigan, USA - KB3-175-1 | ecosystem: Environmental > Terrestrial > Soil > Unclassified ...
AACTTGCTGGAGGGCCCATTTGATGGTTTGCCGAGGTTCAATCGACATGAACAGAGAACTAAAAAGGTTGAGCGCTGCATAGGTCATGAGCAGATAGTCCGGCCAAATCCATCGGATCGGCTGGCTGCGTTTCTTCCAGAGAAACAGGATGCTGATGCATAGGATCCCGCAGACAAAGTGTTCCGGTCTCGCTTTGAGGCCGCCAATTTCGACGAACAAGCGCGGAGTTGCCGACGCAACTATCAAAGCAATAATGGCGCCCACTGCACTGTATGACAACCAGAATGCGGCTATGGGAACTGCAATTGCCGCCCCCACCAGGAGAGCAGTTACGCCAGATGCATCCGGCCAGAGCAGGACCGCAGTAGCCGTTATGAGAAATAAAAGAGGCGTCGGATTGGGAATGGACGCGCTAGAAGAACCAATTTTCATTCAAATAAATAGTCGCGATGAATGCCTTAACATTACCACAATTTCACTGTGGGCCGCGATTACCAGATGGTTAGCACCGCCCGGGCTGCCGACCAGATTTGACGGGCTTCGCCTATGTTCAACAGGCGCGCCAACAAGAGGTAGGTAGCGCCGCCGATGGCCATCAGCATCATAGTTAGCATCAGTCGAAACGCACTGCCGCTCAAGTCAAATATTCCAATCAACAAGCGCAGACTGAGCCAGCTCAGCACTCCCATTCCAATAGAAGCGATTGCTGCTCGAAATAAAAACTTCAGCAAGTCCCAATCGAGCTTGAGTAATGCTTTCCGGCGCGCAAGAACATAGATGAGAACACACGTGACAAGAAAAAAAGCGGCTGCACGGGCCCCCACGAGTCCTCCAAGCCCGAAATGCCGGGAGAGAACAGGCGCGGCCGCCACAAACAATATCAAAGCGAGGACTTCCGCGAATAATGGCGTTATTGTGTCTTCCACCGCAAAAAAGCAGCGCAGCAGCACCATGGCAATCGCGTTAGGCAGGATTCCCACACTGTATACAGCAAGTACATGCGCTGTGATCACGGAATCGGCTCGCAAGAACCGGCCGTGCTCGTAAAGCAAGCGCGTTACCACCAGAGAGTTGATGACAGTCCAGATAGTCACCGGTAAAAACAAGAAGACGACCAGTCGAAATATTTTTGAAAGCTGAGAGCCTAGTTCCCCGCGGCTGGCCCGGGCGGCTTCACGGGCGAAGCCTGGATAGGCCACAATTGCAAGGGGTGCCGCCATAAAGTTTGATGGTACTGTGAACAGACGCAGAGCATAACTCAGAGTGGAAACTGCCCCGGCGGAAAGCCGCGAGGCCAGATTGCGTTCCATTACTGAGGATGCGCTGGCCACCGCCAGATACAAAAATAGCGGAATGCCCAGGCGCAACAGCCTTTCAATGGCGGGATGACGAAAATTGAAGTCTGGATGGTAACGAATACCCAGCGACGCCGCAGCCGGAACAAGCACCAGGAATTGCAACAGGAAGCCTGCAGCAGTGGCGATGGCCACCACGTAAATAGCCTGCTCACCCCGGGCGAAAAGAACAGCGGCGATTACCGCTGTGCTGGCAATGGCGGGAGCAAATGAGGCCAGCGCGAACTTGTGGCATCCGTTTAGAACTGCGGTGAGGATGCCTGCGCCCGCCAGGAAAATGACCGCGGGAAAAATGATGTAGACCAGATGCACGGCCTCGCGCAAAGTGGCGGGGCTGAAGCCGGGAAAAAGCCATCCGAGCCACAAGTGAGCTGCCGGCACAGAAAAGGAGATGATGAGGACCAGAACCAGCAGAGAAAATGTCGCCACAACACTGAATGCTTGTGAGCTCTTGCTTTCGCCCGCAGTCGCTTCTTCTTGCATCAGAAGTGGAATCAGAATCGGCGATACCGTGCCTGCAATGAGGATCGAATAGAGAATATTGGGGATGAAGATCGCCCCGAAGTATGCATCCATAGTCGCAGTCACGCCAAATCGGGACGCCAGCGCTGCTTCTCTCAGGTAGCCGACCACGGATACAAGCACCATAAGGGCACCCACAATCCCAGCGGTGCGTCCCGTTCGCAGTCCTGAGTTGAGCGGCGCGGTTTCAACAGATTCTGCCAAATGGATTTTTCCTGCCTGGATTTCGGATTGCCCGGATCGCTCACCAATGATATACGCCGCCTGCCAACAGAATAGCTGAGGCATATTTTATCTCGGTGGCGGAGAAAATCGCGCAAGGCCGAAACATTACTTCCCTTTTTTCCACAGGGCGGCCTTTAATATAGTGCCAAATGCTCATGGCACTCTTTCTGCGACGCTGTATTATGTTGGCAGCAAATCGACTCTAACAAGGACTTTTCCGGCAACGCGAATATGATGCAGCTCTTAACGTCTGCTCCCGGCTCAGGTGTGTCACGCCAGGTAAAAAATCACTTGGTGGTGTTCCACGGAATGAGCATCTTGGTGCAATGAATACCCTAAAGGTAGCCTGGGACAATTGTTTTGCGCGAAACGATCCCGGGGGCTCGGGCGTGTATGCCGCCTGCTTACTGGAACAGTTCAGCGTTCGAAGCGACCTCTCAACCACAATCTTCAATGGATTGTCCGTGGCCCTGGCGAGCAAGAACTCCGCTTGTCGCGCTTGCCGGACTCTTGGCAACATGCTGTGGATGCATGCGGGATTGCCGGGCATTTTGTGGAAGCGCGGATTTGATCTGCTTCACGCTCCAGCATTTCTTGCCCCCATGGCATCTCCCTGCCCGGTCGTCATCACAATTCATGACATTACCTATCGGTTGTATCCAGAGCATTTTGCCGGCTGGTGGGTACACTATATGAATGTAGTGATGCCAAAAGCAAGCAAATCCGCCGCTGGAATTATCTGCGGTTCCGAGCACTCCAAGCGGGACATCATGAAGGCCTACGGCGTCTGCGGCAAGAAAGTCCATGTAATCCCTTACGGAGTTAATCACGAGCGATTTCAGCCCGGCACGCCTCTGGATCAGGAATGGGCGCGCTCACTTGGCATACGCGACGGATATCTGCTGCACGTCGGTCTCTTTCTGCACCGCAAGAATATCCCTTTTCTGTTGCGAGTAATTGCACATTTGCGACAAAAGGGCAAGAGCAATATTCAATTGGTTCTGGCTGGGTTGGAGTTTGAAAAGGTTGGAGGTGCGGCCGAAATCCACCAAACGATTCGCGACCTCGCGCTGCAAAACAACGTGCTGATAATAGGTTATGTTCCTGATCGCCACATGCCGGGTCTTTACTCCCAGGCCAAATTGCTGTTGATGCCATCGTTGTATGAAGGCTTTGGATTTCCTGTTTTGGAGAGTATGGCCTCAGGAACTCCTGTAGTGGCCAGCAACACGTCCAGTCTTCCTGAGATAGCGGGCGACGCGGCCATTTTGACATCGCCTACTGATGAAGATGCGCTTGCTGAGGCAATAGAAATCATTCTTGCCAAACCGAAAATCGCAACGGAACTTCGGGCGAAAGGACTAGCCAGGGCCCAGCAGTTTAACTGGGAACGGACTGCCGCGGAAACCATAAATGTCTATCGAAGCATCGTGTGATCTGACGATTCCGCTTAAATGTACTAGATTTTCATCGCAGCACTTCTTTGCAGGCGTCCTCAATTTGTCTGGCAAATTGCTCCCAGGTAAATTCTGTGCGCACCAGACTCATGCCTTGCTGCGCAATTCTGTCGCGCAACGTTGGCTGGGCAATAAGTTCCTGAACTCTCATCGCTAGCTCATCTGGATTTCGCGGAGGAAACAAAAGTGCGTTCTCACCATCGGTAAGAACTTCATGCACGGCAGCGCCGCGTGAAACCAACACGGGACGGCCACAAGCCATTGCTTCCAGCACGGCCAAGCCCCATGTCTGGTTCTCGTTGGGAAACACAAAAGCATCGCATGCACAATAAAAGTCGCCAATCTCTTCATCGGCAACTTTTCCCGCGAAGGTCACTTCCTCGCAGACGTCCAGTTGGACTACCAGCGCTTTGAGAGAATCGACATATTCCGGAAAGCTATGATCGGAACCAGACAGCAGCAGCCTGACGGGAAGGCCTTGAGCCTTGAGCCGGCTTATAGCCTCAATTGCATCCTGAAGGCGGCGATGCGGCATGAAAATGCCGAGCCAGAGCAAAACGAAGTCATGGGGGGAAAACCCGAACCGCTCTCGAATCTTTTGGCGGTTTGCTCCCTGACTGAAAACGGAAGGGTCAGCGCCGCTTCGCACCACACGAGTTGGCCCAGAGTAGATAGCTTTGAATTCCCTTTCCGCCCAGTTTGAGAGGAATAGTGTCAGGTCAACGTTGCGGTCCTGTAGACGATCGAAGAGATAGTAAAGCTGATGCACGGCGGCTCGAGCCATCCCCAGGGATCGCCGCTGCTGGGCCTTCTCGTGCAAGTTCGGTACATCATTGCACATCCAAACCGCTGCTCCGCCGAGCCTGCGTTTGAGCCAAACCGCGCCCCACTGCGCCGGCCAGTGGTGGGGGTTCCATACTTCATGCCGGCGGTCCACCGTCTCGGCCAGTCGCTTCATGTCGAGATATCCGCGAAGGAATTTAATCTTGCCCAGCCGGGGAAAACGCCCACGCCCAATCTCAACAATCTTGAGGCTCTTGCATATCTCAGGGAAACAATTAGAACGATCATAGGCTGACGTATAGAGCGTTACTTGGTGACCTCGTAGCGCGAGGGCTCGAGCCAGGGAAACGCATTGCCTTTCTCCGCCCCCTTCCACCAGCAATTCATGCATGATTAAAGCAATGTCCATGAGAAGGCTGCCCGCTCAAAAAAATTAACCGTAAAGAATTTCGGTTGCCGGTGGTTTTCCGGTGGTGTGAAAACGAAAACCCAGCCACTGACAGGCAATAAGGAACAAATATGTCGGGCTGAGCAAAAGGTATCTGCGCCACAGCCGCCGGGGCTCAGTGCTTAACCGGAACAACCATTCCAATCCACGGTCTTGCATCCATTTGGGCGCCTGTCGCAAGGTTCCCGCCAGAAATGGAAAAGCAGCGCCGACCGCGAGAATGGGAACTTTTAGGCGGTCTCTGAATTCATATGCCCAGACCTCTTGGCGCGGGCATCCCAGGCCGACAAAAACGATTTGCGCGCCTGACTGCCTGATCTTCTCCCCAATACGATCTGCGGCTTCAGCGGTGATTCGCCCAAAGGTGGAGGGACTTGTACCGGCAACGATAAGTGCGGGAAATCTCCGTTGCAGGTTGCCAGTCAGAAGAGAAAGGACATCCGGTGAGCTTCCGTAAAGGTAAACGGAAAGCTTTTCCTCCTCCGCGCGGGCAAGGACTGACAACATCAGGTTGGGACCATAAACGCGTACGCGCAGGCCGGCCGAGTGCAGGTGGTTTAGGGCCCAGCGCACGGGTTGACCATCCGCCACTACCAGGTTCAGACTGTTGAGGCGATAAAGATGTGAGGGATCGAGCACCCCTTCCATGACTCCATGTACGGCAATGGCGGAAACGCTGAAAGGGCCGCCACGATGCGCTGCGCCAATCACCATCTCAGTAGCGGTTTGCGCATCTGCGTCGTCAATCAGGACCCCGAGAATATTTCTCTTTTCCACCGCACTCATGCGTGGACAACTCTAGAAGAATCCTTCCACCGCTCGTGGTTCCGGTCATGAATCTCGCGAAGTATGGCGAGACTGTCAAACTGCAATGCGTACCCGGGATAGTGCGATTGAAATTTCCTGATATCGCTGACCCACCAGATGTGGTCTCCCTTGCGATTCTCATCGCCATATTGCCAGTTCATTTCCCGCCCCGAGATTTGCTGGGCCATAGCGATCGCTTCCAGCATGGAACAGTTGGAAAAACGGCTGCCGCCAATGTTATAAACCGCCCCTGATCGGGGCGACTGAAAGAACCTGTCGAAGGCCCGCACCAGGTCAGCGCTATGCAGGTTGTCGCGGACCTGTTTGCCCTTGTAGCCAAAAACGGTGTAGCGGGTCCTGGTAACGTTGCACTTCATCAAATAAGCCAGAAAACCGTGCAGTTGCGCGCCTGAATGGTTTGGGCCGGTGAGACATCCGGCGCGAAAGCACGCAGTCTTCAGCCCAAAATACTGGCCGTATTCCTGCACCATCACGTCGGCAGCGACCTTGGACGCCCCGAAAATGCTATGCAATGAATCATCAATAGACTGCTCTTCCGTGATTCCATGCTCGGCAAATTTGTGGGTCTTATCCAGTTCCCAGCGCGATTCCTGTTCCACCAGCGGAAGCTCATTCGGGGAATCACCGTAAACTTTGTTCGTTGAAGTAAAAATGAAAGGCGCTTCCGGACAGAGTTGCCGCGTGGCTTCCAGCACGTTCAGCGTGCCTGTGGCATTCACGGAAAAATCGGTAAGTGGCTCGCGGGCCGCCCAGTCATGAGAGGGCTGCGCCGCTGTATGGATCACCAAAGAAATTTCTTTCCTGAAACGCTTAAACAATTCCAGAATGGCCGCATGGTCGCGAATATCGATGCTGAAATGCTGGTAGTCAGGGATCGTCGCTTCAAGGTGCTTACGCATCCACTCCGTGGATGCTTCCGGACCGAAAAAATACTTCCGCATGTCATTATCAATGCCTACGACATGCATGCCTTTAGCGGCAAAATAGCGGGTAGCTTCCGAGCCAATCAGCCCTGCCGATCCGGTGATCACGGCAACGCTCATGCGTACCTCATTGGAGCGGCCGGCGCAACCTGACTTGCCGCAAAATTTGCGGCTGAATTCTTCAGCGGTTTGTCAGCGCGGTAAGAACTTGCTTGGGTCATTGTCTGAGATAGTGACCGGATACCCTGGGTTATGTTGCTGGAGACGATTGCTGGGTCGAGAATAGCATAGACATACAGGGGGTCGGCAACATTGATTCCAATCTGTGGTGATCCAGGGAGCGGGCACGGATCGCCGCAAATCGCGCGCAACCGCTGTCATCGCACCAGGTCTGGACGCGACCAGGGCGGCCACCCGCTCCATGCAATGGCTACACGTCCAACGCCGCCATCGCGCGCTCTGGATACCGGGCTCCAGCAGCAACGCCCTTCGGCGCTACTTCATCGATGCGCGCCAGGTCTTTAGGCGTGAGCTTGATGTTGATGGCTTCAAGGTTCTGTTCCAGAAATTTGCGGCGCTTGGTGCCGGGAATGGGAACAATGTCTTCACCTTGGGCCAGTACCCAAGCCAGCGCAAGTTGCGCAGAGGTACAATGCTTCTCGCGCGCAATCTCTTCGATTTTCGCCACCAGGTCAAGGTTCTTCTGGAAGTTTTCTCCCTGGAAGCGCGGAGACATACGGCGGAAGTCATCTGGCGCGAGATCTTCAAAGCGCTTGAATTGGCCGGTGAGAAAGCCGCGTCCCAGCGGGCTATATGGGACAAAACCGATGCCGAGTTCGCGCACCGTGGCGAGGATTTCGTCTTCAGGATCGCGCTCCCACAGCGAATACTCAGTCTGCAGCGCGGAAATAGGATGAACTTTGTGCGCGCGGCGAATGGTTTTGGGCGACGCTTCTGAGAGGCCGAGAAAACGCACCTTGCCGGCTTTCACCAACTCGGCCATAGCGCCCACAGTGTCTTCAATCGGAACAGTTTTGTCGACGCGATGCTGATAGTAAAGGTCGATTACCTCGGTGCCCAGCCGCTTAAGGCTGGCGTCGCAGGCTTGCTTCACGTATTCCGGCGTGCCCTTTACGCCCAGGAATTCGCCGTTGGGTCCGCGGACGTTGCCGAACTTGGTGGCCAGCACAACTTTCTGGCGGCGGTCTTTGATGGCGCGGCCCACTAGTTCTTCATTCTTGCCGGAGCCGTACATATCGGCGGTATCAAGAAACGTGCAGCCGAGTTCTATGGCGCGATGGATGGTTGCAATGGATTCCTGCTCGTCGCCCGCGCCGTAAAACTCTGACATGCCCATGCAGCCAAGCCCGAGCGCGGAGACCTTCAATCCTTGTGTGCCAAGTTTTCTTTGAGGAAACATGAATAATGTGATGTCCTTTCAAGCAGTGAAGACACGGAAAAAAATTACAACTGATGAACACTGATGACACTAATCTAATAAAAAATGCATGCCGCAGGTCAACACGGATTCTAGCGGATCAGGAAAAGGGAATGTCGAATTACCTATGAAAATAGACCATCGTGAAATAGATCGTGCCTAGGCCAGTTCAATGATTGCAAATAGCACAAAAGCAAACATCAGTCTGTTCCCGGATCCGTGAAAATCAGTGTCATCTGTGTTATCAGCGGTAAGGTTTTTCGGTTCCGTGCAGATCAGTGTCTATCCGTGCTCATCAGTGGTAAGAATTTGCTGGCGTCAGCAGCCGCCGGCCGGGCATGGATGAACACTGGGTCCGAGACTGGCCTTTGCAGGGACCAGGTTGGGGGAATCGTTGTAGGCTAGCTTCTTCACTGTAGCGCGCCCATGCACAAATTCCGCCCACTTGAGGTCGTGTTTGATGAAATCATCAAAAGCCGCTGCTGCAATTTCAATGTGCGTGCCGTCCGCGAACTTGACCGTCATTCCCGCCTCCCAAGGGATTAGTTTCGTGCTGCTGTCAAATAGATGATCCGGGATTAAGGCAAGGTGCAGAAATTCGCACGGATTAGTAAATTTTTCTGCTCGCTCACAGCAATTGCGTGACAGGAATTATTTTTTCGCAAGAACTTAAACGCCTAGGTGAGCGCGGCCACTTCGGTGCGCTCTTCCTGCATGCGCGCCAGCAGCCGTTCAACGTATTTGGTGTCGATATTGCCGGCGCGGAATTCAGGATCGGCAAGAATGCGGCGATGCAGGGGGATCGTAGTATGAATGCCTTCGACGATAAACATTTCCAGCGCGCGCTGCATGCGCATAATCGCTTCAGGGCGATCCTTGCCAAACGTAATCAGCTTGGCAATGAGCGAGTCGTAATACGGTGGAATCACGCCTTCGGCGTAAGCGGCGGTGTCCACGCGCACGCCCAAGCCGCCGGGAATATGGAACGTTTTGATCTTGCCCGCTGACGGCGTGAATTTCTCCGGATGCTCGGCGTTGATGCGGCATTCAATGGCGTGTCCGCGCTGGCCTTTGCGGTCAATTTTGGGAATGATCTCGGTAATTTTGGCGCCTGTGGCCAGCAGGATCTGAGATTTCACCAGATCTAGGCTTGTCACCATCTCGGTAACCGGATGCTCCACCTGGATTCGCGTGTTCATCTCGATAAAATGGAGGCTGCCATCTTCGTCCATCAGAAACTCAACGGTCCCGGCATTGACGTAACCAATTTCAGAGAGAGACTTTTCCAGACCCTGGCCGATCTCCGCCCGCATTTCCGGAGTCACGCGCGTGGAAGGCGACTCTTCCAGCAGCTTCTGATGCCGCCTCTGGATACTGCACTCGCGTTCGCCCAGGCTGATCACGCGGCCATACGAGTCGCCCAGCACCTGGAACTCGATATGACGCGGCCGCTCGATAAATTTCTCCATGTAAAGATTGCCGTTGCCGAATGCGGCTGCGGCTTCCGATTGCGCGGAGTTGAACGAACCTTCTAGCTCAGACTCACTGCGGATGACGCGCATGCCGCGGCCGCCTCCGCCGGCAGAAGCTTTCACAATCACCGGATAACCGATTTGCGTCGCCCACTCGCGCGCTTCGTCGGCGCTGGCAATCACGCCGTCGGAGCCAGGGAGAATTGGCACTTTAGCTATCTTCATCGCCTGGCGTGCTTTTTCTTTCTCGCCCATCAGTCGGATGACCTCTGGCGGCGGACCGATGAATTTGATATGCGAGCTTTCACAGACTTCGGCGAAGTTGGCGTTTTCGCTCAACAGCCCGTAGCCGGGATGAATGGCGTCAACATTGGTGATTTCAGCCGCGCTGATCACGGCAGGAATATTGAGATAGCTTTCAGAAGAGCGCGGCGGGCCAATGCAGATGGCTTCGTCGGCAAAGCGGACGTGCAGCGAGTTGCGGTCGGCGTCGCTGTACACGGCAACAGTCTTTACGCCCAGCTCTTTGCAGGCGCAGATCACGCGCAGGGCAATTTCACCGCGATTGGCTATCAGGATCTTTTTGAACATTATTTTATATTTTATGTCGCTTCGCTTCACACCGCTTCAGGGTCTCGCATTAGCCGCGAGTCGTCTTGCACCTGATACTTGCGGCTCAGCGCGTCATCGGCTTCGCCGCTTACCGTCGCACATTTATTTTCTAGGCCGAATCGTAAACAGCGGCTGCCCGTATTCAACGGGCTGTCCATTGCTGACCAGCACCTTCACCACTTCGCCGGAAATATCAGATTCGATTTCATTCATAAGCTTCATGGCTTCAATGATGCAGAGCACCTGACCTGCTGCCACCTGGTCACCAGGTTTTACAAATGGCAAAGCCCCAGGACCGGGAGCCTCATAGAATGTACCGACGATCGGAGATTTCACGGTATGCAGATCTTCTTCCGCAGCTGCCACCGGGGTCGCCGAAGGATTTGCGGGCGGAGCCGCCGCCGTTATCGAAGAATGACCGGGTTGGGGGGCCGCCATCGGCATGGTTGCCATAGGCACGGCATGTGTTATCAGCGGGGCTGCCGCCTCGGCGCCTCGCTTAATGCGGACCTTTACGTCCCCCCGCTCAAGCTCAAACTCCGAGATATCTTTTTCTATCAGGAAATCGATAAGCTCTTTTAGCTCTTTCTGATTCATGAATGTATTCGGCTCTTCTCTGCCCTCATAACTCGCAACAGCGGCGAGAGCGGCCTTTCCCCTATGAAGTTAAAGCGTGATCAGGTCCTTTGCGGTAGGCGTCAGGACTTCATGTCCGGTTTCGGTGACAAGAACCATATCTTCGATGCGGACGCCACCCTCTTCAGGAATGTAGATGCCCGGCTCAATCGTAACGACCATCCCTGGCGCAAGTTTTTGGGTCTGGCCCTTGGCCAACCTGGGGTGTTCATGAACCTCGATTCCCACTCCGTGCCCGGTGGAATGGGTAAAGAAAGCGTCAAAACCCGCCTTCTTCAGAACTTCCCGCCCGGCGCGGTCCACTTCACCCGTCTCTACGCCTGGCGCCACGGCAGCAATCGAAGCCAGCTGGGCTTCCCGCACCGCGTCATACATGCGCCGATGCGACCGGGAAACCGCTCCAGCATGCACGGTACGAGTCATGTCGGAACAGTAACCTGCGAGTATAACACCGTAATCCAGGATAATAAATCCTTGCGTTGGAATGGGTTGCGCCGATGCGCGACCGTGTGGCAAGGCCGATCGAGGTCCAGCGGCCACAATCGTATCGAATGACATTTTTTCCGCTCCGGCTCGCCTCGCCTGCAACTCCAACTCACCTGCTACCTGCGTTTCCGCCACGCCGGGCTTAATCACCGACAGCGCGGTCTGGAACAAGCTGGCGGCCAGCAGTACTGAGGCGCGAATCTGGCTGATTTCGTCCGCGTCTTTAATTAACCGTAGCTGCTCCACCAGACCGATAGCAGGCTTGAGCCTTGTCTTTCCGCGTACTGTCATTCCCATTTGCTTGTATGCGCTATAGGAAAGATGTTCGGCTTCAAAACCCAGCGTCCGCACTTTGGCTTTCTGCGCGCCTTCGCAGCCTTCAGCAAACGCCGGCTTCTTGCCCACAACTACCTTGGCGCTTTTTACCTCCACATGAGCTTGCTGGTCATACCTGCCATCCGTGTAGAAAGTGGCTTTGTGCGCGCGATCACTGACTTGAAAAAGCAGGACGCCTGCCGTCCCGGTGAATCCGCAGAGATAGAGAATATTGGGCAGATGCGTAATCAGGAGTGCGTCAAATCCGCCGCGGCGCAGCAAAGCTGCAAGCTGTTTCTGTCGGGAAATGTAGTTCATCAGGCTTTCATTTGGATCGAAGGTGAACTGTGCACGTCGATACTAACGGAAAGTCCTCCCGTCCACACGAACCGTATCTTACAAGCCAACACTTTTGGTCCAGGAATTTGGAGGTTCTGGACAAGAAAAAGCCCGGGAGAGGTCAACTCCCGGGCATACAATGCGCACACTAGGTTTGAATAATTTTTGGAGTGATAAAGAAGATCAGCTCCGCGGTTGAAGTATTGACCAGGCTATGCTTGAACAAATTGCCGAGGAGAGGAATGCTGCCGAGCAACGGCACCTGCGAGATAGCTACGCTGTTCTGGGTTTGTATTACGCCGCCAATCACCACCGTCCCACCGTCAGAGACCAACACCTGCGTGGTCGCCTGTTGCGTGTTGAGCGTGGGGTTCAACTGCGAACCGGTTACACGGCTGAAATCAGGCGTCGTGTTCTCCACGTCCACATTCAGGAAGATAGTATTGTCTGCCGTAATTTGCGGTACCACGGTCATACGCAGGAAAGCTTCCACATATGTGACCGTGGGCGGGCCGCCCAACTGGGCCTGCGTCACGACTGGAATGCGTGAACCCTGTTTAATCTGCGCAGAGATATTGTTCTGGGTAACGATGTGCGGGCGTGAAAGGATCTTCAACAGGCCGCGGTTCTCCGCCATGGTCAGGATGAAGTCAAGGCGGAAGCCGTTGGTTGCGGTTGTGAACTGAATGCCGCTGGTCGGGCCAGTCGCACCGAGGTTTGAAAACAACGGAATGGATTTAGCGTCGCCCGGCGCGGTAATGAATCTTGGCACCAAATTGGAGATGTCAATCGGGCTTGGGTTGGTGGCGCCGCCGACTGCACTATTGCCGCTGCCATAGCTAAGGCCCAGCTGGGTGCCGATGTCGCGGGCAAATGTCCTGGTAGACGCAACCACGCGCGCTTCAATTTCCACTTCAGGAGTCTTACGGTCCAGCATCCTGATGAGTTCTTCAACCTTGGGCAGCACGGCAGGAATATCTTCGACAATCAGAGCATTGCTGCGATCGTCTGCCACAACATCTCCGCGCGCAGAAAGGAACTTCTTCACCACCGTTGCAGCATCCTTGGCATGGCCATAGCTCAGGTAACGAGTAATAGTTTGCTTAGGAACAGCCAGCGCCTGCGCGTCCTGCTGGGCACGACGTGCTTCAGCTTCCGTCTTCATCGTATCCAGCGTGGCGATTCTCAGCACGTTGCCTTGCAATGTGCAGGCCAGTCCATTGTTATCCAGCACGATGGCGAGGGCCTGGTCCCACGGCACGTCATCAAGAACAATTGTTACGGAGCCTTTCACTGAGGGATCCAGCACAACGTTCAAGCCGCTGATCTCGTGGATCAGGCGGAAAAAATCCTTCAGGTCAAGGTCTTTGAAATTCATGCCGAAAGGCTCGCCGGTATAGCGGCCAGTGGTGCAATTTGTGGTGGACGGGCCGGAAACAGAGACCGTTGTGCCTGCCGGGGTTGATTGCGCCGGCTGCTGCTGCTGTTGCTGCAACGCCGCATTAATGACTGCCGGTTCGGCAGCAAGACTGGCATGTGTGGCGAATGGCGGCTGGTTGATGCTCGGCAGCGCTGGCGCCGGACCCGCAAAATGTGAAGCGGCAACGTCAGACCGCGAGCGCGTGGCTTCCACTACTTTTTCTTCTGTTTTTGTGGCTGCTTTGGGCGGGACCGGTTCTGGCACGGCAGTCTGCGGCTTGGCATCAGCCGTAACCACAGCTTCTTTTATTACGGGAAGAGATGCCGGCTTGGACGTGGAACTGTCGCGCATGCTCACGACAAGCTTGTTTCCTTCAGGCACAATCTGAAAATCGCGCAATTGCGCCACGTCTACCACAACGCGCGTGGTCCCTTCCTGATAGCGGCCCACACGCACCGATCTCACGCCGCCGCTGTTGACCATAATTTCGTGCGCGCGTCCCTGAAGTTCTGAATTAGGGATGTCCACGACAATGCGGTCGGGGTGCGTCAGCTTCATGGTCTTGGCCGTCATTGGGCCACTGCCGCTGATCTCGATGTTTAAGCCATCGCCTCCACGGACAATGGAAATCTTGCCAACACGAGTTGTCGCTCCGGCTTTTGGTGCAGCAGCGTTGTTCTGGTTCTTCACCTGAACGTCGGCCGGTTGCGAAACAGTATCCGCGGCCATGGCGCTTACGCTGGCCAATAGAACGATTCCTAGCAGTTGCTTAAGCCTCATCACTTTGTCTCCCCGTCCCGGCGGCACTTCACCACCGGTAATGCAGCAGCGCTTTTTAACGCCTGTCTTGACAAACTTCCAGCCGCTCGAATCCAACTCTCAATCACGGCTGGTGATACTTTTGTTCGGCCCTTTACTGCTTTGCAATCCCTGATTACAGGTCTTTCCTGTTTCTAAGCAACTTCTGTATTTCTATGATGGTGGTACAAGTTTCTTGACTACTTCACGCGCAGTTTCGCGCCCCAAAGCGTCTTTCACATATTCGCGAAAGATAATGGAATCGCTGGTGATCTTTTCCACGCTTCCCTGGAACACTTGATCGTTCTCTCTGAGGAAGTATGTCTTCCTGATGCTGTTGGCGACCACCGCCATCATCTTGCCCGACGTATCCTTTACCGTGCCTTGCAACACCAGTTCAGGAATTACCAGGCATCGCGTACCGCTGGTGCAGTTCGGCGCTGGCCGGCTGATTCCATCCTTGGAAACTATAGGACTCACGAATGGATCTCGACGCCCGTGCGCTCCGAATGCCCTGACTGATGGCTTCGGTTTTTCTGCTGTCTGGGCCGCGGGAGCTTCGGGAGATTTCTTAGCTGTTCCCGTAGCAGGCGCCTTTGCCGGTACTGTTACCCTTGGCTTTGCAGCAGGCTTAGCTTGGTTTGCCACGGTCTTCTTAGCTGGCGGCGCTGGCTTAACGGCGATTACAGCCGGTGCTTTTGCAGGCGCGGCCTTCTTCGCGTCAATCTTTTTGGGGGTTGCCTTGGCCCTGTCTTTGGCTGTAACCACGAGCGTAGGTACACCCTTTGCCTGCGTTCCGGCTGGCGAAAGCGGTTTCACCGGAGCCGTGCTCGTCTTTACCTTAGGCTTCTTGGATGCGCCGGACACAGTCCCGCTCGTTGGCTCCGGATCAGCCTTGGGAGTGGCAGTGTTGCTGCTCGCTGTTTTCGCTGGTGTTCCAGCCGCTGTTTTGGCGTTGGACTTCTGGCCGCTGACCGCCTTCTTAGCTGCCGGCTTGGTTGTGCTACCCGTCTTGCTGGAGGCTACCGGAGTCGGAGTTGGCGTAGGCTGGCTATTGGCGCCGGAATTCTGCGCCGTGGCCACGGTCGCCATGGCTGTTGCAAGCGCGAGAATTTTTATCAGCTTCATCTCAATTCCCTTTTGTGCACTTTTCATTCTCAAACTCTTTACGGCTTCGCGGTTGGCGCGGGAGTTGGTTGACCCGGCTTCTGCGGCCCCGGAGCCGGCTGTTCTTCCGGTTCATGGCTAAAGAAAGTTGTTGCCGTACAGCTGGCCAGTACAGTTTCACCCGGAGCATAGGTGTAAGACCCTTTCACCTTGGCCGCGGACCCGCTTTTGGTGTTTCCCATTTGCATATTGCCTACATTGACGATTCTTTCCAGTTCAGCCACGCGCTGAAAGAAATTCAGCACTGAGTAATATGGCCCATCAATATCGATGGCAAACGGCACTTCGCTGTAGAACTCCTTGTTGCTCACCGGCATCGCGGTGTACCGTCGGATCTCAATGCCCGACGTGGCGGCCGTGTCATGCAGCAACTTGATGAACTGGTCCGCGTCCTTATCTTCCGGAACGATCCGCTTCTGGATTTCCAACTGCTGTTGCAGGATCGCCATGTTGCGGTTCACTTCAGCCAGCTTGGGCTCGAACATCTTGAGCGTCTCGTTCTCCGCCTTCTTTTCCTTGATCTTGGCGTCAAGCTGCTGGTTCGCCTGATACATGGGATTGAAATAGATGTAGTAGTAGGCTGCGCCCACCATGGCTGCGGCAAGGAACAGGATTCCTGCCCGCGCCCCTAACGACATTTCTCCGAATTTAGCCATATACAAACCGTCCCCGGTGGATAACTGCTGTTACGACTGCGTCTGGGATTTTTTTACTTTGAACCCAGAGTTCATTTCACACATCAATTCAAACTTGAACGCCTGGACTTCCTTCACCGCATTGTCCTGGGCGGTTTCTTTGATCTCGACCGTCTTGAACGCGCCCGTCTTTCTCAGGTTGGACATCAGATCGGCCACGGAATTTGGGCTTAATGCCATTCCGGTAAAGTTCAGGGTCTTGCCATCATTGGTCATGGTTTCAAGCCAGACTGCGTCTGTGCTGTTGATGGTATCGGCCACCAGGTTCAGCAGGTCCACCGGACCAGACTGCGCGGACTTAAGTTCGTCGATGACGCGTACCCGGCGCTCGTACATGTCGGCTTTTTTCTTGCTGGCCTCGTACTTGGCCTTTACGTCCGCCAGGCGCTGGTTTTCCAGGACTGCTTTCTGCAGGTTTTTTTCCAGCACATCGTGTTCACGCTGCACCCACATGTGCGCAACGCCGATCAACACCACCAGCGCGCCCGCAAAAATCAGGCCCAGGATGATAGTGCTGGATCCTTCACCGCCTCCGCCACTGGCTGCCACAGTGCTGGCACGCCGTCCGCCGCGCGTCGTTTTCTTCGGGATTCCAAGCAGATTGATGCGAATCATAGGTCTTCAAAGCTCCTCAGGGCCAAACCCACCGCAACCGCGAGTTGTCCCGGGTTTTGTTCCAATATGTCGTGCTCCATCGAATCAGCGGGAGGAACAATGCGTTGGAACGGGTTCAGCACTTCCACCGGTAGTGAAAACTCCTGCCGCAAAGCTTCTACCAGGCCAGGAACGCGTGACGATCCGCCCGCCAGGTAAATGCGCTCAATGTGCTCGCCTGAAGCCGTGGCCCGGAAGAAGTCAAACGTCTTCTGGATTTCGAGCACGATAATTTCAGTGACTTGTTGCAGGATCGGCAGCTTGGCGTCCTCGCTGACCGTTCCTACCTTTCGCCCTAGCTTCAATGACTCGGCATCGTCAAAGCTTAGATCCAGTTCTTTCTGGAGCGAATCTGTGTACTGATTGCCGCCAACGCTCACGTCGCGGGTAAACAGCGGCGTGGTGCCCTTCACAATATTGATGTTCATCACGCTGGCCCCAAGATTTAACAGGGCGACCGTAGTATCGTGATGCGGCTGGTAATTGTATTCGTAGCAGTTCTGCAGCGCGAACGCGTCAATATCCACTACCGCAGGTGATTTCCCTGCCAGCGAGAGCACGTTCGTATAGTTCAGGATCTTGTCTTTCTTTACCGCCACCAGCAACACGTCCATCTGCGGGCCGGTATCTTCCGGATTCAGGATGTCAAAGTCCACGTTCACGTCAGCAATATCGAAAGGTATGTGCTGGGCGGCTTCCGTAGTGATGCTTTCCGCCAGCTCGCCTTCGCTCATCGGCTGCACGCTGATTTTCTTTACGATCACCGAGTGCCCGCTGACCGACGTCGCCACCGATTTCGTCTTGATCGCGTGCTCGCCAAAAATTTTGCTGATCGCGCTGGAGACGCTGCCCGAATCGACAATCATGGAGTCCACCACAATGTCG